>ENA-UOXP01000395-UOXP01000395.1-mixed-culture-metagenome-genome-assembly--contig:-NODE-395-length-34137-cov-30.065225_pt1 | contig 34137 bp, 22 predicted proteins | sample MGYA00238161_ERZ761639 | MGnify/ENA primary metagenome ERZ761639 (study PRJEB28913, sample SAMN08776760) | mixed culture metagenome | isolation source: Freshwater growth medium | place: USA...
ATGTAGGGCTGATTTCCAAAATTACCCTAATGAGTGCGAGCGGACTACCTTAACATAACAATTGAAAAACAAAAGAGAAAAGTAGTAAGTACATCACAACTTAAAGAAATTAAACGCTATTCCGGCTTCCTTAACGATAACGTTGGAACTCATCAACTCAAAGTTAACGTTAGGAACATGGTTAGGAAGCTCGCTCGACTCAAGAATCTCGTCTTCCTGTTGTTCTCTACAGGTGTTCATTACCCGTTTCGAGGTTGCTCTCACACGGTCACAGTTACCGTGCCTCTTACCGTGCCTCGCCGCAGCGTCGCACCTGCCGCTGCAGCAGCCGCCGCCTGCGCCGCCGCCTCCCGCTGGCTGCGGCCCCGGCGCCGTGCGGCGGCGGCCTCGCTCGCGGCGAGCCACAGATTGTCACGCAGCTCCTTGACGAAGCGGAGGAGGGGAAGGGCGGCGCGGAAGGCGATGCCAGGCAGCCGCCGGTGCGTCGCGAGCAGAGGACGCGCTGCATCGAGCACATTGTACTCGGGCAGGAGCTCCTTGGCCATGCTCTCGAGGCAGAGCACGTTCATCACGAGCGTCATGTAATTCGCTTCGAGGGTGACCCGATGCGCGCGCACGAGTCCTAAGACGCCGCGCAGCACCGACCCAAACTCGACGCCGGTGCCGTAGCCGCGGCATCGGTCGAGGAAGAGGGTTCGCATGTCCTCTGTGAACACGCTCACGCGCTCGGTCCCCACACACACCTCCTGCGACTCGGCAAAGCGCAGCACCGACCGCGCGGCCGCGGCGCCGTCACCCGCGCCCATGGCATGCAGCAGGCTGATGAACGCGGCCGACTCGGCCCGCGTGAGCCGAGCGACCATGCCCACGTCGAGCAGCACGATGCGTGGGGGTCGTCCACGTGGCGCGTCGAGGAGGATGTTGCCCGGGTGCAGGTCGGCATGCATCAGGTTATCCACGAGCAGCATCTTGAGGTACATGTCCTCGCCGCGGGACACGATAAAGTGCGCGAGGGACTTGGACAGCTTCGCATGCGTGCCGTCGGCGCGCGCGACCGTGTAGCGCGAGACGAGCTCACCTGCATGCAATTAGGGAGGCAATCAGCATGCAAGCCGGGCGCGACCGTGTAGCGCGAGACGAGCTCACCGGGTTCATAAGTCTCGACGAGCACTGCTTTGCTTGGCGGCCGGCCGAGGGGTGTCAGCCTGCGCGGGAAGACGCAGTCGCGCCACGGGCCAAAGTTCCAGTTGAAGCGGTCGAGGTGCTCGCCCTCAATGTCGAGGCGCGTCTGCGCGACCATCGTCTCCGAGAATTGGCCGACCGACGCCTTCAGGTTCAGATAGCTCAGTCCGGGCACATGCGCGCTCGCCTCCGCCGCTAGGCGCATGAGCGTGAAGTCGGTCACGATGCGCTCGACGACGCGCGGGTGGCGTACCTTGACGGCGACTTCGCGCCCGCCAAGGGTGGCGCGGTGCACCTGCGCGATCGAGCCTGACGCGAGCGCCCGCGGCTCGAATCGTTCGAAGACCGTGTCCAAAGGCGCACCCAGGGCTTGCTCGATCTCCCGTCGGCTGTATGCAAACGAGTGCTCGGGCGCGCGCGAGTGCAGCTCGCCGAGCTCGGCGCAGAGGCGCTCGGGGAACATGTCGGGGCGCACCGCCGCCCACTGGCCCCACTTGATGAACGCGGTGCCCGCCGAAGCGAGCGCGCGCGTCACCAGCCAGAACCACACGCGACGCCGGAAGGGCCCAAGCAGCGCGGCGAGCGGCGCGGTGAGCAGCACGGGCAGGAAGAGGAGCATCAGCGCGAGCGCGCGCATGAAGAGGGCAACCGGGCCCGGCGGCGCCTCGTCGACGAGCGCCGCCTCCTCGCGCGCGCCCAGCACGGAGCGCAGCGGCGGCGGAAAGCCACGTGCAACGCGCTTGGCGACGACGGTGCTGGCGCCGCCGGCGAGCACGATGCGGCGGATCTGGCGCGGTGAGAGTAGCGGCGGCTCGCCATCGCGCGCTGACCACGTACCGGCGGGAACCAGAAGCAATACGAACAGGAGCGCCGACGAACAGGCCATAGTCGCCGACGAACGGGAGCTCAAATCTTAAATTCGTCAGTTTTCGCAGACGCCCGACTGCACACCAAAACACCAGGTCAACTAAAATAGATAATTACTCTGAGAACTTCGAGAGAGGATCGCAGAGAATCATCATGACGGACAGCACGTGTTACACTGCGGAGCCCGTCAACGTGCTCGACGTGGACGCCCGCGAAACCTCGTTCCTGCCCGACGCCGACTCCGACGTTCTCATCATCATCATCATCTGCTGCATCATCGGCTGGGCGCTGCGGCTCCTCTTCCTCGCGTATGCGCTGCGCGAGTTCGTGTTGGCCAAGGCGACGGGCCGGCTCTCGGTGCACTCGGACGTGCCACTGCACTCGTACATAGTGCCCCTCGATATCAACGCGCGGCTGCGCTTCCTCGGCTACCTGCGCGCGCGCACGCCCGCGGCACCAACCGCCGAGGTCGTAGCCTACACCAACCCGGTGGAGCTGCGGAGGGTGTGCCTCACCCTCGACAGCGAAAGCGCCGGCAGCGGCGGCGAGGGCGAGGACGTCGCGTCCACTCCGCACCTCTCCATCTCCTTTGACTGCATGCTCCCCGCTACGCTCCAAGTCTTCTGGGGCGTCGCGCCGCTCGCGGGCCAGCGCCTCGAGCGCAGCCTCGGCGCGAGCGCGAGTTCATGCGGGGGCACAGGCGGCCGCGGCGACCACAGCTCGTCGCCCGGGGGCCGCGCCTCTGCCAGTGGTGCGCGCCCCTCCGCGTCGCGTCCGGAGCGCTCGGCGCGGAGCTCGGCGAGCTCGGGATATAGCTCGGGATATAGCTCGGGAGGTCACAGCTCGGGAGGGCTCTGGCGACCTCGGCCTCGCGGTACCCTGCCGCAGCTGCACGATATCTCCAGTCCGCCACCCCCGGCCATCGAAATGGCCCCGCTCCCGCCCGTGCGCACCAACCGCGGCTTCTCCGGCCGCTCTGCAGTCTCTGTAGGCGCCGATCGCGGCGCGGCGGGCGGCGGTGGCGCCGCAAGCGCCCCCAGCGCCCCCAGCGCCCCCAGCACCGCCAGCGCCGCCAGCGCCGCCAGGGATGGAGGCGCTCCATCCCACATCCTGTCGAGCTCGCTGTACATGTACGCGTCCGATGCGGTGGCAGTGAGCGCGGGTCGTGGGCACACGATCAAGCTCGGCCCCGAGGCCCTCCCCAGCCACGCTGACCTCGAAGCGACCCTCCGCTCCCCATGCCTACTCGTCTTCTCCGGATTTGGCGAGCCACCGCCCCCCTCCGCAGGCCTTCCGAAGCCGTTGGTGCTGCGCTCCACCGGCGCGCACGTGGCAGCGGCCAGCGCGGCGCCCACTGAGGCGGAAAGTGCGGCGGCCAGTGTAGCGGAGGAGGATGAGGGCCCGGCAGACGAAGCCGGGACGGCCACTCCAGATGCAGCCGCCTTGACCGCCGCCGCCGCCGCGACCCTCGTCACCCCATCAGACATTCCTCCGGAGCAAGCGACGTCCCGAGCGTCGTCCAGGTCCCCCCAGGGCATGGGGCTCATGCCCGCCCTTTGCGTCGCCGTCACGATCGGGTTCGGCTCCTCTCCCGCTGCTGTCGCCTCCGCGAGCGACGCAACCACCGCCGCCACCATCGCCCCCACCGCCCCCACCAGCGTGACGTCGACGGCCTTATCCTCCGCCGTCGCCTCGGGAGCCTTGCCATGTATGGGAGACTCTTCAGCCGTCGCCTCCGCCACCGCCACGCCCTCCGCCACCGCCACGCCCTCATCCACGGCCACGCCCGCGAGCCCTTTCACACCTCTCTCGCCGAGCCCTTTCGCCCCTCTCTCGCCGAGGAGTCCGCGCACACCGCCTGCCACACCACCTGTCGGGCCCGTCTCGACCATCGACGGTCGGACCGACCCTCTTCCCACACCTCCCCCCTCGCTTACCGTCGCCCCCCCCCAAGACGCCAATGCCGCTGCCAGTGCCGCTGCGGGGAGCGCTGCCACCGAGAGCGCGCCAGACAGCGCTGTCTTGAGCAGCGGCAGTTACCTGGGCACAGTCGAGCAGCTGCTCCTCGGGACGGCCGATGGCTTCCTCGAGGTGGCCGAGGTGTTCGGCTTCCAAAGCGTTGGCGACGGGGAGGACCAGAGGCTCTGCGTCGCGTGCATGGCCGAGCCAAAGGATACCATCGTGCTCCCGTGCCGCCACCTATGCGTGTGCTCGTCCTGCTTCGACCAACTCACCAACGAGCGCTGCCCCGTATGCCGCACCCTCTTCACATCCTTCTTACGCATCGATCCAAGTATGAATACGTTTAGCAAACAATGGGATGTACTCTGAGAGAAGTGTAGTCGGCCGTACATGTATCTACTATTCTAGATCTGATGTTCAGTTTTACCAATCTCTCTCTCTCGACTCATGCCCCAGACCAGCATGGGGCCCATTGCATGGCCAAATCAGATCATCATTTGAGTTACTCTTGTGGGAACGATTCCATCAGTCCGACACGGGGGGTCAATCTCCTGAATCTCGCCGTACGGCGCAACATATGGCCTCGGGACCGGTGGTCTTGCCGAGATGCATAACGTGTACTGTTCACGTGAACAACTTTTAATATGGGGATCCTCGTCGGCGCTCTACGAGGCGGCGCTAGACGCGCGTCGCTCGCCCGATGCCGCCGCTATGCCTTCACCTTCTCGCCCGAGAACTTTCGCGATCCCAACCTACCTTCTGGCCTGCGCGTGATCGATGTGCCCGCGGCGAAAGCGACGGATGAGACGCTTGCCGAGGTGGGCGCTTGCCTGATCCATGGGCCGGACGAGCGCACAGTGGCCAACAAGAATTTTGAGATCGTGCGATGGCCACAGCCGGGCTGGCGCCCGCTCGATCCGCAGACAGGCGATGAGGCGGGCACCACCGAGGGCCACTTTGACGTCCACTGGCAGGCGGATTACTTCTTCGGGCACAATCTGGCGATCGCGACGGAGAACAACTACTACCTGGACGGGATCGGCTGCCCGCCCGAGCAAGCTCGGCGCGAGCTGCCGAGCGCGGGCGACGGCACCCACATCTTACTTTGGATGAGCGACTACCATCCGGACGGCGCGCAGCTGTTTTGGCCGTGCACGGAGCCGCCCGCTCCGTTCACAGTGTGCCTGGGTGCGGCGCGGTTTGGCGACGACATCCGGCCGACAGACATGCGAGCCTTCACTGTGCCCGCTGGTAAGGGCGTCTACCTTGCGCCGGGCACGTGGCATAACGGCATCTACCTTCGGCCCGAGCACTGCCCGGCGCGGTTTTTGACGCGCCAGGGTAAAGTGCACGCGAGGGTTTCGTGCTCCTGGGCGGATGAGTTTGGCGTGCTGCTGAGGGTGCCGCTGGGCGAATAGCGCAGGAGGCGGCATCGGCACGAGGATACAGTAAAGCACGTTGACTTGTTGGAATGTATTCGTTTGCGCCGACGACCAGGTTCGAGGTTCTTGCGAAGGCGCCCGCGGGCGGGCGTCGCGCGAGTCTGTGTGTATACATGTAACTGTCGAATTATACCGATTGGCTGTGAAAGGCCATTTCGCAAAAACTGCGGTAATTTGCGAAACTTGCTAAACCATGGTAACTCGCTTTTTTCACAAGTTTGCCTCGCGCGTGACGTCCACACACTTGGCCGATTGGTCGGCGCTGAGGTTGATTGGCGGCCCTTCTTGCCTGCCTTCGGACCTCGTTCTAGCGGCGCCTCATCTCCCTCAATCGCGCGCAGGCCTCTCCGTGAGCCCGCTGCAATGGGTGACGTGGCGCACGAGTTAAGGACGACGAAGAAGGAGATTGAGTACATGAAGGGCTCTTACTCGTCGACCGCGGGCCCGGGCAGTCCTGTGTTTCCGGGCGCAGCAGCGATGGCCAAGAGCGAGGCGGGCGAGGCGATCAAAAAGTACATCGACGGTCTACAAGCAACGGACCCGATGGAGGGTGCCGTAAATAGCTGGCTAGTAAAGGGCGGCGGCGGCGGCGGTGGTGGCGGCAGCGGCGGCGGGTGTGTGCTCCTTTAAGGGGCATGGCACGAGTGGGCGCTTCGTGTACCTTGGCCACGTGGGCGCCGCAGCGAGCGCTGCGGCTGCCAGCCGCGCCTCCTGGCCGCGTCACGGAGTTGCCGTCAGCGCGACCGCGACAGCTGTGTATGTGACAAGTGCGGTGTGATCGGACTCGGTCGACGTGTGCAGCGACGACCGACGTCCGTTTGTGTCATGTCCTTGGGACGTCGCCTTAATCAAGCGTGTTGGCAAATTGGCGAGTCGATTCCATTTATCACAACCACTCTCCTGAGCTACTCTGCGCTGTAATGACGACTATACTGTCGCACCCACAATGCGAACCCGCCCGCCCAACATGAATGTCACATGCTGTGATCAGTGCATGGAGCCGCCGCCTGCCTTCGCCTTCTGCCGATCGAGGAATGCCTTCCGCCCCTCCGCGTTCTTGCCCGCCTGCTGGACGATCTCCTCTCTCCAGTCGAAGCAGCGGTTGAACCATCTGATGTGCGAGACGCCGAGCACAGGGTACATGCCAGTCATGGCGGGGAAAAAGGCCCAGCCAAACACGGCGAGCTTGGTGACGACGGCGGCGGCCGTGATCTGGAGCACGACGTGGATCAGCCACGGGTCGCGCTGTGGGTGGGGCATGCCCTCCCAGCAGCCCAGCCCGATGGCGCCCATGCACAGCGCCGTCGAGAGCACGCCCTCGAGGCCGAGGCGTAGTGGACTCGTGCCGAGGCCGTCGAGCACCGGAGGGGCCACGACGAAGGCAAAGTAGCGAAGCGCCGTGTCAAGCCAGACGCGCACCGGCCGACGGCAGCAGCCAACCTTGTCGCCGATGTCCAAGAGCGGCACATTCACATCCGACCGACGAGGCGGCGCGGATCCGGAAATCCTTGCCAAGACCTTCTCGTACCCTATTCTTATCGCATGCGCGTAGGCGTCCTCAAATTCATCGATGTCGATGTCGCCGTCGGTGTCGGTGTCGATGGCCTTGAAGAATTTGTCTCTGTCGAGCTCATCGAACAATTCCTTTGCAAAGGCGACGTCGTCGAAGAACTCTTTCAGCTCGTTGACGGTTATCCTTCCATCCTCATTACGGTCGATTTTGCAAAAGAGATCATGCGCAGCGGGAAAACTCTTTTTGAGCTCTTCCAGCTCTGCGATAGACTTGTAGGCGACCCCAAATTCTTCGGCATCGATGTAATCGTTGTCGTCGATGTCTTTGGCGTCGAAGGCCCTTGACAATCGCGTCTTAAAGGCGTCGTCGGTATGATTCAGCTCGTCTTTCAGCTCGAGGACTGTTATCCTTCCATCCTTATCACTGTCGATTCGGCAAAAGAGTTGATGCGCATCGGGAGAGCGCTTCTTGAGCACGTTGAGTTTGTCTGCGAGAGACTCGGGTGCCAGCTCCTCCGGCCACATGCCCTGGGAGCATGGCCTCAGGTTTTTACGGCAGGTCATTCGCTCGGTCGCATCGACGCGAATCTTGTAGATAGGCGGCAGCACTTGGTCATCGACTTCCTTGATCACCGCCCTAGCCACGGTGCCGTCGCGCTTGCGATAGAAGCACTCGGTGTCGACGCGCAGCACCGATGCGTCAGTGTCAGTGCGTGAGGGCGTGGATCCCGAGCTGAGCATCCCGAAGAAGTAGTCGAAGAAGGGCTGGATGAGCCACAGGGCCGCCAAGGCGGGGGGTACGATCCAGGCCCAGCTGCCGATGGCGTAGCCGAGCATGCCGACCGCCAGGGCGCGTAGGCACATGTCGGAGGCGAAGTAGAGGGCGGAGCCGAGGAGGAGGGCCTTGGAGGAGATGAGCCACCCACGGACACGGCAGGGGCGGTCGGTCGCTGGGTTGAGGACGAATGAGGTGAGGGCGATGAAGAGGGAGAGGAAGGAGACGCCCGCGGAGAGGATGAGAATCAAGTGGTGATGATACGCGCGCTGAGGGCCGATGCTCATGATGATCAGCACCTGGAAGTAGAGCATTGGGGCGGAGAGGAAGAGGGCCTGCACGAGCCGGAGCACCGTGAAGACCTCCTGCAGCTCCGCCTCGTCCTCCATTGGACTCCCGCCGGGCATCATGACGCGGAAGAGCTCGACGAAGGCCGTGAGACCGAGTGGCGTGCAGCAGCCGTACGGCATGAGCTGCCGGCCTGGGTCCGCGAGAGATCGGATCTCCGACCGCTCGACGCGCACCTCGTTCTTCTTGTCCGCGATGCTGTTGATGTGGTAGCCGGGACCGGTGAGGGCACCGACCTTGGGCCGCGACCACACGTCGCCTTTGCCGCCCTTGCCGCGGTCGGCGGTGTCACGGTGGCCGCCGAGGCCTGCGAGCTCTCCGACCGAGCGGTCCGAGTCCGCGCCCGAGCGGTCGGTGAAGAAAGGAGGCTCCTCGATCTCGACTGTGAAGTAGCCCCCCGTGGAGCCGTACCCCATGCGGGGCGTCGTAAAGATCGAGTCCGTGAGCGACACGTCCGTTCGGGCGGAGAGCTCCAGCTTCAAGTCCTTAGGCGCTGGGGCTCGGATTGACGGAGCGGTCGGGATGGAGATCTGCGAGATCTGCGAGATCTGCGTGCGCTGCGTGCCGGTCACAGTGCCCGAGCGCTCTGTGCCAGTGCGGAAGGTGGACTCCTCGCTCCTGTCCTTGAGCTGCTGCGCGCGCTGTGCTTCGAGGACGGCCATCCGATCTGGAGCGTTGGGATGGAGGCGGGGGATCGCCTGCGCAACCGTGCCCTTGCTCGGCGTCCTGCCCACGACCTTGCCAAGCTTCTCCTCGCCCGCTTCGTCAAAGAAGCGCACACGCTGACCTACCTCGGGCTTCGCGGGCTGCGAGATGGATGAGGCGAACATGAGGGAGACGACGAAGGCCATGATGAAGATGAGCACCATGTTGATCAGGTAGAGCACGTATCCGTGCTGGGCGAAGTGCAGGATCGAGAGCCCGAGCGCCCCGAGCTGCAGCAGGTTCATCACAAAGTCACGCAGGGCGCGCAGCTTCCAAGTGACGCCCGCGCCGTAGCGCAGCTCCGTGTCCCATCGCACGCAGAGCTGCCCCTGGACCTCGAGGTTGCCCTCGACGGGCTGCAGAGGCATCCAGAGCTCCGTCATGTCTCCGGCGATGAGCTGGCGCAGCCGCAGCCGGCACTCGCCCATCTTGTCATCGCCAGTAAAGGTATCGTTGTCGTAGACGGTAAGGGTCACCTCCTGGTCTGGGTCGAGGTCGGCGATCGCGCAGCACGGTGCGCACGTGCGTAAGAGGCTCGAGACCAGAGGGAGCTCCTTCTCGGCTCGGAGCGTAAACGACTCCTCCCAACTAGGGTACAGGGTGTCGTACTGGGTCGATGTGTACCAGTAGCGCGTGCCAAACTCGAGCATCACGTACGGGTCGGACGAGGCCTTCTGACCCACCATGGTGAGCGCGTTCTGGTCCATGGAGGGCAGGTTGGAGGCCGAGGCGATCGTGAACTCGATAGTGGCGCCCGTCACCTCGAGCTCGCCGGTCTGAATCTCCCACGGCAGCACTGGCATCGACTGCATCATGAGCTGCGCCATGGTCATCGCTCGGGGATTCATCCCTTCTGCGATTCCGCCAGCCCCCATCCCCATGCCACCTTGCATCGCCATACCTTGCCCCATGCCCTGCATCCCCGGCCCCATGCCCGCAGGCCCATGGCCACCCATGTTGAACAGGCGCTGCTTCTCCAGCTTATCGACGAGTGCATTGGCGCGATTGATCTCCGCATTGACGAGATTGTCCCAGACCAGCCCGAAGAGCACGGTGCACACCACGATCGCCAAGGCCCAGAGGACGCCCCCTTCGAACGCGCCCCTGTAATCGACCTCGGGCGGTGGCTGACACACGCACGCCGAGCGGAAATAGCCACTCACCTCCTCTGGCGACTCACCCTTGTAGCACGACCAGCCGGAGGCGATCGGGAGGAAGAGGTACATCTCGGTGACGACCGCCGCGGCGGCCTTGGCCACGGCGGCCTCGTACCGCCTGCGCTTCGCTTCGGCGTGAGAGTCGCCTTCCCACGTCACCTCTGGCTCGACGTGCACGGGCACCCCACACTCGGTGCCGACGCGATCGGCGTACACAAAGGATTCGAACGAGGACCCTTTGTTGCCCCCGAGAGTGCCTTTTGTGGACTGATCCATGCCCACCTTGCCGCCGACGGCCTGGTCGACGATACCCTGCACATCCGCGCGGAACTTGGCGCGCTCCTGCTCGTCGCTCAACGTGGTCACAATCGCCGACAGCCGAGGCCCGCTGTGCTCGTCGCTGTGCTGGTCGCTCTGCTCGCCGCTCTCGGCGAGGCGTCGGGCAACGGCGGCGGCGGCGGCGGCGGCGGTGCTGCTGACTGCCTCGACGAGGCTACGCCGCCGGGCGGGGTTCTCGAGGTCGATCTTATTGGTGGCGAGCCAGTCCTCGAGCACGGTGATCGGGCGCGGCGGCGCGGGCGGCGAGCGGGGATTCGGCGGCGGCCTCGCGGGTGGCTTCACCGGAGGCGGCGAACCGGGCGGCGCGGGCGGCGCGGGCGGCGGCGGCGGGGGATTGGGCGGCGGCGGTGGCTCGGGCGGCGCCGGCGGGTGGTCATACACGAGGCGCCCGAGCCCGTAGTACGCCGAGAGCGCCTCGATGATCGGAAGGCGCCATGCTCCAGCGAGAGTCTGCTCCAGATTGGTGGCCGACTCGCTGCCGCAGAGCTCGGTGCAGGTTTGGCCGGGGTCCGAGAGCTCCCAGCAGTGGCCTTCGAGGTAGATGCCCAGGCAGTTGGGCGGGGCGGCGGGCGGCGGCGGCGAAGGAGGCGGCGGCGAGGGCGGATGAGGAGTTGCAGGCGGCGGCGGATCAGGCAGGGGCGGGGGCGGCCTCGGCGGCGGCGGCACGGGCGGGGGCGGCGAGGGCGGCGGCGGCGCGGGCTTGGGCGGCACGGGAGGCGGCGGCGAGGGCGCCTCGAGAACGAGGGCTGTGAGCGGCGACGTCGTCACTTGCATGACCTTGGCATTGAGCGCCGTCGACAAGTCGAAGATCGGCGTCTCGTCTAGCCACTGCTTGGCGCCAAAGGCGTCGTGGACGTCATGCACGCGGATACGGAAGCGGATGATGACTCCTTTTTCAGCCGGGGCGAGGTATGTGACCTTGACGTCCTCGACGGAGCCGATGCCCGGGAGCGAGCTGTGCAGATGCTCACGCAGCGCGTACTGCGCGCCCGGCGTCATCTCTTCGATCGTCTCGGCGAGCACGAAGGTGACATCGAGGACACCAACGATCCTGGCGCCCGGGTCGGCGGGCGGCGGCGGCGAGGGCGAGGGCGGCTTGGGCGGCGGCGGCGAGGGCGCCGGTGGCGAGGGCGGCAACGAGGGTGGCGGGGGCGAGGGCGGCGGGGGGGTGGGCGGCGGGGGGGAGGGCGGCGGCGCCTTGGGTGGCGAGGGCGGCGGCGGCGAGGGCGGGATCGAAGGCGGCGGCGAGGGTGGCGGCTTGCTGGGCGGCGGCGGCAAGGGTGGGAAGGGCGGGCGCGGCGGGTGCATCGGGATGGGCGGCGGCGGCGGCGGCGGTGAGCTGGGCGGCGGGTGGGGGGGCGGCATGAGCGGGCATGGGCTCGGCGGCGGCTCCGGAGGTGGATACGGGACAGGCGGGGACGGGTGCGGCAGGTGCGGCGGCGGCGGCATCGGCGATGGCGGCGGCGATGGCGGCGGCTTCGAGGGCGGCGGTGGCGGGTGTGGTGGCGGCTTGTGTGGTGGCGGCGGGCTCGGCGGCTTGTGCGGCTTGGACGAGGGCGGCGGCGGGGGCGGCGGCGGCGGCGAGGGCGGCGGCGGCGGGTGGCGAGGCGGAGGTGGCATGGGCGGCGAGGGCGGCGAGGGCGGCGAGGGCGGCGGCGGCCAGCAGAGGCATGGCGCCCGGAAGCCCTCCGGGACGCGCAGTGGGCTAAACTGCGGGTAGCAGTGCCAGCGCGGCTTTTCCAGCTCATGCACGAGTAGCACCATGCCGCGGCAACCCTCGATCTGGCGCACCGCGCCGTCGCAATCAGCGTCCCTGAGGATGTGGTCGGTGGAGGGCCCGCAGCCGCGGCGGTCGAGATCCGGCGCGAGGAAATCTTCGATGCATTCGATGATATCGTGGTTTTGGGCGCCGGCGCGCGTCCGCGGCTCATTGACCGTCGCAGCGTTGCCGCACACCTTCGCGCATGATTCGCCGTCCCTGCTTAGGTGCCAGCACTCATTGTCGAAGAGGACGCCACCGCGGCACATGCTTTCATCGACGTGGCACATGAGCGGTTGCGCCGTCGACGGCGCGAGCAGCGCGACGCTGAGAAGCGCGACAGCGCTCAAAGACGGCCGCATGTTGGTCTACCGCCGCTCCGTGACTCCACCGTTCGAACTCAGTTTTTCGCCAATTCTCGCGAGCGCTGTGTCAGCGTTTTCGTGGCATCGCAACCCGCCGTCTGCCGATCAACGGCCTGTGTACCGCAAGTTGTCGGCCACGTGTCCTTCCATACATGTACATAGAGATGCGGCCCAATGGCCCGCGCAAAGAGTACGTGTGGAGGTTGGTGAGGTCTGAGGTGCGGGGGCAGATGGGAGGTGTGGGGATGAGTACATGTATGTAAAGCGACAATTGAAGCAAACCAACGGTTGGTTTGCGCGTCGCAGATTGACTGTATTTACTGTTTGTAGCAGATTGTCTCGGCCTCCACAGGCCGACCCGCGCTGACTCATGAGCCTTGCGCTGACACTCTGCAGAAGTCCGTCGGTTACACCTCCGTCCATTGCGATAGAGGCCCCCGTGAGAGTGTGCGCGTGTGTGTTTCACAGCAGCAGTACTGGAAGTACTGTACCTGCTGGCAGATGCAGCGGGTTCCCTGGCGCGAAAAGTTTTTACGGCGCACGCAGTGCGCACCTTCTATCTTGTCCCGCAACCGAACGCCTAGGATTCATCGCCATCGCCTTCGCGCGTGACCATGGATGCAAGCAGCGAGAACTCGGACTCAGCCATGGTGGTACCTGGATATACTGCGGCAACTGGTCAAACACCAACCACAAATCTGTTTTCAAGGGCTGATTTACTCGTCGAGCACGAGTTGGCAGAGGACGAGGCGGCGGAGGACGAGGCGGCGGAGGACGAGGCGGCGGAGGACGAGGCCGTGAGAGTACCTTGCGCGCGACGCGAGAATGGCAAAGAAAGGTTGGATGGCTACCCGTGCACCCGATGCGGCCGGGTGTTCTTCACGCCCCAAGCGGCGGGCGGCCACGCGCGTCATTGCCTCGAGAATGCCGTGCAAGTCGAGGAACGGTACGACTCGGGAGCTGCTGAGAGCAGCGACGAGGAATTTCATCATCGGGTCCGTAAGCCTGAGCCACAGCGCGCCCAGCCGACACGGCTTGCAAAGATCGTCGGCTACGCAGCCTGGAGACTGGAGCCGCGAATTGGGACGCAGTTTCAGGTCGCCGTCGCGCGGTGGGTCCCCACGGCGACGGCAGCTCCCGGTGGTGACAGCATGCGATTGTGGACTCATACGGAAGACCACGAGGAGCCGCTTCTCATCCCGGCTGAGAGCATCGATGCCGAGATTGCTGAGAGTGCTGAGCGGCGTGCCGCCGGCCACGTGCTGGAGCGCTCGTCGCAGGAGCAATACGAGTTCATCGACGCTCGTTACGTCGGCATGGGCGCCGCGCGTGCCGTCTTGCCGACGGCCGACGGTGCCGCCACAACGACGGGCAGCAAAGAGCTGGCTGCAAAGACGACGGCCGACGATGATGACTACGACCGCGACCGCCGCCGTCGCGACCGCGACCGCCGGGGCGGGCGCGACGACCGCAAGGGCGGCGCGCCCACTGGGCGCACTTATTGGGCCTCGAGCTCGTCCACCCTGCCAGGCGAGGCCATCATCCTGGGTGCGGTGGCGCTGCCGGATGCCTATCGCGATGCTTCGTGCCGAACGCGCCCGAGTGGCATGCCCCCGTGGCCTCCGGCTGAAAAGGCGAGGGGCCGCACGCCTGCGCATCGGCGTGGGCCGTTGACCAAATCGATGGTCTTGGCGCAACGTGGCTACCCACGGCGCCGTCCAACGACGCGGCTGCGGCGCGACAACGAGGCCGAGGAGGAGGCACCGCCGCCGCCGCCGCCCGTCGGGTGGAAGTGGCCGCGCGACGGAGATTGCGTCGAGATTGAGGTCGAGGAAGAGGAGGGCACTGTGTGGAAGCCGGCCACAGTGGTGGCCGTGCTCACCGACGGCTGGTTCAGCGCGCGTATGCTCCATGACGACGAGTGGGTCGACTGGTTCACGTGGCAAGAGGAGGGCAAGGACTGGCGGAGGAGCGCAGGGGCGAGCGCCGGCGGCAAGCGCAAGCTGAGCGCCGTGATGAGCGCGAGCCGAGGTGATGGCGAGGGTCTCGAAGAGGTCGGCAGTTCTACAGCGAGTGCCGTGGCGAGCGCCAAGGGCGCGGGCGCCGAGCCTGCGGGTGGTGGTGGTGGGAGAGGGGGTGGTGGCAAGCAGATACTTCCCAAGTCCCCGCGCCCACCGCTGACGAAACAGGATCGTCCCAACGACGTTGCCCCGAACGGCGCGGGTTTGGGGGTAGACGAGCCCTTAGCAATGAGGCGGCCAAAACGTACGTCGGACGAGACTACCAACGCGGCCATAGAGGCGGCGCGGCGGGTGTCGCAACGAGACGACTTGGAAGAGACGGAGGCGCAGGCGCAACCTGAGGAGCCACCTGAGAAGTCGAAAGCCGAGGAAGAGGCCGAGGCGGAGGCCGATCGAGCGGCCGTCGCAGCGGCGATGCGCGATCGCGTGAGCATTCCAGCGCCGGGCACCATGGAACACGAGCTGGCCGGTGGAGGCATTGAGGTCGGGATGGGGTGCGAGGTGGAGATGGAGGACGACGGGCTAACGGGATCGCGCTTCTCAGCGGCGATCTGCCAGCTGTGGCCGCTGAGTACCACAAAAGGGAAGAAGAAGGTCCCTACGCAGGCCCTCGTCCAGTACGATACGCTCTATGAAGACCAGAAGAGCTCTGGGACGAAGCCGGCGCACCTTCGGGAGTGGGTACCTCTCACGTCTCTTCTCGCGGTGCCGCCGTTGCCGCCTGATGATTGGATCACACGCGTGCTCGCTGGCGACGAGCTTGATGGACTCTACGAAGGTGGCTGGTGGCGCGTCGTGGTCCTTACACGGGGCGAGGACGCATCGGAGCCATTCGTCACCGAGGTGGTGGGCTACGATGGCCTCCAGCGCATCTTCTGCGCCGCCGATCTCCGGCCACCACTCGGCTCACGCCTCCTCGTCAACTCGTCTGCCTCCCCTCCTCTGGCCACTGTGATTACACCTGTGCTTACAACTGCACCACCTGCACCACCTGCCAATACCAATGCGGCATGTGCGATCGCAGAGACCGTGTGGATCGCATGCCACGCGACCGAGGAACGCCCACTCGCCACAACCCCATTCGACACAACCCCACTCGCCACTACCACACTCGCCACGACCCCACTCGTCACAACCACACTCGCCGCCGCCGCTCATAAGCGCCCAACTGCTGAGCCCTCTGCTAAGGGACCCAAACAGGCCGCGCAGCACGGGTATCGATGCGGGCGCTGCGGCCTGCCGAAGAAGGGACATGTCTGCCTCGCCGGCACCGCCGTTGCTACCGCACCCTCCGTGTCGGCAGAGGCGAGGGGCCAGGGGCCGCAAGGGTCGCAGCCGCTCAGCGGACTCCGCGGCATCGCCACGCATGCATCCGTTAATCTCGGGCCTGATCTCGGTGGCATCGCCACGCATGCGCCCGTCGTGTGGGCGCATGCGCCCGCCATCTACGCCCCCGCCCCCGCCCCCCCTCCGCCTCCGCCCGAGCCCACACGTGCTCGCAGTGCACGCCCGGCGGCGGCGGCAGCCGCAGCAGCAGCGCTGCGGGCGCAAGAGGGTGAGGACGAGGAGGAGGACGAGGACGACGACGGCGAGGAGGAGGAGGAGGAGGCACCAGAACGGCCACCAAAGAAGCCAAAGGCGCCGCCGCCGCCGCCGCCGCTGCTCTCCGCCGCAGTGGCAGCCGCCAAGGCCGCCGGAGCGGATGACGCCACTGCCAACGCCATCGCCGCAGCAGCAGCCGCGGCCGCGGCGGCTGCCGGCCTTTTCTCCCGCACCGGCGCTGGTGTAAATATTTGACGGAACCGTGGTGTAAATATTTGACCGAGATTAAGTCCGAGATTAGGAATTCCAATCATAAGGAATTCCAAGTAAGCCCAATTCCTAACGGTTGCGTCGGCTCCTCAAGAGGCGTCGGTCGGCGTTCCCGACGCGCCGTCGGCACGACTGACTGCAATTGAAGCCCTTTGAAGCGACTTGAAGCGACTGCAAAATGACGCGCCTCCTCGTGGGCTTGCTGTGCCTCCTCCGTTTGGTGCCGGCGCCAGTCACGAACCTCGTGGTGCTGTATGTAGAGAACCACAGCTTCGATCATTACTTTGGATGCGCTACGGCCGAGCTCCCAGGCATTGACGGCCTGACGGGCAATGAAAAGCAGTGGATCGATCCAAACGATCACAGCAAGGGCAGCGTGAGCATTCGCTGCGGCGCGTCCGAATATGTTTGCCAGCACGGCCCTGGATCCAGTGCGGGGCGGTTCTACGATTGGCACAAGACCGCCATCTTCGGCGCCGGCGTGCCCGTGCCTGACAAGGGCCCTTATCCGAACGCAACGATGGAGGGCTTTGCCAACGTTACTCGCGGCGATAATGTCGTCTTCGATATGTTCTCGCCGGCTCAGCTCCCCATCAAGATGGCGCTGGCCAAAGAGTTTGGGCTCTTTGATCGCTTCTTCTCCTCCGTGCCCGCACCCTCCCAGCCGAACCACATGTTTGCCCAGTCCGCCACCTCGTGTGGCTGCACAGACACGGGCGTCCAGTATCGGCAGTGTGGAGGTACGCTACCTCTCTTCCCACAGCGCACCATCTTCGATTCGATCCTGGAGGCGGGCAAGAACTTTGCCCTCTATTATGACGACATCCCGGGCGACATTTACATGACGTCCCTGCTAGAGAAAACCCCGACGCACGCGCACACGTACGATGCCAAGGACAAGGGCTGGTACGATGCCGCCAAGGCTGGCACGCTTCCCGAGCTGAGCTGGATCGTGCCGCGCTACCAAACGTCGCCCAATGACGACCATCCCTGTCACGACGTGGCGCTCGGCGAAGCGCTTCTCAAGCAAGTGTACGAGACGTTACGTGCTTCTCCGCAGTGGAACAGCTCGGCGCTCTTCGTGATTTACGACGACTCGGGCGGCTACTATGACCACGTGCCGCCGCCGACGAAGGCACCGCCGCCCGAATCATCGTGCGATGTGGGGCCTGGCTGCCCAGTCGCCTTCGCATTCGACCGGCTGGGCGTTCGCCTCGCGAACCTGCTCATCTCCCCGCTCCTCCCCAAGGGGACTGTCATCAAGGATCCGGCGGGACCGCCAGGTACGCCTACCCGTCCTTTCAACGACTCGGTGTATGAGATGAGCTCGATTAGCGCGACCATCAAGAACCTCTTCGGGCTGCCCAAGTTTCTGACGAAGCGCGATGCGTGGGCGGGCTCCTTCCACGACGTCTTCACACTGACCGAGCCGCGCGACACACCTCGCGTGTTGCCCGACCCTCCCCCTCCTCACTCGCCTTCCTCGTTGAGCGACGACGAAGACGACGGAGACGACGACGGAGACGACGACTGGGCAAAACAATTGGGCGCCATCGCCGTGGGGCGAGCGCAGCACGTTGCCCGTCGGATGAAGGCGACTCAGCCGCACTTTGCGGGCAGTGAAGACCCGAGCGTACTCACACGCCGGCAGAAGCGATGGCTCCGGTGGTACGGCACGCTGCTCGGCGAGGAGGAGGAGGCGATCCAAACCAAGACCAATTCGCTCTCCATGGCCGAGGGTGAGCGGTGGCTCGCTGACGCGGTCCAAACGACCATGGAACGCGTCAAGGACGGCTCGCTCAACCACCTGTTTCGTCGTGATGAGCTCTGAGCCTCGTGTCCAACTTTGAGGCACCGGCACGCGTCCGACAACGGACCATCCGCATCTTGATCCGAAGGTGATGGAGCGGCCACAGGGTGCCAGCGAGGCGGCAGCGATGGGGTATAGGATCAAATCGCTCAAAACCACACACCGAACTGAGTGAGTGAGTGAGGGAATGAGGGAGTGAGTGAGTGACCCACTCGGCAGTGACGGTGATCTCAATATCTCATGCAATAACAAAAGTTAACTCACTCACACTCACTGGTCCGTCACTCACACACTCACATCTCACTGGTCCGTCCACTCACACTCACTGGTCCGTCACTCACACCCGTGTATTAGCAATTAGGGCCATTGCAGGCTTTTTTGAGTGGCGTATCCCACAGCGCCCATCCGACTGGCTGCTGCGGCGGGGGCCGTCTGCGTGTGCCCAACGCGACGCCCTGACGATCCCGATCGGCATAGTTTTTCACGGCATCGTGCGATAATGGCGGAGTTGGTACAGCTCGAGCTCGATGAGAAGGACAAGGAAAACTTTGCGGAGATGCAGGCGGCCATGAATGAAGCGCAACGCGAGCTGGCATCGCTCACGATGCGGGGACGCACGCGGCACGCTGAGGCCAAGTGCGTGCAGCGGCCTCCCATGCGTTCCCGCCGCTGCTGCCTTTCTGCCGTGTGCTCGCTCACGCGCGTATACGATGCCCCGTGCGGCGCAGACATGCTGCACTCACGTACGCCGAGCTTGAGGAAGTCCCTGATGACGCGCGCGCCTTCGAGCAGTGCGGCAAGATGTTCTTGCTGCGCCCAGTTCCCGAGCTGAAGGAGTCGCTGGCGGAAGCGGTTGAGTCGGGCAACAAGGACGCCACCGCGCTCGTCGAGAAGACGAAGCACGTTGAGGAGACATACAAGAAGCTCCAGGATGATTTCAATGAGTTTCTCAAGGCGCACAGTGCGTTGCTGCCCCAGCCATGCCGTGCCGCGCCCCTGCACACAAAGCCGTGCGTTCGCTCTCCGGGCGCACGCAATAACGTACGTATCTCAACGACCCGGGTTTGCCCTGTGCGTGCCGGCAGTTGTCACAGGCGAAAAGGAGGAGAAGTAGGGCAGCGCGCCCGCGCGGAACGCTCCTGCTGCTCTCATCTGTGGCTGGTAGAAGCATGGTCGCAGAGACTACGGTCTACGTGTCCACGGTCTACGCGCCCGCCAGCGGTGAAAACATAGGCTCAGCTCCCTCTCGCCCTGAGTCACGCGCATCTGCGTATATAGCGCGTGCGGGCCGATGGGTGTATTTACAATTCTTATACCGACCGACCGCAAGGACTCTCTCTCGTCTAATCGCCCGGGGTACATTCAACATTGCCCGGGGGGTCGGGTACCGCCCGGGGCCCCTTGCCCGGCACGTGTTGGCTGAGTTCTGACTTCTGTGGCGGACTGTACACGCTCACGGCGCTACGGGCCTACGCGCCTTTAACGTTAAAGCGTAACGCCTGGCCTCATGCGATGAGCTGCGAGCCGGCTCACCGTGCGAGCGTTGATCGGATCAGTGAGTTCACAGGTAGTAGATGGAAGGGTGCTCGGGCGAGAGCTTAATGGATCTGACGTGCGCCCTTTTTCGAGCAGGTGCTTGCGCGGGTGCATCTCGCTGAGCGAGCTGTGCATCTCGCTGAGCGAGCTCAGGCCGTCGTGGTCGGAGCGCCGCGTTGAGCGCTGCGCGGTCGTCTGCACTGCCGATCGTCGGCGCGTCTCTCGAAGCGGTTCCAGACTCGCGCTCATCACGACGCGCGGCTCTCAAAGCGGTTGTGGACTCGCGCTCATCACGACGCGCCACCGTTGCGGGCGTCAGCGCTGGGCTGAGCACCGCCACTGGGCTGAGCACCGCTGGGCGCAGCACCGCTGGCGATGGTAGCGAAGGTCTCGCCACCGCTGAGGACGAGGACGGTGGCGGCGGCGCCTCACTGCTGGCGGCTCTCTCTGCGGTAAGTCGACGCTGTCTTAGGCTAGCAGTGGGCGCGGCGGCCGCCGGGGTGCAGGCGAGTTCGGGCCACGCAGCGGCACTGCTCATTCTGGGCACGGCGTCCTCCCGGGCACGGCGTCCTCCTGGGCACGGCGTCCTCCCGGGCACGGCGTCCTCCTGGGCACGGCGTCCTCCCGGGCACGGCGTCCTCCCGGGCACGGCGTCCTCCTGGGCACGGCGTCCTCCTGGGCACGGCGTCCTCCCGGTCACGGCTTCCTCATTCCAATCGCCATGGTCCCACCGCACGGAAGCTCTGGAGGCGCGCGCATCTCGAGGCGCATCTCGAGGCGCGTGCCCTTCGTCCTTGGCGGCAGGCATCCTGCAGCCACTGGCGGCGGCGGCGGTGGTGGCGGGGGCGCAGGCGAGGTCAGGCCACGCAGCGGCACTGCAATCACTGGCGGCGGAGGCGGGGATGGCGGTAGCCGCGGCTTGAACGGCTTGAACGGCAGGAGGGAGTGCACCCTTGCCAGGCAGTCGGACCACAGCACCGACTGGTTGCCGAGCAGAAAGGACCATAGGCGGCGTGCGGCCCCGGCCCGTCGTTCCGATCGGCCCAGGCGAGAAGGCGTACACAGTCCGGCGACCCGTACACACCGCCGCCGTCCCCGCGGGTGCGAGCACACCCAGCGGCGGGAGCAGCGGAGGCACAAGTACATCTGGAGGCACAAGTACCGCCGCTGGTGCAGCGCTCTCGCCGGTGGTCATGCGCTGTGGGTCGTCGCAACCAACCTGTAAGTGCAGGGGCACATCTCCTGACGTGCTCCCAGCGAGATGCGATCTCGAGATGCGAGCTCCTGACGTGCTCCCAGCGCCGACGGCCGAGCCATCCACACTGCCAAAGCCGGCGGCCTTGCCGTCGATGTAACCGTCCACGTAGCCCTCATGCAGGGCCGTGAATGCGACGTCTTCACCCCCACCGCCGCCAACGCCAACGCCAACGCCATAGCCACCGTCATCGCCATCGCCATCGCCGCGTGTGTCCAGCTCAAGGAAAGAGCTGCCCTCTGCAGGCTGTGAAGAGCTGCCCTCTGCAGGCTGTGAAGAGCTGCCCTCTGCAGGCTGTGAAGAGCAGCCCTCTGCAGGCTGTGAAGAGCTGCCCTCTGCCAGTTTCGAGGGGCTGGCCCTATGCAGCCCGGCCGCAGCCGAGGCGCTCTGGGCCTGCTGAGAAGTAGGCGGCGCACTACCAAGGGCACTGGAGCCCTTCGAGGCCATGTGCTTGGGCCCACCATCTCTTGTGATCAGGATGCCGGCCATGTTATTCGACTGGAGCCCGCTGAGAGCCATGAACTCCTCCTGATCGTGCTTCATCTGCGCCTGGGCTGCTAGCACGTGCTTGATGAAGCCGATCCCACACTCGAAGCGCGACGCCTTCCCCGTCCTCAGGTCCTCAGCGTAGTCGGCCTTGGCCTTGGCTAGGTACTCATCGAACGTGGGCGGGAAGCGCTTCGGGTTGGCCTTCATCACCGCCTTCTCGGCCGCACCCTGGAATTGTGCCCCGATGATGGGGACGACGATGGAGATGATGAAGGGAATATTGACCGCCGGAGCCCCGGGCATTCCCTGCGTGTCCCAATACTCCCAATAGTAGATGTGGGTGCCCAGCGAGACGTAGTGCGCCACGTAGCCGATGTTGAGGCACCAGGCCACGATCTTGCGCGTGCGCATTGGCAGGTGGAACCAGAGCGCTTCGGTCGGCCGGCCGTAGAAGTCGACGCCGACCTGATGAGGGACGCAATCAGAATGTACTCAGAGGTCATCAGAGTCACAAGGAGGCGCGGACCTGGATGAGGGATGCAATCAAGGACGCACAAGGACCGCACTCAGACGCACTCAGAGAGACCATCAGAGAGACTATCAGTGGCACCCATGGCCATCCGTGGCCCTCAGTGGCCATCAGTGGCACTCAGTGGCACTCAGCCTTCTGACCTTGCCCTCGTTCCGATCTTCCATGTCGTATGCGTCACAGAGGATGGCAAAGCGCCATGGCACCGGCAAGAGGTTGATGTACGAGAAGACGATGGTGAAGACCTTGATGCAGATGTTGAACCAGAGCTGGCCATCCGTGCAAACCCTGTGCATGCCTTGACCGTTGACACGGTCGACTTTGTTGTGCGTCGCCGGTGCGTACGACCCGAAACCCTCTGTAAAGTTCTGGCCCGGGTTGCGCTCCAAGTAGAGCTCGATGGTATGCGTCTTGTTCGCGCACTCTGGGTAGATGTCGGTGAGGGTGAAGATCTCGGCGCCGATGATGGCCGAGAGGAGGAAGACGCCGATGGCGACGCCGAAGCCCACGATGACGAGCGCGCTGATCCCCGCGAGCACCATGAACAGCGTGTTCTGCGCGATGAAGAACCCGAGCACCGTGTCGCGCGCGCGCTCGGAGCAGTCCGCATCGGGGGGCGTGCCCATCTCGGCAACGAGCGCGTACGAGCCATTCGTGGGCGCGCCGAGGAAGGCGCGGCGCGTCGGCTGCCTCGCCTTCGCGAGCTGCGCCGCCGCGACCAGCGGGTTCAGACCTTTGACCCAGTCGGCCCCTTCCTTTGAGGCCTCATTGACCGCATTGAGCGCCTTTTGGTACACTTCAGCGAACTTGCCGCCCTTTTTCAACTGCTCGCCCACCGTGACCACGAACTCTCCGAAGTCGATGTGCCCCGAGCTGTCCGGGTCGGCCTCCTTCATCATCCTCTCGAGCTCGCCGGGCTGGAGATGCATCTTGAGCCTCTCGCAGATTGCCCGGAGCTCCTCAGTGTCCACTTTGCCCGACTTGTCGTGGTCGAAGGTGTCGAAGACGGCACGCATTGTTTGGAGCACGCCGCCCACGGTGCATCCCTCGAGTGCCTTGCTGTACATCGCCTTCTTGAACTCCTCAAACTCGATCTGGCCGCTCCCATCGGGGTCGGCCTCCTCCATCATCGTCTGCAATTGGTCTGGCGAGAGGTCGATGTCGAGCGAGCCGAGCATGCTGCCGAGCTCGTTCGTACTCACCCTGCCATCCCTACTTGTATCGTACTTGGTGAAGATGGTCTTGAGGGTCTGGTCGTCAATGGAGATGGGATTCGAACTTGCGGTCGTGTCCAATGATTTAGACCGCCGCGACTCGGACCGACGCCGTCGGCTTGACGAGTCATTGGGCTTGACGAGACTTGAGTCATTGGGCTTGACGAGACTTGGCTGACGCGATTCGGACCGATCCCGTCGGCTGGCCTTCTGCCGGCAGAGGTACGCGCAGAAGCAAGCGGCGCCAAGCAGGGTGCCCACAGCCAGAGCGACGATCAAAGGGAGGAGCCATCCCCAGACGAGATGCCAAGGGGCGGAGGCTGCGGCGCGTGAGCCGACGGCTGGCGAGGACGGCGGCGCTGGCGGCGGTGCAGGCGGCAGCGAGGCCGGCGACGGCGGCCGGGGCGGCATCGAGGGCGGTGACGGCGGGCGGGGTGGCAGCGAGGGCGGCGACGGCGGGCTGGGCTGCGCAGGCGGCGGCGAGGGCGAGGGCGGTGACGAGGGCGGCGGCAGCTCTGGCGAGGGCGGCGGCGGCGGCGATGGTTCGGGAGAGGGCGGCGGAGGTGGCGGCGGCGAGGGCGGTGAGGGCGGCGAAGGCGGCGGGGGCTGCTGCGGCGGCGGGCGCGAGGGCGGGGGCATCGAGGGCCGCGGCTGCGGGGGTGGGGGGGGCGAGGGCGGCGGCGGCGGTGCAAGCTCCGCGCCGCAGCGCACGCCACAGTCGGAGCAGTCGGTCCCCGCCGCACATCGCGACGAGACCGAGCCAACGCCGCCGTCGTCGCAGAAGCCATCAGGCTGTGGAAATCCAGCGACGCGGGTTGCACACGTGTTGGTGCATGCGCAGCCCGGTGCCAACGGACGCGGCGGCGAGGGAGGCGGCGGTAGTGGCGGCGGCGGCGAACGCGGCGGCGAGGGTGGTGGCGAGGGCTGCGGCGAGGGCTGCGGCGAAGGCGATGCCAAAGGCGGTGGCGATCGTGGCGGCGAGGGCGGCGGATGCGGCGGCGGATGCGGCGAGGGCGGCAGCTGCGGCGGCAGCGGTGGCAGCGGCGGCGGCGATGGGCAGCGCGGGCCGCAATCGCTGCAGTCGCTACCAAGGGCGCAGTCGGAGTAAGCCGCAACCGTGCTGTTCGTTGCAGGGACGCTGCATGTGAGCGGGTCGGTGCAACCGTCATCACAGTAGCCATTCTGGATTAAGTTAGGGTTGGCGCAAGTGTTGGTGCACACGCAGGATGGTTGTGCCGTCGAGATCGAGAATGCGAGCATGGTGGCGATGAGGCGCAGGTGGCGGTGCTCAACCGCCTCCATCCCTCGAGGAGGCTGACATGACATTTCGAAATTTTCGGACTGAGAAAACAGAGTGTGAAAACGTGAGGAATTTTTCAGAGAAGTCCCAAGATTAAAACCACACATGAAATGCTGACAGATGGAATCGAGGCAGGCTGAACGTGACTATCCTATACTCCGACACCGCATACAATTTTTTGAAAACGAGAATCGCATCTCCCGTGAGCGGCGCCCCGCTTGCTGGCCTGTTGCCAGTAGTCATGTTAATTAATGCGTCCCCCCGAGGACGCGCTTGAGCATGAGCGCCGCTGTCCCGATGTAGTGTGTGGTCCTATTTTTGGTAACTTCACGTTCACGTTCACGTTAGTTTGCCATTGTTTGCCATCGCGCGGCCAATCCGTTACCTCGAGGCGGTCTAGGTCGAGGCGCTCGGGTAGCCGAGGCGCGCGCTCGCCCACTCGTCAGCGAGCACCGCCGCGCCTGCACCATCCCACAGCCCCGCGACGTACCCCGTCTTATTGCGTAGCTTTCGCATCCGCGCATCGCACAGCAAGGTTGTGCCCGAGGCCCGTTCGAGGGCGCGCAAGTCGCAAAGCGTCCGGAGCACGGCGGCCCGGTAGACGCGCATGTCGACGCTCAGCAGCTCCTCATCAAGCTCACGCAGCACAGCCGGCGCCACGTCAGCCGTCGAGATCTTGGCGCCGGCGCTCGCCTTGAGCTTGCGCCGCGCCGTACCGGCGAGACTGACCCCGCGCCCTCGGTGCGCGACGGCGCGCGCGGCGGCGCCTTCGGCAGCAGCAGACCCGCAGATGCATGCGGGGTTGAGCCTTCCTAGCTTGCGGTACTCGACGAGGCACAGCGCCTCGGGCAAGAGCTCCAAAACCCCTACGAAGTCGGCAGCATGCACCGCCGCGATCGCCTCCGCAAGCGGAGGCCTCGCGTCCTCGGCGCGCTGCCCCACGTGGTGAGCGCATGGCGTCGTGCACTCCTTGAGGTAGTCGCAGTTCCAGCGCTCGTCGGTGCACATGAGCGCACGTGACATGTGGTTGAGCGGGTTGTAGCCATAAAAGTCGCCGCGCGCCGGCGTCCAGCCGCGCGCAAAGTGCGATACCCACTGCGCAAAGCCCGCCGCGTCGTCGCCCTTGACCACCGGGTAGCCGGCGGCACGTCGCGTACGGAAGCGACCCTGGTAGGCGCCGTGCAGATACTGCGAGAGCGCATGGCCGCGTGGCTCACGGAAGAAGATGACATTCACGCGTGACTCGTGCATGAAAGGCGGATAGCATTGCTCGGCGCCACCCACCGGCCGAGCGAAGCGGAGCAGTTCCTCGCGCACGGAGCGGCCGCCAGTCTTGGCGATGTGCGTCATGTGGAAGAGGCGCGTCGTGTTCACCCACGAGCCGAGCCGACCTGGCTCAATGCGGAAGCCGGAGCTCGGCCACTTTTGTGCGGAGAGCAGCACGAGATGGTGGACGGGCGCGCGGCGCGGTGCCGCCGTGCGGTGGCGCCACGCAAGCGAGGAAACGAGGTCGCACATACCGTCGGTCGGCAGCGCGCGGCGCACGTCAGGCGTCAGCGCCGTTGACGGCATAGCCATACTTAGCTTCACACAAGCCTCTTCACGCCCGGTCAAAGATACAATAGTAGGTCAAGAAAGATCACCATGTAGTCATCTAAGGCCTAAGAATACAGGACACAGAGACGAGCTCCACGGACGCGCGTGCGCGCCTGCGAGACGCTCTCCGGTCTGGCGTGTACAATTTTCGAATACTGTTCCCCTTTTTTGCTCTCATATTACTCGACGTCCATGTCGCCGCTGGCACCAGCGCGGTGCGCGCCCGTCCTCTGCGCGTACGCCTTGAGCGACTTTTCGAAGCTCGACGACAGCGCGGTAAGCTCGTTCGTGAGCTTGATTAGAGCGCTGTCGACCGCGTCAATGGGCCCCGGGTTGTTGGAGCGCGTCTGCACCTTGATCTGGATGGCGGGCTCAAGCGGGTGTGGCACACGGTACCCTGCAAAGTGGACCTCCTTGTCTTCCAGCAGCTGCCTGCGCGCGCGGAGAGGCAGATAGAGCTGCTCAGCTGTGTGCGCCAGCGAGCCCGGCAGAGACACAGATGCAGGCGCGGGCGTGCGGCGCACATGCGTAGAATGTTGCCGAGCGTGTGATCCTCACGCTCGATTACCAAAGTCGCCGCGTTCGGGATCTTTGTCTCGGGTGCGATGGTCACCCTGCGGTGGCAGTGGCCGCGGCGGAAGCACAAGTCGTGAGTTCGGCGGATGAGATCGTGTGGCGAGTGCGACGCGGCATGCAGTGCGAGGCGCACTTTGCCACGCTCCCATCGTCGGGCAGGCGCCAGCAGTCGAAGTCGTCGGGCTTGTTCATGTTGGCGACGACGACGGCCCGAGCGGGCGAACCGCGTCGTGGGCCGCCTCGTGTGTGCGAGTCGAAGCGCACAACTCGGCGCTTCGGTGGGATATCGGCAACAATACAGCTTGGGCACAGCAAATCAGCCTCAGATGAAACTTCCACCTCTCAAGTTTCACAGTCGGCTAGAACTTGCAGGGGCTTCATATGCAACCTCACCACAGGACTTGAGGTGAGTGGCCCGATGTCTGCGAGCGAGGTCTCCGACATCGAGAAGTGCGGATGGACACTAGCCGTGGATGGCCATGAGCCGGGCAAGGAGCTCGGCTCAGGCCACTTTGCCAAGGTGCGGCTGGCGCAGCGCAAGTCGGACGGGTTTAAGGCGGCAGTGAAGATCATCAAGAAGCCCAAAGACATGAAGAAGGCGGCGCTCGTCGGTGAGGAGCACAAGATTCTCACCAAGGTGGCGCATCCTTCCGTGGTCGCGTGCTACGAGGCTTTTGAGACGGACGACCGCGTGTACCTCTTCCTCGAGCTGATGACGGGCGGCGAGCTGTTTGACCGGATCGTGGAGCAGGGCCACTTCACTGAGGACCAGGCCAGGGAGACGACCTATGAGCTCCTGAGCGCGCTTGACTACATGCACAAGCAGGGCATCGCGCACCGCGACCTCAAGCCGGAGAATATGTTGATGACGACCAAAGCGGCGGACGCCAAGGTGAAAGCGCCTCATGAGCAGCGCCTGATGATAGCTGATCACGTCTGATCACGTCTGGTCGTCACTGAGTGCCTTGCGCAGGTCAAGATTACCGACTTTGGGCTCTCCAAGTTCTTTGACGAGCAGTCGGCCCTCATGAAGACGGCCTGCGGCACGCCCGGCTACATTGCGCCCGAAGTCCTACTGATGAAGGGCTACGATCAGCAGTGCGACGTGTGGTCGTTCGGGGTGATCGTGTACATTCTGCTCTGCGGCTTCCCGCCCTTTTACGCCGACAATGACGCGCAGCTCTTCGAGCGCATCAAGAAGGGCAAGTACGAGTTCCTCAAGCCTTATTGGGATCCAGTCTCCGATGTGGCGAAGGCGTTCATACGACGCATGCTCGTCGTCGACCCTCGAGAACGCGCGACGACCTCTGACCTCTTGAATGACCCATGGCTGTCGGAGCCGCACGCCGCCGCCGCCGCCGCCGCCGCCTCGGAGGGTTTCGCCGAACTGTCGTTGACTCGCGACAGGTCCTCGAGCGTGCTGGCCACCCCGGCGGAGATTTCGTCCAGCCAGCAGAGCATGCGCAAGCTCAAGGGGGCCTTCTTGGCCTCATGGGTGGCCGTGGCGTACACGGGTGACGAAGCCGAGCCCGAAGAGTATGTCAAGCAGTACGTGGAGTGAACGGCGGCGGAGGGGCGGCGGCGCACGTGCTCCGCGCAGACCATGTGACGCGTGTCCGCCCCCGGTGCCGCGCTCCCACGGTTTTTTTTCGACATCGGCGGAAGCTGCGGTACGGGTTACACCGTGCCCGGGAGCTCTGCGCGCGGGCGTCTCGCGCCCTCTCGCCACTCGCGCACACCGCCGAGACACGCCCGAGAGTCGATACAAAATGTCAAACTAAAGGACTGCAAAAAAAACCCAAATTTCTGTTCCAATTATCACGCATTACCACGCGGCCGCCCCGGGCCGCGCGGACGAGCAGTGGTGAAAGTACCGATCCAAAGCAGCGCGAGAGTACACCTCTCGTGATCGCTCCGCGTGTGCCACCGCACATCAGGGGGCACACCGCGCGGGTCCGGTCCCTCCATCGTCCATGCCATGCCATCGCGGCATCGGCGCGCTATTATAAGCGCGGCTGCTGACCCGGGCCCTCCCCTCAGCCTCTCGCCCCTCTCATCTTCTGGATGTAGTGTTGGTGCGGATTCGCTTCTGATCGCGTTCCTTTTGGCGCTGCAGCCGGCGTGCGGACACGGCGCTCGCGGCACTGTTTCCTCGGCTGCCTCTGCTGCTGCTCGCTCGACTCACCGGAATGCGGTCCGCGCCACTCCGGCTGCTCGGCGCTCTCCCCCAGCCTTCAGGCGCCGCGTGGTGGACACGTAACTCGCGCTCCGAGGGCGAGAAGGACGTCTTTGCGCGCGCCGACTTGGGCAGATGCACCAGATGCCCCGCGGAGAGCGCCTTGGCCCTTTGTAACTGCTCGATGCGTTGCTGGATCGCCTTGATCTCCGCGAGCGCCTCGCCGACCAAGCGTGCGTCGTGCCCTGCCTTCGCGCTGTACAGCTTCACCTCGGCGGCGCCGTGAGCGCGGTGGCATGCAGCGAGCTCATCGGCGAGTAGAGAGATGAAGGACGCATCCTGTATCGTAACGCTGGCTGCGCCGCTGCCACTGCTGCCTATGCTGCTGCTGCCGCCCATGTAGCCGGTGGGCGAGTTCCTGCCGCTCCCGCCGCTCACGCTGCCAGCGACGCTCGCACGGCTCACGGCCGGATGGAACACTGCCGTTGGCCCCATCAACTGATGAAACACTGCAAACGCTCCCTCGGGCGAGTGGTCCTTCCAAAATTGGATCGGTCCGTCGAGCGACGAGTCCTCGATGGGGGAGCTCCGGCCACTGCCGCCATTAACGCTGCCGCCGGGCACGGGGCTCTTAGTGCCGGGGCTCCTCGTGCTCGCGCCCGCACCGTCGATCGCGCTGCTCGGAGATGAGCTACCGGTACTGCTGCCGCCGAGGCCCCAGGCGCTGAAAAGGGATCCGAGCAGGCCGGCCGAGGGCGCGTACTCCGTGGCCGTGGCCGTGGACGCTTCGGGCGGCGGTGTTGAGGGACGAGAGAGGGCTCGCTCGATGGGGATCAGCCGCGAATGAGAGTAGTCGCCCACGGCAAAGCGCGCCGCCTCCTCTTCCATCTCCTCGCGCTCCAAACGCAAAGCCCTCTCAGCTGCCTCATCCTGCACGCGCCGACGCGCCACGAGTTGCTCGAGGCGCTCGCGCCGCGCGACCGCTTCCTCCTCCTGCCGCTTGGCCGCCTCCGCCGCCTCGCGCTCCGCGCGCTCCGCCTCCAGCTTTACCTCGTCCATCCTCGACCACACACTACGCGCCCGCATGCGGCCCATCACCTTGGCGGTCTCGGCCTCGATTTGCCTCAGCATGCGCTCGCGCTCGCGGTGATTCTCCTCGAGCGCCGCTGCTGCACTCGGCCTCATCGGCGTCGTGGGCGTGGGCAACAGGGCGGGCGCATCGAGAGCCTCTGCAGCTGCGGCTGCTGCAGGCGCTGCCCCCGCGTCAATAGCCAAGGCGTTCGTGGGGTCAGGAGGAGGCGCGTCCTCGAAGAGTGGTGGCGGCGGCGGAGCGGCACCCGCGGTGCACGCCACGATGAAGCTCGCCGTCCCGGGTGGGGCGGCAGCCATGTGCTCCATCCACCAGTAGCTGGTATCCTGGGCGTGAGGAGAGAGGTGCTGGCTCGCTCGCGTCGTTTCGTTTTCCGTGACAGTAGTTTTGGGCCGCAAGTTTGAGCCGCGCCGTTTCGGTTTTGAAGATGACCGCAAACCCAGTCGTGTGCATGGCTGGTGGTGACTCAAGGCCACTCACTGTCGGCCTTTAATTTATAAGATGCCCCCGCGTCTCTCTCGACAAGATGCCCCGAGGGATCCCAAGTGCGACTCGAGGCCCTTCGTCGAGCCCATTGCCCCAAGGCCCGCCCACGCCCAAGCCCACACCCAAGCCCCATGGCATCACCTGGCGGTGCTCCGGCGGATGCCCCATGCCTGCCCAGGCGGTCCTTAGGAGGTACGGTGCCCCGACTGCCTAGCAGGAGCACGCTCATGGAGCTCCTGTCGCCCGTGCCCATTTCGCCCGCGACGGCGCCCGTGCATCGAGTGCCGGCCGGCCGTACCCTCGTCACGGCCCTCCACAGGGGACAAGTTTCTGCAAAGTTGGTATCCGTGCGCTGTAAGACATCGCGTGCTCTCCGATGCCTCACCACCACGCTCGGTCTGTAGCAGGACAAGGCCACCGTCCGCGATCATGAACTTCCAAGGACCAAACTTGGTCGTGGAGCCCAGCCATGTGCTCAGCGGGTGTGCGCCTGGCGAAGTCATGAGCATGCCAAGCAACCTGCGCTCTTCGGGCTGCAACTGCTGTCGATCAGTGCTTCCGTCAGACCATTCGACCATTTCAGGTGCAGTATCACCTTGCCTGAAACGTAGCCAGCCGTTGGAGCCCGCGAAGAGAGCCACAGCGTGACCTGTCTCGTGGTGTCGAAGCACACACGTCTCTTTGTCAGTGAGGAAGTCCCATCCACGGCCAGGTGTCCCTTCCATGACTACAGCACCCAAGCTGCGAAACGCGCCGGTGGTGGGGGGCCGTGACGCGTCAGAGTTCGTCAGGTTCGTCAGGTTCGTCAGGGCCCGTGACGCGTGGCGCCCGCCGACGTGTGCGTTGCCAAACGCCGCCACATCACGAATGGCATCGCTCATGGAACGAGTCTCGGCGTCACGTGCCCTTTGCGGCGTTCGTTCGTGCTCCAGACGCTGGTGCAGGCGCGCGTGTGCTCGCCTCTCGGGGCGACGCGCGCGACCTTGCGGAGGGTGACGCCCACGTGTGTTGACCTCCGCGGCCTCCTTCAGAGCTTCGGCCGCCTCCTGAGCCTTCTTCAGAGCTGCGAAGATTGGCATCCCTTCCTCAACGGCCGTAACGACCCCACGACGCGCGGTGGTGTCCAGACGTAGGAAGCTGGGAAAGGGTGGCGGCATCTGCAGGGAGAGCGCGAAGCTGTGAGAGGGCTGCTCCGCACCCCACCGACCGACGGCCTCTGCAAAGTCGAGGAGACTCCTGCACGAGGCCGGGATGGGGACTGGGGGCGGGATGGACTCGTAACGTCTCTTCTCGACGGCGCTCAGCTTGTCATACTCCGCCTGGCATAGGTCGAAGTCGTGCCCGCGCAAGTGGTAGCGCATGCCCACGATCGGCCCCATGCCCGAGCGGTCGCAATAACAGCCAGGATGGATGCCATTGCCGTCAACCTCCTCGCCTCGCCCTCCTCGTCGACCTCCCAGTCGCCGTCCGCGTCCACCTCGGGGAGGCCGAGGCCGAGGGGAGGGTGACTTGAGCTCTTCGACACCGGGCTGCTCACAGAGCCATGCGAGCATTCGCACAAGCTGGGTGAGGCGCCGGGTGCGTCGCCGCTCCACCCTCGACTGCGACGAGCCCATGGAATCAAGGATCCTCTCCATTCTCGACTGCTGCACTCGTCCTTCTCCGCGGACGACTCCTTCGAGGTGCTCACGCCACTCATCGTCGTCGCGCGGAGTCGTGGAAAGGCCGAGAGCTTGACGAAGGTACTCGGCAGCGCCCTCTTCGCTGTCCTCGTCGCTGTCCGCGTCACTGTCGTCGTCAATGTCCTCGTCGTCGTCCTCGTCGTCTTCCTCGCTGCCGGCCAGGAGCACGAGATGGACCGGCGCGAACCCGGCCGCATTCCGCGCCTTCGGGCTTGCGCCGTGTGCCACCAGCCACTGTGCCGCCTCGAGCATCCCGCCGGCGCACGCGAGGTGGAGAGGCGTGTTGCCATTCTTGTCCTTGGCTCCGAGATTCGCGCCATGCGCATGCAAGTACTCGAGGACTTGATTGCGGATGACGGGGTACACGGACTTAAAATAGTCCGGGCGCCGCCATTCCTCTCCGATCGCCCCCGCAGCCCAATGGGCGGCAGTCCGACCATCCTTATCTGTGCTGTTGATCGAGAGACAACCATCCTCATGCAGCCAGCGCACCACCTTGATGCACCCCTCGCGCGCCGCTATCATGAGGCCATTCTCGCTGGCCAGGTCCCCTGTGGCGCCCAGGTCGGCACCAGCCTCCTTGAGCCAAGGCAGCATGCCGACGCGGTCGTTGACGCACGCCGTGAGGAACGGCGTCGCGCCGCCGTCCGAGAGTGCGTTGATCGGCGCGCCATGCGCGTGCAGGAGCTGCGCGACGCGCAAGTGTCCATACGCACACGCCATCAAGAGGGCTGATGATCCATCGGGCTCAGGTTGGTCGCCATCAGTGGATCGAACCAGACTGCCTGGTGGCGACTGCCCGCCGCGGCCTTCCTCGGGGCGCTCATCCGCACGGACCCCGTGGGCGAGCAACCATCGACAGAGAGCGAGCTTGCGATCCTCGAGCGCTGTCTCCCGCTCGCGCCGCCGCGCCTTGGCCGCCTTCTGGGCGCCGTCCTGGGCGGCGTCCTCCACGCCCTCATCATCGCGCGCCGGCCCAACCAAGTCGGTGAGCTCGTCCTCAGCTTCGTCGTCGAGCTCTTGTTGGTCCTTATCGTGGGATCCGTCCACCACGAGCTCAAGGTAGCCGTGCCGAGCCTGGGCCTGAGCACTCTGAAGCCTCGGACCGAGCCGCTCGAGGTGTTCGACGTCGAGCTCGCCGGTCCTCGGCGTCCTCGAAGTGGGGTCGAAGCGCACGCCCTCCGAATAGAGCCACTCGCAGAGCGGCAACGAGACCGCCGAACAGGCCGCATGCGCCGGAGAGTGTCCCTCACTGGTCATGCCGTCTATCTCCGCCCCTTCGGAACGAAGCCACTTGGCCATCTCGAGGTTCCCGTAGAAGCATGCGAGCACTAAAGGCAGCATGCCGCTCTCGTCGGGGCGAGTCACGGACGCTCCTAGGGCGCGCAGCCTCCGAGCCTCCTCGAGGTTGTTGTCGTGCACCACCTCGCACAGGGAGATCTCCTCGACGTCGATCTGCCACGCCGCGTGCGCCTCCTCGGCAGCGAGGTTGTTTGACGAGCTCCTCCGCGCCGCCGCGATGAATTCCTCGACGGTCAGCCCATCCACATTCGAGCCGGTGCGCTCGCCATCAGTCTTGTCGAACGTGCTCACCCGTGCTGGCTTAAGGGGTTCTGGCCTGTACGTCTCCACTTTCTGGCGGTCGGCTCCATTCGAACTCGTGTGCTCATTCGGCCTGCTCAGGGCCTCATAGGTGAGCTGGCGCACTGGCTCCGGTGGCGAGTCCTCGGCCGCCCCCGCACCTTCGCAGCAGAGGTGCACGATCGGCTGGCAGCACGATGGACAGTTCAGCTTGCGGTTCTCCGAGTGAGCGATCAACTTCAGCACGCAGCCGTCGCACATGGTCGAGTGATGACACGGCCGGAAGCGGATGGAACGTGGTGCGTCGAAGCAGATGATGCACTGCTTCTCCTCAGCCTCCTCGTCTGCCGCGCCATCTTTCTGTGTTAGGTCATGCGGCATCCCGGCGTCGACAAAAACAAAGCGAGCGAGCGTGCTATGAAAAAAAGTTGACGAAACATTTTAGACGGACTTCGCGGGGGAAAGGTTGTGTTTCCAACATGAAAACACACAAAGTTCCAAAGAACATTTAAGAAGGGGGGGGCACCATTGGGCACACCCTCTCCAGCAACGAACAGTGTGCCCCTGTCGC
>ENA-UOXP01000396-UOXP01000396.1-mixed-culture-metagenome-genome-assembly--contig:-NODE-396-length-34120-cov-48.220960_pt1 | contig 34120 bp, 20 predicted proteins | sample MGYA00238161_ERZ761639 | MGnify/ENA primary metagenome ERZ761639 (study PRJEB28913, sample SAMN08776760) | mixed culture metagenome | isolation source: Freshwater growth medium | place: USA...
GCGACGGGTGGAGCTCCGAGGCCCTCCTGGGCGCGTCCAGCGCCGTGTTGGGCGACGGGTGGAGCTCCGAGGCCCTCCTGGGCGCGTCCAGCGCCGTGTTGGGCGAAACTGTCGATGGTCCCAAGTGGGCTGTGGCCGAGGCGGCCGAGGCGGCCGAGGGGCTGACCAAGGTTGATGGCATGCGGTTGATGGCCGACAAGGAGGCGAAGGCGTTCACGACGAAGGCGTTCACGATGGAGGCGTTCACGACGAAGGCGTTCACGATGGAGGGGTCCTCCAAAGCCGCCGGAGCTCAGGACCAAATCCTCTTCACCTTCGGCAAGGCTGCCGAGCACGCTCAGGCGGAGGCGGAGGCGGAGGTGGAGGCGGTGGCGGAGGAGGAGGCTACTGCGGAGGCTACTGCGGAGGAGGGTCGCTTTAGCTTCCTCTCGATGCTGACGCCGGGCGCGGTGCTGGCGAAAGCGGGTCTGAGCGGTACAACGGCGGCGATGCTCAAGCCCGGTGTGCTCGTGGCAAAGGCAGGCGTCACAGCACCATGAGGCACGCCCGCGCGCCCGCGCCGCCGGCCCGGACCACGGCGTGCGTAAGGCCGTAAGCTTAAGCGTCCGTACGGCCGCCCCGCGGCCAGGGCCCGCGGCACATGCCCCGCGTACTTGTCACCACCAAACTCAGTCTAAAGCTCACCTCTCGAGGGCACGGCTTCAAACTCACTAGAGCACGAACTTACCCAGGGTCGGACGCGCCCATTTACTGTGAACTGAGTCTGTGTACACGCACTACTGATCACCCCGTTCTACGCGCCTCCGAATCGCCTCAGCGGATCACCACTTGCTCTCGCTGCACGACCACCGTCGCCGAGGGATCGCGCGTGAGATCGCCGAGCGTGGCGCAGCAGCCGCAAGCAGGCACGCACGACCAGAAGCAGCAGGCGAGGGTGAAGGGCACCTCCTCGTCGGGCGGAAACGCGCACGATGTGACGATGCAGCACGTCTGTAACTGACCCTTAAGGCAGGTCGCGTTGCGCGACGGCACACACCGGAGCTGGCAGCAGCAGCAGCGCAGCGGCGGTGTACTGCATTTGAAGCACGTCTCCGCCTCGAGGCAGTAAATTCCTATTTTGGCGGCGCAGCCGAAGCACCCATCATGTACGAGGAAAGAGGTATTGCAGCAGCAAAGGCCCTTCATCAGGATAAGCTTGGACTCGTCGATGCTGTCTGGGAGCAGTTTGTGCCGAAACTCGGCCTCGGAGGCTAACACGATTTCCTGATTGTACACAATCACCTGCGGCCGTGGCGCCCGCACGGCGGGACGCAGCTGCTGCGAGATGGGCACCCCCATGGGCGCCGCCTGCAAATATGCCGGAATCGGCAGCTCCGCCTCGAAGAGGCCGCCGGGGCCGATGCCCGGAGGGACGACTACTTGGTACTGGTTGCCATCTGGACCTGGAATGGCAAGGGAATCGCCTGCGAACGCACCTGGAGGCACTTGGACGCGGACGACATAACCCGTGCCGGACGACATGTGTGTGCGGTTACAGGCAGTCAAGGCGGTCAAGTCAAGTTCAGTCTCGTAGTGTTCTGAGTCTTGGCGTCGGGACGTAGGGACGGGCCTTGGAGATCAATTTCGGAACTGAATTTCCCGGAATCCCGCCGCAACGCAGGGCGTTGATTCTCCGTTTTCAAATTCATAGTCGTGTTTTCTGGAGGGAAAGTTCGCCGGTCGACCTGGTCGACGTGCCATCCGTCAATCATGGCGATGCCGCCTCCCGCCAAGCGCGTCAAGGGCGACACCCCTGACAGCGTAATCGAGGGCAAGAGGCTCGAGCATGAGGACGGTCTCAGCGCCGAGGAGCTCTTCTCCAAAAGCAATGGGTACACATACCAGGATTACATCATTCTTCCGGGCTACATCTCCTTCGATGCGGCCAACGTGACCCTGCGCAGCCAGGCAACGAAAACCATCACGCTCAACGTGCCCTTCATCTCGAGCCCAATGGATACTGTCACCGAGGCGCAGATGGCCATCCACATGGCCCTCTACGGCGGCCTCGGCATCATCCACTGCAACAACACCATCGAGGAGCAGTGCAACCACGTGCGGCGTGTGAAGCGCTTCGAGAACGGCTTCATCCTCGACCCTTTCACCGTATCGCCCCAGACCACGCTCGAGTACCTCGACGAGATCAAGTTCAAGTGCGCACCGCCGGCTGGTCTCCGCGTCATAGCCGCTGCCACCGCCAGCTGCGCCCACCGCCAGCCGCTGCGTGCTCGCCGCATTGCTGCGCGCCCGTCCCACACCCTTCCGCGACTGGCTCTGACCCTCCGCTCTCGGCGCGCGCGCAGGCACGGCTTCTCGGGCTGCCCGGTGACCGAGGACGGCAAGCTCAAGTCGAAGCTCGTGGGGATCGTGACCACGCGCGATCACGACTTCATCAAGGACCGGTCGACGCTCGTGTCGGAGGTGATGACCAAGGAGGTAGTCACCGCGACGCAGGGGTGCACGCTCGAGGAGGCGAACACGATCCTGAAGAACTCGAAAAAGGGCAAGCTCCCCGTCGTCGACAAGGATGGCTGCCTGGTAGCCGCCATCAGCCGTAAAGACCTGCGCAAGAATCGTGACTTCCCGCTCGCGTCCAAAGATGCAGGCAAACGGCTGCTGGTGGGCGCGTCGATTCACACGCGCCCAGAGGACAAGGCGCGCGCCGCGGCGCTCGTCGAGGCGGGCGTCGATGTGATCGTCATCGACTCGTCGCAAGGCAACTCGACGTACCAGATGGAGATGATTCGCCATCTGAAGAGTGCGTACCCTTCCCTTCAGGTAGTTGGCGGCAACGTGGTGTGCGTCGCGCAGGCAAAGAACCTCATCGAATGGGGCGTGGACGGCCTGCGCATTGGAATGGGCTCCGGCTCCATCTGCACCACCCAGGAGGTCATGGCCGTCGGCCGGCCGCAGGCGACCTCCGTGTACCACGTGAGCAAGTACGCTCGTGAGCACGGCGTCCCGTGCTGGGCGGATGGCGGCATCTCCAATATCGGCAAGATCGCCAAGGCGCTCGCGTGCGGTGCCTCGTGCGTGATGATGGGCTCGCTGCTCGCGGGCACCGAGGAGGCCCCCGGCGACTACTTTTACAAGGACGGCGTGCGCCTCAAGCACTACCGGGGCATGGGCTCGATCGACGCGATGCAGTCCAAGGGCGGCTCGGCCGACCGTTACTTTTCGGAGCAGGCGGCGGTGCGCGTGGCGCAGGGCGTCTCGGGCTCTGTGGTGGACAAAGGCTCGCTCTCGCGCTATCTGCCCTACCTCACGACTGGCCTCAAGCACTCGCTGCAGGACATGGGAGTTCGGTCAGTCAAGGACCTCTTCGAGGCTGTGTACGACGGCAGCCTGCGCTTCGAGCTGCGCACCGCCTCGGCGCAGTCCGAGGGCGCCGTGCACGACCTGCACTCGTACCAGCGCAAGGACTTTGGCTGAGCCGCGCTTGAGAGGGCGACGAACGCCCGCGCCCGTAATAGTGCCGACGTTTCATCATGGAGGCTGCTGCTGTGAGAAGGAAGGCTAGGCGAGCGTGAGCAGCAACATCACGGATTCACGGCCGTGTGACGGTCGGGTGGGCGTGACGTTGGCATCTACGAACAAGTGGTCCCATGTCCGTCGTCTGTGCATCTTGTTGACCCGTGCGAACGTGTCGCGGGGGGCCGGCTCGGCTTTGATTTTAATCCGGATTTGTTCGCGCTTGTATCAGGCGAATAGTATTAGTACATTATTTGGTTACATGGTTGTATGGTTTTCTCCATCGGATGAGTTCACAGTTCAGCTAGACGTGCGCGGTTGCGCTCGAGAGCTCATGACACATGAGGGTGGACTCACACAGGAGTTTGGCGCGGCAAGTGAGGCAGCTGAACTGTGAACTCATCCGATCGAGAAAACCATACAACCATGTAACCAAATAATGTACAGTACGGATCATCGTTGCACGCGCCCTACTCTTACGTCAAGACTTTTCACTCTAGAGTCTAGTACGAGCGCAGTCCGTATACCCGGTTCATCGTGGCCAGCTCATACGGCACCAGAGGCATCGCGCAGTTAGTACCCGAAGCGACAATCGGAAGCCTCAAGAATAAGAGCGGAGGCGCGACGTAGCCAAGACTTTTGCCTGGCGTGGCGTGGCCAACGAGGGACCAGCCAAGGCCACCTTGCGCAACGAGGGGTGTGCTGTAAGGCGTCGAATCGGACGCGCGCCGCGGCGAAAGCGAGTCCAGAGCCGGCTGCCTCGGCGATAGCAGCGTCGCTGTGGCGCGTGAACTCAAGTTCTGCCGCCGCTGTGCGACAACCTCTTCAATGCTGGTCATCGGCCGCGGAGTTAAAGCATTTACCGGCCTGAACCTCGAGGGCGGCTCGCCGATGAGCTTCATCTCTTTTTTCAGTTGTTCGCGGTACGTTGCTGTGGCGATCGCAAAGTTGAGTGTGCCGCCGGCGCCCATAATGCCTCCCAAGCACGAGGGAGCTCTGGATGTGAGCCTTCCGATGGGGCCGAGGCACTTAGCCGACAGAGGAGTCGATCGCGCGAACCGAAGAAGAAGACTTGAAACGCATTCTGGAAACTTAATGTCCTCTTCGAGGGCTCCGGAAGGAGCCGTTGAGGGACTATAGGAGGAACCTTTGTTCGATTAGAGAGTGGTGTGATGTGGGTGGGATCGTTGGTTGCACTGCGACGAACGCGAGCACCGACGAGCCAGGCCGAGTACCATGTGGTATCTCATCGCGCGACGCTCGTCAAACACATGACGACTGAGATCATGCTCATGCGCCAGATGCCCAAGGAAGAGATCGGCGCGACTGCCTTCCTCCGCCAGCATGGCGAGTGCGACGGCCGCGGCGTGCTCGTGGCGGTCTTTGACACCGGCGTCGACCCCGGTGCTGCCGGCTTACAGGTTTGCCCGGACGGCCGCCCGAAGATGGTGGACGTGATCGATTGCACGGGCGCTGGCGATGTGGACACCTCGACAGCCGCAACGCCAGCGGCCGATGGTACGCTCAAGGGCCTATCAGGCCGCACGCTCAAGATCCCGCCCGCGTGGCCAGTGCCCAAGGCTGACGGCAGCACCTACCACCTCGGCCTGAAGCACGCCTTCGAGCTGTACCCGCGCGGGCTCGCGGGGCGCGTCAAGACGGAGCGGCGCAAGACACTCGACGCTGCGCAGCGCGACGCGGTCGCCGCCAGCCAGGCGGCCATGCTCACGGACGAGAAGAAGAAGGACAAGCGCTGGTCGGACGAGATGAAATCTCGCGTCTCACTCCTCGAGAAGCTCGAGGCCGAGTACGAGGACCCAGGGCCTCTGTACGACGTGCTCACGTATGTTGACGGCACGGGGAGCTGGCATGTGTGCGTCGACACCTCCGAGCAGGGTGACCTCGCCAGTTGTGTGCTTCTTGAGCCCTTCCGCATCGGCCATCGGTACGCATCCCTGATTGCAATTGATTGCGACTGATTGCGACTGATTGCGCATCGGCAATCGGTCCGCATCCCTGATTGCGACTGATTGCGACTGATTGCGTCACCAATCGCATGTGATTGAGCCCTTCCGCGGTCAACCCGATCTCGGCCGGCTCCCTGATAGTCTTTGTTTGCGATTGATGATCACGGGTGGCCTGATTGCGACTGATTGCGACTGATTGCGACTGATTGCGACTGATTGCGATTGATGATCTCGGGTGGCCTGCTTCATCAGGTACGGCACGCTCGACCCGATCTCGATGCTCAACTACACTGTCGACGTCTTCGATGGCGGCAATCGCGTAATGATCACCTGCGACGCGGGCGCACACGGCACGCACGTGGCCGGCATCATCGGCGCACACTACCCCGACAAGCCCGAGCTCAACGGCATCGCTCCCGGCTGCCAGATTATTGGGATCAAGATTGGTGACACGCGACTCGGCTCCATGGAGACCGGGACGGCGCTCGTGCGGGCTCTGGGTGTGGCCATCGAGCGCGGTGCGATGATGAGCGCTGATGAGCATGGATCACCCAATGATGAGCGCTGAGGGCCGCTGAGGGCCGCTGAGGGCCGCTGAGGGCCGCTGAGGGCCGCTGAGGGCTGCTGAGGAGCGCTCCTTGTCGCATGCCTTTCTTCTTGATTACAACTGGATTACTTCTTGATTACTCATTGATTAATTCATGTTTAATCCTTGATTACTCCTTGATTACTCCTTGATTACTCCTTGTCGCATGCCTTTCTTCTTGATTACTCCCCTGTGCGCGCTCTGGGGCAGGCGTACACATCATCAACCTTTCGTTTGGCGAGTATGCCAACCTGGACAACACCGGCCGCTTCACGGAGATGTGCCAGCGTGCTGTGGATAAGCACGGCGTGATCTTTGTCACCTCGGCGGGAAACAATGGACCCGCGCTCACGACGGGTGGCGCGCCGGGTACGTGATTGCATCGTAATTGCGTCTTGACGGCGTCTTGATTGCGCCTTGATTGCGCCTTGATTGCGCCTTGATTGCGTCTTGATCGCAGCTTGATGGTGTTTTGATTGCATTTGGTTGGAGTCTTGTTGGCTTCCGATTGCCGCTGAGTAGCGCCGAGTACCTCCAATCGCCACCACTGATTGCTGATTGCACCCCTCATCAGGTACCTGCCCATGCTCCTTGATTGCATCTTGATTGCGTCTGATTGCGTCTGATTGCGTCTGATTGCGCCCCTCATCAGGTACCTCGGGCTGCTCGATTGCAGTCGGAGCCTTCGTCTCATCACAGATGGGACAGCCGCAGTACTCGCTACGCTCCAAGATGGCGGCCGACTTGCAGTACACGTGGTCGTCTCGCGGACCGACCGCAGACGGGGCCGAGCTTGTGAGCGTGTCGGCGCCGGGGGGCGCCATTGCGCCCGTGCCTACTTGGACCCTCAAGTGCGTGCACGAGGGCCTCTGATTGCCCCTGATGGCCTACATGGACCCTCAAGTGCGTGCACGAGGGCCTCTGATTGCCCCTGATTGCCTTCGTGGACTCTCGAATGCATGCACGGCTTCCTGAGAGAATGACGAGCCCCTCTACCCCACCCTGGAAATGCAGCAACCGTCAGCTCATGAACGGAACGAGCATGGCGGCACCCAATGCCTGCGGCGGCATCACCCTGCTCCTCTCCGCTCTGCTCGCGCGCGGCGCTAAATGGTCTCCCCGCCGCATTCGCATGGCCATCGAAGCGACTGCCGTGGCAACGCCAAACGCCACGGGCGCCACGATCGATCGGTGGGCCCTCGGGCGGGGGCTTCTCGATGTGCCCGCGGCCATGGCTTGGTTGGTGGCGCACAAGGACGAACCGCTCGCCGACGTGCGCTTCGTTGTGACGGCGGCCACTTGCGGCAACGGCGCTGCATCGGGCACTGGCGTCGGGCGTGGACTCTACCTACGTGAAGCACAGCACACACGGGCTCCCGAGGTCGTCTCCTCCGCCTTCATCAAGCCGGTGCTCCATGAGGACGAGACCAACACGGCGCGCGTGGCGCTCGATGTCACCGCAACGCTCACGCCCTCAGCGGCTTGGGTGAGTTGCGCTCCCTCTCTGCCTCTGGTGCACGAGGGCAAAGGCTTCGATGTCAAGGTCTCGCTTGCTGGCCTGCCTCCGGGCTGCCATCAAGCGGAGGTACGCGCCCACCACGGGGCCATGCCGCTGATTGCTCCCCTCATCAGCCCCTGAGTGCTCCCCTCATCAGCCCCTGATTGCTCCCTCCTCAGGTGTGCGGTCACGACGCCTCCAAGCCGCCCTCACTCGGCCCTCTCTTCCGCCTGCCCATCACCGCCATCCTCCCCCACGCCGACTTGACGAAACCCGGCGCGCCGCCCGCCTATTCCTATGACTTCCTCCCCTTCACCTCCGGCCACATCGAACGACGCTTCGTAGTACCACCAGTAGGGGCCACGTGGGCCACCGTGCAGCTGCTCGTGCGTGCGGCGCCACGTGCGCGTGACCTCGCCGGTGGTCCGGTCGTCTTCCAAGTTCACACGACCCAGCTACTGCCCTCAACGGCCATGAAGTATACCGAGAGCAACCAGCGGATCACCATCGGGCTGCCCACCAACGAGGGAGCGCTCCCCACCCAATGGGTCACGTCAATTGCGATCAGTGGCGGCGTGATGATGGAGCTCACGGTCGCGCAGTGGTGGGCGTCGTTTGGCGAGACGGAGGTGATCGCAGCTGGGTGATTGCAGCTGATTGCGAGACGGAGGTGATTGCAGCTGATTGCGTGACGGAGGTGATCGCAGCTGGGTGATTGCAGCTGATTGTGATTATTGGTTGCCGTTCTCGGTGCATTCGGGGGCGCGCGCTCTAAGGACCTCTCTTGATGGCCACGCTAATGACCAATCTGAAGGCCGCTCTAATGACCTCTCTTGAAGGCCACGCTAATTACCACTGATAGCCACTCTAACTTACCACTATGTTGTCTGCTCTGCAAGGTGAGTATGAGCGTCGAGTTTCACGGGCTCATCCCCTCATCAGACCATCTGCATCTCGACGGGCGAGCTCTATTCTCCGAGGTGACGATCTCGTCGCCCTTCCGGCGCACACCTGCCGAGCCGTCCGGAGAATTGACGAAACTCAAGCGCGCCGTCCGTCCGCATCTGGCCAAGCTCGTACCACCCGCCGCGCCTCTGGAGGGCTGTCCCGGCATTGGCGACCAATGGCCAGATTCGGTCCAGATCTACGACTATCTGATCGCGTACAAGTTCTCACTGAGCGAGGTCAAGATTGCCACGGATTGCCACGGATTCCCACTGATTGCCAAGGACTGCCACTGATTGCGACTGATTCCCACCTGATCGCGTACTATTTCTCTCCGAGCGAGGTGCGCTTATGACGTTTGAGAGCTTCCGAGTGCTTTCGAGAACTCCTAAGGAGGAGGATGATTGCCATTGATGAGGAGGAGGATTGCCACTGATGAGGAGGATGATTGCCACTGATGAGGAAGATGATTGCCACTGATGAGGAGGATGATTGCCACTGATGGCATCCCCTTGACGCTCTTCACAATCGAACACCCCCTGTGGAATCACACCCCCTTTCCCAGTCGCTCGAGGTCTCGGTGCGCTTCCCGAGCCTCTGCTGCCAGCTGTACGAGTCTCCGTACGAGGCGCAGCTCTGGGCTGTGTTTGATGCGCACAAGCGGCTGGTCACGTTTGGAGACTACTACCCGAGCGCTCAGCGGCTGCCAGCAGGCGAGTACGAGGTGCGGCTGCAGGTGCGCCACTCGAAGGTGGAGCTGCTGCAGAAACTCCGTCACATGCCGATGATGCTCCATCTCACGCTGGCCGCACCGGTCAAGCTCGGCTTCCACTGGTCACGATCAGGTGCGTCATCGTACTAATTGCTCTCTGATTGATCTCTGATTGATCTCTGATTGCTCTCTGATTGCTCTCTGATTGCTCGGCTTCCACTGGTCACGATCAGGTGCGTGAGTGCGTTGGAGTGCCTCTGAGTGCATCTGAGTGCTATCTGAGTGCTATCTGATTGGTATCTGACTGGTATCTGATTGGTATCGGATTGCCTTCCGCGTTCCGATCACGCTCGGTTTTCATCGGTCCCGAGCAGACGCCCTCGGCAGCCCCCCTCAAGGCAAGCCAAGCACGCGTCTCATCCTCGAGGCAGCCTCGCGCCTCGAGCTCTATGTGACGAACCCGAAGCCTCCAGAAATCGCCGAGCCTGGCGACACCCTTACCGGTACGTGGACGCTGGCCAAGCTGGCGCCCGAGGTGCTCGGATCGTCTACCCGACCGTCGGGATGGCCCGTCTCGCTCATCGTCCCTCCAAAGGAGATCAAGGAGAAGGAGGACACCCCTGCCGACGACGAGGCAGACGCGAGCGACCCTACGAGTGAGGGCGCGCTGGACGAAGCAGTCCGGGCGGTTCGCATCGGGCAGCTAGCCAAGCTCTCGGCCGCAATCAAAAAGCTCCAGCCGCCAACCCCCAAGGCGCTGCCGGCGGCGGCTGAGTCGGCAGTGGCGCCGGGGATCGAGGCGGCGCCGGCGGCTGAGGGCGGGAGCTCTGCCGAGAAGCTGAATGCGCTACGCGCCCGGTACGACGCGCTGCTCAGCACGCTCCAGTCCGAGTGCATCGCAGCTGAGGCGCATGAGCAACGGCTCGAGTTGGCAATAGCCCATTTGACGAACCAGGAGGCTCTGTGCGAGCGCGGGGATGCGGCGGCGCTTGCGGCGCTCGTGGGTGTGGCGGATGAGCTCATTGCACTCATCGACATGACGGCTCTTGCGGCAGCATATGGCGTGACACTCGACAAGGACGACAAGGTGATGACCTCGGATTGCCATCTGAGTGCCATCTGAGTGCCATCTGAGTGCCATCCGAGTGCCTCTGAGTGACCTCTGAGTGACCTCTGAGTGCCATCCGAGTGTCGCCTCTCCGAGCAGGCACTCGCCAAGCAACGCAAGAAGGACGACCAAAAGAAGAAGGCGCTCATCACGGCGCTCCACGCGAAGGCCCTCGCGCTTCTCGATGGCCACAAGTTGTCGAAGCACGCGGGAGGAGACAAAGAGGGGGCAGCGGCGGCCCTCGCGGCGCTGGATGCGGCGGTGGCGGCGGTGCACCAGTGGGCGGGCTCTACGGAGCACGTGCTCCTCACTTGCGGCTGGCACAATGCCCACAGCCGGCATGCAACCGCCTTCAATTGCCTAAATGAGTCCCTTTCGAAGGCTAAGAAGCCCCCTGCAAAATCCGACCTCGAGCTCAAGGTGGAGATTCTCGAGGCCCTAGGGTGGGCACATTGGGCGGGGGCGACGCGCGCGCAGATGCAGGCCAAGTTCCCGCCAAGCTTCCCGCTCGTGTTCAAGCCCCTCGCATGAGTTCCCGCCAAGCTTCCCGCTCGTGTTCAAGCCCCTCGCATGAGCACCCGCCCTCCCACCAAGAGGGGGGGTGTGAGGGGGGTTTGGTGGCTGTGGAATGGAGAGCAGCGAAGGGAAGGAGGGGGGGTGAGGGGTGTGGAGGGGGCTGCGTAGATGCCTTGAAGGCGAGCTTCATGCACTCGATTTGCGGGGGGGGTGGCTGGCGGGACGGCGCGGCCCGACGCTGGGAGATGATGGGAGATGATTGAATCCAGCCCCTGCGCGACTCGACGTCGATGAGAGGGACGCATCCCAGCATATGCGTAGCGACGCTCACGTGTGTCGTGTGGGAGCTGCTCGAGGGCGCTCATCATGGCACTTGTGTGGCCTCCCTGTGTGAGTGCTCATTGCAGCAGCAGCTCATCACTGGCGTGCGCGTTGGGCCGGCGGGCTCCGCGGTGGAGCTGGAGCATGAGCTGGAGGCAGCGGAGCAGTCGTGGTACGGAGTCGCTCCTGGTTGTGAGGTACATTCCGGGTGCACGACTTGTCACACATCTGTGTGTAATCTCACTGGTCGTGTACATCACCCCGCGATCACAGCGCGCTGAGCCCAGCCACAGCCTCGCACGTTGCTTGAAATTTCAGCGTTGCTTGAAAAGCGCCAGAGCGGCGGCCATTGGAAGACCTCTGTGCCGCGACCGCGAGTCGGGTGCGGGGTGGGATGGTTAGAGAGCGGCCGACCGGCGGCCGCGGTGACGAGATTAAGTGACGAGAGGACCCGAACGCGAACGTTCTACTTGGACACAGCCGACAGCCGTATCGAAGGGCTCGCGCCCAAGGTCAACCCCGGGGGCGCGGGTTGGCGCGCTGTTTACTGGAACGTTAACAAAAAAATCATTCCGATCGTAGCTGTACCTGAAGATGTAGCACGACCACCAGGCTCGCTTTGAAATCATCAATGCCACATGAACCGTAAACTTGTTGCGTCGACTCACAGACAATTGGCCGAAATGTGCGAGGAAATGGATGAATGGAGAAAGAACTGGAATATTTTTATCAACATCTCCGCGGATCTGTGCATTTTCCGTGCCTTTTTCCGCGACGCCGCGCCCCTAACGATGGCTTCTGGCCTGCTCCTCGTGCTGCATGGAGCGTGCGCCACCCCGGATCGAATGCCATGCTCGCAGCCCTTGACTGTGGGCACCGACATCATGTTTGCCATATCCGTCAGCGATTCCCAGTACACGGCCTCCTTTGTCGGCAAAACGTGCGGCGGCACGTTCACCGCCGGCGAGACGCTCACGGCGACAACAAACGCGCCACCCGATGTAATGTTGGAGCTCACTGGCGGCGCGACGTTCACTGGCGGCGTCTGCAACGGTTTGCGCTCCATAAACGACATCACCGCGACCGTCTCGACGACGGGCGCCGGCGCCACGATCACCCTCAAGCACGGGCGTGCAAACTCCAGATCCGCGTCGGTCAAAATCTCAACACCGTGTACGCTGACCCGCCTGGCCGCATCGTCGCTCCCTCCACCATCACCACTACCGCCATTGCCGCCGCCGCCCCCTCCGCCATCGCCGCCGCCGCCGTCGCCGTCGCCGCCGCCGCCGTCGCCGCCGCCGTCGCCTATCCCTCCGAGTGTCCCGCTCGGCGCACCGCAGCGTCCGCCACCACCGCCGCTTCCGCCGTCGCCGTCGCCACCGCCACCGTCGCCATCGCCGCCGCCGCCATCGCCATCGCCACCGTCGCCACCGCCACCGTCGCCATCGCCGCCGCCGCCGTGGCCAGCACCGCCAGGTGCACGATACTCGCCAGCAGTGCGGGCAACCTTCGCAATCTCGGGCACCTTCGAGCAGTTCGACCAGGCCGCGTTCCGCACCCATCTCGCTACGTATCTTACGAATCTTGGTGTCCCGGCGGAGTCCGTCTCGCTCGAATTCGTGGCGGGATCGATCATTGTCCTCGCCACGGTCACATACCCGACCACGGCGGCGGCGACGAGTGCATCGAGCGCGCTCAGCTCGGCAACTCCGACGGCGCTAAGCACTGCGCTGGGCGTGACGATCACAGCACCAGTGACGGCCCCTGCGGTCCTGCAGCTCTTCGATGCGCCGTCTCCACCGCCGAGGCCGTACTTGCCCGAGGAAGAAATCGACTCCGACAAGCAGATGAAGTTCGAGGTGCACGGCATCCTCATGCTCATTGCGTGGGGCCTTTTTGCTCCCCTCGGGCTGGTCGTTGCGCGCTACGGCAAGCCGGCGACCGCGGCCGAGGCGATGGCGAAGGTGACGGACCCGGCGAAGGTGACGGACCCGGCGCCGCCCGCAATGTGGTTCGTCGTCCACCGTGCGTGCATGTACAGCGCCGTGGTGATCACGCTCGTCGCCTCGATTATCGCCCTCTCCACTGTGGAGGAACACGTGGACGAAGTGCACACGAAGATCGGGGTGATCCTCACGTCCGTCTTGTTGATTCAGCCGGTGAACGCCTACTTCCGTCCACACAAGCCCAAGGCTGGCGAAGCGCCCTCGTCGGCGCGCGTGGCTTGGGAATGGGGCCACAGATGGCTTGGTCGGGCACTAGTCGGCCTCTCCTTTGCCTCTCTTATCTCCGGCGGCGAGCTCGCCGATGCCGACTACGACGAAGGGTACTATAATGTCTCGGTGGCGCTCGTCGTGATCTGGTGCGCCGTCGTCTTCCTGTGCGAGGCGCACAGGTTCTGCCGCTGGTACAGCGCCCCTTCGCAGAGCGGCGGGCAGCAGGAGATGGTCGTAACTATACGGGCAGGACAATAAGACGTGAGTGTACCGGCGTAGTCGCGTGCCTCCTGCCGCCATGTGGCCGCCTTGTGGCCGCTTCGTTGCTGCGGCCATAGCATGCCTCATCCAGCGCCGGCCCGTTTACGCCCGTGACTTGATAACACCGCTGGCGCCTCACTCGCAGAAGTCAAGAGCATGAAATCGCCCTCGCGAAGCTCCCCCGCAATCTGATCTAACGTGGTAGTACGTGCGGAGAAACTTGGCACAACCGTGCTTTCGGGGATCAGGGTCTGTCAGGATAGCCAGGGCAGTCATGCATGCAACGTATCCGGTGTGCCGCTAGGACGTAGGAGTAAGGCAGATAGGCAGTCTACATGCATGTGCAACGTATCCGGTGTGCCTCGTCGAGGAGTAGGAGGTAAAATGACGTGATCGTGAGAAGTGTGCTGTGTACATCTGTACATCTCGTCTAGATCTAACGACACCGAGAGAAGCAGACAGCGCTCATTCAATTCCCAAACAGGTGTAGGGTTCTTGGGCCCTTTCTCGTATACGATTAAACATGAAAAATAGTGCACCAGACCACTCCCCCTTGGGTCAACCATTCAATTCCCAAACAGGTGTATGGGTGGGGCACTTATCGTATAAACATGAAAAATAGTAGACCACTCCCCCTTGGGTCAAGGCTCAACTACGAAAGTGACAGCAAAACCACTGGTCTCCAACTCCCGCTTCCGCTTTCCGCCACGCGTCGAGTTCGACACGCCGATCCTCGGTTCACACATGCGACAGCCGACACGACATGCGCCACCAACCTCCGTGCAACCGAAGGCTCCCCTGCTGAGGCTCGAGCGCTTGATCGCCTCCACCTCCTCTTCCTAGGGGTGAGGGGGGGTGAGGGGGATGAGGGGGGGTGAGGGGGTGAGGGGGGTGAGGGGGGGAGGGGGGAGGGGGCTGGGTAGATGTGATCGCCTCCACCTCCTCTTTCTCCTCGTCGTCCGCTCACGCGGCGATCCACCGCCGCCACCTCGTTGCCTCGGTCTCTCTAAAGGGGGTAGCTGACCTACCCCCCTAGACTCTCATGTGGCGGAGGCGGTGCCCTCCTGCTGGAATGAGAGCAGCAGCGCGCGCTGGGCGACGACCTGGCCCTCGGCCGCATGCACTCCGCCGATGACGACGTCTGTGGGGGCCTTGAGGGTATGTTCCATCTTCATCGCCTCAAGCACGAGCAGGGGCTCCCCCGCTCTGACAGCTTGCCCTTGGGCCACTAGCACACGCACAATCTTGCCCGGCATGGGCGAGTGCACGGCCGCTTGGCGCGCGGCGGTCGCGTCGGCAGATGAGAGGACGAGCTGTGCCATCTGCGCCGCGTCTTGCACGAGCACCGACGCGCGCTGCTCTCCCACGAAGAGATCTATGGCCATGCCTGGGCGGCCAGCCGCATCATCGGCGCCCACGAGCCGCGTCACCGCGCAGCCGCGCACGCTTGCGCCATCGACGAACGCCCGAAACTCACGCGTGGGCGAGCACCACTCTACAATGGCCGCCTCCACCCACTCGAGAGAGGCGGGCGGCGCTGGGGGCGTGCCGGTTGCGCTCTTGGCACCCTTGGCGGCTGCTGGGGGCGGCGCGGGGGCGAGAGCGAGCGCAAAGGCGCCCAACGCGGCGCTACCAAGCGGAGCTGCCGCTGTGCGTCTTAGGTATGCATGCATAGCGTCGCCCGTCGGGACGCCATCGAAGTCGAGAGGCTGCAATGTGATGGGCGCCGCGCTGCCGCCGCCACCCGTGGCACCGCCGAGACGTGTGAACGAGTGGCCTCCCCAGGCAGAGCTGGCGGGTAGCACCGTGTTGAGCGTGTCTGCGCTCGCCTGTGCCCAGTGCAACGCGGCCAGCTGCAGCATCGCGGCCGAGGGAGGCGGTGGCGCCTTGGGGAGCAGCACGGCCTTATGTTGCTCGATGAAGGCTGTGTGCACCTGATGAGGGAGGCAATCGGAGGTCATTATAGGCAATCAGAGGTCATCAATGAGGATCGAGTGCTCGTGGCCAGCGGCGATTGCGTGCACCTCGGCGTTGGCAAAGGCGTCCGTGTCGAGCACACGGCGTAGGAAGGGCACGTTGGTGGGTAGCCCGACGATTTCCCACTGGCCGAGGGCCCGGCGCAGCAGCTGTAGCGCGCTCGACCGGTCTGCGCCGCGCACGATGAGCTTCGCAATCATCGGGTCGTAGAAGACGCTCACCTGCGCCGTCGAGGGGCGATCCGATTCAACCGATGGAGATCTCGGGCGTATCTCGGGCGTATCTCGGACGTATCTAGGGCGCATCTCGGGATAATCTCGGGCTAATCTCTGGCTAATCTCGGGCGGCGGATCCAGGGAGAGGGGGGGCGAGGGCACCTCGTCGCCCTCAACGATGGCCGTGTCCAGCCGCACCGCGTGCCCAGCGGCACTTGCGCGCGTCGCCGGGGACACGTAGGTGTCGCCCATGATCATCGGCGTGCGCAGGTGGTACACCGTGCCCGAGCCCGGCAAGAAGCCGGCTTCCGGTCGCTCCGCATACACGCGTGCCTCGAAGGCATGGCCAGAGAGGGTGAGCTGGGGCTGTGTGAGGGGGAGCGGCTCGCCGGCGGCCACACGAAGCTGCCATTCGACTAGGTCGATGCCGCTCACCATCTCCGTCACCGGGTGCTCCACCTGCCGCGTACGAGCAAGCGAGAGCACGCGCGCAGACCAGTCAGAGGGACGCTCAGAGAGATCGCATCGAGGTCGCATCGAGATCGCATCGAGATCGCATCGAGATCGCATCGGAATTCCTGAATCCCAACCAGTCAGAGAGATTGCTGACTATTCAGAGGTGCGCCACCCGTCAGTCGCGGAGCATGCCAACACTTCAACCTCTCTCCCGCAGCCCCTCCTCTGCGCGCCCCCTCACCCCCCACCCCAAGCACACCTGCAGCCGTGTGTTCATTTCCATAAAGAAGAAGTTGGTCGGGTCCTCAGCATCCGCAATGAACTCAACCGTCCCTGCGCCTTCGTAGTTCACAGCGAGCGCAGCACGCACAGCCGCCTGCCCGAGCTGATGCCGAAGCTTCGCATCCACGCCGGGCGCGGGCGCCTCCTCGAGCACCTTCTGGTGCCGGCGCTGTACGGAGCAGTCGCGCTCGAAGAGGTGGACCGCCCCGCCGTGCTGGTCACAGAAGACTTGGACCTCGATGTGGCGGGCCGAGGACAGATAGCGCTCAACGAGGAGCCGATCGTCGCCAAAGGAGGAGAGGGCCTCGCGCCTGGCACTCTCGATCGCGCCCGCCAGCTCCGCGCGCGAGCACACGATGCGCATCCCCTTGCCGCCGCCGCCGAGCACCGCCTTGAACAGCACGGGCTTACCGTCCGCCAGGCCGCACTTGAGTGCCTCGGCCTCGAGCGTCGCGAACTCCTGATCGATGCCGTGGTAGCCGGGGAGGAGTGGCACGCCCGCAGCCTCCATGAGGCGCTTGGACGCGTCCTTGGCGCCCATGTCGCGCATCGCCTGCCCCGATGGGCCGATGAACGTCAGCCCTGCTGCGCGTACCGCGTCCGCAAAGGCCGCATTCTCCGAGAGGAAGCCGTAACCCGGGTGGATGGCCTCAGCGCCGGTGGAGAGCGCTGCGTCAATCACGCGGTCGATGCGCAGGTACGAGTCCTTGGAGGCCGTGCCGCCCACGCACACTGCCGCATCTGCCAGCCGCACGTGCTGGCAGAGCCGGTCCGCCTCGGAAAAGACAGCGACGCACGAGACGCCTAGCCGCTGCGCGGTGCGCATGACGCGGCATGCGATCTCGCCGCGATTGGCGATCAGGATGCGCCGAAACATGGGCATGGACGCGGGGTCGGCAAGGCCGTACACAGTCCGGGGCCTCCATCCGCAATCTTGTGACGAACCAAAAGTATCGTCAATTTGCAGCGGCGAATTTTCGGAGCGTGCCCGCGTCACACCCGCCTCGGGCTGTCATTCGTCAACTTTACTACTCTTATTCTAGGAAATTCGGAAATGGAGAAGCACTCATATTCATGATGGTGTATTTTGTTCCGAAATACAACCGAACTGTAATTGTTCTCCGGATACTGGATAGTGAATGCATTTTTACGGAAAGCCGAAGAGCATAGTTCAATACAGTCTTTAGACTTCACCGGCCCGGACCATGGCCATCCTTCTTGCGCTCCCTTGATTGTTCGGCAAGCAACTGCACATGGAGCTCCGCCTGCTTGCTCACGGCATTGGCGAATTCCGTGTGTGCCCTAGAGGTTGCGTCCGTGTGCGCCTGCGACAGCCGCAGCACCTCCTTGTTCGCCTGCAGCACCTCCGCGTTGGCCTGTGCCAGCTGCTGGCTCAGTTGCTCAATGGTATCAAACGCTTTCATGAGCATGGCGCCCTGCCCAGTGGACGAATCCGCCTCAAAACGCACAGTCGAGACTGACGACGACGGTGCGAGCTGGGGCCTCGCCAAGACACCCTTGACCGAAGGGCTCGCCGGCTCGCCGAGCGCCGTCTCGGTGTCGGCCTTGAAGCTCGGCCTTCGGGAGGGGCTCAGGACGGCCTCCATCTCGCCACTCTCGACCGCCGCCCGCCAAGTCGTCTGCACGCTCTCCTTGAATTTCTGGATGATGGGCAGCTGCAGCTCCTTGTCCTTCTTGTTGGTGACGGACACGTCCTCGCTCTTCAGGATGTTGTACGCCTCCTCTGGCGTCTTGTTGGACCACATGTCGATCAGCCCCAGCTTGGTGTACTCGTTGGCGTTGTGGATGCACTCAATCGTGCACCGACGGTTAGCCTCCGGAGCGCATCGCAGCACGCCGTGGGAATCAATCTCCTGGAACGCCATCCAGGCCTCGAACTGGGTCCTGCCAACCACAGCGGAGCATGCGAACACAACAACTCAGCGCCGCGTCCACAGCAGCAGTCGGAGGAGCGCGATCGCACGACGCGGTGCAGCGGCTCGCTCTCACCAAAAGCGCGACATGTACGACATATCGAGCAGGATGAGCACCGAAGCCCCAAGGAAGAGGAAGTCCATGTTCTCGAGCGTGAGGCTGAAGAGCTCTTGCTGCTGCGGCGTGCGCTCGCCCTGCGGCGCGCAACTGTAGTCCTGCGGATCGCACCCATACGCGCGGGGAGAAAGATACGCAATCAGCTCATGCATTCATGCTTGAGAGTGGAATGGGCCATTGGGAGTGAATGCATGCACTTGCTTGAGTGTGGAATGGGGGGAGGGGGCACCCGCAGGAGCATGTGCAAGAGAGGGCTCTGCGACGTACCAGCCACATGTACTCGTATTGGGGGTTGGCGCGCAGCATGCGCTTGATGGCCTTCATCTGAGCGCCCGTCGGGTCGGGCTCTTCTGGCCGGTCCCATCGATGCGACACGGCGAGGACCTTATCGCGGAACATGTGCTGGCAGCACTCGGCCGACGAGAGATAGAGCATCGTGTACAGCTCCGAGTCGTCCTCAACGCTCTTGTGCATGGGCGCGGATTTGTAGTCGCGTTCAAGAAGGACTTTGGCGCGCATGAACTGAAACTCGCACGCCTTGCCCGCGCGCGCCGCGGCGAGCTTCTCCGTGAGCGTGCACTTGCTCTGCACGCGCGCGCGCTCCAGCTTCCGCTTCGCCGCCGCGACCACGCGCGGGTCGAGCTTCGGGTCGTCGCCCACTTCGTCGATGGCCTCCTCTAGCCGCTCGGCGTCCACGAGGCTGACGGGCGACGTGGTGGCGGACTCCACGACGGCGACCGCGGCCGTGGCGGAGGAGCCCTTGCTGCGGTTGGCGCTCTGGCTGCGCGCCAGGAGCAGCTGCCGTCGCTGCGTCAAGATGAGCCGGTCGGGGGTGTCCTGCCCCTTTGGCGGGTTGCCGTGCTGTTGGCGGTGCTCCTTGACCAGCTTGTCCACGGTCTGCATGAGGTTGTGGCTGAAGGCGGCGTAGTACTCGTTCGTGTGCGTGATCGCGCGGCGCGCGAACGCGGCGCGGCACTCGGGCGGCTCGAGCGCCTCGATGAGCTCGGGCGGCGGGAAGACCTCGACCATGTCGCCGTTCCGGTTGGGCCAGCGAGAGCCTTCCTTGGTGATGAGGACGATCTCGACGCCAGCGTTGACGGCGCTCGCAAGCTCTTGCATGCAGAACTTGGACTCGAAGACGCCGTCGCTCAGGACCTGCGCGGAACGGGGTACGCTCAGGGCAGGGGGGCGTGTGAGAGGACATGCGGAGATGGCCGGGAGCCAATCAGATCCCAATGCATGCGGAGATGGCCGGGAGCCTATCAGATCCCGATGCATGCGGTGATGGCCGGGAGCCAATCAGATCCTGATGCATGCGGAGATGAAAGGGATCCGATCAGATCCCAATGCATGAGGGCGGCGGCAGCGCAGCGTGCTCACCAGGATGAACACGTCGCAGCCCGCGACCACCATCGGCAGGTCGCTCAGTGACTCGAGGTTCTCGACGTCGATGAAGCACGAGTGGCCGTGGTGCACGATGAGCGAGTGCAGCCCTCGGGCAAAGTCCTGCGCCGACGAGCGCTTGTGCGAGATGAACGTATTGTAGCGCGGGACGCTCAGGAGCTGGCGGTCGTCCCACTTGCTGTAGTCGGTGCCCAGGGTCGAGAGCTGCCGCTTGAGCGTGCGCTGGGCGTGTCCTTTGCCAGGGAGGCTCTGCACATCCAGCTTGCCGTGGAGCGCGTCGAGGGCGTAGCTGGCCGCCTGCCGACGCCGCTGGACGCTCTCCGTGTCGGCATCCTCGTTCTCGTGCAGCTCGGCGACGGAGGTGAGCGCGCCCTCGGCTCCGTCCGCAACGAGCCGCTTCCGCATGCGATCCGTCTCCTCCGCCGCGCCCGTGATGGCGAGCGCGCAGCGCTGCAGCGCCTCGGCGGCCAGGACGAGGTCGGCGTCCGACGTGGGGTGCGGGGCCAGCGGCCCCTCGACGAGCATGCGTGCGAGACTGTTGCCCACACCCTTGTGCACGAGGCGCGGGCGCAGCACCGACTCGGCCGCCAGATTTCGCACGGCAGTCGCGGCGATGCGCACAGTCGACGGCCCACTGCCATCCGAGAGGGGAACATCGTTGCTATCAAGGTTACTCACGAGGAACCGAATTCCCTCATTAAGGAGGGCCGCGAGCTCGTCCTCGATGCGACTGTCGTGCAGCAGGGCGCGCACGCGCTCATGCTGCGCCATGGCCGCGCTGTTGTTCTTGTCCACCGTCTGGCTCAGCACCTCGGAGTAGACGTTGCTCACGATCAGCAGCGCGTCGGCGCGCTGTGCCGCATCGTGCTCAATGATGTACTGCAGCGCGTCGAGCGGCTTGGCGGCCTGGATGGCTTGCCGCAGCACGTCGCCCCGCGAGAGCGTGTGCAAGAGCGCCAGCGCCAACTTGCCCACGCTCACGTCGCGGTCCAGGTCGTCGGCCGCGTCCGCGGGCGCGATGGTGGATGGCGCGCACGACGATCCCCCCTGCGCCGCCGGTGCCGCCGCCGCCGCCCCCCCAACGAGGCTGCCCGGCATCGCCTTGATCGACGCGATCAGGCGGCCCACGCCGGCGTCAAAGTGCTTCTCGCCGCTGGCGGCTTCGTCATTGTCGCGGGCCAGGTCAATGTACTCCTTGCCGCCCAGCTTGCCAAGGAAGAGCGGCTGCCATGCCGTCTGCGCGAGGCACTGCGGCTCCATGACCACCGGGATGATCTTGGCGACCCCCTTGAGCGGGCTGCACGCCAGGTTGAACTCGAAGCGCGCATTGTCGTCGTCGCCCTTGCTGCCCAGCCCGGCGGCCTTTTTCATGTACGACTCGGTCAGGAAGACGACCACGCACGCCGACTGCGCGATGCCGTCGGCCATCGGCCGGCTCACGTCGTCGGCGCTCTGCTCCACATCGACGAGGCACGGTGCCAGGCCCGCCTTGGCGAGGGCCGCCTGGACGGCCCTGACGCGCTCCACGTGGTTGCGCTTGAGCTCGTCGCGGGCGCCGTCGTGCGAGAGGTAGGCGCTGTACTTGAAGGCCGAGTGCGGCGCGGCCGCGGCAGCGTCGCGGCTCGCCGCAGCGTCTAACGGGCCGGCCACGCCGACCGCATCCGCTGCGGACGGCACGGCCCACGAGCGGTGGAGGAGCCGCACGAGGGTGTCGATGAGGTTGCCGTCGCGCATGGACGCTCGCGCCGCCTCGCTGTTATTCGCGACCGAGGTGAGGACCTCCAGGGCCTTTGCGCGCAGCTGGGTGTCGCGCGCGCCGCTCAGCGCCTGCACCGCCTCGGCGACCACGCCCGCCTTGAATGCGACGCGCGCGCCATCGGGCGACTCGCACGTGACGCCGAGCAGCTGTAGCGTCGCGATCGCGTGGGTCTCGCGGCCGCCGTCGGCCTCTTCGAAGATGCGCGCGACGAGCGTGCGGATCACGGCGCGAGCCTTGGAGGAGGCCTCGGCCAGGTACCCGAGCGAGCGCGCGCAGCAGAGCGCGAGCGCACTCGCGTCGCGCGCGTCGAGCGCCTCGTTGATCTTCTGGACGCACACCGGCGCAGCGGGAGCCGTGCGCTTCGGGAGCATGCGCGCGAGCACTTGCAAGCACTCCGCCGCCTCGGCGTGTCGGGCCCTCCGTGCATCCGACTCGAGCAGTTTCATGAGTGCGGGCACGACGCCCTCGTCCACGGTGACCGCCGCTCCTTCCGGCCTGGCGCTCGCCGTCGTGAGCAGCTTGAGCGCGGCCTCATCCTTGGCTCCGGCGTCTTCGCCCAGCTCGTCGACGGCGCGGCGCAAAATGGAGCGCGCCGCCGGGTCGGTGGCGAACCAGCCGACCAAGGTCGAGGAGCGCGAGATCAGGTCAGCAGCATTGGCGCTCGAGGCCAGACGGCCGCTCGCGCGCCAGCGGAGGATGGCGGCGAGCGCGGCGCTCGAGCGGACGGCCTCGCGGTGGGCGGGCGCGCCGAAGCCGACGAGGAGCTGCACGATGGTGTTCGAGAGGCGGAAGCCGGGGTGCGCCGGCCCCGGCTCGAGAAAGGCGGCCAGGCGGGGCAGGAGGCCGGCGTCGAGGATCGCGTCGCGGTAGGCGTGGACGGGTGCGACGACATATAACTGGAGCGGCCTGAGGAAGTCAAAAAACCTCACGTCGGGGCAACGCTCGAGGGCGTCGACGAGGGTGCGGAGCGCGCCGAGGCCGTGCGCGACCGCCATGCCGTCCGGCTCGTTGAGCAGCCCGCAAAAACAAAAAACTGCCGGACGAACCAGCGAGCGCGTCAGCGCCCACTCGTCGCCACGCAGCGCCGCCAACGTTCGCGCGACGCCACCCGCTTCACGCACGGCCACCAGCGACGGCATCGCGGACACCGCATCCGCAGGTTGGAACGGGACGATCGGCTCCAGCGCGCGCAACGCGAGCCGCGCCTCCGCGGCGTCAAAGGGATCGAAGCCTGCGCCCTCCGCTGCCGGCAGCAACTCCACCACCGCCTCAACCACGCGCACGCCCGCCGCACGCGCCTCCGCGTCGGCCAGCGCGCGCTTGAGCAGCGTGCCGCCCTCGCTCAGGTACGCGCCCTCGCCCGCCGCCGACCCCGCGCGCATCAGCGGCAGCAGCAGCGGCAGCACGCCCGCGCCGTGCACCGCCCGCAGCCCCGCCTGCTCGGCGCTCAGCGCCGCCAGCAGCTTCACCGCCGCGACGGCCGACGCGTCGCGCGCCGACGCGCCGCCGTCGAGCACCGACTGCAACACCGGCACGATCAGCGGCACCAGAGGCAGCACGTGCGTCTCCGTCGACACGTCGCGCGCCGCGCCGAGGTCGCTCACCAGCCCCAGCGTCGCCTCGCGCTCCGCTGGCGCCATGCTGTCGAGCGCCGTCAGCCAGGAGCGCACCGCCGTCATCAGCCCGCCCGTCCCCATCGCCGCCGCGCGCGCGTGGCTCGTCGTCGCCACCACCTTGCGCACCGCGCACACGGCGCGCGCGTCGATCAGCGCCTTGAGCGCCTGCGCCCCCGCGTCGGTCCGCGCGAGGTGCGTGAGCAGCGTGCAGCAGTCGGCGGTGGTCGAGCGCCGCAGGAGCGGGTCGTCCATGATCTGCGCCTGGAGCATCGGCACCGCGCCGAGGGCGACGACCGCATCGGCGACGCGCCGCCGCTCGTCGCCGCCCGCGCTGTCCGCCGCGCTCAGGATGGCGCTCAGCAAGTCTGCAGCCACGCTGACTGCCACCCGTCCGCTCTTGTCGTCCGCGGTGATCGCGCACGAGGCGTGCGACCCCGTCGCCAACTCGGCCACCAGCTGCCGGAAGCCGGCGCTCTCACAAACGGCCGAGGCGACCGTCCGGAACTCGGCGCTCGCGCCGCGCTCGATGGTTTGCACGAGGGCGCGGACGAGCCGACGGCTCGCGTCGCGCCGAGGAATCTCCTCGAGGAGCAACGGGCGCGCCGCGTGGCTCAGGATCCCCTCGACCACCGAACGGTGTGCCTGGCTCGACTCGCGGTTGGCAGCGCCGAGGAGCGATTCGAGCAGCTGGGCCGCGGCGTCGTCGCACTGCCGATCGCGCCCCGGCTTTTGGAAGGTGGCCATGGTCCGATGGACGACCTGTGCGGTCAGCAGGAGCGCAACCGCCCCGGCCATGCCAGGGAAGACGTTCAGCCACAGAAGGGCCGTCGTGACCGTCTCCACATTGTCCTCGTCCAAGTCCTTGACCAGGGCGGGAAGGAACGCCTTCGCAGCGACCAGCTGCTGCTTGAGCTTGACCGCATCTGGATGATTGCTGACGTGAACCAGGAGTCGCACGCGGTCGATGGGCTCGATCCCATCGCGCTGCACCAGGTCGACCAGCCGCTTGCCCACGTCCTCGGACTCGGAGCGGACTTCCTCGTAGCACGGCTTGAGAAGCCCAAAGAGCAGCTTGCGCTCGGCCTCGCGGCCCACATTGGTTGCGAGCACGTGCGCGAGCGCCCGGCGGGCTCGAGCACGGCCCTTGTCGCTGCGCACCAGCGCCTCGAGTGCCTTGCTCTCGGGCTGGAGGCGGAGCAGCGGCTCGAAGCGCTCGTCTGCCGCCGCGTTGCGCGCGGCCTGCGCCGTCGCCGCGTCGGCGAGCTTGCCGAGCAGCGTGGCCAGCTGCTCGTCGGCATGGGACGCTTGGCCATAATCGCGCTGATCTGTGGCGAGGCGTGCAAGCCGCGCCACGACGCCGTCGACGCGCACCACAGCGGCGGCGCCGTCTTCGGAGCGGCTCAAGACCATGACCAAGTTGATTGCTTGGTAACGTTGAGGTCGAGAGTCGGTGTCCAGGGTGCGCAGCAGGATGCGCTCCGGCAGGTTGAGTTGCAGCACCTTCGAGCGGGCCTCGTCAACCTTGTCGATGAGGTCCACCAAGGAGCGCAAGGCGATCCCGTACGGATCCTCCCCCTCGACGGCGGATGCGATGGCCTCCAATGCGGCGTCGTTTGCCATCTGTTCGCGCTGCTTGAGCTCGCCAGAGGCAACGACCGCGTGGAGCAACTTCAGCATGGCCGTCGACGGTGGCCGACGCGACGCGAGCGCCGCCTCGATGATCCGCATCGCCGGCTCCGCCACGGCACGTGCGCACACGCTCGACGTCGCGATCGCAATGGCGAGGAGCCGCAGGGCGCGCTCCCCCTTGAGCGCAAGCTCTGCGAGCTTTGACAGCTGCGCGCGCCCGTCGGCGTGCACCGCAAGGCGGGCGAGCGCACGGACCGCGTCGGCGGCGGCCGCATCCTCGGCAGCCTCGAGCGCAACCGCCAGCAGCTGTGGAGCTGCCTTAGCCCTGATCAGCTCGTCTTGGCCGTCGTCGGTTTGCGCGAGCTTGGCGAGCGCCTCGGCGACCATGACGGACGAGTCCTCGTGCGGCAGCTGCCCGAGGAGGGCCTGCACTGCGCCGCCATCGAGCAGCAGGCTGTAGCCTGCTTGCGATCGAGCTCCCGCGATCGCATGCACGACGGATGCGAGGTCGCTCGCTATGGCTGGGGCGGCCTCGGCGAGCGCCGTAATCACGCATCGGAGCGCGCTCGGCACGGCGTCCATCTCAGCGGCCTGAACGCGCGCGAGCACGCGCGCGGTGCGGCTCGACGCGTCGGCCTCCTCCGTCTGTAACGCCGCGCACCAGCGAGGCAGCACGTCGGCACGCAGCGCACGATCGGGCTCGTCGAGCAGCCGCCGCGCCGCCGCGTCCTGCAGCTCGTTGGGCGCATTCCGCAGCCCCAGCACGCCAATGCACGCCTCCGCCATGTTCTGACGAACCTCCTTGCTCAACGCGGGCAATGCATCCTCGAAAAGGGCCGCTCGTGCGGCATGCGGCGTTGTGGCGCCGTCCGCGGAGCGCACGAGGAGCCGCGTGATGCTGGGCGTCAGCTCGTTGCTCGTCGGGCGCTGCTGGAGGAGGGACGCGAGCATCTCCACCGCGAGCTGCGACAGCCTTCGTGGCGCAAGGAACGCGTCCTCACTCGCAGCCTTGGCGAGCCGGGGCATGGCGCCCGCCTCGCACACCGCAACGGCTTGGTGCGGGATGATCGTGATGAGCAGCTCCGCGGCAAGCCGCGCCTCCGCGGCGTCAAAGGGATCGAAGACTGCGCCCTCCGCCGCCGGCAGCATGCCCACCACCGCCTCCACCACGCGCACGCCCGCCGGTCGCGCCTCCGCGTCGGCCAGCGCGCGCTTGAGCAGCGTGCCGCCCGCGCTCAGGTACGTCCCCGGTTGGCTTTCCGTCGCATACAGGTCTTCGAGGCTGAGGTTCGAGCGCTTGTAAGCGTACCAGCTGCCCAGAGGCACCGCAGTGCACACACCGGACTGAGAAAAATCCCCGCCCATCTCTGTTGCGCCAGTGCCTGACCGGGAAATCTTCCAGTACGTGCCGTCATAGTAGATGGCTCCGGCACCGCCCTCACGCGTGTAGCATGCCCCTCCATTGCGCATGTGACCTAGGACGAGATCGTACGTGCCCGAACAGTCGACCTCTCTGGTGCCCAACTGAACACGGATGCGCATCGGGGGCCCGAGAGGCTCGGGCGGAGGCTCGGGCGGCGGCCCGGGCGGCGCCCCCGCTGCCGACCCCGCGCGCATCAGCGGCAGCAGCAGCGGCAGCACGCCCGCGCCGTGCACCGCCCGCAGCCCCGCCTGCTCGGCGCTCAGCGCCGCCAGCAGCTTCACCGCCGCGACGGCCGACGCGTCGCGCGCCGACGCGCCGCCGTCGAGCACCGACTGCAACACCGGCACGATCAGCGGCACCAGAGGCAGCACGTGCGTCTCCGTCGACACGTCGCGCGCCGCGCCGAGGTCGCTCACCAGCCCCAGCGTCGCCTCGCGCTCCGCTGGCGCCATGCTGTCGAGCGCCGTCAGCCAGGAGCGCACCGCCGTCATCAGCCCGCCCGTCCCCATCGCCGCCGCGCGCGCGTGGCTCGTCGTCGCCACCACCTTGCGCACCGCGCACACGGCGCGCGCGTCGATCAGCGCCTTGAGCGCCTGCGCCCCCGCGTCGGTCCGCGCGAGGTGCGTGAGCAGCGTGCAGCAGTCGGCGGTGGTCGAGCGCCGCAGGAGCGGGTCGTCCATGATCTGCGCCTGGAGCATCGGCACCGCGCCGAGGGCGACGACCGCATCGGCGACGCGCCGCCGCTCGTCGCCGCCCGCGCTGTCCGCCGCGCTCAGGATGGCGCTCAGCACGTCCGCGCAGTTGCAGTAGTAGTTCATCCTCTCGCGAAGGAGCTTCACCGCCGCTTGGAGCGCACCGGCATCTGCGAGCGCCGTGTACCCTCCAGGCAGCTGTGCCACCACACAGAGCGCACGGAGGGCAAAGTGCGCAGTATCGAGGCTGTCGGGGTCCAGCAGTGCCACGAGCACGCGCACGGCCGAGCCTTTGCTGATGAGGGCAGGCGCAACAGTACTCTCAAAGTCGGGTAAGCTGTGAAGCACAATGAGAGCCGCGCTGCACCTCTCCGGCTCGCGTGGCCCCTGCTCTACCACCGCCATGAGCTCGACGCCCAAGTCGCGCGTCGGCTCCCACAGCCCATTGTCGTAGCATGCCGAGAGCAGACGGTTTCGTAGCAGAAAGGCGTCCTGCAGCCGAGAGGTCGTGACGGTCACGTCCGTCTGCAGCACGCGTCCGAGCGCGAGGCGCGCCAAGCTGCAGCCGTGAGCGCTCTTGGCGAGCACGGACGCGAGGGAAGCCAGATGATTGGTACTCGTGTCCGCAGCTGCAGGCAGAGACAGCAGCTTCAGCGTCGGCTCGAGCGCCTCGACCGCTGCGCGCTCGAGCACGCTCGCCGCTTGCATGGCGAGGCTCCATTCGGAGAGTGGCGTCAGTTCGTACGCCACTGGCGCGCTCTCCACCACGTTCTTGATCGTGCTCGCCGCTGCGTTGGCCATGTATCGTGCCTCATAGTCCTCCCCGCTCGCAGCAATCAGCCGGGTGAGCTCGTAGATCAACCCATCAGTGGCCAGCACCGCTGCGGCAGCCTTGGAGGCTTTGACTGAGAGCCGATCAATGACCACGAGCGCTTGGTACGCCACCTTGAAGTTGCTCTTGAGCGCCGCGGGCAATCGGCGCGGCAGCTCGAGCTGGAGCGCGCGCTTGCGGCCCTGGTCTGAGCCGACGAGCTGCGAGAGGGCGCTCCATGCCCAGCCGGTCACATCGCCCTCGACGCTTTGGACGAGCATCTCGAATGTGCTACCGCTCGTGATCAGTTGAGACTTTTGCTCTGGGGAGCCTGAGCTTGCGACAGCTTGGATGAGCAAGAGCGCGCCTTGAGACAGCGAAGGCGCCGACAGCGATTGCAGCAGCTGCATCACGCTCCCCCTCATTGCAAAGAAGCCAGGAGTGGTCAACCCGGCCATGGCATAGAGCTCGAGCGCCTTGTCGTCGCTGGCGGCGCGCCGCGCGAGGCTTGCGAGCTCCGCCCGTGCACTGGCGTGCGCCGCCAAGTGACCTAGTGCGGACGCCAAGCGTCTCGCGGCCGCCGCGTGCAAAGCCTGCGACGCCGCGGCCAACAGCAGCGGCGGAGCGCTGCATTGACACAGCGCATCCTGACCGTTTTCGTTTGCTGCGATCATTTCGAAGGCGAGCGCGATGCCCATGGACGCATTGTGCGGCAGGTGGCGCAAGAGCGAAGGCACGGCGCCCGCCTCGAGGAGCAGCCGGTAGCTCGCGCCGCGTGCTACGGCAATGCCGGCGATGACGAGCCCGAGGTCGTCCGCACGGGATGCACCCGCCTTGTCCAGCGCGGCCACCAGGAGCGCAAGAGCGCCGGGCACCTCGTCGAGAAGCGCCACCTGGATGGAGCCGAAGCTTTCGAGGATGCGCAACGTCGATGACGGCGTCTCGCGAAACCCCGCCACGCGGGCCAATGTGCGCGCCGCAGCATCGGCGGCAGCTTCATCCTGTAGCAACTTGCACTGCAGCGCAAGCCTGCGAATAGGGCGAACCGAGAGCGGCACTGTGAGAGTAGGTGGGGTCGCACAGCGGGTGCGGCTGCAGCGCAGCGTGGCGTGCGCTTTTGGGGGGGGGGCTGCAACGCACGCTTCTCGGAGCGGTTCTAGCTGTGCCGTGCGTAGAAGCCGTCGAGTCGACGCCTGCAGCTCGACGGACGCGTCCGGTTCCGCTAGGATCGAGAGACAAGCCGAGACCGCCTCGCGCTCCGCCTCCGGATCCAGCTCCTTGAATGGTCCGGACTCACGACAGGCGGCAATGGAACCAAGCAGCCGCACTCGCGCCTCGGTAGACGTGCTGGCGCTCGACGCCGCTTCGAGCAAGCCTGCGATTGCGCGAGGAGTCGCAAGCAGTGCGGCGATGGCTTGCTCGGCAAGGTCGCCGTGCAGCAGGCTCTGCAATCTGGCTGCGGTCTCCGCCGTTGCCGCGGTTGCCACGAGCTGCGCGCATGCGTTGGCGGCGGCGAGGGACGTGACGTCACCCAATGCAGCTCCCTCGGGCGACCGCTCCTCCGCCTCCTCCTCCTCCTCCTCCTCCTCCTCGGCTGTACCCGCCAACGGAGAGCTGGAGGTGGTCTTCTTCTTCTTCTTTCCCGTTCTCGATCGTGCGCTGGCCGCCTTGGACGGCGATGATCGCGAAGATGATGGACTGCGAAGCGTCGAAGGCGTGCCGTCGCCGCGCGCCACCCGCTCGATGGGCATTCGGCGCATGGCTTGGGTGCCCAAAATTCCTTAATTTGGTCTAAAAAGTTCCACACGTAACTTGGTGGACTTTGATGTTCATGTTCGAACATGTTGTCTCAACATGGACGAACGTCGTGATGGGCTCTTCTCGACGATCGTTCACGACCAGGATTTCGTGATCCACGTGAAATGTCCTCATGGAACCGATTGATCGCGGCGACGCTCGTCGTCACGTGCAGCGCGGGCGCGACACGTGATGAGCTCATCATCCGCCCGCTGCCTCGCGCGCCTGGCCAGGAGGCCTTTGGCGCCGAGGTGCTCAACCTCGCACTCGACGGCGGCATGCCGAGCGCCGAGGTGCTCGCAAGGCTTGAGGAGGCGCTGTCGACGCACGGGCTGCTCGTGCTGCGCGCCGCCGCCCTCGAGCACGTTCCGCCGCAGAGCTTTGCCGCCTTTGTCCACCACTTCAACCCGGGCACCACGACCGTGTGGCGCGATCAGCGCACCAACCCTTGGGAGCGGTACAAGGCGGAGGCGATGGGGCCAGCGGGAACGTTCCAGTTGCCATCGTGCCCCGAGACGCTCGTCATCGGCAAGGGCGAGCTCGTCGACCACTGGGGTCTCACGTGCACCCTGGGCGGCAAGCGTGCCGCCTACGGCAAGACGAGCGGCAGCCAGGTCATCGGCGGCGGCAAGCTGCAGTGGCACATCGACGGTGCGTTTTGGTCTGCGCCTGGGTCAACCGCGACGGGACTGCCGTGCCCGGTAGTCGGGATGCGCTGCGTCGAGGCGCCCCCCGCGCGCATGGTCAGCATTGCCTACGGCGACGGTGTGAGCCTCGACTGCCCAGCGGGCTCCACCGTCTTCTGCAGCGGCGCTAGGGCGTACGACCTTCTCTCGGCGACCGAGCAAGAGCGCGCTCGGCGTACTACGGTGGTGTACAGCCCGCACCCGTTCAAGCGCTTTGCAAAGCTCGGCATGAGCGGCGACGGGCTGCGCTGCGAGGGCGACGCCGCGCTCGAGACGGCGCTCGCGCCTGACGAGCGCAGCGGGCGACTTCGACTGCCCCTCGTGTGGTTTCATCCGCGCACGGGGCGGGCGGCGCTCATGCCGCTCACGCGCTGTCTCGAGCGGCTCGAGGTGTGGAGCTCGGCGGAGCAGGCGGCAGCCGCGGCCGAGCGCGGCACGGCGGCGGACGCCGATGCCGATGCGGCGGCGGCGGCGGCGGCGGCGGCGGCGGCGTCGGCGTCGGCGTCGAAGGGTGCGGAGGTGGCGGCCAAGGCGGCGTGCGCTGTGTCGGGCGCTGATAGCGCCGTGTCGGGCGCTGGGAGCGCCGTGTCGGGCGCTGAGGGTGCCGTGTCGGGCGCTGAGCTGATCGAGCTGCCGGCAGCTCGTACGTACCTGCATACGCTCATGCGGCGCGCGGCGGAGCCGGGCCTCGTCCATGCCGTCGATTGGCGCCCTGGCGACTGCGCCATCTGGGACAATCACCTCATGTGGCACTCGGCGACGGGCGGGTTGCCCGACGATGCGCGGCGGGTGATGCACCTCGTCGCGTTCGATGGCACGCGGCCGCCGCTCGCGCGTCCGCCTGCGGGCGTGGAGCCGCCGCTCCCGCCGCCACCGCCGCCGCCCAATACGGCGCCGCCGCCCAATACGGCGCCGCGGAGGAGCATCGGCATCGGCGCTCGAGGCAGCGCTCAGGCGAGGCGCCGTGGTGAGCGCCCCTCCTCGGCCTCCGGCTCGCCCCACATGGACACGGAGCGCCGTGGTGAGCGCCCCCCGCACGTGCTCGGGCTCATCATCGGGCAGACGCCGCGGGACGACCTTGCGCAGCCGTTGCGACGTTCCCTGGATCTCGCGTGCCTCAAGTGTGCCCCTCTGCGCGCATGGCTGCCCACAGGAGGGCTGGAGTGTAGCGTGCGAGGCGCGATGGATGGAGTGAGCGAGGCCGACCTCGCTCGACTCTACGGCGTCGTGAGGCGAGCGCCACCAGAGGCGGAAGCGGCGGAGGCGGCGACGGCGGGAGGGGCAGCCTCGGCGGAGAGAGCAGCTATCTCGAATGCGGAGATTGCCGCTATCACGGACGCGAAGATAGCAGCGGCCGCTGCACCCGCGTCATCACACGTGAGCTCATCCCCATTCGGCAGCTCGTGCCCTTTGATCACACGCCTCGCCTCAGGTCAGCCAGTCGCGGCCTCCGAGGATGCCCTCACGCCTCTACTGCAGCGGCAGTTGGACACCGCCGCTGAGGCTGTGTCGGGCGCTGGGCGGCCGGATCACGCCTTCCTGCTCTGCGCGGGCCGCTTCGACGGGTTGCATGCGCCAGATGGGATCTCCCTCATTAAGCCCTTTGAGTGCGCGGCGGCGATAGCGCTCGCGCTTGGGGTGACCGACGCCGTGCTGTGCGTGCCCACCGACGAGCAGGCGCCGCATGCCATCGCTCGCTGGCGCTCCCGCCTCTCGCCCGCCGCCACGCTACGCACATGCACGCTGCCAGAGGATCCGGAGGAAGGCGCGCTCGCGTGCGTCGTCGACGCGGCCAAGGGCCTCCGCCCCGGCGCTGCTGTCATCCTCGACTTTGTCGGCCACCCGCCCGAGGTGGCGGCCGCGCTGCGGCAGCGACTCCGGGATAGCAGGCCCGTGGCCGCCGCGACGACCACGGTCATCGACGTGGGCGAGGCGGGCTTGGCGCAGCTGCGCGCCGCGCTCATGACGCAGGCGGGGGCCTGAGGCTGAGGCGTTAGCCTCCGTTAGGTAGCGCTCGAGGGGTGGTCGAGCGGTGATCGGTAGTTAGATCGTACAGCATGTTAAATTACGGTTAACCCGACACCGAGAACAATCGCATCCAACTCCTAACCAACGCGCGCGGTCACGCACACGCGACGCGCCATCCACTCGCTTCAATCATGAGCTCCGCAGCTCCCCGGACTCCGAGATGCAGCAGCACATCCGCTCGAGCTCGCCACATGCACACCGCACAGGCCACTACGCACTAGGCCAGGTACACAAAGCGCGTCACCCCGGGTCGTGGCCGGTCCACATCTCGCACCTGTCGTGCACACAGCTGTCCAATCACAGCTCCGCTCGTTTGACGAGCCCAGCCCTCGCAGCCGCCTCACAGCAGTACGAGGGCATCTACTCCAATCTCCAAGCATCGCGCCCGCGTCGGTCCTCCTGTCCGTCGCACCTCATGTCTCCGCTCTCAGTCCGAATCGCATGCAGTACGCACCCAGCACGCACCGTGCGGTGGCACCAGACCCAGCGCTCCTCAACGTCGCTCTCCCCGGGCCCCACACCATCTCCGCAGCCTGAGCCGCTGCCACGCCTGCCCATCGCCTCGCGTTCATCCTCGCGCTCCAGCCTCCTGTCCGACACGCCCCAAGCGAGCGTCCCCCCTAGAATGTTTCCCCTCGCCCCGCCCCGGTTGAGCACGCAGCCGTTTCGCCCCCTCGATGGCGGCGGCTAGGCGGCGGCCGTGTCGCCCGTTGCCGCTCTCATGCGCGTGCTCTGCGCTGCACCTTAAGGGCCCTAGAGGGCAAAGGTCTCTTCGAAGGACGAGAGGACGCGCACATCGTCCTCGGCAAACATGGACGTGCAGTCCTCGACGCATAGCAGTGAGGCCGTCTCGTCGAGAGACAGCGGTGCGTTCCACGACGTGTTCCACCTGTGCTCGAACGGTGTGTTCCACGACGTGTTGCGTGCGGTTAGGGAGAGGGGGGGCTCCTCGAGTAGCCCTCTCGGGCTCCATCTCGGGTACTTGGGCTGAAGGCAGCGTGGCATGTGGCGTGTGTGGTGCTTCCGGTAGAGCTCGCGCCATTCGGCCCGTGCCTCTTGGAGTGCGTCTCGGAGCGGCTGCAAGAAGGCCGTCTTGAGAGCGCGCTGCACTGAGCGTGGCGGAGCAACGCGCGTCTTGGCGATGACGTCACGCTTTGGCGAGTGCACGCGCTGGCGCTTGAGCCCGCTCGTACGCTCGCGCGTGTGCTCGAGCGGCTGCGCGCGCCGCGTCTCAGTCGAGCCGGCGGCCAACTCTGGATGGGGACTCGTAGAGAGCCGCGGGTCCAGCACGAGGAGAGTCGCGGCGGTGGCTGCGTGGGTGGCGAAGGCAGCGGCGGGGGCAGCGGCGGAGGCGGCGACGGCAGCGGCGGGGGCAGCGGCGGAGGCGGCGTGCGTCAGTGAGCGAGTTACCCTTCTGCGCTCACCTACGGCGTGAGTGGCGGCCGCGATGCCAGCGACGAACTTGATGCGCCCGCCCAACATCGTCGGGGTGACGGCGCGCTTGACCTTGACAGGGCATGCGACCGTACGTGTGCACTCCGTGGCTATGCCGCCCGGGAAGGGCGAGATGCGCATGTACTTCACGGTGTACTCGCGACAGGGATCGGCCGTAGATGGCTCCGCCTCTGCCTTCGCCTCTGTCTCCGACTCGAC
>ENA-UOXP01000398-UOXP01000398.1-mixed-culture-metagenome-genome-assembly--contig:-NODE-398-length-34052-cov-38.526870_pt1 | contig 34052 bp, 18 predicted proteins | sample MGYA00238161_ERZ761639 | MGnify/ENA primary metagenome ERZ761639 (study PRJEB28913, sample SAMN08776760) | mixed culture metagenome | isolation source: Freshwater growth medium | place: USA...
AAGGGGGTAGGGGAGGGATTAATATCTGGATTTGCACCCATTCCTCATACCCTGAATCTTCAAACAAAGTTACAATCTTCCCTTCATGTGCTAATTTCACGAACTGAGCCGTGATTTTACCCTCAACGGCGAAGGGCAAGGGGGTCGAGGAGGGGAGGGATTAACATCTGGATTTGCACACTCAATGACAAACCGGCCTGACACACACACGCGTATACGACACACACGCGTCAGCCTACCACGCGCCGACACGGCGCCGGGCAAATCATGACCTCCGGCTTGGGTCCCAAGGGTGTGAGCAGAAAGTGTCGCACCAAAACCCCATCGGCATCGCCCGACCCGCCACAGCCCCTCATCGCGCAACTGGTTGATTCAAACACATCAGTGCGGGTCGCGCACGCAGCCTGCGAGCAGGAGCACCGCGAGCGCGGTGAGGCCGGCGACGGCGGCCGCGGGTGCCCAGAGATCGTACGCGCACGGCATCGTGGGCTCGCCGAAGAGTCGTGAGCAGTTGAGAGCGTAGCCGAGGTGCATGAGTACCTCCTCGCCGCCGATGTCGTATGGCTTCTTGATGCCCGGCGTGTCGGCATGCACGTGCACCGTCGTCTGGAGCAACTCGTCCGAGAGCAGCAGCTCGTGCCAGTAGTAGAGGGGCGAGAGGTACCGAGGGAGCGCGGCAGGTAGCAGCCCGTCGAGAGACGGGTGAGCGCTCGGCGGCGCGCCCGCACGTTTGGCGAGCGTGGGTAGGTTGAGGACGAATCCTGAGAAGAGGATGGCGCCGAGCAGCCCTGCCACCGCCACAAGGGTAGAGAGGGCGGACGAAGGGCAGACGATGCCGAGGCAAGCGACTCCGGCAGCAGCGACCAGGTTGAGGAGGCAAAGGGCGACCGCGAAGAGGGCAGCGTGCGCGGGCCCGGAAGGCCCCGCTGCCGAGAGACCAGCCATCGGGTACACGATCGACGCGCACAGCAGTGCTGGAAGCAGCCGCTGCAGCAAACCCTCGAAGATCGTCCTCGCGAGCACGTAGCTCGTAGCGCCGTAGCAGCCCGCAGCCCGCTCATTGAAGAACTGAAGACGCTCCGAGTGCCAGAGCGGTAGCGGCGCGAGCGAGGTGAGAAGGAAATAGAGCCCGACGAAGAATGCGAGCGCGAGCCTCGGCAGCACGCCGCGACCGAGCGTGTAGTCGAGTCTGTAGAAGACCATCCCGGCGCCAACGGCCATGAGTGCAGTCACCCCGAGCTGGAGCCAGAGGAGCAGCGGGTGGCGGAGCGAGTGGCGCGCCTGACGCGTGCAGAGCCACCGAAGCTCCGTGCATATGCTCACGCCGCGCGCGCGTGCACAACCCCAGCGTCCCGCGCGCCCGTCGTCCATGTCAGCGCCAGCGCGCATGGCCCAGCTCGGCGCCACTTGCTGTGAGGTCGCCAGTCGCGCGAGGCGCTCTCGGACTTGGGCGCTGCCGTCCGCGAGCGCTTCGAGGATGGCCTCGGCAGGGTGGGACGAGTAACGGGCGAGCTCGAGTCCATCGCCATCGAAGTGCGCGCACAGGCAGCAGCTGCCAGGAGCCGCGCCCGTTGCGCTGCTGCGGCCGAGCCATGCATCGGCGGTGGCATCGGCGGCGGCATCGGAGGGTAGGGCTGCGTCGCGATCCGACGGACCAGCGTGACTGTGGGTACTCAGAGTGTGGAGCGGTGCTGCGGGGGCGTAGCGCGGGCCGCAGTAGAGGAGCACGCCTCCCTTATCGAGTACGACGACACCGCTCAGGCTCTCTAGGAACCTGTACGTGGGCTGGTGCACCGTCATCAGGATGGTGGGGCATCTCGTGGGACCGAGATCGCATCTCGTGGGGCCGGGCGCGGTCACGTCGGCGGATAGAGTCGGAGGGGATGCCAGCAGCAGCGGCGTGGAGTGGGCGGCCGCGCCGTCGCGCAGGCCGTCGAGATCGTTGATGGCAGCGGAGCCGGACACGGCGCACTCACTCTCCGAATCGCAGATGGCGTGGGCGGCGTGGGCATGGCTGGACCGGGGGGCGGTTTGGGTGTGGCTCGTGGGGCAGAGGGCGACGAGGGCGCTCGAGAGGAGGGCTGCATTCGCCGAGTCGAGCCCCGTGAGCGGCTCGTCCAGTAGCAGCATCGACGTGGCTCCCACTGCCAGGGCCATCAGCTCCGTCGCCACCGACACCCGCCGCCGCTCGCCCCCAGACAACCCACGCACGTAGCCGCCGTTACCGTCGCCGATGAGGCGATCCGCGCACTTGGAGAGCTGGAGCGCCTCCATGGTGTGGCGCACAAGCTGCACGCGCGCCTCGCCGCCCAGCCACGGTAGCCGCAGCGCCGCATGGAAGTGCAGGTGCTCGGCCACCGTCGAGGTTGCGGGCAGCACGTCGTCCTGCGTCACATACCCGATGCGCTCGCGTCGCGCGCGCGCGCTCGCGCGCCGACCATTGAGCCGGACGGCGCCCGCGCTCGTGCCACGCTCCTTGCGCCCCGCCAGCAGACCGAGCAGCGTCGACTTGCCTGCGCCACTCGGGCCGATCATCGCCCACAACCCCGGCCGAATGCAGCCCGACGACGGCCGCAGCACCTGGAGCGCGCCGGCGCTGTAGCTCAGCCCCTCCCAGCTAAACTCGTGCAGCGGCTCGGGAAGCGTCACCTGTTTAGATGGCGGTGCAGAGCGCGCTGCACATGGATAGCGCAGCGCCTCGAAGCTTCTGGTGCCCTGAAGCACAGCCGTCCTCGACGGCTCAGCAACAACCGCCCGCCGCAGCAGAGGAGCGGCCTGCCGCGTGGAGAGCCACAATAAAAACGCGAGCAGCACTCCGGCGCCGAGAGCGCCCCAGAGGATGCTGTAGGCGACGCACTCGGTCGCGTCGCACAGGATGGAGGCCATATGGTGAGTTCTTTTGTTGTGCCCTGGTTCTAGAACACGCGGGGTCGCGTCACCGGGCGTGGCCTAGTATGATGCGTGAACCCTGGTGAAACGTGTGAATGTGTGTCCCGACTCCCCCGGTGTCTTCTGCCCGTTTCGAAATTTTCACAAAGAACGGTTTCTTACTTCCGCGAGGAATCGGATTTGGGATTTGCGTCCAGATTGTGCCACCAAAAAGCAAATTCTGCGAGTCGACCCGGACGCGCATCCACTGAGACGCCGCCGTCGTGCCCACGAAGCACCCTCACGTATCGAGGTACGTGACACAACGTGACCAGCTTGCACCCCAATCACATCAAAATGTCATCGCCGCCGCCTCCCTCATCGCCGCCGCTGCCGCCGCTCCCGCCAGACATCCCGATGCTGATCGGGATGCCTATCGGCGTTGCCTTGTCGATCATGCTTTGCCTTGTCTTCGCTGGGTATTGCTGCTACCTCAAAGTCGGGCCCAAGGGCGAGGGCAAGGGCGAGGGCAAGGGCAAGGGCAAGGGCAGCAAAGACGGCCAAGCACCTGTCTTTCTCCCCAAGAAGCCATCATCATCTGCTGTGACCAATTCATCCACCTTCGCCGTCGAAGACGGCCTCAAAATCAGCGCCGCCGCTGAGGCTGCGGCCGCGGAGGCTGCCCTCGCCGCCACGGCTGCGGCAGAGGCGGATGCAGAGCGTCTCCGTGAGCTCGCTGAGCGTGAGCAGCGCGAGAAAGCCGTGAACCCAGATGCCAACAACGAGGAGGCGAGCGGCTGGCTCTCCACATTCAGGATGTTTGTGGCTGAGAAGACCTCTCCGCACGGTAGACGGGCGGCTGACGAGCTTGAGGCTGGTGGCAGGGACAGCACCTACCGCGCCCCTCTGCCTGGATTTGTTGAAGGCTTCTTCTCAATCTTCAGCCCCACGCAGGAGCCCGCGGCATCTGCTTTGTCGGCGACGCCTGCATCGATTTCGCCGCCGTTTGCATCGTTGTCGCCGCCCGACGGGAATGCGGTGCGTGCACGCATGAGGGCGCGGAGGCAGGCGACGCTCGGCGGTTCATCCATGGCAATAGACGAGTCGTCCGAGTACTCATCTCCCGAGGCAGAGACGGCGCAAGCGACTCGGCCTCGGCTCTCGGAGGTTGACGTCAACGACAAGGCTGTCAATGCTTAGGGCTCGAGAGTCGGGGCTTCTCGTCAGAGGCCGTGGATGCTGCCTGGACGATACCCAAGAGTGGCGGCTTCTGATTGGGCCGCCGCTCCCGATGCCCTATCATCGAGGCCGATGGGCCCGATACCACGTGACGGCCAGCACAACGCATGCTAGATCGTGTGGTGTCTGAGGGAGTGTGTATGCTTGCCACATACATGCGAGGAGACAGGAGTTGAGCCTCCTGCCATCCGGTGTGTGCCCCTGAGCTCTGTGTTCGACCGCGAAAGCGGACCTCAGCGGTGGAATCTGGTCCGCCGCCGCGTTAGACGACGGCCGCGTGGTCGCTTGGAGCCCTCCGATGATCGTCACTGCGCTGCGCCTCCGCTCCCAGTCCTTGTGTGTTGGCAAGAGTGTCGCGTTGTAGGGTACGCGTGGCTGATTGTTGCGTTGCTGTGTGCGCGTTGGGGCGTTTTCAGCGGACCGCGGACCGAGACCGCGTGGGAGGATACCAGATCTCGAGCCCACCATGAATGCAAATAAACCGGGTAACAGATCTGTGTGTAAAAGGAACGGCCGCATTCCAGAGAATCCAGACGTGAGAACGGTCTCACATCGTCACATGCCGCAGCGGCGCAGGGCGAAATACCGGTCCCGTCCTCGGAACACCGCGATCCACCCCCCACCCAGCGCGAGCCTGCCCATCTCTCAGCGCTTCAGGCTCGCCGCAGCCTCGAGCAGCCGCGCGGGATGCATGCCCATCACCCAAGCGGACGCGCTCAGATTGACGAGGAGCACGCGCACCATGCCCGCGAGAGAGTTGAGCCGGCCGGCTGGCACGAGGCGCGCGACGGCCTTCTTGGCCGCCGCACTCAGACCGGTGCGCAGCATGCCAAGCACAAGAAGGCCGGTGACGAGCTGCGTCATGACGGTGGCCGCGAGCACCGCCGGGATGGAGCCGCCGGGAGCACGGAGCGAGGCCACGAAGGCGGCACGCGGCGCGTCGTCGCGGGCAAGGGCGCATGCAAACACGAGACCCAGGTGGACACCGGCAAATGAGACAGTCTCCTCGAACGTGCTGCCGCGTTTATCGGGGAACACGGCGAGCAGAGCGAGCAGAGCGCTCGCATAGAGAGCGAGCGGGCCCACGCCGGCCCCGCCGCCGGTGCCGCCCGTGCTTGCGAGCGACACTGCAGCGTCCGAAAGGAGGCCAAGCGGCTCGAAGGCGCCGAACGCGAGGAGAGCGCCCACGAGCAAGCCGCCGAGCACGTCCGCGAGCGAGTGCACGCCCATGTACAGCCGCGAGAGGCCCACATGCGCCGTGTGCACCAGCACGAAGGCTTGTCGGCCCAGCCCGGGGCTCAGCAGGGCGCGGCCGAATATGGTGCCCAGAAGCAGCGCGTGCGCCGAATGGGTGGACGGGAAGCCATACTGCTCTGCGATGCGCTCGTGCTCCTGCCGTGCCTTCTCGCTCACCGTAGAGCCTTTGCCCACGTGCAGCTTGAGCGGCGGGCGCGGCAGCCTCATCTGCGTCTTCGCGGCATTGGAGAGGTAGCACCCGATGAAAGCGCCGAGGCTGAGGTGCCGAGCTGTGGCGCCCGCATCATCGAGGAACCACGCTGTCGCTGGGAGCAGCAGCACGTACTGAATCTCGTTGCCGAGGAACGGAAAGGCGGAGAACCAAATGTCCGCGGCCTTGCAGCGAAGCACCTGCTGGACTCGCTCCACCGAGTCCCACCGGACGCGCGCGGCAAGCCACGAACGCAGCCTGTTTGCGCTCGGCGGGTGGGCCAGGAGAGCGGCCGCAGCGGTGATCAACGCCACGCAGATGTACGTCGCTGGGGTGAGGCTGGCGCCGCTCGCCATGTGCGCGAGGAATCCAGACGGCGCCGGCGCCGCCGGCAGCTGGGCGGCGGTGGCAGCGTGCCCTGCTCCCATGCAGCGCTACAAGGGTCGACGCGAGGGACGCGTGGTGCTCAGAGAAGTTATTTAGAAATGCTCGTATGCACATAGAGCGGACAAACTTCGCCACAAGCACGGTGCACTGTGTTCACGAGCAGCTGAGCCGCGGCGCTCGCAATGGCTGCCGTGAGCGACGCGAAGTTGGAAACGCTGTTTGCCGACCTGCTGGCACTCGAGCGATGCACCGACGCAGACTACGACCGCGCCACCGACGCGATCGCGAGCGGCGCCAAGACCGAGGCTGAGCTGATGTCAGAGTGGGCCCCGATGGGCCTCGAGATCGGCACCGTGGTCAAGATCAAGAATCTGAAGAGCCGACCTGAGCTGAATGGGTGCGAGGCCACGGTGATAGACTTCAGGATCGCGAACAGACGATACGGCCTCCAGCTCTCTGGCGGCGAGGGCGAGAAGATCGCCGTGAAGCCCGACAGCATCGAGGAGGTCGGTGGCATGGATGCTGTGTCTGTGCTGGCAGGGCGGTTGGGGGCGGACGTGGCGGGGATCGTGGGCGGCTTCATGACGTGCACGCGCTGCCTGGAGCCGTGCGTGCCTGGCAGCAAGTGCCGGGTGCCGCACCCCACACATCTGAGGACCGAGCTCGGGATGATGAGCGGCCCCGACGGCATGCGCTCGTCGTTTGGCTGCAACGCGTGCGAGCAGCAGTACGTGAGGGTGACGCCATGGGAGCGCACGCCCGACGGGAAGCTCGCGCCCGCTGAGCCTCGGTTCGAAGGCTCTCAGTGGTGCTTCGCCGGCGTGCATACGACTGCGCCCATGCCCGCCTCTGACCGTCGGCGCGTCTATGCGCACACCGTGGCGCTCGTGGCGAGCGCGACGCTGCAGCAGGAGATCGACGCTCTGCCTGCCGACGTGCAGACGCTCACGATCACCTCGGGGAGCGGCTTCTATGACGAGAGCCTCAACGCAATCACCCTCGAGCGCCACCTGCCCGAGCTGCGCGAGCTGCAGCTCGTCGACGTCTCCTTCGCCAAGATCGTGCTCAACTCGGCGCTGACCCCCTCAGTGCAGAGCCTGCGCATGCAGAACGTGCCCGACGAGTGCGACCTGACAATCGAGCTGCCGAATCTCAAGAGTGTCTCGATCCACTTCCTCGGAGACTGCGACGAGGTCATCAACACGATGCTCGAGCACGCGACGTCGCTCGAGAGATTTGACTCGTACAAGCTCTGGGTGGGCGAGCTGCACTTTGCGTCGAATGAGCTCGTCGAGGTCGACTTGCATCGGTCCGACTCGCTCGAGACGCTCACGCTGTACGCGCCCAACTTGCGCCGGCTCGGACTGCAGGCGTGCTACGGCCTCAACCGCCTCACCTTTCGTACGTCCCACCCGACACTTTCGTCGGGACTGCCTGCGAACGGCACGCCACCGCCGCTCGAGGTGAACACAACCAACGCGAACCTGGGCCGGCATGCCCGCCGTGCGCTGCTTGAGCACCCTTCGGTCGTGCAGAGTCGACGGCGGCACGAGGGGATGCCGACGGAGGCCATGTTTGCGGGCATGGGATCGAGAGATGATGATGAGGAGGACGACGATGATGACGAGGACGAGGACGAGGGCGACGAGGACGAATACGAATACGGCGAGGACGACGAGGATGGCGATGACGACGACGGTGGCGATGACGTCGAGGACGGCTTTGGCGCAGGTGAAGGGCCCGCTGCGCTGATGCAGATGCTCGCAGCCATGCAGGCCCGAGGCGAACTGCCCGCCGGAGGTGCCGGCCTCGAGCAGATGATGCAAGCCATGATGATGCAAGGCATGTTGGGCGATGAGGACGAGGACGGCGAGGACGGCGAGGACGACGAGGACGACGAGGATGACGACGACGACGACGACGACGGCTGCCGGATCGAGGAGATTGAAAATGGTGAGAACCCTCCCCCCCTCGAAGAGAGCCGTATCGAAGAGATCGGCGAGCCTCATTAGCCACGCTGAGACACGGGGCTCGGGGTTTCGACCACGAAGGGGTCGTTGGCCGCCTTCGACGCCCAACCAGATGAAGGCCGGCAAGCAAGCAAGCACATAACTGACTGACCGACTGACTGATGGCGAGCACCCTTTGCTGAAAAGTGTAAACTGTGCTAGAATTGAGTTTTGCTGTTTTGGTGTATAAATGAAGTGCGATCTCGGCGTCGCACGATACGCGATTCACAAAGAAATGGTAGCTGGCCTCCTCGAACAGCGCCGCATGCTTGCCAGGTGCCTGGCAGGGGTTCTTCGCCTGAGGCGCTGCGCTGCCCGCCGGTGCTATCGCACGATCTGACGATCTGCGCGCGCGCTCGATTCGCCTGTCGTGCAGCTCGCTCTCTCCGCTGCCTCGCTTTCGTTCAACGCGCCTGTGATCGCGCCGGTCCGCGCCTCGCGCGCGTCCGTCAGCATGAAGGTCGAGGACCTCGTGGGCGGCATCAACGATCCGATCTTCGGTGGCACGCCGGAGGGCAAGATCTTTGACCCGCTCGGCCTCGGCCAGGATGAGGCCGCCCTCTACCGCCGCCGCGTTGTGGAGATCAAGCATGGTCGCATTTGCATGGTCGCCTTCCTTGGCATGACCGTGGGCCCGGCTGACCTGGTCAAGCCGACGCATGCCCTGCTCTCTCCGTCGGCTGACCTCCACTTCGACGACATCCCGGGTGGCATCGCCGCTATCGGTGCCGTGCCTGCCGCCGGCTGGTTCCAGATCATTGCGCTCGTTGGCCTGCACGAAGTGACCATCGCCAAGCAGGACTACACCAAGGCGCCCGGCGAGATCCCGACCTTCCTCGGCTTCAAGCCCGAGGATCCGGCCGAGTTCAAGTCCAAGCAGCTGAAGGAGCTCAAGAACGGCCGGCTCGCGATGATTGCGGTGCTGGGTGAGCTCATGGCGCAGCAGGTCTCGGGCATGGGCACCTACGAGCAGCTGGGCGCGATTGTGAACTCGCTCCCTATCCCCCTGTAGACGCGACGCAGGTCGACTCATGCGCAGGGCGGCGGTTCCAGGGGCGCCGGGGTCGCCGGGCGGTGGCGTTATTCCCCCTCCCCGGCGGCGCCTCGTAGTCGCGCGTACTAACCTCGGTCCCGCCCCTGACCCAGAGTGTTCTCAATCTGATCTCTGTCCGGCCCCGCGGCATGTGGAGAGATGTGTGGCGTTGCAGTGCTAGAGGACATGATGTATCGCGTGTATTCATGATACAGAAAACACAAAGCATTGTACGCGGCACCACGGCGGAATAAGGTCCGCTGCCGTCTGCGCGGTGCACTAAGCTCTGTGTGGCGGTGACCGGTGTGGGGGATACGCGTACACCGACGCGTCACCCACACCGCGTCCGAACTGGGACAGAGTTCCGAATTGTTGATTGTACTTTGTTCAGCAGAGCTGCCGTCAAGCTCAGCCCTCGTCGAAGATTTAAGTTAGTGTCGTGAGGCTCTTCTGTCTTCACGTCAACGGAGGAGCATCGAGCGATGAGGAGGGTGCGAGCAGGCGCCGAGTGGCCACCACAGATAGGGTGGCCCGCCGGCGGTCAGAGGTCCGTCCCGGGTGCGCACGCACGCGTTCAGACCTCGCACTCCTGGCAGCGGCCCTGGAAGTGGCTCTCATGGCCATTGTCGAGAACTACGGAGTGGAGCACATTGCGCAGCCGGTCCTCGACATAGACGCCAGGCAGCGCCTCGCCTGGGCGCGTGACGAGTTTGACGCAGACGCCGTCCTGCCGGAGCGTGTTGCTCGCCATGTGATTGACATGGTCCTCGAGCAGCTTGTCGTTGTCCTTGTAGTCGATGGCGGTGCACACGTGCGCCATCACCTCGTTGGGCGCCAGCTGGCAGTCGGCGATGTACGCGTCGACCGAGTCGTAGAGGAGCACCTGGAGGTCGACCGTTGGCTCCGAGGCGAACCACTGGACGAATTGGAAGATGGCCTCGTTATAGAGCACAAAGGAGATCGCGTTGTTGACCGCGTTCGACGCAGTCGAGTCGAGCGTCTCCTTGGTCGTGCCCGGCGCCGAGTACGCGGGCGCCGGCCGGATCATGTCAGGATGCAGCTCCTGGGTGGGCTGGCAATAGATGCGGCAGCAGCCGTCGCGCGCGAGGTACTTCTGCTTCCAGGGCACGTAGGCGGTGTCGACGAGAACGAGGCGCAGCAGCCGGTAGCCCTCCTGCACGAGCTTGGCCACGTGCGTAAACTCCTGGAAGAGGAGCCCCGAGCCGAAGGAGGAGATGATGAGTGGCTGGCCTGTGCGTGGCGGGAAGCGCTGCACGGCCTGCTGCGTCACGAGGTTCATGGCGACCTCGCGCCGCTTTGGGTAGCGGAAGCGCCAAAACTCGCATCGGTCGCCATCGCACTCGCGAAGGTGCGAGATCGGGTTGTGGAAGAACCACTCACGGTAGAGCTGCGCGCCGCGCCCGCGCACGTCGGCGAGCTTCTGCTTCGCCTCCGAATGCAGCTTCTTGAGCGCGTGGTCATTCGGGTCCTGTAGCTCCGAGAGGCGCTGCGCGATGAGCTGGTGAGCGTGCAGGTCGAGCGCCTGCAGCAAGCTCTTCTGGAGCGCGACGCTCGTGCCCAGGTAGCAGTAGTGCTTGAACTCGTCCTTGCGCGCCACCATCTGGATACCGCGGCGCCACTGCGCCGAGCGCGCCGTGACACTGCCGAGCTCGACGAGCACGGCGCGCACGCCCGCGCGCAGCGTGAGCTCGAGCGGGTGGGTCTGCTGGTTGCGCTTGAGCAGCGCGTCCATCGTGGTCACCGAGTTGGCCCGCGCCGCGATCAGGTTGAACACGGTCAGCCGGCCGTCAGGCTCGTCCAGCGACGCGTCGAGCGGCCGCCAATGCGCGAGCAGCCCGCGCTGGAGCAGGTTGGCCCCGCTCTTCGGCTGCGTGTGCGCAAAGGCGTGGACGACCTCGTCGGCCGAGAGGGCGCGGTTCCATATCCGCGCCTCCGAGATGTAACCGTCGAAGTGGTTCTCAATCGACGTGCGCCCAAACTCGGCGCCGATGAGCACGGGCGTCACCTGGTCTGTAAACTGCGCGCCACTCTTTGCCGAGGTGGCGAGGCGTCGGTCGACGTAGAGGCGCATCGTGTGGCCGTCAAACGTGGCGTGGAGCTCGTGCCACTCGTTGGCGGTGACCGCCGTCGGCGCGACCAGGTCCCACGGCTCCACCTCGCGATGGAAAAAGGGGCGTAGCTGCGCATCGAGCCCGAGCCGAAACTCGCCGCGCAGGCCCGCATGGAACTTAGAGAGCAAGATCATCGGGCGTGCAGTGGCGGCGGCGGCCGCGTCGCGTGAGGAGCCGGCAGCGCCGCCCGTCGGCGGCGCGGCCGCGCGTGCGGCCGTCGGCAGCGGGCAGAACTGCACCGCCAGCGTGAAGACCGCTGTGCCGCCGAATGAGAGGCGCGAGGCTGAGCCGGTCACATGCATGTACACGCCCTCCTTGCCACCGAAGAGGGGGCCCATGTGGTTGCCCGGCACGGGCTTGGCCGGGCGTGGGAGGGCCTCGCCGCCCGAGGCGAGCCAGCCGCGCCACCGGTCGAGCAGCGGCGTACCCTCGCGCAGGTACACGCCGTGGAACTGCTGCTCGCCCGCGAGGCGCACCCCATTCCGGATCTTGGACTGAGCGTCGGCTCGCTGGTAGACGCACCAGTAGCCGATCAGATCCTTGGACAGGGTCTTGGAGGAGAGGGGGTTCGAGTTGGCGAGCGCCTTGACCTCGGACGCGTCGAGCGAGCGCTGCCACAGCGACACCTCCGAGATATACCCCTCGAAGTGGTGCGCCGAGGCGTAGCCGCATAGGTCGGCGCCAAGGAGCGTGGGCGAGGTCAGGTCCGTCTTCTGCGGGCCGCACGCGATGTGCGCGGCCTGCCGGCAGTCGATGTAGATTCGCATGAAGTGACCGTCGTACGTGCACACGATCGAGTGCCACTCATGCAGCGGGATCACGTCCGTCGTCGTCACGATCCATGGCGACACCTCACGCTGGAAGATGACGTGCCGCTGCGCGTCGAGCCCAATGCGGTACTCGCCGCTCACGCAGCCGTTGAACTTGGAGAGGAGCACCTGATGGCCGTGCCACTGCGCGGGCCCCTGCTGGTGCCCTGGCGGCTCGATCGGCTCCGAGTTGGGCTCGCAGTAGAAGTGGATCTCGGTCGAGAAGCAGGACGACTCACCGAACGAGAGCTGCGCATGGGCGAGAGCATGACGGGTGGTGAGTGGAGGCGAGGAGGTGAGGAGGGGAGAGGCGCGCTCGGTTGCACAGCGACGCCAGCAGGCGCAGCAGCAGCAGGCGCGCCAGGCCAGTGGCTGGCTGCAGATGAGCCGTTGCACAGGCGGTGCGAGAGGCAGGTGGCGCACCGCCCCCTCGCTGCCCTCGAGGAAAACGTGCTTCGTCGCGTCGAAGTGACACAGCTCCAGCGCCCGCTTGTTGCTGGCGTGGATCATGGTGGCGCTGCGGGGACGACCGAGCCCGTTGGGCACCGGCGGCGATGACCGATAGCCTCCTTTGTAGGTTAGAGGTACAAGCCGCAGCAGAAGTCCGCACGAGACAAACCTGTGATATGATATGATGACGTGCTTAGATGTGAATGTGGCGAGTGTGATTAGTGCGTTCACTTGCGCGTTTGTTTTTCTGTGAAGAGCTTCGGGAGGATGCGTCGCCTCTTCTCCGCTCTGACGAGCTCGCGCCGCCTGCCGTGCATGGGAGTCGGCGGCAAAGCGGCGATGCTCCCCCGCCCGCCCGCACTCGTCGCCGCGCGTGCCCTGCTCAGCAGCAGAACCAGCGGCGCGGAGCCGCCGCTCGCCGAATCCTTTCCTGTGTCAGCGGCAACAGCTGTGGAAGCGGTTCGTGCGCCGCCGGAGGCCGCGTCGCGCTTCGCAATCATCGCCCTCGGCGGCGCGCAGTACAAGGTGGCTCCGGACGACCTGATCGTCGTAGAGAAGCTCGCGCTGCCCGTGGGCGCCGATCTGGCTGCGCGGCGCGTGCTCCTCGTAGGCGAGCGCAGCGGCACTGTCATCGGCTCGCCGCTCATCGAGGGCGCTGCGGTGCACGCGACCGTCGAGGAGCAGGGCTACGGCCCCAAGGTCATCATCTTCAAAAAGCGCAGGCGCAAGGGGTACCGCCGGTGGCGCGGCTACCGCGCGCGGCTCACGATGCTGCGCATCAACAGCATAGAGCTGCCCGAGAACCTCGAGAAGGGTCTCGCGGCGGCGGCGAAGGCGGCCGGCTGAGAGCATGGCGACGCGTGCGGGTGTGTGCAACGGAGGACAGAGAGTGCAGGGATGTTTTAGAACTGACACATGGGAAACCACACAAAAGTAAGCGTCGTTCTAGACGATTTCGATTAAACCATTGGATTAAACTCCCGGGCGACCACACAACTGAACCGTTACACGCAACCGCGGTGGATCTCGACAACTCATCTCGATCACGATCTGTAAATCAACAACGCAATGGGGAGATTGGGGACAATGCGATATGCGAAGATCTCCTCTGTGACCCCTGGGACCGCTGGGACGTGGAAGGTGTCTGTGCGCCCTCCACGGCCCGGGCGTCTTGCCGCGATGGCAAATAAAACGCAGTGAACGTGAACGATTTTCGGTAAACATGGGAAAGAGCTTGACGGCGTGCGTCCGCCTGAGTCGGACCGCGGGACCGGTGCCGGTCTTCATGGTTCATCCTTCTGGGTTCATCTGGGTGTGATCGTGTGAACCGTGTGAACCGTGTGAACCGTGTGCTGTTGGACGCAGGTGTGTGTGGCGACCGATCCCCTTCTTGGTGCCGCGTCGGCACGGTCGATTGACCCTCTAATTGTAGTGATGAGGGATGTAATTGCGCCTGCCCCCAACGGTCTTCTCTCACACTCGCGACTCGGATGCAGTTCGCGGGACGCCTCGCCAAGGTGACCGACGCCCTCTCGGCTTTCGGCGTGCCAGCCGCCGACGTGCGTTCGCTACTCTCCGAGCCGAGCTTCAACGGATTTCACGAGGTCGTGAGTCAACTCTGCAGCAACACCGGCTTCGGCCGCGGCCTGTACACGGCGGACGAGCGCCGAGGCGGCCAGCAGACCGCGGAGGCGCAGCGGCTGTATTGCGCCAAAATTATCGGGTTGGTGGGCGTCTCCATTGGGGACGCCCTCGAACCATCGCCGATTGTGGATGCCGTGCTGCAAGTGCCCAACGCGTCGGCGCGTCCGATGAGCGACTTTTTGCTCTCGCTTGCCAACGTGGCCGGCCGCGCGGCGGCAGAGGCGCCCAGCGCCCCTTCATCCGCGCGGTTAGCTCCGGAGGCGCCCAGCGCCCCTTCGTGCGCGCGACCTGCTACGTCCAGCTCGGGAAGCGCGTCTGCGCGGCGCACTTCGGCGGGTGGGGCTGCGGCGACCACTCTTGCTGGCGAGGGCAGCGCGTCGTGGCGATGTGTGCATTGTGGGCACGTACACGAGGAGAGCCTCCCATACTGCGAGATGTGCGCCAAGGTGCGCGGCGCGCCCAAAGGTGGCAGCGGCGCCGCGCGTGAGGGCCCGGTGCGCCTCGTGAACACAGCGATGGGCGAGCGTCCCTCCTCGGCCTCGAGCACGGGCTCGTTACGCAGCGACGGCGGGCGCGCGAGCGGCGGGCGCGCTCGCAACGGCACGAGCACGGGCTCCTCCGCCTCCGGCAGTAGCAGCGGAAGCGGCAGCAGCGGCAGTGCCAGCCGAGGGCGCGGCTTTGGCGGCGCGGGCGTCTACCGCGTGCCCGGGTACGGGCCCCCGGCCGCGGGTACACGCCGCCCTGCACGGCGGCCCGAGCCGGAGCCCGATCCGGATCGAGGACTCAAAGACGACGACGAGAACGACGAATTGTACGACGAGATGCTCGCCGGCCGGTGGAGCCGTTACAAGAGCGATCAGAAGAAGCGCGAGGAGGCGAGGCGCGAGGCGGAGGTGGCACACGAGCGGCGGCGCGCCGAGGCCAACGCGGAGAAGGAGCGGCTCCGAAAGGGATCCGCGCCGCCGACGAGCGCGGCGCAGTCTGCGGCCGCGGCGGCATCGGACGACGCCGCCTGGGAGCGCTTCGTCGGCTCGGGCTCTGATTCGCCCATCAGCGTGGTGGACGTGCCGTGGCCCACCCTGCAGGCGGGCGCTCTCGGCCTCGACCCGGCGACAGCAAGTGCGGCGGAGCGCAAGCAAGCGTTCCGCGCCAAGTCGCTGCGCTGGCACCCAGACAAGTTTGTACAGGTCTTTGGCAGCCGCCTCGATCCCGAGGAGCGCGAGGCCATCCTCCGGCGCGTCACCGAGGTCTCTCAGGAGATCAACGCGCTCTACCAAGCTGCCGAGGAGGGCGCGCGCTAGAGCGGCTGTGGAGACGACGCGGTCCTGGATAAGTACAGATTAACGTACGGAACGGCAGCCGGTGCATTGGGCTTCGGGTCGTACTACGTTCGTTAGCATGAACTCATTCTGTCATTCTTCCCCTCACGTTAGTTTGAAACCAATTGTTTGAAACTTAAGTTTGAAATTAGGGCACCGCCGGGTGAGGCGTGAGCGGAACGGAAGATTCTAGATTGCTTGCGCTGATTTTCTAACGAATCGAGTATCCGGTTTGAATTTAGCCTAGGCTGCTAGAATCACTCCGCCGTGAGGACCGCTCCGGGCCACTCATCTGACAGCACATTCCACACACGATCCTTCCATACTGGGAGTCCTTTCCTAATACGGTAATAGGGATCCGTGTAGTGAGTCGGGTACGGTCTACCCCGTAGAGTGTATGGTATTCAACACCGGTCACCCCTCCGCTAGCGCACCGGACGATGCTCACCACGCCACGCGGTCGACCGCATCACGTCCAGATCCGGATTCCGGTTCGAATCCCTGTCGAATCCGCCAATCTCTGAGGTGGGCGGGGACGGGGGGAGGGTCGGCGGCGGGGCGTCGCCAGGCGGGCCCGTTTGGTGGTGTCCGTCACTGAGCAAGACCAGGCTGTCGACGGCGGCGACTTCCTCGGGCGAGCATGCCGCGGGGGGCTCAGTCGCCTGGCCGCTAGAGCTCCCTTGTGCTGACGTGGCTGCCGACGCCGCTGCCGAGCTTGCCTCGGCGAGCAAGCATGCTTCGATCTTATCGACCCATTGCTCGCAGGTGCGAACTTTGCAGCCGCAGGCGATGGCGGCGTGCGCGGGCGATGCGTGGGCGTGCGGTCTGCGGAGGTAGCGGCATGCCGCCGTCACGGCGGCGAGCGCGGACGGCCTGATGCTCCGTGTGCCTGTACGCTGGGCGATTAGGACGGCTAGGCGAGCCGCGTCTGCAGCCGTCGCATCGCTGTCGAGGGCGTTGTCGAGGAGGTCGAGGAGCTCGTCCATCGAGTACTGGGCGATGGGCATGTCACCAGTCATGGCGAGATTGTGCACGCCCCTCGATGTCGAGTGCATGCCGCCCATTGGTGCCTCGTCGTCCGACGCGTCGGAATCGTTGAGATTGATTGACGGAGGCGAGGGACGCTGAAAGGACTCCATCGAAAGGCGAAGGATTGTGCAGAATTCGAGAGAGGCGATTCGTCACGTCCTGATCCCTGATGAAACGTCCTCGGCGTTTGGGCTTACCGTTACCCGAACCTGGGTCATCGTTTCTCGCCTCCCTCTTCCCTCTCATAACCGCGTTAAGACCTTAACTTTGATTGGAATCCGCGTCCCGTCGTCCCGCCCCCTAACCCATCGAGCATCGTGACCGAATAAGGGACCCTTAGAGTGCGGCCCGTCAGGCGCGCATGCAGGCGCGCCGCGCCCTCTCCACTTGGCGTAAGCGCTAAATCGTAAATGTACCAATACGCCGCAATCCAAGTGCCCGCGTTACACGCGCCTGGACGTGGACCGTAGGGGCTACTATACTGTTATCCTCGCTGTCCGAGGTCTACATTCGGATCATCTTCACCGCGCGCTCACCGTCGCACTTGCCCCCCGCATCCGCGCGTCGCATTCCACGCGACTTTTTACTACCGTTGACGAGACCGTAGACGAGGTAAAGCCATCCTCGCGTACGGGGCACGCATCAGTCCACTAGAGGCCACGCCTCCAACGCCTCTTCGTCGGGGGCAGGCCGCGAGCGCAAACGCAGCCCCACTGACGGTCCACAAGCCGTCTCAACCGTGGCATCGGTCTCGGCCTCGGAGACAGCCTCGACCGCCGCCTCGACCGCCTCTTCGACCGCCGCCTCGGCTGCCGCCTGGGCAGCTGGCTCTGTCGCACGATGCCAGCCTGGCGGCAGCGGCTCCGCCGGTTGCGGTTGCGGCGGCGGCTGGGGTTGCGGCGGCGGCTGGGGTTGCGGCGGCTGGGGTTGCGGCGGCGGGTGTGGCGGCGGGGGCGGTGAAGCGCCTACATCGATGACGAGCTTCTCTGCTTGTTGCAGGAGGTGGGCGGATCGGCTCTTGACAGCTCGGTAAATGAAAGAGAAGGTACGCAACAGGCCGACGAGCACCACGAGGACGAGGAGGGACTCGTGTTGGGCGCGGCCAGGCCAGAGCATAGGGCCGAGGATGCCGAGGGAGAGGAAGCCGGAGACTCCGACGAGCGTGAGCGAGGCAAGGACGTAGCTCGCGTCGACACCGAGCCAGCTCGCGGGGGTGAGTAGCGAGGACGAGGGACCGACGAGCATTCCGAAGCTCTCGGGGCCGAGGGGGAGCATGTCGGGCAGCGACGCCCCGAACCACGTGCGGTCGACATACTGTACGAGCGCTGAGCCGAGCAGCAAGAGCGCGCCGAGTACGACGAAGGTGAGCAGGTGGAGGACGAGGGCGGAGCGCAGCACCGTCGCATAGAGCGCGCGACGGAACGAGTATCTGTAATGGCATGAGTCGCACTGCACATGCGAGAGAGGGTTGACGGAGACCTGGCGCCAGTGAGTGAGGCAGTCGAGGTGCACGAAGCGCATGCTACCGGAGCACAGGCAGGGCGACACGAGCAGACCCGCCTCGCGACCACCGAAGCAAATGCGACAGATGGGCTCCTCCTCCTCTGTCGGTTCGCACACGTCGCACGCCTCTCCAGCCGCCGCGCTGTGTCCATCGGCACCTCGAGCGCCTGCCGCCGGCTCGGCGGGTGGCGCCGGCTCCTGCCGAGCTGCCTCACGTACGGCATGGCGTCGGGTGGCGGCCTGCGCGAGCCGCTCCCCTTCCCTCTCGCGCCCGCGGAGGCGCGCCGCGAGATAGCACACAAAGGCGACATGCAGCCCGAGCCGCCAGCGCGTCGCGTCCTGTAGCCAGCGCGCCGCGCTCTCCGCCTCGCGCGCCACCGCCACTAGGGCCGCCTCAAGCGCGGGGGACACGGCCGTCCACAGCCTCGACGGCGTGGATACGGGCGGTACAGGTGCGTCGGAGGTCGACGCCGCCATCCCCGCCTCGGGAGATGGCTCGGCCTGTGCTGCGGCCGCGGCGGCAGCGATGAGCGTCACGCGGGCGCGCCCCTTCGTGTGCGCCTTCGCCTCGGCGGCGGCCTCGGCCTCGGCAATCATGGCGGAGGCCTCGGCCATGGCCTCAGCCATGGCGGCGTCAGCGAAAGCGTCCCGCATGCTCGCCGCCTTCGCCTCCACGGCCATGAGCACCGAGGGATGCTCCTGGGCAAGTGCACGCCAGTCCTCGAGCAGCTGATCGAGTGCGCTCAGCTGCACGAGGAGCCGTCGCGGGCGTGACAAGCGCTTACCAGGAGGCCCTGTCGCACCCGCGTCCCCCTTGCTCAGCACGCGCAAGAGGCGACGCAGCCGCTTCCGTACGCCACTCTCGAAGACCATGTGCGTCGCCGCCGCCACCTCCTCCTCTGACGCATCGAGTAACGTGACGCCTGCTGGCAAGCCCGCTTCGGCCGCCTTGGCCGCCGCATGTGCTCGTCGCGCCGTCTCGAGCCTCGAGCGCGCCTTTGCCGCCTCCTGTTCCGCTTGGTCTGCCTCGCGATTTGCCTCGAGCAGCTCAAACGCGAACCGCCGCCGCTCAAAGTCAGGCCGCTTGGGCAGTGCATGCACGCGCACGGTCCCCTCGGCGAGACGTAGCAGCTGGACCGCATGCAAGGCCGAGGTGACGGGTACCCCTTGCACTGCGAGCAGCTGCATGCCACGCTCCCACGTGCCCGAGCGTGCAGCCAACCCATCCTCCTCCACCGAACTCACCACCGCCGCCGCCGAGGCGTCGCCGTCGCGGGCGCCACCCTCGGCGGCGCCGTCTGGCTCGGCAGCGGCGTACGGGTCGTTTCGGAAGAGGGTGATGCCGAGGCGCACGCCGGCGCTCTCCTTCAACACGATCAGCTCGATCGCCTCTGCCTCTGCCGCCGCCTCCGCCGCGGCCTGTCGGCTCTCGTCGGCGTCGTCGGCCTCCACGAGCGCTTGCTCGTCGGCCTCCGCAAGCGCTTGTGCCGCCGCGTGCGCCTTGGCCGCCGCCTCGGCCTTGGCCGCGGCCTCGAGGGCGTGGGCCTCGGCCACAAGCATTTTGCTCGTAGCCAGCTCGAGCTCGCTCGCCAGCCGCGGGAAAGTGAATCGATGCGTCTCGCCGCGCCGCGTGCCCATCGGTGCTATGAATTCATGCTCGACTCCGTCGATGATCCACGCGAATGAGGTGCCGCCGCCCACGGGCATGGGAAGGTCGACGTAGCGAGTGGGGATCGATAGCCCGCCGTCGGCTCCACCGAGCCGCTGACCGATGAAGGCGAACTCGGCTTCGCTCCCAGCGAGGGCGCCCGCCGGTGCGGTGAAGGTGAGGCGCTGCCCATCGACGCGATGCTCGAAGCTCTGCCCGCCCCGCACCGGCAGAGAGATGGTCGCGTAGCGCACCTCCTCAACCACCGCCCCCTCGGCCGCCGCCGCCCCCTCGGCTACCTCCTCGGCTACCCGCGAAGCTGGAGCACCAGCGGGGCGGATGGCGGCGAGGAAGGCCCGCAGCTGACCAACGACGCGATCGTCGCCGCCGCCGTCGGAGGCGAGGGCGTCGTCCGCCTCCTCGTCCTCCTCGTCGTCCGCACCGTCGGCCTCCTCCTCTTCCTTCTCGCGCGCGGCAGCTCGCTCCGGCCGCTCCGCGTCTTCGCTCGCGTCCTCGTTGACGTCGGCGCCCTCGTCCGCCTCCTCGTCCGCCTCCAAGGGCCGCCCGCCGTCCCGGACGGCGCGCACCGCCTCGAGAGCGGCAAGCCCTAGCTCGAGCGCCTCGTCGAGGAGCAGAAAGGGCGTCGCCGAGAGCGCGCCGAGCACCGCGATCGTGCGCACGGGCGTGAGAGGGGTGTCCACGTGCCGCAACAGGTTGGCGCCCATGTACGCGAGAGGCAGGTGGATGAGCCCGATCGGAGGGACTGTGAGCATGATGCTCTTGAGCGCTCCGAGGGAGAGGGCGGCCACCGAGACGAGGAGCACGTGCAGCCCGGCGGGGCCGCTGCAGAGCGGTACCCACCAAAGCTTGCGCCAAGGCGCCACCCGCGCGGCCGCCGTCACACGCGAGCACACGAGGACGCCCTCGTCTGGGGCGTCGCACAGCGCGGCCGCGGCGAGCGCAAAGGGTGGGTACGCGGTGGCCGTGGTCACCGAGACCGAGTGGAGCGTGGTCAGGCGGGAGGTGCGCGCGCGGGATGACTTGTATTGCCAGTACTGCCCAAAAGCAAATGAGTATCCATGGAGCACGTGGATCTGGCGCGGCGTGAGTACCATGTCCGTGCGCAGAGCGAGCAGCTCCGAGCGCAGCGCCGCCGAGGGGCGCTCGCTCTGCGTCGCGGGCAGCGGCGCGCTGAAGCTGTCGTCGTGCGCGAGCACGAGGCTCGGCGGCCGGCGCAGGTGGTCTGAGCGCTTGCGCACGTGCGTGCCATCAGCGAGCTCCACAGTGTACCCGTACCGGCGAACGTCGCGCGCTGGGTGGGTGGCGACGATCGTGCCGGCGACCCAGCCACCCGCCCAGATGAGGGCCGCGTACCCGTGCTGCACCTGTACGCGCTCGCCCACCTCGAACTCGACCAGCGGCGGGAAGCCCTCGAAGAAGGCATCCTCCGACGTGAGCGCCTCCACGCCCTGCGTCGCGAGCGCCGCCAGCCGCGCCGGCGGCAGGTGCAGCGGTGAGGGCAGGTCGGAAAAGCTCACGTCGTGGAGTAGCATGGGTAGCGTCAGGCGTATCGGCTCGAGCTGCGGCGCGGTCGCGCACCAGCTGCTCGCATCCTCCTCCCAGCATACGTACCTGGTCCCGGACTCTGCCTCCGGTGCCGTTGGCGCTCCTCCGAGCGGCCCGACATTCGGCTTTGGCCTAAGGTGGAGCGTGCTGCCATTAACGACTATCTCGACCCCGTCGGGGAAGAGGCGCACCGCGTCGTCCAGGAGCGACGAAGCTCGCAGAGCCGCGATCGCCGGTCCGAGGCGCACCAGCAGGCTGAGCGTCGCCGGCAGCGACAGCACTGCGCAGACAGCACAGAGGTGCATGCACGCGCGGCCGATCGATGGCGCGAGAACGTCCTCGTGATCGTCGTAGAACGATGGACGCAGCGAGTGGCGTAGCGCGGCGCGCGCGCGCCGGACGCCGGCCATCTGAGATGAGCTGCGTCTTCTAGACGAGATTCCGCAGTTTCGTCGATATTTTGCGAAAACGGTTGCAAACTTCGTAACGCACCTAGACCTGTCGTGTTCCGGCGTTTGTTGTAGACATTGGCGCGTGAACGTCAACACGAAAAACGCGACAACCGTGCTACTGCACCCTCGCCGACTCCGGCAGTGTGAGTCTTATCATTCCTGTCAAGTTTCAGTTCAGTTCAGTTCCTTCGCGGTCCCCCCACGCTCACTCCACCACCTGTCAAGTTTGAGCGCGTCTGTCTGACGAGGTGGGCTTATGGGTCCTGGCAGCTGGGTCCTGGCCGAAGACCTCTGATTCGATTCCTGTCGTCGCTAGTAATGGCCGTACACCAGACCTTACAAGCAGAACTCAAAAAATGTCCTCGCCCGGACTCGCGTTTTCGCGTTACACCTCGCCCGGCGAGGTCGGTCGAGACCGACAAAGAGGCGCGGGCACCCCGTGCGCGCTAATAGCCCTACGCTTCGCACTGCGGCGGCGGGGTCAGCTCGCCATCGCGAACCCACGCCTCGTGCAGACGACTCATGGCCGCGTCCGCGCGCTGCGCCTCGGCCGCGGCCACGTCGGCGACCGAGCGGGCGGCACGGAGTGGCGCCTGCCAGCATGTCTCGAGCGTTGCGGCGTTGTGATAGTAGGAGCGCCCCTCCGCATCGGTCGCGCGATACCAGTTGGGCAGCAGTGGCGGGCCCGAGAGCGCTGCGGCCGCCGCGGCCGTCATCCCATCGGCGGCACGGACAGCAGCCTCGTCCTCGGCGGCGGCGGCGGCGAGGCGGCGTCGCTTGCGCTCCTCGCGGCGTGCGGCGGCGCGCGATCGTACCGTCGGGTCGGCTGGCGGGGCCTCGTCCGCCTCGGCCGGGCGCGCGTGCACGGCACGCCCAAGCTCATCGAGCTCCACCTCCGCGTGATCATCATCATCACGTGGACGGACGCGCGGCCGCGGTGGGCACCTCCAGCCGTTGGGCGCGCACGCGGCGCCCGTACGCTCGACCCACTCGAGCCAATCCGCCCAGTGCGAGGAGTGCACGAGCGTGTGCGGGTCGCCCACGACGACAAGGCCCCGCCGCGCACGCGTGAGCATCACATTCAGACGGCGCGCGTCGGCGACGAATCCGAGCGCCCGCCCACCCGAGCGCACGGCCGAGAAGAGAATAAGCTCCTTCTCGCGCCCCTGGAAGCCGTCCACCGAGAGGCACTCGACGAGCCTCCCTTCCGGCAGCCCGCGAAGCAACCCGCGGAGCAAGCGGACCTGCGCCGCGTACGGTGTGACCACCCCGATTTGGGCGGCGCTGAGCTCGCCAACTTGGAGGAAGGTTCGCACGAGGCCGAGCACCGTGCCGGCCTCGCCGCGGTTGACCTTGGATGTGCCGTACCCCTCGCCGCCGCCGCCCTCGCCCTCTTCGGGCGCGCTCGAGGGCACAAATGCCACATGGACGTTGGGGCGCGGCCATGCGAAGCCGCGGAGCTGCGGGCGTGCGGCCGCCATGCCCGCGCCCGAGACGACGCGCCCGCGGTAGAAGGCGTCCGAGGGGAAGGAGGCGAGCGACGGGTGCATCCGATGCTGCGTATCGAGCAGGTAGGCGGGCACGCCGGCCCGGAGCATCCGCTCGAATAACGAGATCTGCAGCCCGCGCGACGCGGCGACGTCGGAGACGACCGTTGGGCGCAGCTGCTGCTGATCTCCCACAAGGACGAGGTGGCGGCAGCCGAGGCTGATCGGCACGAGGCACGAGGGCTCCGTCGCCTGCGCCGTCTCATCGATGAGAACGGCCGCATATTGGAGACGGCCGACCGAGCCCTCGGCGCCCGCACCCACGCACGTGCACAGCACGACGTCCACGGCGGCGAGCACGGCCGCCACGCCGCCCGCCACGCCCGCGCCGCCGCCCGCCCCTGCCCCAGAGCCGAGCCGCTCGACAAGGTAAGGGTGGAGCGCGTCGCACACCGCCTCCGGCCGGCCGGCTCGTGCCACGCGTAGCCCGAGCCCGACAAGGGCGAGGCCCAGGTGGTCGACGGCGACGTTGGAGTCGGCACACGCGAGCACCGGCCGCACGCCGAGCTCGTTCACCCAGAGCGCGATCAGGCGCGACGCGAGCTGCGTCTTTCCGGTGCCCGGAGGGCCTTGGACGAGGGTGAGTCGGCGGGTGAGGCCAGCCTCGGCCGCGGCGCGCTGGCTCGCATTGAGCGCCGCACTCGCCTCAAGCTCAGCGAGCCGTGCGCGCGCGCCCTCGAGGGCCTCGGCCATACCCAGATTCGACGACGCGCCCGCCAGCTCGCGCAGCTCCGCATCGCTTTGCACGCCCTCACGCCCGCCCATGCCGTGAAGCAGCAGCGCCACCAGCGGCGTCAGCGCGCCTGCACGCCGGCAGAGGCGCACCGTGGCGTCGAGCATGCGCCTGTGCCCGATTAGGCCCGCCTCGAGCCCACTACCGGCGCCGCCGCTGCTGCTGCCACTGCTGACGCCGCCGCCGCCGCCGCCGGTGCTCGTGCTCGCACCGCCGCTCGCTATGAGCGCGGCCGCGGCTGCGGCCGCATCCGCGCAACCGCCTGGCCGGCAGACGACCTCGTGCAGCTCGAGGTTGAGCAGCGATGCCACGTGCGCAAAGTAGTTGTGCAGCCCGTCGTCCGAGAAGGTCAGCAGGTCGAGCGCCGTCTCCTCGAAGCGGGCGAGCTCGTCGGCGCTGACGCGGCGGAGGATGAAGAGGCGCACGAGGCGGCAGTAGTCATCCACCTCGAGGCCGCGCGCCTCGGCCATGTGCTCGAGCACATGCAGCGCGACTCTTGGTGAGCCGCGAGCAACACACAGCTCGAGCAGGCGCGTGCACACTGTCTGGTGCGGTGTGCGGCGGTACCGGCGAAGAAGATGTTCAAAGAGGTTCAGCGCGTCGTCGAGCGAGCCCGCATCAACGGCAGCGCGAAGTGAAGCCTCGACGTGCGGGACGCCGTGAAGAGGGGCCGGGAGGGAGCGACGCAGCGCCATTGCGTGACTGTGAATTAGGCTGTGAATTAGTATTCAGGATCGAGGAGGGACATAGGGTCTCCAGGTATAGTTGTGGGCCGGTTGTCTGAGCGCGCGCAGAGTCAACCGGACAGAGGGCGCCTGTGCGGGGATGTTTTCTATCTATCTTTCTTCGGAGCGTTCTTTCGTCACGACACGTCATGTTGTACCCGTGGGCGGCCCATCGCCACCCCAAAGGGCGAAAGCTCAGCAGGCAACGTCAAGGGCAGGTTTCGCTTCCTCACCCAGCGGCCCACAACTCCGGGCAAGTCGATGCGCTGATTGAGCGTGCCGGCGTGGCCAGCGCCCTCGACGAGGTGCACATCGCATATAGGGATGGTTCGTAGCAGTCGAGCCGCCTCCTTTGACGAAAGCAGCAGCGCGTCGGCGGTGCCAGCAATGACGAGCGTCGGCGTCTGGAGCGATGCCAGCTGCTTCTCGACGATGCTGCAGCCTTGCTCGAGCTGCGCCAGGCGGCCTCGCAGGAAGGCTGATGGCTTCGTCTCGGAAATGCTCGCCACGAGGCTCTCAAGGGCAAGCTCATAATAGGCCGCCAGCTCCGGGTCTTCGGCGCGCAGCTTCTCCATGCGCTTGTCGACGAGGATGTCGCGCACCGCAGACGAGAACAAGTTCGCATCGAACGTCTTGTACCCGACCTTGAGGAAGAGTGCGAGAGGAAAGAGCGCCTCAGGAATGCGGCCGTGGCGCATCCAGCGCACATCCGATTGGAGGTCGGGCATCACGCTGAGTGCCGTGGCTGGATTGACCAGGATGAGGCCGGACACCAACTCAGGATGCTGCATGGCCACGCCAGCGGCCACGACGCCGCCCATCGACTCGCCCATGACCACATTCCCGTGCTCCGTGCTGCCGTGCTCGCGCAAGTACGCAGCCACATCCTCCACGAGCGCCTCAAAGCTGGCTTCGCATGCCGACGGTTCGGCACACACCTCTTGAACTCGAACTCGAAACTGCTCGGCAAGCCTCGGAAATTGGGCAAACGGCGATGCGTTGGTGCCATCAAGGCCAGGGATATACACGAGCAGCGGCTGGGCGGCCAAGTCAGACGGCGGAGCGGACAGCTTCCAGCGTTGTAGCGGATCAAAGTAGCTGTGTATGGCGCCGGCACTTGCGGCGAGCCACATGAGGACGAACACCATGTGCTCAGGGCGACGCGGAGATTAACTCGTTTCAAGTCCAAGTCAAGTCAAGTCAAGTCAAGTCAAGTCAAGTCAAGTCAAGTTAGCACCTATGACGTGTTACCTCTCATGGAACCCTTCCGTCATCTCCGCCCACTCCCATCCACCACTGCTGGCCTCCGGAGCACATTCGATAGGCTTCCGTTCATACGCGATACGGTTGTCTGTAGTCTGTTGTTTACAATTGTATGTATAGACTTGACTTGACTACTTAAACGAAACTGACCACAAGACTCCAAAAGTATCGTGTCCACCTCTGGGACGGGTCGGCGGAGCGGGGGTTCACCAATGTGAATCTGAAAGCTCACGACGACGCTTTTGCAACCGAACGGGAGCGCGGCTCGTCAATTGCGCCGATCACGGAAGTTGGTGAGCGACTCCGACTGAGCGTCCAAGCGCGCGCAGTACAGACTTGAGTACAGATTACCCTTTACATTAGGAGTAGCGGGGCCTTTCAATATTTAACCCCTGCAAAGACCATGCAAAAGACCTTATCTTCGAGCAGCTTGCCGTACACTGCCTGTGCCCGCGAAGTCTGCTTCGTAAACGGCTGTCGCGCCTTGTCCGGAAGTGGGGTACCGGGCTTTTTCTCCTCGCCGAGCTCGCGCAGGCGCGCCTGAGTCAGCAGGCGACCCTGCAGCAGATCGCCCTCCGCCACGACCAAACGCTCCGTCAGCTCCGCGAGCTGCGCCTGCAGCTGGTGCTTGTGATGCTCCCCTTGCGCGAGCTGCTGCAGGGTCGCCTGCTGACTCAGGTGCGCCTGCGCGAGCTCGGCCTCCATCTTGGCGATCCGTCGCTGCAGGGCGAGATTCTGCAGCTGCTCGTAGTTCGTCTCGGGAGGGAGGTGGGGGAGTCCGTACCCGTGCTTCTCGACCTCTTCCAACGGAGCAGCGGGGGCCACGGGCGCAACGTGCGCGAGTGAGAGTTCGACACAATTGTGCTTCTCAATCTGTTCCAACGGAGCAGCGGGGGCCGCGGGCACGACGCGCTTCAGTGAAACTGAGACCTTGCCCGTCGCGTCGCGCTTCATGGAGACTGTGACGATTGGGCCAGCCGCCGGCTTTGGTGGCTCCGGCTGCTCGAAGCTCATCGACTCCGCCACGTCCGCGGAGACATGCGGCACAGCCGTCGGCAGGGGCGGATGCGGCAGCTGGGACGGGCGCGGTGGGAACATGGACTGAGATTCAAGCCGCCGCAGCGACTCCGGGCTCAACGTCTGGTCAAGCCATGCGAGCCGCTTGGGGATGAAGAGCGGAAGCAGCGGCGCCGACCCTTGCTGAGTAGCTTGACTTTCTCCTTGGGCATCGGCAGAACTCACGGTTCCTTGGTCCTTTCGGTGGCCTGGTCGGGGGGCAGCGTGCGCTGGCTGCTGGCTAAAGGACGGCGATGTGTATGTGCGGGTTGTGCCGGGTTCCTTGGTCCGCTGGCTTCGCATCCACGTCGACAGCTCCTCTGCAACGGCGAGCTCCTCGTTCATCGCGTGCTTGGCTTCCTCCACCCATGAGGTGGTCTCCGTGTACTGGCCGGAGAAGGCCTGCACGGACCGACGGCGAGTCGGCGATAAGGGTTGCATGAAGCAGCGCAAAGTCGGCCCGCGTTCGCTCCGTCGTTACCGCGGGGCTGCTGTGAAGGTCTCCATGAACTCCAGACGGGGGGTGGCGAGAGCTCAGGGGAGGGGGTGTCTCCACTGCACGGAGGAGCCATGGATTTCGCGCAAACTCTGCACTGGAAACTCTATGTGATAGTCGGCTGCGCCGGCGGTCTGTGCAACCTTGCCATGGCGAATGAGATGCGCGACAAGGGAATCGCGATCGCCAAGCAGGCGGTCGACGCTGACAACGCGGGCAACTACAAGGACGCGATCGAGAAGTATGGCAAGGCGACCGAGTACCTGATTACAGCGCTCAAGTCTGAAAAGAATCCGGTCACGCAGAAGACGATCCGCGATAAGTGCAACGAGTACCTCTCGCGCATGGACCAACTCAAAAAGGGGCAGGAGCCTAAGGCGGCCGCCGCTGGCAGCGGCGGCGGCAAAGGCAAGGAAGAGAGGAGCAATGACGTACCTGCGGAGCGGGGAGCTGCGTCCTGGGGCCGCCGCATGACTGAATTGGCGAATGCAGCAGCCCGACGCATAGGCAACGCTGCCGCTGACACTGCCTGGTCACACATCCTTACGTCACACCCAGGGCTGCTTGATCTGTTCAGTCGAGGTGATATGGGCCAGATCCAGCTGCTACGTGAACATCATGCAACGTTCGATAGCGCGATCAAGCGTTTCGGCATGCCTTCGGAGGCTGCGGTGGCAACAGCAGCGCGTCGGCTGCAGGCGCAGCAGTCCGCCGGGACGCGGTCGCGCGGAGACTTTTGGACGGCAGGCACGTGCCTGTATGGCGGCGAGTCCCTCGGGAGCAAAGAGGCGGCCGATATGGCGCGCGCGCTCTGCGACGTATCTGTCCTCGATCGGTTCGAGGCGGACGGCTACGTGCATCTCGAAGGAGTCGTGCCAGAGGCGCTCGTGGACGTGGCGAGGCGCGCCATCAACAAGGACCTTGGTAGCTCTCTCAAGGGCAGGGATGGGCTCCGCGGAGCAAAGTCCGGGCTCGAGTTGAGTCCCGAGGTCACCGACGTGTTCAATCGGAGTCTCTTGCCCTGGATCCTCGAGCACCTGCTGGGCGGCCCCCGGCCTCGGTCGGGCGGCGCTCAGGTCGCTCTCCGCTTTCCTGGCGACTTTTGCAAGGCAGGGACGTTTGAGCCTCCTCCTGCGCAACTGCACGCGAGCTACTGGCACATTGACGGCCTAGCAACGCGTGACAATCCCGAGCAGAGCCATTTCGGGACCATTCACAACTTCAGCGTCCTGTGCGGCGTCCTGCTTGCTGACGTGCCGAATCCGAATGGTGGCGAGCTCATGGCCTTCCCGGGCTCGCATGCGGCGCTCGCCTCCCATTTTCGCACGCACGGCCTGCAGCGCCTCTACGAGCTCGGCACCCTCGGGCTGCCCAACGGCCCGCAGACCGCTCGAATCTTCCCTCGGCCACCCCATCACTGCGTCGGCCGAAAAGGGGATGTCTTTCTCCTCAACTACCTGACGGCCCACACGATCGCGCCCAATGCGAGTGCGGACGTGCGCTACGCCCTGTACTTCCGCATCCACTCGGCGGCCTTTGGACCAACCCCATGGAAGACGCACCGGCCGGAGCCCATGCTCGATCCCTGGTGCGACTGGGCGTTTGTGCTCGCACGGCGCGAGCAGGCGCAGCGCGCTAGTGCTAGAGGTTCGGTGTCACCTCCTCCTCCACCACCACCTCAATCATCGCGAGCACCACCGCCGCCACCATCATCACGAGCACCACCACCGCCGCCGCCGCCGCCGCCGTCCTTACGACCAGCTCCTCCTCCTCCGCCGCCGCCGCCGCCGCGAGAGGCGCCTTCGGGGTCGCGGCCGGCGGCGGTCGCAGCTGCGGCGACGGTGGCTGGCACTGCTGGCGATGCGCATGACTTCGAGTCGGAGCTTGCCCTCGCCCTGGAAGTTAGCCGTATGATGACTCCATCCGGGACCGATCAAGGGGATCACCTCTCTGTCACGAATTACGACTCGCTGATCCCCAATTATGATGAGGCCCAGCTCGCGCTCGCAATCGAGCGCAGCCGGCACGACATGTGACGGACCTGTGCTCCAGTCGTCAGAGAGAGAGAGACCGTGGAAGGTGACCTATTTCTGGTAGTGACTGTGAGCACAGCGCCAGAAATTGGCAAGAGCATTGCGAATCGAGCATTCGGTTCGTCGTGAATCATAGTAGTATGTGATGGGTTTTGGTTCGGGGTACCGGGGCCCGGCGCCTTGTAAGCCGGGACGGCGCCCTTTTCCTGAACTTACGTTAAATAACGACACGCATCGTGTCTCTCGTACGGGCGGGTCGTGTAAGGTGTGTGTATTCTGAGCGGGCAGTACCATCGGTTGTCGCGTCTGTCGTGTTAACGTTCACACTTCAAGATGACAGGCACGACCTTTTCAACTGTGAGTTGGTGCGGGAGCAAGCCGGAGCGTGCACGTGCAGACGCGGCGCGGGCACTCGCTGTGCATCGCGCGGCCGCCATCGAAGCCGCCAATGCTGCTCGACTCTCGAACGCGGCGGACGCCCGCTATCGTGCCCTCGATTCGCACGCCCATCGTGTCTCGGACTTCACGTATTTCGCCGCCCAACATGTCTCCGGTATTATTCTCGACAGCCAACGTGCAGCGGTTCGATCACATCGGGCTCAGAAAGCGGCCGCGGCGGCGAGGGCGGCGGCGACGCCGCGCCTCACCCCTGCGGAACGCCGGGTGCTCACGGTCCAGCGTAAGCGTCGGCGGCGGGAGGAGCAGGAGGCGGACTCGACCGTCCAGTTTCTCCTCGCTAAACGACGCCTCGATGCGTGCCCGGGAGCCACTGACATGGTCGCTCGGGCTCGCGCTGCTGCGCGCAGGTGTCGCGCGAACGTCTTGAGCCTCGACGATCGACTGCGGGCGACCCGCCGATCGGCGATCGTGGCCAGCTACTTGGCTTTGCGACGCGCTAGCCATGCGGTGCAGGAGATCGTGCTGCGTATGCGCACGGCTGCGCGCGACATGCGAAGAGGGGTGCTTGCTCGGAGACTACAAGCCCCCCCCCCTCGAATAGGGTACGAGCGGCGAGTGCGGATTCGGCTCGCGGGGCTTACGCCGCCGCGGCGCTCGCGCGTGCGGCAGCTGTGGCTGCCGCGAACAGCGGTCCTATTGGTACCTCTGCTATACATTCGGGGGAAGGGGGGCATCGGACTGGCGCAGATGCTAGTCCGGCGCTCTCCCTTCCCCCACGATTTGCCGATTAACGGCTTGTGTTCACACGAGTTCTTTGTGTTAGCACGGGCTGTGTCGGCCACACCTCCGTCCATAGTGATAGTGGCTCTCGTGCTTGGGGGTCCGGAGCGTGTGCGCGCGCGCGCGCGCGTTGTGTTGAACTGCAGCAGCGCTCCGGCTCACAGCCGTTTCACACAGAGCTGTCAAGATGAGATCTTCGTGACATACTATGGCGACCGTTCCAAGTTCGAGGACAGATTAGTCTGTCAATCAGCTTACACTGCTTGCGGGTAACACCGCAGGCCACGCTCACACAGGCGGGCACAAGCAAGCCACGCGACACGCGTCGGAGACTCACAAATCCAGCGAACGCCTACCCCTCACGTTTCCCCACAGTAACGCTTCGCGTACCTACACACATACACACTGAGACACGGGGGAAGGCCATTCTCCATGTCACGTGAGTGTTCCAACTCACAGGAACTTAACTCACGGAACGCTCCCTCCTGGCCGAGCCAGGGTCTCATCCGACATCGTCGCTGCGCCTGGGAATCATACGCAGTTGGGGGGCATCTCACCCCGCTCGAACATGTCCGGTGTTCATGCTCACGCTTTGCACAGCGCCTCTGCAAGGGCTTGCACCGCTTTCCCGAAACGGCTGCGATCCTTGATGGGCTCATTATACATCCACATGCGGAACTTGAGGAAAGTATCTTTGTCCACCGCCTTGGTGAAGATGTCCGCCATCATATCGTTGGTAGAAATGAGATGCACGGCAATCATTAGACGCAGGACCGCGTACTTAACCAGCATGGTCGTGCGCTCAAAGTAGCGCGAGCGGCTCGTCGTGCCATCCTTTCTGATTAGGTCATTCATAGCCGAGTTGTCTCCCAAAAGCATCGTCGGTCCTTTGACCATCCGCTTGACCCCCTCACACGCTCGTCTAACGAATAGTGTGTCACGGGTTGCCAGCGAGGCTTGGGCAGTCTCGGCTTCTGCTGTGCTTTGCGGGATCACCGTTTTGAACGCTTTGCTAGACCAGATCAGCGCAGCATTCGTTCGCATCACCACGTGGCCGCCGTAGGGCCGCGTCGACTTGCCCCACGAGCTGTCAGTGGAGGTGAAGAGACCGCGCGATTCTTCGAACCAGGGTGGCATGTCACTCAACCCCAAAGGGACACGGAGCTTGCCTCCGTACGTCAGTCCAAGTTCTTGGGTGGCGATAAGGTATCCAACCATGTGCATGACCGCATTGAGATGCGTCGCGGTCGGGCCCATTGAGAGACTCGCCAAGATAGAGTAAGCGTACATGCATTCGCATCGGACCATGACCGTGGGCCACCCGATCGATCCAAGGGCATTGAGATACTCCGCCTTATCGATGGTATTCCCGTCTGTACTGGGTTTGAACGCCTCGAACTCCTCCCTTTTCGCCTTGGACGCGGCATAGGGCAGGTCGTTGAGAGTGAATTTCCCCTTGTATCGGACAGCAAGCTTCTGGGTATAGTTTCGCATAGTCACGGTAACAGTCCTCGCCTGTCTGTCACGCGTGAGCTCGCAACCAGTGAACATTGTCAGGGGTCGGGTCAGGTCCGGTCCAGGCGAGTCGATGTTGATCAGCTTCGCGTATTCACTACGGATCGCAAGATATTCCGTGCGCACGCTATGATGGAATCCCACTCCGACGTCGTCGGTCACAACCGCCGCGATGATCTGCAGCGACTCGTGTGTGTACAGATTAGGCTCAGCTATGTCGCTGACCAGGCCGCACTTGTTCATGGCCCACTTATTCTTCTTGTACCAAAGGTGCGCTCCCTGCTTGACACCCTCCAGGCATTTGTGCAAGTGAAGCACATGCCCCGGTATCGAGAATCCTTCAGGCATGTTGCAGTACAGATCGCGGTCGAGGTCGGCTTGGGTGAAAGCCTTGATAGCATCAATTTGATCGGATTCAAGGTCTTCATCGGCCAGTATTGAGACGAACAGGCGAAAACACACGGCGGGAAGAGAGTGCGCATAGACCTCATCGTAGTCGACCTTGGCTTTCTGCGAGTAGCCACACCCGACAAGACGAGCTTTGATCTTCTTGATGCTGCCGTCGTCGTTGAGTGCGATGGTGATCACCCACTTGACCTTCATAACGTGCATCCCTGGTTCTCTTTTGACCACGGTCGCGAAGTTGTTGGCGATCTTGCCCGCGATCTCGTCTTCCATATTCGTTCGGATAAGATCCCAGTAAGGTGAAGCCATAGCATCCGCTACTGAGGCGATCTTCACGACGTTGGACGATAGCAGTCCTACTTGTTTCGCAGACTCGGTGCCCACAAGTTCGATCTCCAGATCCGCCTCGGGTTCACAGGAGTCTTGCGCTGCTTTGATTGCGTCCGTTTGAAACGCCTGCACAGCGTGTTGCACAAAAATTTCCTCACCGGAAGACTGGAGAGCAAGGACGCCTTGTTCGATGATGGACGCGTTAGTAGCGGCATCTCCCTCCTTGCTCTGCACGCGTTGCTCCGCTCCCTCCTTGTGCTGCACGCTTTGCTCCGCTCCCTCCTTGTTCTGCAGAAGGTGAACAGAACGCGGCCGCCCAGCGGTGATATGCTTGGGCACCAGTGAAGCAGTCACCGGCGACATCCGGAGATCTTGCGGTTCGCGGTATTCAACTGGTGTGTCTGCAGTGATGCCTTTGCAGGTGACAAAGGAGTGCGGGCGCCAGTCTGTGACTGTGAAGGAGGAAATGCGGCCCTGCGCCGGCAGGTAGACATAGTCGGCGTTTCGTTTGAAATCTCTCCCGAGGTAGCAGCCATCACTGCCTGTGTAGGCGAGTTTCCCCTGCGAATCTCGCGAGGGAAGATGGACAGTGACGTCGCAGAACAGGGGTTTAGCCCAGCTCAGGTCGGCGAGTCCACTGTCAGGGTGCGCAAAGGCGTATGGCGACATAGGCGGGTGAAGCGCCTCCGTACTGATGAAGTGCCGCACGTGTTCATACTGGGAAACAGCCCATGGCCATAGAATCTCAGGTGCTCCAGCATACGCGAGTGCAGCTTTGACAGCCATCTTAACGGTTCCGAGTTGGCGCTCGGCGACTGGGTTGGTATTGGCGTCATACGGTACGCGGGCGGTGAGGTTCTCGACAAGTTCTGCCGCGAAACTTTCGACGTCTGGCCCAGCAAAGGATAAGTCGTTATCGACGTGCCATTGTCCGACGACCCCATCGAGCAATTTTCCTTTGTGACGACGGACAAATTCATGAGCCGCGCCGGCGACTTCGCTTCCCGATCGTCGGACGAGGAAGAAGTAGAACACATCCGCCGAGAACCGGTCACAGAAGTCGATGGTGGCTGTGAATCCATGCGGCCAAGACGCCGGGAATGTCGTAGAGATATCTGAATCGACGCGCTGGCCAAAATGAGTGTATCCGGTAGATGACGGCGCGCGTATGCCGTGCGTCCCTGGGGGTACTCTCGTCCCACCGCGCGAAGGGGCAGTGCTGTGGCGATGAGGCG
>ENA-UOXP01000399-UOXP01000399.1-mixed-culture-metagenome-genome-assembly--contig:-NODE-399-length-34051-cov-34.601865_pt1 | contig 34051 bp, 25 predicted proteins | sample MGYA00238161_ERZ761639 | MGnify/ENA primary metagenome ERZ761639 (study PRJEB28913, sample SAMN08776760) | mixed culture metagenome | isolation source: Freshwater growth medium | place: USA...
CCTACAAGTTTTTGAAGGAGGTCCTAGCCGACGCTGAGGAGCGCCGAGCCACGATCGAGGATCGGGCAGCCTGCAGCGCGCTCCTCAAGAATGCGACAGTGCTCAACACCAGCAGGATTTTCAGGGATCCTGCGAGCCAGCCAGCCTTGCAGAAGGTCTTTGTGACGATGAGGTGGACGGGGCGCACCGGTAACTTGCTCTTTGAAGCGGCCGCGCTCTTGGGAACGATGTCGACGCTGAACGCGTTGGCCCCGACCGAATCGTTCTCTCTTCGTTTGCCGGCAAAGGTCCAGGTGCCTGCGAAGGAGCTCTTCGAAAGGTACCCACGCGTTGCGAAGCTCGTGCCAGTGTTAGAAGGCCTGCCCTGGGTACGACCTGGTGAGCTGGAGCACCTGGGCACCTCGACCAGACTTCGAGACCAGCTGCGTGATCTGCTCGACTACTTCTTTCCTAGGGCCGATACCAGCACAGTTAGTCGCTGCCTGCCCTGCATGTTGACCGTAGCCGACGAGCGCTCGAACGCGTTCTCAGAGAGCATGATATCCAGCTTGAAAGCGTGGGTGCGTCGGCCGCCCGAGGGCTGCACGGTTGGCATCGTCGAGATGATGGGCTACTTCCAGAGCTTCAAATACTCGCGGTCGATTGCGACGACCATCCTTCAGCACTCGTTTGCCCCCGAGCCAGCAACGCAGCTGGCAGCAGATGATCTCCTCCGCAGGGCTCGCCATGATCTGTCTGCCGACTTCTTGATTGGCGTGCAGGTGCGGCTAGGCGACAAGCTCGACAAGGAGTACGCCGGACTGTACGCAAACACGTCCTGGGAGTATTACCGCAGTGCGATGAGCTACTTAGCGAAGAACCTAACAGGTGGCGGCAGACGACCGGAAATGCCAGGCCCAAGGGTCGGCTTCGTCGTCACGGCAGGCGGGTCGATGGGAAACAATTCGGACGACATGGCCCTGGCGCGGCAGCATTTCGACTCCTTGGCGCAGAACTTATTCTTCTCTCCGTCTGCTGATCCACACGTCGACCTGGCCATTCTGCGGGGATGTGACGCCCTCGTCATTGGGCCGAGCACGCTTGGCTGGTGGGCTGCCTTCCTCGCCCGCCTACCGAGAGGGCGCGTCATTGCGCCGACACACATCATCAACCCAGAGCTCCCTTGGTGGCACTCCCTCAAGCGGGGGTTCGAGTTCCGTGACTACTACCCGCCTGATTGGTTCACGATAGAGAACGATGGTTCTGGCGAGGCCAAGGCTGTCAACTGGAGAGACAGCGAAGCGTACCAGGCGCAGCAACGATTGATGCAGCTGCAAACCTCAGGCATCCAACTCGCGGCAAACGAGACCATGGGTAGCAGCAAGGTACTCAACGATGCGTTCAAGCGTGCCAGGCAGGCGAGAGAACGCGCATTACGTAAGCGGGGGCTAATACCGTAACCGGCGTAAGGAGCCGGTCCGCGCTGAAGCCAACTACACGACACAGTAACATAGTAGTATCGAGTAACAGTAAACACTATGGGCCTCACCGCACCGGGCGTGATCCTTACAGCGAGGTGCGAGCGCGGCGTTATATTCGTAGGAGAGTCGATACGATACTGATTCGCGTTTCACTGACATCACCGCACGGCGCACGTCGATTACTCGCCTACCGTACACCGGGTGATTACGCTTGATGAGCTACGCCCTCGGAGAGGACGCGGGAAATCGGTGACCCTGATCAGGCCATCAGGGATTGCACCGATTTCCCGCACCATCCTTACATCCTCGTGCCTCTCGTTTCCGTTTGCAGCTCTGCTACTGTTCCCATCCTCCCTTGCCGTGCGGCCCGCGCTCAGCCTCGCTCAGCAAGCAGTGGTCGCTGCCGGCGACGCTTCCAGCGTCCTCCTCCTCCTCCTCATCGAGCCCATAGAGCTCTTCCATCGAGGGCTGCTCGAGCCCAGTGCTCAAGTCGAGGCACTGCGGCTCACCCTCGACTGCGCCGTGGCGCCGGCCGTGCACGGGCGGAAGCCAGGCGAGGGATGGCGCTGTAGCGGGCACATGGCGCCACCAGCTGTGGACTCGGCTACCCCGCTCCAAATTTGGCATCCACGAGCGGCGTGTCCTAATTTGGAAGCTCGCGCCTCGACGGCGACAGGACCATTGGAGGGCTGCCAGCGCTGCGGCGAGCGCGGCGGCGGCCAGCACGAGCACAAGCAGCAGCAGGAGCAGCCCGGGAGGCGTACCAGCCGGTCGTGACAGGCAGCTCGAGCACCCCATCAGAGACAGAGAGGCGCTCGCGCCGATGGGGTGCTCGGGGTCCAGCTGATCGCTCAGCCCGCCGTGCAGCGCTGCACCGGCGACCAGGCGTCCGGCGCCCGTAGTACAACCCAGGCTCGAAACGGTGCTTCCGGGCACGCCGGTCGGTTTGAGAATGCGACGGCTCGGCAGTGCGCTGGCGGTACTGGCGGCGCTAGCGGCAATGGCGGGCTCAGTGTGGCTGGTGGAGTGAGTGTGCGCGTGCGCCGCCGCCCCTTGCCCCACGTCGGCTGCTTCCTCCTCTTGCGAGCTCGGATCGAACCGGTCACAGTCTGTGGAGGCGAAGCCCACCCGCCCTTGCTCGCGGTCAAACATGACGAGCCGATCGATCAAGTTGACGGTGCCGAGCACCATCCCATCCTCGTAGTTGTCAAAGACGCCCGCGCACCACTCGCCCGTACGCTCGCCCGCGTAAAAGTAGGTCGAGGGACTCATCGAGAGGGTGCCGCCGTCGGCGAGATCGACGCGAATGGGCGCGAAGCACCGATCGAGCTGTCGGTGAGCTTCCATCTCCTGCTCCTGCTGCAGTCTCCGTGCCTCCGACTCCTCCTCCGTTGCCGCCGCATCTGCCGGGCTGCTGCTGCTGCTGCCGCTGCTGTCGCTGCTGCCGCTGCTGCTGTCGCTGCTGCTGTCGCTGCCGTGAACGCTGCGGTCACGCGCTGTACCGGTCACCTCGTCGCTCGGCTTCGCTCCCGAGGCCTCGGAGCCAGATTGCAATCTGGTCGAACGCCGCACGCAGAACTCATCGGCTGGTGCGATCGCCTCCCCGAAGCCCTCGCATGCCGCCAAGGCGTCCCGCAACGCATCGAGGAAGGGCCGAAACGCGGCCGAGTGCATGTACCTGTGGGGGCGAGGCGCTGTGGTGAGCACATGCATGCACGGCAGGTCATCAGTGGCAATCAACGGCCGAGGGCATGCACACATGAAAGTGGTGCCTGAGTCGATGATGGTGGAGGTGGGGCGAGAGCCAATCGGCCGGTCGCCATAGCGCAGGCCACGCACGCCGACCGAGTAGTACGCTCCACTCTCGGCGCGTGCCCACATGGGCTCAAGGCGCGCAAAAGGCGGAGGCCCCAACGGCCGTAACGGCCGTGGCGAGGCATCGTGCTGCGATCCAGGCGTCGTGCGTCCGTTGAGAGGGATGGTGCTGCCGTTGAGCAAGGCGCCTTCATCGGCGGTGCCGACCGCGCCGCGCCGCCCTGCCTGCCAGGCCCGCGGCAGGCCAAAGCTCAGGTGGCCCGTCCCACGCCCGATGCAGAGGGAGAAGCCGTCGGCAACCAGGCCCTGAGCAACCAGAGCCTCAAGGACGGTCGGCGAGCGCGCCGCGGTGAGCATTCGGTCGACGCTCGAATCCAGAGCCGTGTCGGTCTCCCCGGTGCTGCTGTGAACTCCCCGGTGCTGCTGTGAAGGCTCCCCGGTGCTGCGGTGAACTCCCCGGTGCTGCTGTGAAGGCTCCCCGGTGCTGCTGGCTGCGGCTGTCGCCTTCCTCGTGGACGACGAGGCCATCGCTATGCCGTGCTGTCCTCCGTCGGCGCGGCCGCCGCCCGAGAGGAGACGCAAGAGGGAGCGGCCGTCGCCATCGCTCTCCGCGTCGGTTGCGGACACGAGGGCGCCCTGCCGTGGCGGGCGCCCGCGCCCGCTGCCACCGCTCATCTCCGCCGCCGCCTCGAGAGACGACAGGTGCCGCGACGACGCGAGCCCCATGATGCCGTCGGCTTGCTGGAACCGAAAGTGACCAGACTCAACGGTCGCACATCCAAAGGCGATGCGCAGCGCCGCGCACGCGCCGCCGGCGCCGAGGTGCACGACGTCCGTGGCCAAGTAGCCCGAGTACGACGAGCCCTCCTGATACACCACATGGTACGCGCACGCGCCTCCCTGGCAACTGGTGCACCCAAAGTCGCGCTCGCCGCAGCCAACGGGCTCAAAGGTGCGTGAGGCCGCCGGACGGAACCGTGGGTTGGCGTGCTCTCCGCAGCTCGAGCACTCGGCGCACGGCAGCGCAGTGATAGACGAACCCGTGTCCACAATCAGCGAGAAGCGCTGCGGTGGCGTGCCCACCAAAATCTCCGCCGCAAAGTAGCCTCGCGACATCAGGTCGCCTGAGAGCCGCTCGGAGATGACCGCCGACCCGAGTCGTCGGCCGCGGCGCGCGGTACGCGTGATTCCGTGCTGAGATGGACCATTCGATGTGTGGAATCGAAGCGGCATGTGCAGCATCGCAACCACGCAAAGACGCGACCCCGCAGGCACGAACATCGGCTGTGAAGATTCGTGTGAACGTTATCAGAGGCGAGAACCTTTCTAACGCGAACAGCCAGGTCGATCGTCGCTTCGCACGATGCGCGACGACCCTGGGTCCTTCAATGAGTTTCAATGAAAGAAGCGACACGACGGTCAAGTGTCAAGGAATTCAATGACGAGTGGTCATTCACGGTCGCACATTGCTGACGCACGTGTCACCCCAACGAGGAGACCCACATTGCACGCATACCTGAACACAGCACAGATCTCAGGACACACGACTGCACTTCATTCCATGCTCCAGCGTGCAGACTCGTTCATGGTTGCAATTGGGATCCTCGCGCGCGTCGCGGACCCCTCGCAAGCTTATTGCAAAGGCAGCGCTGCATCCCACAGCGAGGCACCACAGTTTCAACACTCCAGGGCCTCTCCGCACGAGTAGTGATCTTTCCCAACCACGTGGCATGGCCATGGAAGGTACAATAGGCTTCCTTCCACCCTCACCCCGGTCCAGACACCTTGTTTGGTACCAGGACTCTCTTCACCTTGTTTGGTGCCACTCCCCATCCAGGGGGGGGGGGGCAGAGCGACTCGATCACGACCTGGCTACATGGGCGGCGGCGCCTCACCCTGGAGCTCTTTGATCATCTGCTCGAGCTTCTTGTGGCGGACCCGGAGCAGATACCATGCTGTGAGTTTGAGGACCCACAGGTCGAAGCGCTGGAGCAGCCCCCCCCACCAGCTCGCGGGGACTACGGGGGGGAGCTCCAACGGCTCGGACGGGAGCGCCGACGGCACGGGTGTGGCTGTCTCCTCAATTGCCTTCGGCTGCTCCTCGGCCACGACGCCGAGAGGGTCAGCGGGGTCGATGCCGAGGACCCACCGACCCGAACGGCTGGTTTTTATCGGAGGTCTGCCCCTGGTAACTGGTGTCATTGCTTCAACAACCCCGAGCTCGAAAAAGTCCATGACCTTGAGCTTGTTGAAAGGGCCGTCGCGCTCCAAACATTCCAGCAACCGATTGGAGTCCTTGCCAACTCCGGCTAAAGCCGTAAAAATGCCACGCACCGAAGAGTTGGTTTCCAGGGCGCCCTTGAGCTCCGCGGCCTCGATAGTGCCGTCACGGTTGGAGTCGACTAAAGAGAACAATTCGTCTATCAAGTACGGTTTGTTCTCCAACAAGCCCTCGTCGTCGTCAAACACCATCCACTCCGTGCTCACTCTGAGACTTCCCCTCCGAGTGACTGGTGACGGCGGTGGTTCCTGCACCTTGAAGAGCTTGCGCGCCTCAGCGTCGGACATCGTCGAGTACTCCACCTTGAAGCCGTCCACGTGGCAAAGCAGATACCGGTCGCTCTGTGCGAAGCGCGCCTTGACGAAGCGCCGGTTGGCGGTCGGCGTGTTGTCGGGCTCATTCGCAGGCTGCATGGTGCCCACGAGCTCGTAGCGCATCTGGAGCGGGTCGGGCGACATCTCGTACTCTATGCGCTCCCCGCCCTCGACCGATTGCGGCAGTCGGCCGCGCACGCGGATGGTGCCATCCTTCATCACGTCGAGGGTGGAGACGGCGGTGCCGCGATTGTCGGCGGCCCTCATGTCGGAATAGCTCGTGTCCACCATGGCGACCAGGAAGGGGCAGCTCTCGTCACCGCATCGAATCATGGTCGGGCAGTTGCCGTGCGGCGTGTGCCCGAGGACCATGCGATACACGCCGCACGCGCGCAGCTTGCTGCACAGCGCCGGCTCGAGCGGCCGAGGCATGCCCTCAGGCTCCAGATGGCGCCCAACCACCACGCTCGGCGGCGAGCCATTCACGCAATAATTCATCAGCTCGTTGCCGCCGCGCTTGCCGGCGTCGTACGATGGCTTCTCGGGGCGCACCGACCACTTCGGCTGGTTCTCCCACTCGTCTACCTGCTTTTCCTTCCACTCGTTCAACGCCTGGACCCAATCTTGCACGTCGTCAATGCGTTGATTCTGGCCGGGAACGAAGCCGAGGCAATCGGTCGCTCCGCCGGCCCACCCCGTGCCCACGAGGCCGCCATGCACAAAGAGGGTGCCGTCGATGACTTCCGCGAGCTGGCCGAGCTTGATGTACTCGCGCATGAAGCCACCCTCCTGCACCGACTCGACAAACGACGCCACCACGCGATCGTCCGTCGGCGTCCCCTCCTTCGGATGAAGGAGTTCCAGTTCTTTTCGCCGGCGTTCCTCCTCGCCGGCCGAGCCCATGGTGTCCTTGAGCATCCAGCACAGCCGATTCCAAGGCGTGTTGTATTTCCAGAGCTGCGCGTCCAGCTGCTCGGCCGTCGGCGGCGGATCCTCGGCAGGTGCTCCTTTGCTCGCGAGCTCTTTGCTCGCGAGCAGTTCTAGGTACATTTTCGGCGAGACCCGGTTCTTCTCAGGTACCCAGTACGGGCCGGGAATCTCGTCCAGGTGCGCGCATTCAAGCTCTGCTTCATCGGCGAGCTCGGAGGTGATGCGCATCTTGTTGAGGTCGCGATTGCCGAGGAGGAGGGTCACGCGGTCTGGATACTCTTTCTTCAGCCTCACAAGTGTTCGTACCACGCGCACCGAACCGCCCACAACGCCGCCCTTGTCACACGAGTCGCCACCGAAGACGATGCGCCAGCCGTCGTTGAGCTGCAGCCGCATCGAGCCGTCCTCGTTATCGCCGTCACGCTTCAGCGCCTCCGATTGGGCCACGAAACTCGCCAGGTACTCCCAGTTGCCCTCCACATCAGTGAAATAGGCCACGTTCATGACTGATTCGCTTGGCGAGGCCCCGGCAAGTGGAGTCGCCGGGGTGCTAGGGTGGGAGAGCTTCCCACCGCTGTTGGACCGACCGGGGGAACGAGGTAGAGTCATCACCACTCAGGGGACACAAGGCGAGCGAGCCATGTCTGTGGCCCTCTCTCAACTTCTTCTCTCTTGTGGGAATTTGAATCGACGGGACGCCTGCGAGGGTCGAAATTTTGCGAGGTGTATCAACCGGTGGCGCATCTGTGTGTGAAACGTGTGTGTCCCGGCTCCCCCTGGTGTTTTTGAACTCGATTGAACCGGGGTGTTGCGTATATAGGTGAATAGCAAGATAGGCGGGGAAATAGGCCGAAAGGCGGCGTTTTTGAACCGACAGCTCTGTCGTCTGTGCGATCCGTGAACGTTAACACGACAGACGCGACGATCCGTGTATCCCGTGTGTCCCTTGTGTTAGAAGTCACACAGACACACATTCACATTCACACACATACATTCACACCATGGCGGGAACCGCGCGGTCACGGCGCCCCCAGGTGTTTTTGAACCGGTTGCAGGCTGCAGAGTTGGAGATCTATTTCTCGCTACTTTAGGATTCCTACTGAATCCATACTTGCCCTCACTCCGACGGGCGTTCGCGACAGGGGGTCCAAGTCAAAGTTCCAATGCGGAGCTTTGAGACTCTCGGCGGGAGTCTTCCTTGCGCCGCCCCAAAACTCGGTCCTAATGCTGCCCATGGAGCGACGCCATCGAGGTGCCGGTGACGTCGCTCCCTCCAACCTGCGGGCAGAGAGTACAACTGTACCCCTGGGTCATTGCGCGGCCGTTCTTGAGGAGCAGCACAGCCGAATGGCGTGCATCGCGGGCGTCACTTATGGCTGCCGCGACGGCATCCTCTGGACCGACAAGTGCCGTGGTCGATTCTACTGCAAGGAAGTTGGCGTCTCTTTTCTGTGCGGCTATCCTCCAATTGGAACCGTGTCCAAGTGCCGTTGTGACGGCGAGGGAACTTGGTCAGCAAAATCTTGTCTCGTCGACGCCGGAGCTACGGTTCGTACAAGGCCCCGTCCTTCGCGAGATCAGGATGCGAGTACCCCAGGCTGCAGCTCAACCATGGGGCACATTGCCGTCGGCTTCTTTGGCGCTGTGCGCTCGATCGGCCTTGTGGCACGCAGCATCCGCACCAATCTGCTCGTGCCCCTGCGCCACGCAGGAGGTGTAGATGTATTTGTCCATGGTCTCACCGGTGCAGACATTTACGAGGGCTCTGATCCAACGCCTCTTCGAGACCCTCAGAACCCGAAGATTCCGACGATGCCTCAGAACCCATCGATGCCGATTCGTGGACCCATCGATGCGTCCTGCCAGGGTCTTCTGTTTCCAGATGTTGCTTGTGGCCGTGCTACTCTTCAAAGGTACCTCACCCCTTGTCGTGTCCAGGTCGAAGTTCAAGCCGACATCGATCGCCGCTATCGCTTCGGGCAGAGAGCACGATGTGACGTGAGCGCCCGCTTCCACGTACGCCATCGCCTTTTGAACCAGGGCTCCGCCGGCGCCCTTATGAAGGCCGCCTCTGCTGCCGCCTGAAGGGAAGCGAGGTTGACAGATCTCGCGCTTGCATCGCGCTTACAGAATTACAGCGGCTATACCATTCGGCAGCTCATGAACACCTACCGCGAGCGCTACAGTATGCGCGAGGTGTGTGTGGCATGAAGCTCCAAGCTCCGCCTCGCATGTTCAGCATAGGCACCCCGGTTTCGCTGAGACGCCCGCTGCGTGTGTTCGCAGGTCGGTCGCCTTGTGCAGGCGCACCAGCGTCAGATGAACCGAGAGTACGCTTACGTCTGCTTCACTCGACTGGACATGGCACCGATGACTCCGTTCCCGTGGACGAGGACCTTGGAGATGATGGCGGGTACGCAGCAGATCGCCTTTCCGAACAGCCAGTTTTGGGGTGGCGTCAACGATCGCTTCGCTCTCGGCCCCGGGCATTTGATGCTCAATACTTTGGCTCCTCAATTCGAAATTCAACATGCCAGCGACGACCCCTTCATCTTTGCCGACAAAGCACTCACCTCCGAATATGCGCTCTGTGCACACCTGAGCCGAGCTCGCTTGAACATAAGCATCGTCCCCCTGCCGCTCTGCCTGCTGCGAGTTCGACCGAACCGGGAAGCCGTCATGTGCGACGTGGATCCGCACCCATTACTCTGCCCCCCAAGTGATATTGGCGGCTACGGGCACGGCGATGCTCGCCGTGGTGGAGTGCCTGATCGGCTTCGATGCCTCACTCCGCCGCACGGCACTCGTTCGGACGTTGTCTGGCACCCAGGCAATCGTCACTGTGGGTGCGAGACCGTCGAGATGCGATCTATTGTCGAGCAAGAGCGCTGGATTCCCATGTACGAGACGGTCGCGTGCGTGCCTGGGGTTCAAGGCTGCCCGCGGGTGGAGAGATTCGGTTGATTGAATCGGTTGATTGCACTATTGTGTTTGGCACGGTCGCACGAGGCATATCGCGCGTGTGACCTGCGCTACGCCGCAAGCTACGCGCAATCGGCGTGGTGCGCATGATCCTAGGCAGTCTGCACAGAGGAATTTATCGTGAAGTGCATGTCGGTCCGCGTGAAGTAGGTCAGGCCGCGTCCTTTTGCCGCGTCCCCGCGGCAGCGCACAAGTGTTCTTTTGTTAGTTCTTAGTAGCTCGGTACACATGTTCATGTACATGTAGCAGTTCGGTTTGCGTCAGGCCGCGTCGCGCCAGTCCAGTACTAAAGTAGGAAGTCAGCAGGCCGACTGTCATTGGGTCATACTCGTTAACATACTCGCCGCCGCCACATCGCCGCCGCCGCATAGATGATTATAAACCCATTGATATCAGCGTACACCTGAGCCACCGGGACCTGTGACGGCTGACGCCTGAGTCGGGCCGCCTGTTGCCCACACACGAGCGGCCGATTCAGAAGTGAGAAGAGGTCGCAACGGTATGCGTCAGGGTGTGGGGTTGTCGAGCAAATACCTCTCCTCTGTCCTCTCAAGGGGGGTAATCGACTCTCTCAATAACAAGTGGACAGAAGCGTCAATGCCCGAGCCGCCACAGCGTGCTGTGGGGAAGGAGCCGAGTTTGGGGCCGAGAAGTTGGAATACCGTACAATACGGGAACAGCCCGCGGGGGGGTACAAGTACTGTACTGTACTTGTACCGTTAAAAAGACACCGCGGGGAGCCGGGACAAACACGTACCGGTAACGGCCGCGAATCGAGTTGTGAATATGCTGGCACACCTTGCCATCTTCAGCGCCGCCTCGCCTTTCCCCGGGTGCAAGGGCGCTTGGAGGGCTGCCCATCCACGGTCAACTGTACAGTCCACTACCTCGAGCAGCAGATCGACCACTTCAACTGGGCATCACCACTTGGAGACGCCTCGCACACAACCTTCCAGCAGCGCTTTTTCATCAACCAGCAATGGTGGGACCGCGAAGGCCACGGCCCGATCTTTTTCTACTTTGGCAACGAGGACAACGTCGAGCTCTACGTCAATCACACTGGCCTCATGTGGGAGAGCGCGGCCGAGTTTGGTGCGATGTTGGTATTCGGTGAGCACCGCTACTATGGCATGTCTATGCCCTACGCGCCGAACACGCCTGGTTGCATGAGCTTCCTCACGATGGAGCAGGCGATGGCCGACATGGCCTACTTGATCGACCACCTGCGTGAGCAGTGGGGTGCGGCCGAGTCCGCCTTCGTCGGTTTTGGCGGCAGTTACGGCGGCATGCTCGGCTCTTGGTTCCGCGTTCACTACCCGAACGCCATTGACGGCGTGATCGCCGCCTCGGCGCCCGTTTGGTCGTTCTCGGGGCTGCACCCGCCGTACGACTACAATGCGTTCAACCAGGGCGTCACCTTCGACGCGTCGGCGGCGGGCGGGAGCACGGACGCTTGTAAGACCAATCTCAAGGCCGCCTGGCCTCGGATTCTCGGAGCTGGTCAGACGCCGGACGGCCGCCAGCTGTTGACCGAGGCGTTCCGCACTTGCAAGCCCGTTCGTCCGCGCGACGCCACGTCCGACGACCCATACTCGATCCTCCAGTGGGCCGAGGGACCCTGGGCGAACATGGCGATGGGGAACTACCCGTTCGCCAGCAGTTATCTGATGCATGGAGACTCGCTACTGCCCCCCTGGCCGGTGCGGGTGGCGTGCTCGCACCTCGCCAAGGTGGACGCCGAGAAGGATGGGGACCGTGCCCTTTTTGAGGCGGTGCGCGCGGCGGTGGCAGTGCAGTACAACAACACGGGCGACCAGAGATGCTTCGACATCACTGGCCAGCTGGAGCTTGAGGCGCGCCGTCCTCGCAAGATGACGTCGCCACCGCGCCGGAGGGCCCAAGGGGCACCCCAAGGCGCCTTGCCGAGGCCCGTCCAGCCGCGGCTCACGCTCACAGAGCAGGGGCCTGCGGATCGGTGTGTGGGCGACTGGGGTTATCAGTGGTGCACCGAGATGACTCAGCCCTTTACACAAGGCACCGACCAGGACATGTTCTACTGCCCGAACGGCACGTTCTACCCGAAGCAGAACTGCTCCGACTGGTCGGCGGGAGCTTGCCCGGAGTGGAGCGTCACGCCCCGCCCCGAGTGGGCCCGCGTCGCGCTCGGCGGCAAGCGCATCGCCGGCAGCTCCAATCTGGTCTTCTCCAACGGCTTGCAGGACCCATGGCACGGCGGCGGCGTTCTGACAAACCTGTCGGACTCGATCTTCGCCATCATCCTCCCCAATGGCGCCCACCACATCGACCTCATGTTCTCGGACCCGGCCGACGTGGACTACCCCGACATTGGATGGGCGCGGGAGTTTGAGCGCGGCCAAATGCGCAGATGGGTCCAGGAGCACGCGCAGAAGCGCATGGCAAAACGGGCGGCGCGGCAGGAGCTCTGAAGGCGTTCAGTCCAAACAGTCGACAGGGCGTTGACGCCCTCTGAGTACTGAGAGCTGAGTCCTGTGAAGAAACGTGTCCACAGACGGTCGGGTATGTGGATCCGTGGGCAAAACTGTCTAGAAGAGGCTCGGCCATTCAGCATTCACACGTTCATCTCCTTCCCGGCGCCCCGCTTGCGGGCCCCTTCCCAAAGTAACGCTGCTGCTGCTGTTCAACACAACGCGCGCACACACTCCGGACCCCCAAGCACGGAGGCCACTGTCGCTATGGTATCGACGCGCCCGCGGAGGCGCGCTCGACTTCACGCGTAAACATGGGATCGGCTCTACATCTGAACACGATCGAGTCGACGCTGAAGGCGACTCACAGCGCGATGGCGGAGACACTATTTTTGCTCAATCGCACCGAGACCCTTGTGCGGCGCTGGCGCAAGCGGCGTGGAAGGCGGCGGCAGCGTGCTTCGTTCCGCGACGAGGGCGGCAGCGCGGTAGCACCAAGCACTGTCGAGGCTCAGTACTCGCGGCTGCTCGTGCTCGGGATAATCTCCAACCCGCGCACTCCGCACATTCGAGACTGGATCCGGCGCACCTACTTGTCCACGGTGCCCTCGAGCGATACGGCGCTCGTGCGCTTCGTCATGGGCCGGCGCGGCCTCAAGACCATGGAGCAGTCGCTGCAGGCGGAGCACGCGGCGCACAGGGACCTGGAATTCATCGACGCGAGTGACTTTGGCGAGCGCGGCGGCATCTTCTCGTGCATCGACAAGCTCTTCGCGTGGTTCCCGCACGCGGTGCATGCCTTCCCGGGCGCTCGCTTCTACGCTAAGGCGGATGACGACTCGTACGTGGATGTGGGCGGGCTGCTCGCGCTGCTGCGACCACTCGCGCCGCTGCGCAATGCGTACGTAGGGTACGTGCAGTACGATTCCTTTCTGCCGCGCGCATGGAAGCACTGCGGATGGGCCCACAACCCCACAGGGGCTGCGCACGCTCACGTGCACGGCTGCCCTCGAGATCAGAAGAAGAGCAGGGGGCCCTTCCCCTTCGTCGTCGGTGCGATGACGGCCATGGGCGCCGACCTTGCGGGTTGGATGCGCTCGTCCGCCTCGCTGCACGCCCTCGTCGCCGCCGGGCGTGCCTCGCAAGCCAGCCCAAAGGCCCATTGGGACTGCGGCTACTCTGATGTGACTCTTGGTTATGCTCTCGGGCACAACAGCACCGACCGGCCGCCAGTGAGCCTCGTCTCCCTACCCCTACCCCAACCCCGAACCCAAACCCAAACCCTACCCCGAACCCAAACCCAAACCCTACCCCAAACCCTAGCCCAAACCCGAACCCGAACCCGAGCCCTGACCCTAGCCCTAACCCGAACCCACCGGCCGCAGGTGAGCCTCGTCTCTGTGCGTGATGCGATGCGTGACGCGACATACGGAGCGATGAACGCCAAGCGATTCGTCATCTCGCACCACCTGCGCACCCTCGCTCAGTTCGAGCAGGCGCACAAGGAGGCCAGCGCCCAGCCAGCCTGGCGGATGCGCGAGCCGCTCTCATGTGCGCCATGGGCGCAGGTGGAGCAGGTGGGCCTTCCGTGGACCGAGGCGGCGGCAGGTGAGCGCCGATCACAGCCGACTACCGCCGAGCTGCAGCAAGCGATGCGCACGTTCGGATGCTGCCAGCAGTGGCAGTTTTGCGAGGTCGGCCCCGATGGTCCGTGAGAGGACTGTGGGCTCTCGGAGTCCACATGCCGCCTCGCGGCGCATCATATTAGGAATCGTTCACCGTTGCGCACGTCGGTATCGATATGAGCTAGGGAGAAGGCATGTAGCAATGTGGGCCTAACACAGGGCTTCCCTGATTTCCTGGCTTGCTTTTTTAAGCCGAGAGATCGAGCTATTTTTGGATCAAGAACTTGTGCGTTAAAGGGTGGGAGGATGTCGGCCCTGTTGCCGATTCAAGCGGTTGCTTCACGTCTGCTCCCAATACTCGCTGCCAAGAGCATCAGCAGTGACTTTGTCCTACCTTTCGTAAACAATCATGATGGATCCACTCTGTGCCCGCTACAACAGTCACTTGTGGTTCGTGTGTTCTATACGAACCACTTCACAGCATCCGGAGCGTGCATCCAAAACGACATTTTTCAATTAGCTGCTTACAAAGAGGCTGTAGCCGGCTGGGCGAGAAGCGTGTGCAACCGAAGCGAGACCATTTTTACACGCTCGTATGTCCGCATGCAGCTCATGATGCTCAACTACAAAGTCAAGCCAACGTTCACAATCTTCGAGAACAAGTTGTTCAACACGCTCGTGCTCCAATCACTGGGAGCACGTACGGCAACGACCTTATACGGAGCGTTTGCGAAGAGGCGAATGGGCAAATGGCCACTTTATGATCGAGCCCTGTTCACGTCCATCCTGACATCGAACTTGCATCAACGGACTCCTCTGGTCGTGAAGAGTGCAACTGACGGGCAGGGGATGCATGTGTGGCTCCTCAAGCCGAAGTCCGGCCGGTTGATGGAAGCCAAACAATACCCAACCGACGGTGCAAGCTTATACACAGACACCGTCCGGTCTATGAGCATCGATCCAGACGACGCACGCAGTGTAAGTAATCTAACCACTCTCCTCTCGCAGCATGTGGAGCACATGCTCAAGATGCCTCCGAGCTTCCACCAGCTCAGGCAATGCCGTGGCGTGCTCGTTCAGCGTCTTGTGCCGGAGAGCACAGCCGAGCACCGGCCTGGCGACCCTCCCCCGCTTCTCGTCGAGCTCAATACCGAGTGCGTGCTGGGCTCACTCACCGCAGGGCTTGCTAAAAGCAACTGGGCAGAGTTACGACAACTCGAGGATGAGAGGAGAGGGCTGTTCAAGGGCGTGCACAGCGAACGCGGAGAGCCCCAGCGAGCAAAGACTCCGTTCGATCGTCGGATGAACGCGTACTACTCCTTTTTCGCGTTCGAGGGCTCCCGCGTCGCGCCAGCGCCACACTTTCGAAAGCGCTTCGAGGACGGTCCAGGGAGCGGTAGGATGGGGGCCAAGGGTGGGGTGCCAAGGGAGCGGCACGAATACAGTACTATCATGGATCTCGTCGGTCAACATGCGGGTGAACTGGCTTCCATATGCCAACGCGTGGCGACCACGTTCGGTGCAGATTGGTTCCGCCTCGTAAGTTCGGCACGCTGGCCCTCGAGCCCCTCCCCCTCCCCCTCCCCCTCCCCCTTCCCCTCTCCCCCTCTCCCCCTCCCCCTCTCCCATCCAAGAGTCCCAGGGTGTCCCTAACATGGGTTGTCCCTAATCTGAGGTCTCCCCCCTCTCCCATCCGAGAGCTCCAGGGTGTGTGGGCCTCATGCGCGTTCCTACTATGGGTTGTCCGCCCGCGTGCAGGATGCCTTCATGAGCCATGCAGACGGACTCCGTATCAATGAGATCACCTACCCGTCGCATGTATCTACGAATGAGGTTGGCATGAACCACCTGTGCCATGCGTACGAGTCGACGGGGATGTTGGAGGTCAAGCCGGCATCGGAGTTTGTCCTTCCCGTGCTGAAGGCCGTGGGGCTTTCACCGCCGCAGATACACTCTCTGCTTTACTCAAACAGACCTTGCGAATGACGGTTCGTGCTCAAGTGCAGTTTGTCATTACGCCTTTGCAGGTGCCCCCCCCTTGTTACAGTAGCGAGTAGGCCCCCCGCGGCGGTACCGCGGCGGAGACGGGACACACGCGGATTATCTGACGGTGTGGATTCGGCGCGTTAACTCTGTGGCTGTCGGTATACGGTAATCGGCGGAGAGTTACAGATGTTATACGTTACGCACGCTTGCTCTATGCTCTTGACTGGCGTGGTACAATCAACGATGAGATGTTTGGTTGTTGTCAAGCAGATAGCATGCAACGACAGTCCAGAAGTTGACCTTTCGCAGACGTTTCTTGTCTTTGGGCTTCGCAAAACTTGTTGCATGAGGCTCGGCTCTCGCGCAGGTCCAAGCGATGAAGGCCTTCGAGGATTTCTCTCCCTTTTCTGAAGTCACCTTCGGGCACGTCAGTGCTGCGCGCAACGCGCGCTCTTTGATGGCGAACGCGATGCTCGGCTCGACTCTGCGCCAGCCATTCAACAAGCCCAAGCGCCAGTCCTTCTCATCGTGGGAAATGGGCCCCGTGTCTTGCCCTAGCACACGCCCGTCCTCGCCCGTCTTCGGGCAGCCCGCTGGGCTCCGCCACTCCCACTTCCCCGACTCGTCAGCATTCAAACTCTGCTCCATCGGCCCGACCGGTGAAGCAGTTCGCCTCGTTCCAGTTGCTCAGCCGCCCCATCTCAATTCGCCGCGTACGATTGTCAATGGCCCCATGTTGCTGCGGCCGGTCAAGCGCTACAAGGTCGAATCTCTTGGAACGCAGATTCACGGTGCATCCGCTCCCTTCAAGCTCTCGCCGTCTGAGATCGCCAAGCGGCCAGCCACCGCCATCGGCACTGAAGATGTTGCACGTCACACGAAGGTGCACGCGATGGCGTTCTGGGGCTCCAACGGCCTGTACACCCAGCCGGGCTCGTTCAAGGAGTCGACCGCGCCGTTCCGCGGTAGCCGGTATACGATGCGCCCGCCCTCGCGCGCACCCCCGATGCCGACGTTGGGTTCGCCCTCGTTCTTTTGCGAGTCCATGAACCTCTCGATGGGCACAGCTCTCTCGCCCCGGGGCCGGTCAGTGTCGCCCTCGCCCTCGTACTGAGCGTCTGAGTGCTGGTCTTGCTCGGCGGGAGCGCCGAGAGGGAGGTGCATGTAGAAGACGAGGGGGTGGTGGGTAAGGCGGGGGAGCCGAGACCGAACGCCCGCTTGCTTGTGAGCTCGCGGCCGTGGTCTTGTACAAGAACATGCATGTATCTGGTTAACGTGCGGAACGACCAGCAACGCAACAAGGCCTCGTCCTGTGTGTGCGTGAGGCACTGACAGCCACCTAACAGCCACCTCGTGTGTTACTCGTGTGGATGACGTTCGGGTGGGGCGGGTTCCGGGTTGATCGTACGAAAGGATGCGTGTGTTGAGCACCGCAAACCGCCGGGCCGCAGCGGGGAGCGGGCGACATCGACTGACGACTCACCGTGCCTAAGTGAGGCTCACTCACACATAGCCGCTCATCTTCAGTGTCTTTCCCTAGCTTGGTACAAGTATGGTTTTCCGAGTTTTTCCGAGTTTGTCCGCCGACCCAAACGACTTGTGTCGCATCAATTTTTCTCGAGACTACAATCTTGAGCGGATCTCGCTGACGCATTCGGGGGTCAAGAAGATCTCTCTTCGCCCCCTCCGCTGAGATGCCGACCATGGTTGCGATCCTCCTCCTTGGCCTCCAGGTCTGCAGCGCCTTCGTTGTGGCGCCCACGGCCATGCAGCGTACTCCCACCATCTCGCGCGCGGCCGCGAGCGAGATCTCTATGGGGCAGGTGGGCGCACCCTCCTTTCCCGCCCCACCGCCCGGAACGTACGCGACCATCATCTTCCTGCGCCACGGCCAGAGCAACTGGAACGAGGCGAACCGCTTCACTGGCTGGGCCGACGTCCCTTTGACGACGCTCGGCAAGAATGAGGCGGCGGGCGCGGCGACTGCGATGTGGGAGGCCGGGCTCAATGTTGACGTGGCGTTTTGCAGCCTGCTCACGCGTGCGCAGCAGACGCTTGCCATCGCGCTCAAGATCATGGGCCAGGAGGACGTGCCGATCAACTACAGCTGGCGGCTGAACGAGCGCATGTACGGCGGGCTCACCGGCCTGAACAAGAAGGAGACGGTGGCCAAATACGGCGATGATCAGGTGAAGAAGTGGCGTCGCTCGTACGCTATCCCACCTCCGCCGATCGAGAAGGATTCGCCGTACTGGCCGGGCAACGACGCCAAGTACGCGCACATCCCGGAGGATGAGATCCCGCTGTCCGAGTGCCTCAAGGACACGGTCGACCGGTGCCTGCCATACTGGGAGCGCTCGATCATGCCGGCGCTGAAGCGCGGCAACACGGTCCTGGTGGCCGCGCACGGCAACTCGATCCGAGGCATGCTCAAATACCTTGACAACATCTCGGACAGCGCGATCACCGAGCTCGAGATCCCGACGGGCGTGCCGCTCGTGTACCGGCTCGACAAGGACCTCAAGGTGATGCCGTCGCCCATGGCAGTCGCGCCGCTCACTGGTCACTTCCTCGTGGATGAGGCGGAGCTCAAGCGTAAGCAAGAAGAGGTCGCCAACCAGTCGAAGCTGCGCTACGGCGAGATCCCTGAGCCGGTCGGCGCCAAGTGAGCGCAGTCGTACAGCGCATCATGTGGGCACCCTCAGAGCTCAGTTCCCGGAGCCGCGGAATAGAACGGCTGTGCCAGGCAACCTCTTACCCGCCGAAGATGGCGAGTGTGTGGGAGTCACAGTGTATCCATATTTGGGAAACTGGCTTGTTTGGTGCTCGGGTAAATCCGACCACCTGCGCAGAGGCCGATCGCTCACCGCCCAGCGTCTCCCGGCCATTTCACGTGCGTCGTGGCGAAAGTCCCAGTACTCCATGAGGTCGGCCGAGCAGGGGATGCGCGTCTCAAACCACAAAGCGCCGCACGCCGAGGCACGGCGCAACGAGGCACGGCTGCACAAGCTGTTGGTCAAGGCAAACGCTCGCTGCTCAGACTGTCAGCTCCCACTTGAGTTCCGCAACGCGTGGGCGTCGATCAATCTTGGAAATTTCATCTGCATCCAGTGCAGCGGTATCCATCGTTCTCTCGGCACACATCTGTCCAAAGTCCGGGCCGTGGCAGCGGATGACTGGAACGACGATTGGGTAGAAAACATGGAGCGCTGGGGCAACGAACGTGTGGCAGGCTTCTGGGAAGCGTGTCCGGCTCAATTTCGGCCCAAGGGGTTCGTCGGAGACTCGGCGTCCCGGGGGCTCGTCGATTACATCCGGGCCAAGTACGACCGGCGCCTCTTTGCGGCAGCGGGGGAGCCTGGTGATTGGCTCAAGTACTTGCCGATGCCGAATGGGTGGGAGCGGCACTTTGATGAGAGCTCCAATGACTTCTACTACTCGAACGGCTTACAGAGCACGTGGGAGATGCCACCGGAGGCGGTCCCCGCGCCGCCCGAGCAAGTGCACTGGTGGGCAGGCCACGAGGGATGGCTCGAGAAGAAGAGCGGCGGCAAGGAGGCCCATTCGAAGGTGAAGCTGCTGCTACAGAAGTGGGATCGGCGCTACTTTGTACTCAGCGCGTGCGGCACGAGCTTGAGCTACTTCAAGAGCGACCAGAGCTATCGCAAGAGAGAGGAGCCCGCGGGCACAGTCGATTGCAAGGGCGCGAGAGCCTTCCTCAAGCAAGCGCAGGAGGGCGGTGTGTACCGCTTCACACTCGTGACGCGCGAGCGCGAGCTCAAGCTGCGTGCGACGGACGCCGAGTTTGAGGTGTGGGCGTCGGTGCTTGCGCCGATCGTGGGTGAGATTGAGACAGATGCGAGCGGCAGGTTCGAACTCGACGAGTGAATACCAACGGTCGAGATTGCATTCTTTCACAGGGGCACGACGGGGAGACGGGAGAGAGAGGGTCTACACCTTTGGGAGACTGTGACGATGGGTAAGTGGCGTGTGCGAGTCGCTGGTTCTGCTGCCATGATGAACTGGCACACATGAGCGGTCACTGCACACTGGTCACAGTGGACGAGTGCGTCGAGGTAGGGACCCATACAGTGCACAGCGTGAGCCGAGCATTGGAGCCGAGCAGCGAGCACATCAGTGAATGCGACGGTCACGGTGGCGGCCGTCGAGGGCATGGGGATGGGTGGTAGGTAGGGTCGCCGGTATCTCCACTATCTCGAAACTATCTAGTATGGAAGTATCTTCCGTTCTATCTTCGCTCACAACGTGGGCGTCGCCATCGTCGCGCCAAGCGTCGCCGTCTGCGTCAACTCCTCGCTCAGCTCTCCGGTCACCCCACCGAGCACAGGCGAGGTCCGAGGAGCAGCCCCGGCAGGGCGCGGGGCGCTCCGAAATCCTTCGAAACCGCGCGGCTGCGCCAAGACCCCGCACACGGGACATCGGTTGGGGCAGGGCGGCAGGCGGGCACGGCAGCGCACGGCATGACGCGTTCGGTTGATGCCATACGATACGATACCGCCCCGTAACTTGAATCCTTTCATCTACTACTGGTCTACTCCTGTACTACATAGCTAACTTGCGCACCTTGATGGCGGCGAGAAGCTTGGGCTCGAGTTCCTCCAACAGCCAGCCATGGAAGCCACGCGCAAACTCGAGCCCCTCGTCCGCATCGATGGGCTTCTTGGCCCAGTCCTTCGCGCGGTACATGCGCGCGAGCGCTTCAAAGAACTCATCGAAGACGAGCTCGGTCGACGTGTTGAGCTGATCGTCCTGCTCGTAGAGCTCGTCTTCGACGTTGACGCGCGCAAAGGCTGAGACCATCTCGCGCTGTGAAAGGGGGGTCTTCCCAGGCTCGGCTATGAACAGGCGCGCGTCCTCACACAAGGCGAGCAGCTCGCGCATATTCATGGTCGTCGTCTCGGCGCCCAGTGACTTATCGACGCCCGCGTAGTACCGAAAGAATCGCTCGCAATCCGCCCGATGCTTCCGCAGCACGGCCGCCATCGGCTGCATCGCCATCTGGCGCGAAAAGGAGTCATTGACGAGATTGAGTTCGATGGTCACGTGCCCTACGATCTGGTCCTCGAGCAGCGCGCGCACGCGTGCCCCGAGGGAGGGCAGCCGCTCATACCGACGCGAGGCCAAGCGCAGCAGCCCTGCAACAAACTGCTGCTGGTTCATCAGGTTGCTGCCCCCCTTCTTGCCGATGAGAGCCGTCACCTTGAACGCATTCTTGGTCCTGCGCCACTCGAGGCCGCCGCCGCCCGCGTCGCCGCTCCCCTCCTCCACGTCGCCACCACCACCGCCGCCGCTGTGACTGACGTCGGCGCTACCGGTCAGCATGCGTAGCACGGCGGCATCGCTGAGTTCGCTCGACTTTTTGCGTCCTGGCGCGCCTGGGACATTCTTGACGCTGTACCCGATGGGCGTCGCGGCGGCAGCCTCGGCACTGAGCTCCCGGATGGATCTCTTGTAGATGAGGTCAACGTCGGAGACGATGAAGCGCACAGGCGACGCGTCGTTGAGCAGGTCGGATGCTCCTTTGACGAAATTGAGGAATTGCGTCGAGTACATGAGCCCCGCTGACTCGCCGACGCCTGAGCTTCCAACGAGCGAGTAGTAACGAAATGCGATCTTGATCGCGGAGCGGTACTCGTGCAGCACCGCGAAGAGGGACTCCATCGCACTCTGGGTCGCCATCGTCCCCTCTTCGAGCTTCATCTGCTTGAGCAGGTCGTCGATGTCGAGCGCCCACCACGACTCAGGCATGGTCTCGAGCTCCTTCGGCGGCTCACGCGTCGGCATCAGCACACGCGTGCGAGTCACGTCGGACCACGGCCCCCCGCCCTTGTTATTGTACGCGCGCACGCGCAGCAGCACATCCCTCTCAGGTCCGATCCCGCGCAGCAGCGCTGTGAGCTTGGCGCCGTGGGCTACTTTACGCCAAGCGGACGGTCCATCGAGTGGGCACAGGCCCGCCATCTCCAACGTGTACCCATCGCACCCATCGTCCTCGATGTCTGGCCTTGGCACATACTCGGGCCACTCGATCAGGAGCGTGCTCAGCGTCCGACGCGCGCATACGGGCGGTGGCATCGTGCCAGGCGGCTCGTGACGTCGGCGTGCCGTCTGTTCCCGCTGTACGCGTTCATCAAACGGCCATCGCGCCCACCGAGCGGGCGGCACATACTTGAAGTGCTCGGCGCTCGTATGAAACCCCCAGTCGAGCAGCTCGTCATGCGGGTGCGCGCGCAGCCCCAGGATGAGCGCCTCGCAGGCGCTCGTCAAGAGCGCCGGATGGAATTGGCTCACAGGCCGCGAAGTGATCCTATCGAGAAATTGGAGTGCCACGCGATCGGCGAGCCGTTGAGCGAGGCGCTCCTCCCGGGTCAAGGGCCGGCGCTGCTTCTCTCCGAAGCGGATCGGAGCGAGGATCGGCGCGGCGGCTCGCCGGGCCAGTGCAGCAGCTGGCGCGGCTCCTCGTGTGGGCCACGGATCCGCTGGCAACGCGCCATCGCTCAAGGAGGAGCTCGTCGGGCCAGTGCTGCGGCCAACTGCAGCGGTCGCGGTCGCGGCGATTGGTGGCATCGCGACCTCAGCGACCGCCATGAACCCCTCATTCTGTCCTGCCTCGTCGTGTGCAGCCTCGAGTGCCTCGGCGCTGGCGGCTTGGTCGCCACCGTCGACGTCGTCGCTCACTCGCGCCATGTTGAGCACTCCCACCGTCGGGTCGGGTGCAGGCGCGAGGGCCGAAGCCGACCAGGACACGTCCTGCCTTGTCTTGTCTTGCGTCCCGCTCAGGCGCGAAGGCTGGGTGGGCAACTCGGCAGGCAATGTTGCAGGCACTGCAGGCGTCATTGCAGGCGCCGCCGCGTCTGCCGCCGGGAGCGTGAAGCGCGACGCCCGGGCTTCCATTTCCGGTCGACGCGCCTCCAAATTTGGGTGCGGACGCGCATCCAGCGCAGTGCGAGCTTCCGTCTCGCCCCAGGAAGGGGTGGGGCCCTCCTGCGCAGCTATCGGTACGCCTCGACTCACACGCGGCGACGGCACTGTCGTTGGGCGTTCGAATGGACGCTGGGAAGCGCGGCTGAGGGGCTTCAGCCGCGTCAGCTGGTTGGCTGCGGCACTGCCCACGCCCATCTGCGGCGGTGCGCGCGGTCGTAGGCTGTGGCGGCTCGCAAGGGCTCGCGAAGGCGTCGGTGCCGACCGGGGCAGCTGCCCGACGGCCGGCGTCAAGGCGCTGGCGGCGGCGGCTTTCGCAGCGGCGAGGTTGGCTGCAGCCACAGCTGCATTGACGGCCTCGGTGGCTGCATCGATCTCCTGCTCGCGCCGCACGGCTTCGGCCTTGGCAACCTTTGCGACCTCCGCTGCACTCATGGACGAGAGCGGCTCGAGAATCAGCGGCAAGCCCAGGCCGGGGCGTGCGCCGAGGGCAGGAGTTGCGAGAGACGCTCGCGCAGAGAGCGGTGCAGGTGGCACATCAGGGCCGCCGAGGGCGTCGTCATCCCGGACCGGCGCACGAGCGCTCAAGGCGCCCGTCTTTGCCAAGGCGCCAAAGCTCAGGGCCTCAGCACGCGTGACAGGGCGCGACGCGGGCAGCTGAACGAGGTATGGGTGGCCTGTTGGGGCGTGTCCACGAAGCGGCGGCGGCGGAGGCGAGGCTGGCTGCTGGTAAGGTGAGGCAGAGCGGAGGTACTTTGTTCGTCGTACCTCCGCTGCGGTGGGTATGATGCCCAACGGCATGAGGTCGAGTGAACCACAGATGACGTCCATGACCTGCTCCGATGGCCGCTCCCGCATCAGCTGATGCAGAGTCCGGCGTTTGCCATCACGACCTTCCATCTCTATGTTACCTATGCCATTGGGCAGGATATGGGTATTGGTCGTCCGCTGGTGGCGCACGGGGATGTCGTAGCCGTCGTTTTGGCTGATTCCGAGGTCCAGGGGTGCTCTCGAACCCAGAGAGACCATGGACTTTGGCGGGGTGCACTGGCGACATACGATCCTGGCAGTTCGAGAACCTTCGTTGCGGAATGTCGCGCGCGCGGGCGGCATAACAAAGTGCCTAACAGGCTTACCCTGGGAATCCCCTTCCCCCCAAACGTCGGAGAGACCCCCCCATTGGGTTCTCCCGCATCCCCCTGATGGATACCGTGCAGCAAAGTTGACTAAAAAGGGTCAGCATATTGATTCCCGGGAGGTCGCCGAACCTCATCGGCGCAACCTCTGGCGGCGCGCCAATGCCGCCGCCGCGCATGAAGTTCTGGAACGAACTGAGCAGAAGCAACAGTAGCAGCAGCTGGGACGTGTGCGAGGCGCCCGCTATGGCGTCTCCCCTGGCTGACGAGGCGGAGGAGCGACGGCTCAAGCCGGGGGAGGCAATTAGGCTGGCAAAGCTTGCTGAGATCGACGCGGCTTTGAGGGCGGAGCGGGAGGCCGAGGAGGCGGCCAAGCTCGCATCACTGCGCGCGAAGGAGGAGAAGATCCCGCAGCGATCGGAACGAGGCGGGCGTACTCGCCGCGAGAGGGCCGAGAGTGCACACAGCTATGACGATGAGATCCAAGAGATGGTCGCCAAGGAGCGGCGCATCACGCTCGAGCCATCTCGGTAGGCAGCCGAGTCCGAAGCGGCAACGAGAGCGGAGCGCGAGGCCGAGGAGGCCTGGATCGCAACGATGGGAAGCCGACAGCAGCTCCTTCAGCACGTGGCAGCCACCGTGATGGCAGCCACACGCCAGGGCCCAAGTGGAGAAGGGCACAAATCATGTGCATATACATGATAGATTCGTGTGCCCGACATATCCTGGAGACATGTCATCGTGCCGCGAGTGCCGAGTGCTGTGTGCTGGCCGAGTGTGGCTACCGCCGCTACCCCTGCACCTCAGAAAGCATAATGTGAAAAGTGTACTTAAAATTATGAATACTTGTACCAAGAACCCTTTTAAAACTGTTATAGTCACCTCGAAGTCTCGAGAGTGAGACAGTCAACTCAGTCAACTCAGTACATGTAGCCGACCTGGATGCTGATTTAAAGGCCAAGTTTACGAAAAGGTCAGTCTACCGGTACGAATGACGTCTCCTCGCTCGGCGGCGCAGGTGACCGCGTGTGAGCGGCCGGATCGCACCCTTGGACGAATGAATACCGATGGCACAGCTTACAACGCCCCACCCTTCGTCAGCAGCTCAAGAGTCCCCAACAGCCTTCCTCGATGATACCGCCATGCTCCTCTTCAGCGAAAAGGTGGCCACCGTCGCCGGCGCCGAGAGCGCCAAACTGTGGCCTGCGGCGACGGCGCGCTCATTAATGGAGCTGGTCGCCGCTCATAAGGGCGTGGCCGAGGACGCAGACGTGTGCTTGCTGCGCGAAGTGAAGCTCGCCTTCAAGGCGGCTGGCATCGCCAAGATCGATGCTCGTGAAAAGGTCGTCTCCATGATGCAGGAGTGCCTCACGCCCAAGGCCAAGCCCAAGGCGGAGGATCGGTCGCACCTGTCCAAGGAGTTCCTGAAGGCGGCGCAGGCGGGCGCGCTCGTTGAGATGGAGCTGCTGCTCAATGCTCACCCGTCCGTCCTCTCCGCACGCTCCACTTCCAAGGGCTACACGCCCATGCACTTCGCTGCCATGTCGGGCGCGCTGCCCGTGCTAGAGTGGCTCGCCCTCAAGGGGCTGAGCCCAGAGGTGGCATCGACACCGGCGGACGGCTCGAAGCCAGTCACACCGGGGCAAGTCGCCGACGAGTACAAGCGCGAGGCTGCCGTCAGCCGGCTGCGCATGCTCGGCGACGGTTACAGGTTCCTCAAGGCAACGCAGGCCGAGGACGACGACGCGCGGTTGCGTGCGGCGGCGCGAGCGGGCAACGCGGCGGCGGTGTCGATGCTGCTGCGGCGTGAGCCGGCGCTTGCGCGGCGACCAGCAGCGCTCGCACCCACGGGCGCGCTCTTCGCGGCCGCCTCTGGTGGGCATACTCTCGTGCTCCAAGAGTTGATGCGGTGCGGCGGCGTGGACGCAGTCAAAGACGGACCGAGTGCGCTCCAGGCGGCAGTTGCGGCGCAGCAGGCGGAGGTGGCAAACATGCTGCACATACACGAGCGTGCATGTGAGCCGCTGCAGGTGGGCCATTGGTTGCCCCTCCCCGCGCATCTCCGCGCCAATTTCACCGCCGCCGCCGGTACGCCGCCGCCGCCTCCGCTTCCGCCTCTGGGCGCCCTCGTACTCGACGCGAAGCTCTCCCGTGGCCGATCGGTCGTGGTGGAGGCGTACGATTTGCAGCTCGCGTCGGCGGTGGGCGCGCCCGCTATGGAACGCTCTCTGGTGCGCTGGATCGAGACGTCGCTGGGCTTGCCAGTGTGGGTACCGGTGGACTTGCAGCTGTACAAGCAGCTCGAGCAGGCTGTCGGAGTCGCTGTCGACTGCTTGCACTCCTACCGGCAGCGCGAGCAGCTGCTCAAGCTGACCAGCTCGAAGGCCGACGCGCTCAAGCGGCTCACGAGTGTGTTGCCCTACGTGCCCTTCCCGGCTGACACGACGCGCCAGTGCCGCGCTGCACTCGCGACGATGCTCGGGGAAGAGATGACGGTCGCACACTGGACACGCCTGACGCCGCAGATGCACGACTGGGTGGCAAAGATTCTCTTCGTGCTCCCGGCGACGCCGTGGGGGGCGAAGGGGGCGGGCATGAGCGCAATGCGCGCGGCGGTGGCGGCGCGGCGCGAGGAGTGGGAGGAGCACAAGCATGGGCGACCGCTGCTTTGGGAGGACGATGATGAGGCTCACAATCAGACGAAGCCGACGGAGGCCGAGATGCGTGAGGCGGACGCCGAGATGGTGCTGATTCTCTCGGTGATGGAGGTGCTCTCCAAGGCGCGTCTGCTCTATCACCTCTTCGACGAGGACCACGAGGCCACCGCCAATCGCACGCACTCCGTCTTGCCCATCCAGCCTGACCATCCTGAGCTCTGCCCGTATGAGACCAAACCGAGCGGGCCGACCAGTCAACCAGTCGACGACCCGCGCAGCTATGCGGCGGTCCTGCTGCTCCTTGCGCCCGTGAGCCCCGCGTACTTGCGCCGGCTCTACCCGCAGTGCCTGCTGCTCAACGGCGGCGGCGTGGGCGGCGAGATGCGTGAGAAGCTCGGACACCGCATCGCGCTTCGAATGCTGCTCTCGACTGGGCACATGAGCGCGACCAGCCCCTGGGTCGTTCTCCCCGCCGCCTACTCGCCGCAGCTTGCGCTTGCGGCGCTCTCGCGGCTGGGCGGGCCGCGCCACGTGATGCTGCGCCACCCGCACGCAGTCAGGTTTACAGCGGCGGGGGGCGGCGAGCTCTCCATGGAGGCCGAGGATCTCGACGAGGTGCTCTTTGTCCTCTTGGAGCCTGTGAAGGCCAAGGAGTCTGCGCGCGTCACCAAGCGCATCGGCGCCATGGTGGGCGCAGCGCGATTCTGGCCCGAGCGCGAGGGGCCGAACGGTGAAGGCTCGGCGGTGCTGCTGCTCGAGGAGCTCGTGCCTTCGCAGCCGTTGCCGCAGGACGGGCGCAAGGGCTGGTTTGACGTCACACACCGCGCCTACTGTGTGCACACGCCTGGCGCGCTGGCCGGCAGCAGCGGGGGTGCAGGGGTCGCGATGAAGACGCTCCCGGCGCCGCTCAGCGCTGCGGCTGCTGCGGCTGCTGCGGCTGCTGAGGCTGCTGCGGCTGCTGCGGCTGCTGCGGCCCCAGCCGAGGCCACGGCCCCGGCCGACAGCGCCAGTGTCCGTGCATCCATCGTCGCCACCGGCAGCGCGCCGGCGCCAGACACGCCCGCGACGGCGCGTGGCGAGATGAGTGGTGGCGTGTGTGTCCTCTCTGGCTGCTGCCGCTACCCACTGCAAAACCTCGCGTACGCGAACGCCTTCGGCGGGGTCGACGGCCAGCACACGCCGCAGTTGCCGCACACGGCGGTGCCACTCGGGCCAGAGATGGCCAAGGCCGCCTTCGAGCGCCGCCTGCCGCTCGCGCCGCTCTTCGAAGCGCTCCACAGCGTCGGGCTCAAGGAGCTGATCACCCACTGCCTCTCGTCACCGCAGCACGCGCTCCTCCATCTGACTGGCCTGTCCATATTAGGAAGCGCCACAGCGGGCGCGCGCGAGCTCCTCGACGACCCTCAGGCCGTCCATTACGTCCATTACGAGTATTTCGGGCGCCCGTTCTCGGTGGCGGCCAAGCTGCACAAGGAGCACGAGCAGCTCATCGACGAGCTCGTGCAGCCCTCGTACGCGCAGCGCTACGGGCCCATGTACGGGCGGCTGGTGCAGAAGAGTGTGCTGCGCGATGTGGTGGTGCCTGACCTCGCGTGTGTGTGCAGCAACGCGCTGCGCGCGCACAGCCCGATCGTGATGACGTGGCTCAAGAAGCTGCGCTTCGATTCGCAGTTCGAGGACGTGCGCCAGATGGGCGAGGGGGTGTACAACGCCTTCTACTCGATCGCGAAGACGGGGCGCCAGAACGAGCACGGCGAGCCCGTTGCGAGCAAGGAGCACATGAAGGGGCTGATGGACAGCTTCATGAATCGTATCCCGTGACGGCAGGCGAGGTGTGACCTCGCGTCGGCGGTGGGGATTGAAGACTCTAAACTCTAAGATCTTCGGGACGGCATTGAGCTTTGAGGGCTCGTCCACCGAACTCACACTCCGCTCTCCGTTTTCCCCAAGGGAGTCCCGCGGCCCGGCGCTCTCTCAACTCGGCGAGGGAGCCGCCCCATCCTCAAACAATGAGTAAGCGGAGAATTGGTTGTGGCAGTTCAGTTCAGTTCAGTTTCGTCGCGGTCCCCCCGGCACGCTCACTCCACCAACCAACTGCGGGAAACAGGCGACATCACCGAATTTAGCAAAACATCGAGGGGGGCTGGATCGCTGATCCTGGGTTGTCGCGCTCACCAGGCTGCTTGGGTAGCTCTGATGAACAGCAATTCAAGTCTCACACGTCGCTAACATCTCCACCGCAACACCGCGCACCGCCATCCAAGCCGCCGACGCGCGACGCCCAAACCATCCTCAACGCCGCGCGCGCGCGCGCATGCTCCGTGTCTCGTATGGGGTCATGTAAGGTGTGTGTATTCTGAGCGGGCAGTAACAGTGTCGTTTCGTCGCGTGTGTCGTGTTAACGTTCACACAATGCGTTCACAGCCAAATACACGAGCTGATGAACAAAATGATGCAAAAATCGATCGCCCGACCGACGTGCACGCCCGACGCACATGCGGAGTGCCACGAAGCACGAACACACCATGAGCTTCTGGCGCCGGATGCCCCGTACAGCCGACCGTGTGGACAGGCTGCCGATCGGCGATCTTTCGTTGCCATTTCTGGTGCCATCTGAAGGCACATTTGGGGTGGACGCCGTGCTGTTGCCAATGTGGAAGAGGGCTGTGCAGGCTCTTCCAGACGCGCATGCAGCTAAATTGATCACGACTGCCTGCGGGTCGAAGTCCGACCTCGGCACCAAGGCCGAAATCATTCAGGCTCTGCTGCTGCCATGTGCTGCGGAGGTGCGTGCCGAGGTAGCCCGACTATCAGATCGCTGCCTTGCCCGAGACACGGCCAGGGTTGAGGCCATGGGTCCGCGGCTGCCCGAAGAACGCAGGCTCGCGCTGCTGACTACTGCTCGTACCCAGGCCGATGACGTGGCAGCCATGCTGTGCAAGCTTCGAGAGCGTTTCCTCTCCATGGCCGATGGCGGCTCTCTCCTTCTCAAGCTGGCCCAGAGCGTCGACAGCGGCCACAGCCACGGGCCGGACCCAGATGGAGCCTCGCGTGGCGCGGAGCACGAGCTGCGTGCGCTCGAATGGGCAAGTGATCATTGGCCGGGCTGTGTAGTCATCTCGAACAGCACGGTGATCGCTACCAGCCACGATGGACACGTGGGGCCGCCGCATGCCGCCGACCACCCTTCTTTGGCTGAGTGCCGCTCGAAGAGCCCGCCGGGACGCCAGATGGGTGGGCGAGGGCTGAAGCAGGAGTTCGACGTGCTCGTCGCGAGATCTACCAGGGTTCGCCCGCTCGAGGCCGCAACCGACGAAGGCGAAGCAATTGACGAAGCTCTCGAGCTCATCGCTGTGGTCGAGGCCAAGGCAGGCGAGCCTCTGTTTTCGGACCTGCCGAAGCTCATCGAGGCGAGAGAGCTCTTCTTTTCCTCCGGCTCGACAGTACGGATCTGCGACGGCGATGGCAACACGCACGCGCTGCGAGTAGGCCACGCGCCCGTGCATCTGTGCTATCTGTTCGGAAGGGCGCGAGAAACCCTTGCTGAGCTCGCGTGCTCCTCTGCTGCCACGTACGCTCGCCATGTGTTGCTTGATCGGGAGCTCTGCCGTCCTTGCCCTTCGCTAACCCTCGTCCGAGAGAGCGGCGCACCTACCGTCCATGCAGTGTTTGAAGATACGGCCGCGATCGCCGAGGCGCAGGCGAGCTTTGAGCGCTTCCGCGAGCACCTTGCGGCGCTCGTGGAGAGCGGCGAGCTCAGCTGTTGGTGTTGGCGGGTGGAGGTGGATGCATCGGACCCATGACTTTAAAAACATACTACCGTCAAAGCGCAATGAGGTGGAAGTGTTTCACGCATACGCACTCGCGCATTAACTCGGTACTCGCGCAGCGGCCACAGTGTGCGTTTGGCGATCGCGTTCCCCCGTTCGGGCCGCAGGGCGGAGACGGGCAGGGCGGGGCGATATGGACGCGGGGGCGATGGCGGCGGCTAGGAGGTGGAACGACGCTCTCAAAAAGCTCTCAAACAGTGAAGCAGGAGGAGGCGGGCGTCGCAGACGGCGGTTTTCGGGGCTCGGCGTGGGGGTCTTGAGGCCAACAGGCCTGAAGAAGATGAACCGCGTGATCGAGAACCGGTTTGGATTCACCGACGCGGGTACCAGAAGGGGCAACGCACCGCTCGACTTGGCGCTACGAAAAGTAAGCATGCAACAAGACCGCTTTTCGTGAATCGATTCGCATGGAGTCGGGCGAGGAGCTCATCGACTGTGCGGTGTGCGACGAGGATGAGCGCGAAGCGGAGGAGCAGCGCCCGCCCAAGAAACCGCGCACGGATGGGCGCGCGAATGCGCCGACCGTCTATGACGTCGATGGAGTCGAGGACGCCGAGCAGCGGCTTGTCGAGGGCTGGCCTGTGCCTGTGGATGGTGAGCGGCGTGCTGGCCCTGGCTCTGGCCACGGGTCTGGCCGCACGAGGAGGATGGCGCGCTCTGCCACCGCGCCTGCGGAGACCAGCGACACGTTGGGCGGCGCGTCGAGCTCCGCACTCACCGACACCAAACAGAAGCGTACCCGAGTGCGCATCGTGTGTGCCTGGTCCGGCTGCGCGAAGTTGGCACGTGGGGGCGCGGGCTCGACGTGTATCGTGCACGGCGGCGGCCATCGCTGCGCCGAGCCCGGCTGTAAGACGAGCGCAGAGGGTGTCCCGGACGAGGATGGCAACCGATGGTGCACAGCGCACGGCGGCGGCCATCGCTGCGCCGAGCCCGGCTGTAAGACGAGCGCGCGGGCTGTCCCGGACGAGGATGGCAACCGATGGTGCACAGCGCACGGCGGCGGCCATCGCTGCGCCGAGCCCGGCTGTAAGACGAGCGCGCGGGCTGTCCCGGACGAGGATGGCAACCGATGGTGCAAAGCGCACTCGGTGGAGGCGGTGGCGCGGCGCGAGGAGAAGGCGCGGCTGCGGGCGCTGCTCGAGCGCATCCTCGCAGCGCCGTCGATGGGGCTGCTTGCGCTCCTGCAGTGCCTGGAAGGCGAGGACGCGCTGCCATGCGGGCACGGGTTCAACGGGTGCTACGTGCGGATGTTCAAGCACGCTCGTGGCCGCCCCGTTCCCGACGATGCGCCGCGCGGAGCTGAGGCGAGCGCGTCCTCGGACGGCGTGGACGCGCTCGTGGCGGCCTCGGAGGACGGCGAGGCGGAGATGGACGACGCAGCGCCACAGCTCGCCGACGGAGCGCCGATGCTCTCGCTTGAGGCGGCCTCAGAGGACGACGATGTCGCATCGCTGATGCGTGAGACGAGCGCTGATGCCGAAGAGGCCCTTGGCCTCCTGAGCCGTTTTCGCCGTCGCCTGTTGGACCTAGGGCCTCTGGGTCGAGGGCTGACGGCCGAGCTCGCGCGCGTCGAGCAGGCCATGCATCGCGTGATTACCGTGGAGGCCACCCTCGCGGCGGCGGACGCTGCTCGCGGGGCGGACGCGGCCACGCTGGATGAGGTGGCGATGGCGGGCGCTGAGTCGCTGCGCGCGGGCTTCGAGGGACGCGTTTCGACCGGGTCGACGGTGCCCGCGGTGGCCACGCTGGCGGTGGCGCCGGCGGAGGAGCAGGAGGCGGGCGGGGAGCCGTTGGTGGACGTGGAGGCGTGTGCGGCGGCGACGCCGTCGAGCGAGGGCGGAGGGCGCTTGCGCGAGAAGGTCGGACGCTGGCTCATCCGCGTGAAGCGGCACACGACGTATCCCGAATCCAGCGCGGATGCCGAGCAGGAGAGGCTCCGACTGCTGTCACCCGACGATCGCATGCTCTTCCTCGGCGGGCGCCGCCCAGGGGAGTCCGACACGTGGGATGGCACCGGAGATGGCTCGCAAGCCCTCTTCTCTCAGTTCGTGAGCCTCCCCCTGTCGGACGCGCTGCCAGCCCACATCGAGTCCGTAGAGGGCTGTTGGGTGCGGCTCGAGGTCGGCACCGACATCGTAGCCGCCTGCGCGCCCTTCGCCGTCGCCACCCGCGCGCATGCAGGCCGCCTCGGGATGAGCCCGGAGGCGATCGAGCGCGTCGTCACGCTCAACATGTCTGCGTGCGTCGCCGCATGCTGCTCCCTTGAGATGCATCCGGGGAAGGGCGCGCCAGATCGCGCGCAGATCCTGCGCGTCGAGTGCTACGGCAACGGCGTCGATGATGAGGACGCCGCGGCCGGTCCGAAGCACGTCGACCATGCGAATCGACCGCTGTACCTCGGCATGCGCCTCGGGCATCTGTACCTCCAAAAGTACGGACACCCTGGCGGCTCTAGCTGGGGCCTGACCATCCGGGGCGCGGGGCGGGGCCATGTGCTCGTCCGAGCGGTCGCGCACGGCGGGGGGGTCGTAGAGCCCAGCATGACTCATTGGGCGCTGACTGTGGCGACCGCGGTCCGCCTGACGCAGCCGGTGGCGTTCCACGAGCCGACCTGCGTCGGCGACGTCTTCACGTCCCAGCTCGTGCGCCTGGTGCTCTGAAGCACGTGCGGCTAGAGAGAGAGGCGTGACGAGCCTGAGAGGAGTGAGTGTAACGAGCTACGGCTGCGGTACCCGGAGACCGGGAGACAGACCAGAGAGTCGAGAGTAAGTAAGTAAGTAAGAGAGTCGAGAGTGCGCGCCCTTCCGAGACCGAGTGAGAGTTGGCGTCATGGTTGGCGTGTGGTTTACTTACAACTTAGTTTGAATGTTTGATTCTTAGATCTTACGTTATACTACAGGAAACACTACGCTACAGCGAGGCGCGCGCGTGCCGCGGACGCACCTGCTCATCACGGCGCTCGTCATCACGGCGCACACCATCACGGCTCTCGTCATCACGGCGCTCGTCCGCAACGTCGTCGGCAGGCGCTTTCGCTTTCAGCCGAGGCCGTGCGCACCCCCCGTTGGGCGCCGCCGACGCAAAGGAGCGCGCAAACCACGCATCCAGCCGCGCGGTCGGCAGCCTCGGGTCCTTGGGGCGGCTTACGTGGCGGAAAGCCGCCCGGTACGACGCGATCGGCGTTGCACGAGGAAAGCTGCAGTCGCATCGAGCTCGCATTGATCTGCCGTTGCGCCGCCCTCGCCGTGGCCTCCGCCGTCGATTCCGAAGCCGTGAGCGCTGTGGTGAGCGCATGGGACGCGGCCGAGGCTGTGGCGGGGCGCTGTGTTGAGCGCATAGAGGGCGCTGTGGTGAGCGCACGGGACGTGGCCGAGGTTGTGGTAGAGCGCTGTGTTGAGCGCACGGAGGGCGTGCCACCGGGACAGAAGCCAGGGGAGGGAGTAGAGCGCTGTGGCGAGCGCTGTGGCGGTTGCCGTGGGAGGACGGAGAGGGCGAGCTTCTGCGCACCCTCGCGTGAGAGGGCGGATATGTTCACACCCTCGCGCTCGTCCTGAAACGCCGCTCAGCGCGCGCGCCCCACGTGCATCCAAGCGAGCAAGCGAAGTCGCAGTTTGAAAATGAGGCAGAAGGCGATCAGGCAGAG
>ENA-UOXP01000410-UOXP01000410.1-mixed-culture-metagenome-genome-assembly--contig:-NODE-410-length-33604-cov-36.432740_pt1 | contig 33604 bp, 21 predicted proteins | sample MGYA00238161_ERZ761639 | MGnify/ENA primary metagenome ERZ761639 (study PRJEB28913, sample SAMN08776760) | mixed culture metagenome | isolation source: Freshwater growth medium | place: USA...
CATACGAGATTCAAGTGTGACTGGAGTTCAGACGTGTGCTCTTCCGATCTCCGCGCCGCCGCCCTCGCCGTCGCCGCCCTCGCCGTCGCCGCCCTCGCCGTCGCCGCCTTCGCCGTCGCCGCCTTCGCCGCCGCCGCCTTCGCCGCCGCCGCCTTCGCCGCCCTCGCCCTCGCCCTCGCCCTCGCCGACATGTTGGTCGCCTTTTTCGGCGGCGCTGATCGGCACCTCGCCCTCGCCGACATGTGTGGCAAGGAAGCTGACGAGCCGTGCAACGTGCGCGGTTCCCAAATATCATAGGTAGCATGCGCAGCGCACGCTGGGCGCGGGCGCAATGGCGAGCGCGCTGGCGCGCGCCAAACAGCCTGGGTGTAATGCCTAAGGTATTTTGAAGCTCCCCTCTTTTTCAATTTTTTTATTATCGTTTCACCAGCACCGGAAAAAAGCCGTCCTACCCCCTTACCGGTAAAAAGACACCGGGGGGAGCCGGGACACACACGGGACACACGGGACACGCGGACGCACAAAGGCACACAGACCAAACCACAACCAACCAAACCCACCAACAACAAACACCCCGCACGTCAGCGCGGTACACCTGCGATCGGAAAAGAGGCGATCGGGATGCGATCAACTCTTCTCTTCGCGCATGCGCCAGCGTTCCTCTCGCAATGGCTACCGGACACGCCACACCGCACGCTCGAGGAGCACATGGCACCCACGTATGCCGGCGAGCGCTGCGCTTTTTACCACGTGCGTCGGCTTCAAACGACCAGCCAGCAGCGGCAATGGATGCCGCGGCTCGGCTGGCTCTCCCTGCGATCACCCGACCTGCCCAACCTGACGCTGTCGGACGGTTACGGCACCTCGCGTCAGCAGAAGCTGATCCCGTGCCGTGAGGACGGCGACAACCGCGCGTGGCAGCATCCAGACGGTTGGAGTGTTTTGCTGTGCGCACCTGTGATGCTCGCTCCGCTCGCACCACCCGGCGGCGCATCAAGCAGCCTGAGCGTGCTCCTGGTGTCCAGCGACCACAACAACCACGGCTTCTTTGCACAGGTGGAGCGCGTGCTTAACCAGCTGCACACCGCCGACACACTCGGACTGGTCCCCTTTGTCTATCTGGGCCGCAAGGTGGCCGCCGCACCCGACGCCTGCGGCATCGGCGAGAACCAGTACTTCGAGCCGAGCCGCGGTCCGAACGTGTGGGAGTACTACTTCGAGCCTGTGTCAACGTACACGCTCGGCGCGCCAACGTTCCACGGGCGGCCCGTGAAGCTCCTCATCACGCCCGCCGAGGACGCGCGACGCCACTGCATCCGTGAAAGCCGGGACGCGGTGACAAGCTACTTTGAGTTCAAAAGGTGAGGCGCCGACGCGCGTGCAGCCCTCGACGCGTGCTGCAGGTTGGAAATGCGGGCGCCTGAGACCGTTCTGCCCTGCCCTGCGCTGCCCTGCGCTGCCCTGCGCTGCCCTGCGCTACCCTGCGCTGCCCTGCGCTGCCCTGCGCTGCCCTGCGCTGCCCTGCGCTGCCCTGCGCTGCTCGCGTCCACCCTGGCCCCTGACGCGCGGTGACTGTGAGCTCGATTTCGGTGGTAGGTTCGACTCGTCGCTGCATGAGATCCGAACGCGCGTGCGGCGTATGGGCGCGCGGCTCGTGCACCGTTGGGTGCGCGTCAAGGCGGACGTGCTGGGTGATGTGGCCGCGCTGCTAGCTGAGTGGCGTGGGCGGAGCAACCATCTGCTGGGCGTGCACCTGCGTGGCACTGACAAAGTGACCCACCCCAAAATCCCGCTCGAAAAGTTTGTGCGGTACATTGATCTCTACATGACGGCGCACCCAGGGGCGCTCATCGTGCTCGCCACAGACGATGCCTCATACCACGCGCAGCTCACGGCCAGGTACCCGGGCAACGTGGTGGGTGCGTCGAGCGGGTACAACACGCGCAACGTTGTGCGAGACCGCACGATCAACGGGTATGCCAAGGGGCGCTCGGGTTTAGTCGATGCACTTCTGCTCGCCCACACAGATTTCCTACTGAAGGGGACTTCATCGTTGGCCGAGTTTTCGCTCTGGTACAACCCGAGCCTGATCGAGCGCCACTTGGACTTGCAGATCTGCTGCGAGGGCGAGCGCTCGCCCGCGTACCAGGCACTGATCCCGCGTTGGGCAAACGGAGAGTACGAACCGCCACCGCTACCGCCCACAGAGACGCCTGAGGCGAAGTTGCTCGCGCTACAGGTTGCCGCGGGTGTGGCACCTCCGAGCGCCAGTGACTCGTCTGCATCGGATGCGAAGGGCGATCTTGAGGGCGCCCGCCTGCCTCCAGCCGCCAAGCGCCTTGAGGCGGCAGTTATCGCGGCTAGCGCGCGGCGCAGCGTTTTCGGTAGCGTATCCGGCGACAACGTGTCCATCTCACGACGGCGACGCGGGCGGCGCGGGCGACGCAGCGAGCGCGAAGCCGCCGCCGGTGAGAACGCGGTGCCGGCCTGGCCGCTCCCAGCGCACGTGCCTTCAGCGGTCCAGCGTCTTTAAGTACGGTATTATGCGCCGGCTGTATAGAGTCCCTAGGGCGTTGATGACAGTCCTGGTTGTGGACGTTATGTGTGGATGTGAGCGGAGTAGCGGACCCCAATGGAGTCGAGCAGTGCCGGGAGTCGAAGGCAGAATTCTTTTGAGATTGAGTGCGGCGCGTGTGTGGCGATGGGCGCGAGGAAGCTCTAGTCGTATGAGCTTCAGCGCTAGTTTCGTCGTTTTAGGTGGAGCTTGTTTAGTTGAAGGGGCATGATTTCGTTTGCGAGGAGCCTGCTAGCCCGGCAAGGGGTCGTGTCGCACGCGCACCCGCGGCTGCATTAGTACGGCAAGTCGAAGTGTCTCGTCTACGAGACACGTTGACGCTGATCACCCAAAGACCTGCATCGGACTAACATCCGCTGTGGTCCACTCTCTTCACCTGGCTCGCGTTAATGGGCACACCCAGTGCCTGCGCAACTCGCAGAAGGCTGTTGAAGGTCTCGTCGCCCATGGCGCTCCCTCGGCCAGCGATGACGAGCTCCGTGACGGGTGGAAGCCGCTTATCTTTGAGGCAGCTGTAGAGTATGAAAGTACTTGGCGTCACGTCAACGAGCGCGGTCGGTAGCTGGATGAGCTTGCTGCCAGGAAACGACGTCTCCATCTTAGTCCAGATGCCAGTTGACACCTCGTCGGCAGTGTACTGCTCATCAATATGAAATGGAATTTGGCCGTACTTTACAGCAAAGTCCGCCGTGATGCCGCCGTGCTGGTCGGTGGTGGTGATGTTTTGTGTTTGGCAGCTCGCTCCGATTTGTGCGACGTCTTCATAGCCAAGCTCGTACCAGAAGCCACTCATCAGCGATGCCACCTGCTCCTTTGAGCGCGCTGTGACGTTAGCACTGCGTAGGCTAGCCAAGTCAGGGCACTTGTCCGCGGCCGCCACCGTCTCGACCAAAAGACACCAGACGAGAGCGACTATGCCGACGCACAAATGACGAAAGCGACCATGCCGCGGTTGGTTCACGTGCACGCTTGGGGAGAAGACCACAAGTCTAATAAAGGCCTTCATTTGCATTTTCGTCGACATGAGCCTTCACATTCACACGGATTTGAACGCAAAGGACTCTTTTTTCGTGCGTCTAAAAGCGTCCAGCGCGAAAAGCGTCCGTGCGGCCCCTCGAAAAATTTGAGATTCTTCTGGAAAAGCGCTATCCGTTCCTAAGGGTAAAAAGTATACGTGGTCATAGAGCAAGGATTCAGACATCTTGCGCGGTAGTGCAGACGCGCCGTCGTGGGCAACCTCTAGGCTTTCGACGCCCCAGGAGCTGGACTGCTTTTGTGCGGCGGCGGTGGCGGATCCCTACTCAGATTCTCAAAATTGTCCCACATTACGGGGATGGGCGCGAACACGGTAAATCGTGAGTCGATCCTGTACGAGTGAATCCACTGTACAGGCTCGAGTTGCAGATGAACATACAAGAAGCACTCCTGGATGGCATAGCTCCCACACCAGAACTTCACGGCATCTCGAATGGATTGGTTGACGTTCGGGCACGAAAGAGTTTCTGCCCTGAAGAGTGCATCTGCCCGTGCACGTGGTGCTATGACAAACTGGTCATCCATGAAATAAGTTCCGAGTGGGCATCCCCCGTTAATGGCCCATGAATTATGCGTGTTCATCGAGTAAAAGGAGACGGGCACTCGATGAGTGACCGGCGCGCACCGCACGCGAGCATAGACCAGCGTCTCCGTGCTTTGCGTCTGAAAGGTTGACCTCTGGCCGACTCGCATACTCACGAGGGGCGGTGCATCAGTGAAGGGCCAGTCGTCCCGAGCTTTGACCACAAATTCGAACTTGAGACTCGTGAAGCGCCCCGCCAGTGGACTCTTCGATCTCCACTGGGACTCGAACTCTTCGATCTCCTTCACTCGCGCAAAGCATGCAGCAGCCTTCACCCATTGCACATAGAAGGAACGATAATTCGCATCAAGAGCCACGGGACACTTCACATCGTCTCGGGACTGGTTGCCCCAGGAACAGACTTTCCGTGCCCAAATCCAAGGTTGCTGGTTGTGTAGCGGTGTGTCTATCGGCAGGCCACTTGTGTCGCCACACCGACGCGCAACAGCCTGCGACACGTTGACTGGACAATACACCTCATGCACGTTCGAATGAGGCAGGTGCCAAATCTCTCGAATGCTTCTCGCCGTCCAATTCATGTCAGCCTTGGCAGCGTCATTTGCAAGGATGACATGAAGCCCATCCCATGAGGGCGCGCCCAGCATCAACTTACGCGCAAATCCAGCTTGCTGTGTCCAGTGTGCGACAGCCTTTGCATCACCCGAACCACCTCGTAGCTTGCCCGGCAGGCACAGAGCAGCAAACAGCGGCGGCGGATCTCGTGGTGGGTTCGCCATCTCTGAAAAGGTCAGCCATCTCCGAAAAAGGTCACCTCCGAAAAGGTCAGCTCCGCCCAGTCTCTTAAACTTCATGGCCACACAGGGCCACAAGAACTTTCAGTTGAACCACACACGCGAGCGCGCACCGGCCAGCTACTAAAGTTGTAGGTCAATTCCGTCTGTGTTTCACGCTTTTTAAAGGGCACCATTTTGGAACCGCAAACGGCAGAGACATCATCCATCACCCTGACCCTCCTCGTTCACCGACGCCGCATTCCAATACCGCATCCCATACTCGCACCCGAGCTCCATCGGCTCCGTATTGACAAACGTCACGTCCCGCGAGAGCGTCGAGACGGGCCTCGTCGGGCGCAGCTCGCTCGGCCGTTCGGGGTTGCGCTCCATGCGCTGAACGAGAACGAGCTACGGAACGAGACTCACACACGCCGCGGTGAGCGAGAGCGCCCAGCGCCAGACAACGGAGGTGGTTCGCACGCGGGTCAAGGACGGGCACCCGGGCACCCGGGCACGGTTCAAAGCGCCTACGAAAGCTGACAAGGTTGCGCTCGGACGAGTCGGTGCCATAGCCATCGGCCGCGTTCACGGATGCGCCCGGCATTGCGAGGTCGTTGCTGAACTGGCCGATGTTCATAATGCTCAGCGCGCCTTGATCTGTGTGGGGCACGAAATATCGAGCGCCCGCCCACTCGGGGTCGGCTTCGATGGCTTGCACCTCTCCCGTGTGGGCGTCGCGCACGATGGTATGGCCCGCAATGGCCTCGACGTCCGCGCCTGTCGCGAGCAGGCTCGCGACAGTGTGCAACTCACGCTCAAAGAAGAAGCTGGTGAGCGCTGTCTTCAGCCAGAAACCGACTGTCTTGCCACCAAGCTCATCGGGCGACGCCATCATCTGGCCGTGCGCGTAGCCGCACATGGCGACACCCTCATTCAGTGTGACTGACTCGACGCCCTCTGCGAGCCGCACGAAGAGCCCAAGGCCTGCTTGGCCGTCGCCGCCGCTCGCCAGCGACTCGGCCACCTCAAGTATGAGGCCGACTTCTGGGAGCTCAATGGAGCACACGACGCCGCGCAGCGTCTCACCAGGTGCCGGCGTGGGTCCTTGATAGGGTGGCGGCGCTGGCTCCTCGAGCTCGACCGTGTCCGCGGCGTCGGCGAGAGCGATCAGCTCATCGTCAGACATCGCCATCAGTGCCTGCTCCTCCTCCGTGAGGTCTTCGGCCTGCTCTGCACTGATCTCGTCGGCCCATTGAGGAGCGCACAAGCAGATAGCTCGAACTGGAAGCGCCAGCTGCGTTCCGCGCTGCTGAATGCACGGCGTGCGAGCAACGAGGGCCAGCGCTGCAGCCGCCACGAGCAAAGATGCCATGTCAACGCCCGACCTGAACAAGTGTGAATCTGTGTGTGAATTTAAAACAGGACCACACAGTACAGCGGCGCTCATGCGGGCGCGTCCCCGGGGGGGGGCGCTTACATGACTACTGGCAACAGGCCAGCAAGCGGGGCGCCGCTAAGGCGTGTGTGCGGTAGGAATACAGAAGTCCTTGTGAAGATGTGAACCTGGTTGAACCCCCGGTCGTTGGTTGGGACCCCGGTTACGGTAAAAAGACACCGGGGGGAGCCGGGGGTGTTGGGACACACACGGGGCGACACGGGAATTTACCGGTACAACTTTGATGAAAAACTCCTGCTACCGGTACCGGTAAAAAGACACCGGGGGGAGCCGGGACCGGTACCGGTAAGGAACGTTGTTCGTGGGTTTGGATGGTTGTGAGGTTCGTCTGTGCGGTCCGTACGTGTCCACAGACGCGTGCACAGACACACATTCACATTCACACCAGGTGTCCCGGCTCCCCCGGTGTATTTTTACCGGTAACGAAACAACTTCCATACTGTACAGTACCGGTAAACTGTTTCCTCCCATACACACGCTCGTGAGGACGGAGTGGGGATGGAAGCAGTCGTGAACGCCACCTCGCCGCCCTCGCTGCCACCCGCCCCCTTGCGGCCGCTGATGGAGTTGCTGGCCTCCCTCATCACCTTCCTCTCCACCTTCCACACTACGTTACTTGCCGCCATCGCCTCCACCTCCACTACCACCAAATCAGCTCCAACCTTCTCTGCCGCCAACCCCGCCACTGACAAGCATGCACTCGAGTGCGCGCTGGACCCAGTGAGATCATGGCACTCGGTGCGCCTCATCTGGTACTGCATCCTCTTTGTGGTGGGCATGCTCATCGTGCTGCTCAGCAACGCAGTGCGCCGTGATCGGCGCCAGGTGCGCGACACGCTCGCCCTGCTTACCCCTGAGCAGAGCTGGATCTTGCGAAGGCGGTTGCGCGCCGCAACGCCTGCTTCCGCAAAAGCTGCGCCTGCATCGAACAGGCGGTTGCGTGTCGCAACGCCTGTGTCCGCGAAAGCTGCGCCTGCATCGAACACGGCCGTCGTCGTCGGCGCCATTGACAAAGTACCAGCCCTCACCAAGGCGATAGGCGGCGGTATGACGAAACTGATCAAGTTGAGTGATGCATCTGGCAAGCTGAAGACCACCGAGGTGGCGGCCGAGAGGCTTGATCGTTCAATGCTCGTCACTGACGATGTCTTCATCCTGGACACTGGCTCCGAGATCTTTGTGTGGGTGGGGAAGGGGGCAACGCCCAAGGAGAAGCGTGGTGGGCTCGCAAACGGCGTCGCGTACGCCGAGCAGTCTGAACGACCCAAGGGGACGCGGGTGCTCAAGGTCATGGAGGGTTCAGAGCCAACGACCTTCAAAGCCAACTTTAAGGACTGGGACACGTGGGCCCCGCAGAGTGACTCGATGAAGCGTCTCGAGTCGAAGAAGATCAGAGAGCCATTTGCGGCAGCAGCGAGCAGCAACAGTACTCGTAGTAGCAGCACCAGCACCAGCACCAGCATCATCAGCACCATCAGTGGCGGCGGCGGCGGCGGCAGTGTCGGCGGCACGTCGATGGTCGTCGCCGAGGACCTACAGGACGCGCCCGATCCGGGCGCGGTCTTCGACGCAATCCTGAGCAGCACGAGCGCCACGGACACGCGCACCATCAGTGAGATCGGGGACTACCTCATAAGTCAGTGCACGATGAAGCTCGCGCTCGTGCCTCGGGTCCTCCGCATGATCGACGCCAACGGCGACGGGATCATCGACCGTGGCGAGTTTATCAAAGCCCACGAGGCGGGTATCTTTGTGTCCAAGGTACCGGCGGCAAGGACCGCAGCGGCACGGGCAGGGCGTGCGCCGCCAACCTCGGCGATACCCATCAAGCTTGCGTCAGCCTCCACTTCGCCACCGCCATCGCCACCCGTTGCTTCTGACATGGAGAATGAGACAACAACAGCGACAGAAACCGTGTTGGATCGCACGGAGGAGACGACGACGACGACGACGACGACGACGACGACGACGACGACGATGAGCGTTGCCAATGCAGACAATACGCCCGACAAAGCATCGGCACGTGTAGCCAGGTCTCTCCTTCCAGCATTGAATCGAGTAGTCACCGACGAGAAGATGGCGTCCTATCCCAAGGAAATCGAGAAGCTGAAGACAGAGAACGCCAAATTGGATCGTGACATCGACGAGCTGATGGAATCAGACGATTTGGAAAGGGTGACTACCTTGATGAGTGAGCGGCGGCGCAACCGCACTAGGATCTCTGATCTCGAGGGAGAGCTTCAGCATGCTCTGAAGTCCGCCCCTTTGCCGCCGGCCGCCAACTTCGCCATTCCTGCCCTGGCACGAGTACTGGCCATATCACCAAAGATAGCACCAAACCAGGCCAATACACGGGTCGATTTGCAGGTACCACTGTTCAGCCAGCGCTGTCACGAGGACGATGATTCGGTTTGGAAGCGCCTGTGCATCGCGTGCACACACAATCATTCGCTGACTGCAGGCATCTTTACACTGGGCGCACCGGGCTTCACACGCGCCCAGACGGTGATGATCCTGGCCAACGTCTTCGCCTTCGAGCTCGTCATGCTGTCCCTCTTGTACTCTGCGCCAGAGCCGCTACCCGTAGATCACGTCATCGGGCACCCTCCGGTTGAGGCGGTGCCCGCCGCTGTCATCAACCCGGCAGCCATCTTCTTCTCGGCCTGCGTCGTGGCCGCCATGTGCATCCCGGCGTCTGTAATCTTCGCGGGGGTCTTTGACCCGATCATTTTCCTCAGGGTGCCCAAGAACCGACTGTGGCTGACCTTTTGCTGGCCGTATTGGTTTGTCTGGATGCGCCTCAAGGGATGGCTGTGCCCCAAGAGACCCAAGGTCACCGTCTCCGACGCTCGAGAGGCCGCCGCCGAGCAGCAGGTCAGCAGTACCATCGTTGAATCCTTTGTGCCCGACGCACCTGACGATGGGGCACAACTCGAGGTCAAGGGTGACCCCAAGCCCGACTCCGATTCCAGCGAGCTCGGATTCAAAATACCAGAAATCAACGGCATCATGACCAACCTGGGCTCGCTGTTAGCCTCGCCTCATCTCGCCTCAGCCTTGATGAATGCAGAGGAATTCGTCGAAGAATGGGATGCTGATGGTGACGGAGCGATCGACAAGACTGAGTTTCGCGCAGCGGTCGCGGCGCTTGGATACCACGCTCCCCACAAAGACGTCGATGAGGTCTTCGCAACGCTCGACTCGAACGGCGGTGGCAAGATCGAATTCGACGAGCTCGATGGTGCTATAGTCTCGGCAGTGTCGGAGGCGGCCAGGATGGAGCTGAAACAGCCGAGGGCGGCGCCTGCGGCTGAACGTGCTCAGAAGCGCAAGGTTGAGCAGACGGTCGATCGCCTGAGAACGCCTCGAGGGCCCGGAGCTCGGCTCCAAAATAGCTTGAGAAAGGCGGCACGTGCTGAGGCCGCCGTGGCTGCGTTGAGCCGCACCAGGGTATCCCTGGCAGCATCGCCGCCCCCGTCTCCATCTCCTTTGCATCCTCGCGGCTCTACCGTTCAAATGTCTGATTCTCCATCCGCTCCCGGCGAGACTTGCTTTTCTGCTGGCGACTTGTCGCCGAGCGCTGTTCAGCTTTCTGACTCTCCATCCGTTCCCGGCGAGACTCGCTTTTCTGCTGGCGAATCGTCGCCGAGGGCCGTATCGAATGAGAGCATCAACGAGGGGCTACTTAAGGCGTCGCTCACGTACTCGTGGGGGAACAAGGACTGGGCCGCCGTGAAGAAGATCCTGCTGAGCTGGACTCTGTCGCTCTCGCTGTTCGTGATAGCGTGCTTCTTCTTCTTGTTGTACGGCTGCCAGCTCTTTGAGCCCCAGGAGCAGCAGCACCAGCACCAGCAGCAGGAGAGTGACGATGGAGCAGGCAATCCTTACGAGCTCATCTACGCGTGGGCCATCTCCTGTTTCCTGCGGTTTCTGTTTCTTGAGCCTGCGCTCATCCTCGCAAGGAAGGGACTGCCCATGCTGTTTGCCTGGGCAGGATAGGTACTGTCGAGAGAGAGGAAACAAAACTAGAAGTGATTTATGTAGCTCCGTAGGGGTAGGCTCAAGGCGGTGCGCTGCCATCAGAGTAGTTCGGAATTGTGACGCATGACGTTCGTTAATGTTGCGTTGCGGGGTTGCGCGTTGCGTTCATTACCCCGACATCGCTCGCTTCGTTCCCTCCTCCGCGCTTCGGTCCGCGGTTGGAGGTCGGCGGTACTGCGGCGTAGTGCGGGTTCGGTTCGGGCGTTCGGCCGGGGGCATCGCGCTAGACCCGCTTGGCTTCTGAGTAGGCCGCCGTGTGGGCCCCGGAGTTGGCTTGGTCGTGCGCGTGCATACAAAGGTTCGGTTATTCTAGAGATTCCACCTGCGCTGGGTCTGGTCTAGGTAATTTCGTACCGGCTCCCCCCGCCGGAACGGTACGCGGAGACTTTTGGGCTTGCGCGTGCGTTCACACCATGGTTCACACAGGCCGCAATGCAAATTATTCCTCCTCCCCCTCCGGAAAGACCGACTGTGCATGACGCGTGCCCGCAAGGCCTCGCTGGCAGCACTGGACACGTCGCAACGGACCACCGAAGCAGCTGATGCGTCGGCCAGCAGTACAGCCGGCGACCGCGTCCAGCTTTCACGTTTATCTCGCTGGATGGCACGAGGGAAGGCGCTTGCCGTGAAGAAGCGGTTGAATTCATTAGCTCCGCCTTCAGTCGATCGCACCGAGTCTTCGGACGATGAACCAACCAGCCAACCTCAAGCATCTGGAAAACCCCGCGACTCCGACCTGAGCACACGCCCTGGATCGCCAGGGCGGGTGTCCACTAACGGCCTGGTCGACTCTCCTGTGCTTACGCCGATGGATGTGCAGCGCCAGTGGCTCTTCGATGCCGAGAGCAACCCGACCATCGTCCTAGGGAGCCTGCGCGTGCCGGAACCTAAGACGCTGCAGTTCCTGACAATTCAATCGCAGCTGCACGAAGTGCATGTAACGACGACTCTCTCCGATGGCGCAGTCGTGTACACCGCTGCTCCTGCCTCCTCGGCTACGATCGATGCGGCCGCCGTCACTGCCACTCCGTCGATGACAGCGGCAGAGGCAGAATTGGCGGGGATTTCAGGGGCGGAACTGGTGCAGCAGCGGCTCAGACACACTTCGCGAGGCATTGAGTGGGTAGGCGAGCAGCGAGCACATATGTTCCCTCGGCTCGCACCTTTGCCCGCGGAGGCTGAGCGGTTGGCTTCGGAGGCAGCCGCAGCGGTGGAAAAAGAGCGGCTTGCGGCGATTAGGGCGGAGGCGGAGCGTACTGCTGCGGAAAAGGCGGAGGCTGAGCGGTTGGCTGCTGAGGAAAAGGCTGAGGATGAGCGGTTGGCGGCTGAGGCGGCCGCAGTGGTTGAGGCGGAAAGGTTGCGCCTGAGGCTGGCGTTGGAACGGCTTGATACGGAACGGTTGGACTTGAAACGGTTGGAGGCTGAAGCAGCCGCAGATGCTGAGGCTGAGAGGGTGCGGCTGCGAGTTGCATTGGAGCATTTGGAGGTGGAAGCCAAGGCTGAAGCAGTCGCGGCTGCTGAGGCTGAGAGGCTCCAGGCGGTCAGGTTGATGGCCCAAGCATACGCCGTGAGAAGTGGTAAAATGAGTCCATCCGCTGATCACCGCGCTCAGCGTGATCGTGAGAAGGCCAACGCCGCGACCAAGCTGCAAGCCATGCGCCGTGGCCAGCAAGTGCGCCGCAACGATGCTGCGCGAGCTGCACCGAATGCGCGACCGCTCGGGTGCTCTATTGGCCTGCTTGTCGATGGGGAGCAGACGAGGCCTAGCCTGGACATGAGACTGCGCGATGAGGAGGAGGAAGCGAGGCCTAGCCTGGACGTGGTCGAGCACGCTGGAATGAACGAGGCTCATTACATGATCGACGAGGACGTGCCCCACCTCCCGTCCTGCCTTGGTGTGGTTGCGGTGCACTCGTCCAAGGACGGCGACACCGCGCCGGCGAAGTTCACAAGTCGTGCGAGCTCGGCCTGGAAGAGCCTTGGGGCGAGCTATGCGGCGGCAAGAGCATCCTCATCCGCAGTGGAAGTCGTCACACGATTACGAGCAGGATTAGATTCGATTGGGAGCAGGCGGGCGTCCAGCGAGACGTCGCTGCTAGACCTCGAGAGTCAAGCGCCGAGTGGCGACCTCGACCTCGAGAGTGGCGCCGCTGGTGTCTGCCTTGCCAAGCCAGAGCGCCTGGTTTCCGAGCACTCGTGCTGGCAGTGGCTGCTCTCGGCACTGCTGGGCGCACTGCTGGGTGTGTGCCTCGTGCTGCTCGTCGTTGTGATGGCGATTTTGTCCTTTGGCTTGACGAAACCTTCATTGGCGTCGTTGCTGCACCGCCCGCCGCCCTTGCCGCACTTGGCGCACTTGCCGCCCTCGTCGGCCTTGCCGCCCCCAGTTGCCGTGATGGTGGGCTTCACCAGCGCACAGACCTGCACGGAGACGTGCAACTACGCCTCAGATGGTTCGTGCGACGATGGTGGACCCGGATCAGAGTATTTGATCTGCAGCCGCGGCACCGACTGCACCGATTGCAACCCCCGAACAATGACGCCGCCGCCGCCGCCCATTGCGCGCATCGTGGCGATGATGGCGGCGTTCCCAGGCCGAGCAGCGCCCCTACGGCCACCACCGCCGCCAACGTTGCCACTGCCGCCGCCATCGAAGCCACCGCCGCCATCTCCACCCACACCGCCGCCACCGCCACCGCCGCCGCCTCGCTTGCCTCCTCCTCACATCCCGCCGCCCGCGTTGCCGCCCTTACTCCCGCCGCCACGGCCGGATACGCCTCCTTGCTCACCGCTTCCGAGTCCACCGCCGCCATCGCCGTTGTACCCGCCTGCTGAGCCTAAGGGAACACCAGATTTGCCACCGTCACCACTGCCGCCGCCGCCGCCGCCGCCGCCGCCGCCGCCGCCGCCGCCGCCGCCGCCGCCGCTACTGCCTCCGCTGCCTCCGCCTCCGCTGCCGCCGCCTCCGCCATCCGCGCCGCTGCCGCCATCAACGCCGCTGCCGCCATCCGCACCGCTGCCGCCATCCGCGCTGCTGCTGCCGCCGGCCGTCCTCAGCCAAGCTCAATTCTTCTCCCTCGCCGGCGGCCTCTGGATCTCACTGTTCTGCTTCTTGGGTCTTGCTGCGGCCGTGCCCTGCGGCGGTGAGGACGACGAGGGCGAGGCCGGAGCCGCCGGCGCTATCGTATCGCCTGGTGACGATCCTCGCATACGGCTGCTCACGTCTGGCGGCGGTGGCGGCGCGTCCTCCTCTGCTGACGGCGGTGGCGGTCGACAGAAGGCCCCACAGAAGCTATCCTCTAAACGGCCAGAAGAGCTCGATGAGTTCCGTCGATTACCGCCACGGCCGCTCCCGCCACCTCCGGGGCTAGTTCAGCAACTGTTCAGAAACGTCTTCGGTGGTTTCCGCTGTTTGCCGTACTGGCTCATGTAAATCTCTCAAGCTTGGCAACATTCAAAGTATACAAAGACGGCTCGTGCTCGGTTGTACCATAGGCGTAGCCCTTATCGTCGAACAGGCGGCCGACGGAGTTCGGGAGCGGGACAATCATGCGGCGGAGTTTAACTTGCGAGTATACACTGACACCACACAGAACGACATAAGAGCTTTGCCTATGCGACCTATAAAATACATCCGGACTACATCGCGTACATGTAAGTACTCGCAACTCGGGTCGATACGACATACGTCAACATAACACCACGGGTCGGCCCGGCTTTACGGTATGCTAAAGGTACACGACACTCAGCGTGTAGTCCGTAACTCACAATGCACGCACTCCTCTCCGTTTTCCCCGCAAGGAAGTCGGCCGGATGCCCATTCACAATGAGAAAAGGCGGGGCTGATTGTCGCAATGATGGCGGCCTCTGTGAATCGCCGAGCAACAGTACACCTCGGCAAGCGCGCCAGGTACGAGGGTCGCGTGCACGACGAGGAACGGCACGGCCTTGGAACGCTCTTCATCGATGAGGGAGATGGAGAGGAGAGCGCGCTGCGCGTTACGTGGAGGCACGATGTGCCGCACGGCGTCGGCTCCTTGGTGGAGCCTGACGGCGGCCGTGTGAGTGGCCACTGGTATGATGGTGAGCTGCGCGGGCTAGTGCGCGAAGAGTACGCCGATGGATCGCTGCGCTACATCGGACGCTACGCTCAGGGCGAGCGCAGCGGCGAGGGCGTACAGGTTGGAGCTGACGGTGGCTGCTTGGTGGGCTCGTGGGCTGCTGGCGCTCTGCACGGGCAGTGCTGTGCGTACCTATATCCGGACGCGGCAGAAGGCCTAGCATTCATCGGAGAGTGGCGCCATGGTCGAATGCATCGCGCGAGGCGCATAGCGATGCCACCCACGCCCATGCCGAGGCCCACGCCGCCGCCGCCGCCGCCAGCAGCAGCCCATGGGCACACGTATCGGCTGCCTCACGCTGCGGTGCACCCCGCGCTGGAAAGCCTGCTTGCGCTATGCACGAGCGCACCCGGCGCACTGCTGACGGCGCTCCGTGCCCTGCACGGCCTGCGCGCCACGCGCGGCGCCGATGCGCCCGAGTACCGTTGCCACGACGACGCGCGATCTCCCCACCGATCTCCCCACCGCGCTGCAATCCGACCAGGCAGCCGGGAGGCGCTCACGAGGGATCCATACGAGGCGCGGCGCGTGTGTGTGCGCGCCAGCGAGCGCATCCTGGACGGCCTGACGGATGTGGGTGACGGACTCTTTGCGATCCGCGAGCTGCGACCTGGTGAGGTGGTGGCCTTCTTTGGTGGTGGCGTGCGCCTCGGCCCCAGCACCCTCGAGGCGTGTCAAGAAGCCGACGAGTGTGCAGCCGAGGATCGTGATGCCAACAACAGCACCCTGGAGCACGAGGCGTGTGAAGAAGCCGACGAGTGTGACGCCGAGGATCGTGATGCCAACGACAGTGATGGCGATGCGGAGTGCGAACGCGGTGCTGACAAGGGCTGTGGGGACGACGCGGTCGTCGACTCGGTCGACGCCGCCCACGTCGCGGCGGCACGTGCGGAGCCCGATTGGGGTACCGTCGCAGCCGACGGCACCTTCATCTGGCTGCCCGAGGCATGGCGCGACTGCTCAAGCTACGTGGCCTCCCTGGGCCATAAGGCCAATCATGCTGGCTGGCGGGCCAACTGCGAGCTGGTTCCTTTCGAGCACCCGCGCCTGGGACAGTGCAGCGCCTTACGCGTGCTCTCCGGCGGCGGCGGCGGTGGAGGCGGTGTGGGCGAGGGCGTGGCTGAGGGCACGGAGCTGACCGTGTGCTATGCGCATCTGGTGACGCTGCCGGCCGGGAGCCGGCCAGCGTGGCTGAGCCGCCTGCTTGAGTTGCGCGCTGAGGAGGGGTATTATGCTCACCTGGCCTTCACACCGCCGCGCACATTGCTCCGCTGCCGATCGTCGATTGCCGCCAACGGGCGGCTGCGCGTCGTCTCCCACGGTCCTTGGCGTGTGCTCTGGTTTGATGGCGTGGAGCAGGGCATGACCTACCACGAACCTGACGGCCGTCTGCTCCCCGCGGTGGTCGGCTTCGATTATCAACGTACGATGGTGAGCGCGGCCGCAGCTCTCATTAGTACAGGACTTCATGAGTACAGGACTCATGAGCTCTCATCAGTACTCATGAGTACAGGACCTCATGAGCCGCCAGCCGAGCCGTGCGCGACAGGGCTGCCAGGGCGACCGAAGGCGAGCATACCGAAGGCGATCACATCAAAGGCGAGCGCGCATGCGCCGCCCTTACCGAAGGCGATCACAACAAAGGCGAGCATGCATGCGCCGCCCTCTATCCTCGTCGTCGGCCTCGGCGCAGGCAGCTGTGCAGCGGCGCTCATGATGGCGCTTGGGGCTCTCGGCAGCACCTCTCAGGTGGAGGTGGTCGAGATTGACGAGGCTGTGGTCCACGCTGCTGTGAACGTTCACGGCCTGAGCGTGCTCCGCCGAGGAGGCGGCACCGCAAGTGCCCAACACGGCGGCATTCCTACGGCCACCACTCATCAAGCAGAAAGCAGCGGTGGCGCGCACCTGCCTCATCGGTCGACTTCGTCGTTTCGTGCAAGTGTGGGGTCGCCTCCACCGCAGGTGCCGCACGTGCCTGTCATCCTGTCTGACGCGGCGAGCCACGTGCACGGCTTGGCGGCAGGCACGCTCGACTGCGTGCTGCTCGACGCGTATGATGCCAAGGGGCGTGTCCCCACGCACTTGCAGGCAGTGCCCTTTGTGCGCGCGCTCGGGACAGCGCTCGCGCCCGGTGGTTGCGTGATCGCTAACCTATGGCATGGTACCGCCGATGCGCGCGCTGCAGCGCACGGCTTCGCACAGCTCCTCGATCGCGACGCTGGGCTGCGGAGTTGGGCGCTGCCCGTCGTCGGCCACGAGAAGAATTGCATACTGATCGCCCTCCGACCCAAAGATGGCAGGTCGATTGCCACGTCAAAGGCGGAGCTGCGCCGCCGGCTGCTGCACGCGGCGGCGGCATACGCGGCGGCACCGGAGATGGAGCCCGCGATGCTGAAGACGATGCGCGCGAATGCGGACACCATTGAGGCGTGGGCAGTCGGGTAGAAGTTTCGTGTGTACAGCTGAGAGCTGAGCCGCGCTGTGTAAGGTGCGCTCGGCTAGTACCGAACCTCGCCCGTACACGTGGCCTACACGTGGCCGGGCCCCTCTAGAACCGTGCGTCGTGTGCGGTGTAGTACTACTGTAGTCGTGCGCAGGCATGCGTGCTCCGCTCCGCGCCGCGCTGTTCGTTGTTGCGCGCGTACAGTCGAGTACGGGGGCCGCGTGCGCGCCGTTATTACGAGCGGGCCGGTCGCGGGTCGTGACGTCGTGCTCCCGCGCGAACGGCGAGCCGGCAGCGGCACTCAAAAACGGAACGCACTTGCAGAAGGTTAATCTTAAACTCGTAAGTCTTGTCAAACCTTCGCACTTGGAGTGCGACCACGCTTGCTCTCGCTGTTGCTAAGGATGCGGGCGCCGGTTGCCGCGGCTGGCTTTGTCGAGCGAAGGATCTGGGACGCCTTCACAGCCATCGTCAGCGCCTGCATGAACTCGAGATCGTCTGCGAGGGCCGCGGGGATGTGGGCCGGCGCACGCTTGGCACCCGTGAGCGCCCCAATCGACTGCTGCATCGCGTGCTCGGTACGGCGGGGGGTCGCCCCCTCAAGTCCGAGCATCGCACCATCGAGCATCGCGTCGCCACGCGGCGTGATCATATGCATCTGCACGAGCGCCGACGCATCAAGCGAGGAGCGTCCCCGCAGCGACCCTCGGAACGCAGCCACCATTGGAGGCGCGAGTGGCAAAGGAATCAACGACAAGGCTGCCAGCTGTCGACGACGATGCTCTCGCCAGCTGGTCTGTAGAATGCGGGCCGCCTTACGCTCGCGGCTGTCCATGAGCAAGATGAGACGGCAGAGGGTGCGCATGTACTCGAGCCGACGCCGCGCGAGCCAGCAGCGCGTGTGGCTCTGCACGCGCAGCGCTGCATTGTCGTGCAGCTGCTCGAGGTCAGCCGGGCCGAGGGCCGAAAGCCTCATGTCGGCCTCCTCATCCTTCAGAAGCGCGCACACCTCTACCGCGCTCTCCTCGCAGCTGTGCAGGTGCTCCTGCGCCGCTTGCAGCGCAACGAAGAAACCGCGGCCCGCCTCGGCGTGCGAGAGGCGCCCGCGCCGTGCGCCGTCGTGGCTCGCGCCTGCTACTCTACTTCCGCCGCCGCAACTCGCACCTGGCACGCTGCTTCCGCCGCCGCAAGCCATGCTCTCGCGCACGCGGGCTAGATCGTGCGCGATCGGCGTGGCGGCCGCGGCGGAGCTTCTCGAGGCAAAGAGCGAGCCGAGCATCCGGCGTGGAGTCGATGGCTGCTTATCGGCTGCGGCGTCAGGAAGCGGCGCACGCGCCTTGCTGCTGCCGCCGCCCTTGAGCTTCGCTTCCAGCTGCTCAATCCGCTCGGAGTAGGCACGGTGGAACTCCTGGAGCTCTCCGGTGTCGACGAGGTTTGAATCTCGCTGCACGTGCAGCGCCAGCCCAAGATAGTGCACGGCACTCTTGTATTCGGCGAGCGCTGCCTTGACGTTGCCGTTGGTGTCCGCGGCGACGGCGGTATTCGCAAGTTTGAGCGCCTTCTGGGACAAATGAGTGGCTGTCGTCTTGCGCTTGTCATCGGACAATGCACGTGGTGTGAGCGTCGTCACTGCTCGAGGGTCTCTGAGCTCCGCTTGAGCTTGCTCGAGAGTGCAGCACTTTCCCGTGTCGAGGTTCCGGAAGGCCATCTCCCACGACAAACAATGTGGCGTGTGAATCGAGTACTGTAAACATTGGCTGTGAACGGTGGCTGTGAAGTGCTTCTGTGAGAGAGGAGCGACAGACATACTAATTTCGAGAATGCGCGCTAAGCGCGCTACCTGTAGCTGAAGTCCATCACAGAGCAGTTCATGCTCGCTAGCACATTCTGCTCGCCACTTCCGAATCGCGTCCGCATCATATGGATGTCGTGCCCCACCGCGGGTCGTAGCATGAGGTAGTCGATGCGCACTCTGCTTCGCTGCCCCTCATGTTGGGGGATCTCGTGCGTCACGTCCAGGAAGCATTCCCGGTCGGCGTGTATCGTCGCATAGAATTCAGTCATGGCCGTGATCGAAATGTTGCTGACCTGGCTCATGGCACGTATGGCACTATCTCCACTCCGGCGCGCATCCGTGCTAACCAGTGGGAATGCCAGATTCTTCTTCCGATACCACACCGCCCGTGCAGGTCCGGCGTGAGTGCAGTTGCAGCCCGCGCAACGAAGCGAGAATGTGCCTTGCCCTTCGAGAGAGCTCAACAAGTAGCCGAGCTTGGCCCACATCCAAACACATCCATAGCCGGCAGGCATCGGCAGGGGCCCGATCGACAGGCTAGCACCTGGCAACGCGGAAGCGTATCCCAGTTTCTGTACGCCCTTTCGCGCGCCATCGTCCACCAATGCCCACCCTTGCAGTGGCGTGCGGACGGGCAACATGTCCGCGCGATCGAAGCACTGCTCCCATATATTATTCCATACGCTCTTATCGACGACGCCTTTGCCGCTCGTGGCCGTACCGCGCTGAATGTTGGTTACACTCTTCGTAGTATGCAATAAAAGCGCACGATCCAGCTCATGGTCTGAGCGGGTGCACAGTGCAGTGGAAACATGCTTTGCAATAAGCCGAACCGTCATGCCGGCTATGAGCGCGTGACCGGCTGGATTAGGATGAAATGTATCAGATCCGCGCTTCGCATAAAAGTCTGAGAATGATGCGCCCGACGAGATCAAGCAAGCGATGATGCAGTCGACCCTTATCACGTCCAGCCCTTGCGTAGCAGCAACGCGATCAATTTCTTCGACCTCACCTGACGAGGTCGCGCACCTTTGAGAAGCATCGGATGAATTTCTGATCGCCGCCTGCACCTGCAACACTGCGCGTTGGTTTGACCACACGACAAAGGCTACTAGTGCCTCTGGCGCAGCTTTGCGAATTGTGTGGACGATGTGGTCGACATCAGCTCCCCATACATTGTTTGCAAACTCGATCAAGATCATGTCCGTGTCACGAGGTACGCGCGAGTGTGCACATTGCGCAAAGAAATTAGCGTGCTGTGCATTCTTTGCCCACACGTTGAGTTCAGCTTTTACGCCGACTGGCTCGAGAATCCTATCCAATAGATCTTGGAGCCGGCGTGGCCAGCCGCGCGATGGGTCGCAGATAGGACTCAGCTTGGCGGTTGATTCGTTATGGAGCAGTCCGTAAGCTTCCGCTCCACCGCAGCCAGCAGTTGGTGAGACACCAAGAACGACGATGCGAAGTGTGCTGTTGCGCGAATGGATGCGCAAGCGCTCACGATCCTGAAGCGACGAATACACAACGTTGGCCTCGTCTAATTGCGTGATATTTAGCTGCCTTGAAAATCGCGACGCAACGTACTCACTGCTGTCGAGTGGCTGGAAATGCGACAGCTCGCCAGCAAGTCTGAATGCCGTCGGGGTCAGACTCGAAGCTTGTGTCGCTGTCGGTAGCATGAACTGATCAAGTGCCAGACCTTGAAAGGCGATGCAGCGTTCATCGGCCGCCATCTGAACACCACCGAGTGGCGATTCTGCCTGGAACCGACGACCTCAAGAACTCACACGACGAGAGAGCCGAGCTTCCGCGCACCCGGCCCGCCGCGCGAGCACACACGAGGAGCCCTCACCAGGATCTGTATACTAGTACGGTACCGGTACAGCAGCGGTACAGTACCGGTATACCGGTAAAAAGACACCGGGGGGAGCCGGGACACACACGGGACACACACGGGACACGCGGGCGCACAAAGGCACACGGACCACACAGACGAACCTCACAACCATCCAAACCCACCAACAACACACAACCCGCACGTCAGCGCGACGACCGAAGCCGCGGCCGACTCAACAGCCGCAGGCCCGGAGCCGACCGCTCCCCGCGGCCGACTCAGAAGAGGCCGCCCCCAGCGAACCCGACCCTGCCGCCACCCGCTCCCAGAGCGCCTCCCCGCGCCTGCTCGAAGGCGACGGCGAAATGAAGGCGTAAATGGCGCGCGCGGCAGACCGCAGACGCGTAAATACGGTACAAACAGTACCAGGGACGTCCCGTGTGTCCCGTGTGTGTCCCGGCTCCCCCCGGTGTCTTTTTACCGGTACCCCCGGTGTCTTTTAACCGGTTACAGTAGGTGTCTTTTTACCGGTAGCTTCATCGCGCGGTCGTGCGCGGGGTGCGTTACCGGTACCGGTACCGGTATTGGTGGGTTAATTAACGGTTCTGAGGTGTGTCCCCCACAGCTCGCCGGACCCAATGCGATGCGACATGCAACGCGGCGTTTGGGCTCGTGCAGGATTCGCCCACGGGGATGCCTGCCCTTTCTGGGACGGAGACGGCCATCGTGCGGCTTGCAACGAGAGTGTGTACGAGCTGATGAGCTTTCATCCCAGCAATGTGGATGGGTGTAACACTAACATCTTCACAACGGCGTCAGCATTGCGAACAGCATTCATCGGTGCATTAGGAGGACGAGCTCTGCGAATCATCGGGGATAGCTTGAGCGCGGATCACTTTACATATCTGACGCGGTGTTTGCTCGGGTGTAACGAGACTTATCCGCTGAAGCAGACTACGATCTCCCTCGCCATTCCCAGCGAGCGCCACAAGTGGTTGCGTGGGCTGAAGGATGCAGGATTCGAGAACAAGACAAGCGAGGAGGCGATCTTCCGCTTGAGGCAGCGCCATGGAGATGTATGGTATCGTAGCGGCTGCAATATCGGAAGCAATGGTGGCCACGTCGACTTCAGGCGGTTTGATTTATTTCCGAGCGATGGCGAGACCAGCTCCAGCCAGACCAGCAAGCATCCAAGGCTAGTCGAGGCTATTATTCATGCGTTGGTTCATTTGGGAGGGATCGGCACTCCTCCTAGAGAGTGGAGGAGTAGCGACATTGTCATGATGAACTTGGGTCTGCATCCCGATGCATTGCTGCCGCAGCACATGGACAGGGTGCTGTCCTGGTGGGCCAAAGGCCGAGCTTTGCATCAAGCACCACGCTTTCTGTGGCGTCAAATCAGCCCACAGCACTGGGCGGCACCCCACGGAAAGTATCGCACGATTGGTGATGTTTTCAACACGACGCGCTGCACGCAACCCGACGTGAGTGAAAGCATCTCGGCGTTCCCGCTGTATGATCGCAACATAACCAGGCTTGTGGAGCAAGCGGGCGCCGACGTGCTACCCATTTTCAACGCAACATGGTCGCGGTCCGACAACCACCCGCCACTTCGAAAGGGGGGCGTTCGATTACGGAACTCCGCGTTTGATCGCGCCTTCGCCAACCGCACTGTGTCTGATTGCACGCACTACTGCAGCAGGGGTTCCGTTCTTCGCTTCTGGACGCAGGCACTCGTCAGCTGGCTGGAAGAGACGTAGTCGTAGACTGCACGATCATACGTGTTGTGGAGAAAGGCCGAAGGCGTGTAGAAAAGAAGAAGGTCGCCCATTTTGGGTATGTTTCACGATTCGTCGGCCGCCACGTGGAAGTGAAGCTCCTCAGGGATCGGAGGCGATTCAGAGGGGTGTGAGTTGGCCGCGGTGTTGGCTTTGTCCTCCATGGTGCTCTCAAAAATACCCATATTGCATGGCATCATGGAGAAGATTGGCGTCGGTATGGCCATGTCTCGCAACTGGGACGATCCTCCCATGCAGATCCTGCTCACGCTTGCTGGCGGCGCTGTGGTGCTCATCATCGGCGAGTACTACATTGCGACGCGCTTGGGTGCCGCGTACATGATGCTGCCGCTGATCGTGTGCTACCTTTACTACCACTTCGTCGCCATGTCCACGCCGCCGGCCGACACCAAAAAGTACCTCGAGTTCAAGAACGCAAAGGTCGCTGCCAAGTGGGGCAAGAACAAGATCCCGATGCACATCCTGGTGGCTGAATTCCTCAATGACAACGTGGCTTTCAAGGGCGACTGCTACGAGATCCTCGCCAACCACCGCCAAGAGTTCATCGACTGGCGTCCCGACTTCGGGCTCATCAGCTTCATCCTCGCGCAGCTGATCCCGATCACGTCGTCGTCATTCAAGTCGATCGCGGCAACGGCGCACGAGATCGCCGACCACTATGACCGCGGCAACGACTTCTTCAACGCCTTCCTCGGTCCGAAGATGATCTACACGTCGGCCTTCTACCAGGGCCTCGACCAGACGCTCGAGCAGGCGCAGGTCAACAAGCTCAACATGCTGTGCGAGAAGGTCCACCTCAAGGAAGGACAGACCTTTCTCGACATCGGCTGTGGCTGGGGTACGCTCGTGCGCCACGCTGCGTCCAAGTTCAAGGCGAAGGCCACGGGCGTGACGCTCTCGGCCGAGGGCGCCGCCTGGTGCCGCGCGCAGGCGAAGAAGGAGGGCCTCTCCGAGGTGCAGTGCGAGATCCTCAATTGTGATTATCGCGAGATCCCCAAAGATCGAAAATTCGATGCGATCTCGGCCGTCGAGATGGCGGAGCACGTGGGCATTGCGAACTTCCAGCTCTTCCTCGGGTCCGTGCGCTCGATGCTCAAGGACGAGGGTCTCTTCTACATGCAAGTCGCCGGTCTGCGCAAGGGCGCGAACTGGGAGGATACGCAGTGGGGACTCTTCATGTCGCGCTACATCTTCCCAGGCGCCGACGCATCTACGCCCCTCTACTGGTACATCAAGCAGCTCGAGCTCGCGGGCTTCGAGGTGCACTCGGTCGAGACGGTCGGTCGCCATTACTCGCACACGCTCCACGCGTGGTACGACAACTGGATGACCAATAAGGATTCGCCTGAGCTCGCCTCGTACCCCTCGCGGCTCAAACGGCTGTGGGAACTCTTTCTCGCCTGGTCGACCGTGGCCGCGGGCATCGGCTCAGCCACGTGCTACCAGATCGTGTGCCACAAGAATATGTACTCCTTCCCGCGCGACATCTTCACCACTGCGGAGTCAGCTGGCACACGTACCATGCTTCGCACCTGAACAGAGAGGCCCCGCTGCGGGCTGGCCAGTTCTCTGCCCGATCGCTTCATGCGATGGGGGGGAGGGGGGTCGGCCGGTTCTCTGCCCGATCCTTCATGCAGGGGGGGCGCCTCGAAGGAGGCGTAGGATTACATGTCGTCCGTACTTCGACGTCTGTACTACTGTAGCTGCGAGTGAGTCTCAGACGCGTCGTCCACGGGGTACGAACAAGCGGGGTGGTAGTCATGATTACGCGGCTGTCTCGATCATGTCGTCGATTCTGTCCACTGTGAGTGTGAGGTGCATGGTGCATGCAATATTCTCGCATCCAATGGGCGATCCGCTTCCCGTTTACTGAAAACTGAGGCCTGCTGATGCTGTACAACACAACGCGCACGCTCTCCGGACCCCAAGGCGATCCGCAATATGCCGACACGACGCGGCGCCGCCGCGCGGGACGCGTGATCGCCGCTAACGTGCCCCGTGCCTGACCCCCCCTCCCGCCCTTCTAATCACGCTGCCGACATGAGTAAGACGCCGCCCCTGGGGGAGCGGATCTTCACGTACGTCATGACCGAGTACCGCTCGCTCATGGTTGTCGTTCTTGCGCTGCCGCTCTCGATGATGTGGGACTTACTGCTCTACCTGCGTTGGCAGTGGGCGGCCTACACGAAGGTGCCAGTGCTCCACGCGACGCGTGTGGAGCGCGTCGTGGAGCAGATCAAGGCGCGCCCGAAGGGCATGCGCATGTGCACGGGACGCCCGGGCTGGCAATGCATGTCGCTCTCTTACCGCAACTACAAGAGCAGCATGCATCAGATCGACGCTGTCGTCGACATGATCGACATTGTGTCACTGGACCTCAAGTCAGAGACCATGTCCATTACGGTCGAGCCACTCGTCACGACCGGGCAGCTTACGGGTGCGCTGCTTCATCTCGGCTACACTCTGCCGGTTGTACCAGAGATGGACGACCTCACGGTGGGTGGCCTTGTGAATGGTACGGGCATCGAATCGTCCTCGCATTTGGAAGGCCTGTTCCACGAGCAGTGCCTGGAATTCGAGATTTGCTTGGCAGACGGCACTGTGGTCACCGCGACGCCTGACAACGAGTACTCCGATCTTTTCCACGCAATCCCATGGTCCTATGGCACCCTAGGCATGCTTCTGTCCGTCAAAATTCGCGTGGTGCCGTGCAAGAAGTACGTGCAGGTGACGTACACGCCGCATCGGGATCGGACGGCTGGCGTGGCTCACTTCGCCAAGCTCGCTGGAGCTGGCAAGGCCGCCCCCAGCTTTGTCGAGGCGCTCGCATTCTCGCCCACCGAGCTCGTCGTGATGGCTGGCGAGATGGTCGACGAGGCGCCCACGGGCGTCAACCACCTGGGTCACTGGTACAAGCCCTGGTTCTACAAGCACTGCGAGAGCAAGCTGCACGATGGCAAGCCTAGCGTCGAGTACATTCCGCTGCGCGACTACTATCACCGGCATACCAAGTCCATGTTCTGGGAGATGGAGCTCTTCCTGCCAGTGGGCAACCACCCAATTGCGCGCGTGCTGCTCGGATGGCTGCTGCCGCCCAAGGTGTCCTTCATGAAGCTCACGCAGACAGAGATGACACGCAAGCTGATGGAGGAGACGCATCTGGCGCAGGACTTCATGTTCCCCATGGATACACTCGAGGAGTGCATCGCCCTCTCCGATGACCTCTTTGACAGGTTTTACCCGCTGTGGCTCTGCCCCCACGTCCACCGACCGATGCCCGGCACCATCATGCCCGATCCCGTCCGCCCCGGGCCCGACGGCTCGCAGATGTACGTGGACCTTGGTGTCTACGGGCTGCCCACGTGCGTCAAGGAGCGCCCCACCTGCCACGGATTCGACATGATCAAGTCGATGCGCATCTTCGAGGCCAAGATGCGCCAAATTAAGGGCGTCGAGATGCTGTACGCCGACATCTTCTGCACCAAGGAGGAGTTCGAGTCCATGTACCCGCACAAGGGCTACCGTGAGCTGCGCGCCAAGTACGGAGCCGTGGGCGCGTTCCCCGAGGTTTATGACAAGATCAACAACCCCGACAAGAAGGCGAAGGCGACGGTCACCAAGTCCAAGTGAGCCGGCTGCGATGGCAATGCTAGCACCGCATGTGTATGTGTGATGCGTCCGGGTGTTCTGTCCACTCTCAGTCTGTCGACGCGAGGTTGACGCATCGACGGTCTCGGGTCTCCATAGGCTGAAAGAGTAGGGGGGTCGCGTTCTATCGTGGGGGGCTGGGGGGGTGTCCTCGCCGGGGCGCGGCGCGCGCGCACGCGCGCGCGCAGATGATAATGAAAAACACAATCTGACGAGGTGACGTGCACGTCGGCGGGTTGCCGGGTTCGTCCTCGGACCTCGGACGCCATCGGTGCGGACGATGTTCATGTTGCGGGTATCGCTATCGGCCAGAATATATTTTCCGGTGAGTGGCCCGTGAGTTCCACAGTCTACTACCGGTACAGTTACGTATCCCGGCTCCCCCGGTGTCTTTTTACCGGTACAGTAACAGGGCCATACTTCCTCTGAACAATACGGCACACAGTACCGCTGTACCGGTAAACAGCGGAACAGTACAGTACATACTGCGCGTTGTTGAGCAGCAGCAGCTAAGCAGCAGCAGCTAAGCAGCAGCACTGTCCGTAAGCGCGCGGGCTCCCTCGCCGCCGCCGCATGCCCAGTTCAGGATCGCTTTCGCGTGCGCTTGCTCAGGTACGGTTCCTCGGTGTGCTCAGAGGGTCAGAACGGAAACTATGATCTCGTGCAGAGCCGACCAATGCCCTACCCTTCAGGGTCAGATGGATGTCTCGAAGATGTGCTCGCCAGCAGGGCTGAAGCCTCAGGCCGACGAGATGAACAAGCCACTGACGGGAAACCATGGCATGGTCCATGCATGCGGCCAGCAGAATCAATGCACTCCAGGCGTCCAGAGGTCATGCATGGCCGACTACAAAGGTGGCAAAACAGTGCTCATCACGAGCACGCGCACTTCGAGCCTGCTTAAATCCGCCATCAGGTCCGTTGAACCTTTGGCGGCGACGACACCTGCAGACCCTGCAGACCGTCCGCTCGATCTGCCGCTGTGGATCTATCACGAGGAGTCACATGATAGGCAGCCGTTGCCTGGCGCTATCCGTGAGTGGGCAAATGCCAAGCACGTCTGCCTTGTCGACCTCTTCCATGTGGTCCCAGAGCTCCACCACTGGCTGCACTCCAACGCATCGTGCATCGATGCCTTCTACAAGATCGCGGGCCATTCTGAGCCGTTCGAGAAAACTTTGGTTTTCAAGTCGGCTAAAGTCCTTGTGCGCAAGACTGCCGCGATCTTCCACGCCGTCCATTCTCTGCCAAACAAGGCGACCGTCTTATGGGTGGACTTTGACGTGGCTCCATCGGCTGAGGCGGCGCTGGACTGGACTGTCTTTTGGAACTTCGTACAGCAGCATGACGTCTCCTACCTGCCATTCGTGCACGCCGTGAGAACGGTATCAGCAGTCCTGAGTGGAGCTTCGTTCCCTCCTCACGGGGGGCCGCTGCCAAACACAACCAGGTGCACTGACCCGGGACGCGACGTTGACAAAGCGGCGCTCGGCAGCACGATGTGGGTAGTCGACACGGGCGTGCTTGCACTGGTTGTCAGCGACGTTACGCGCGAGCTCGCTGCGCTCGTCCTTAGACATTACGACTCAACGGCTTCCGAGCTTGCTTCGAAGTGCTTGTGCCAGCTTCAGAGCTCAGCCAACGAGGCTGCGCTGCTCAGCGTCGACAGCGATGCCGATGGGCCGCAGAATGAGACTGCTTGCTCCAACTACAGAGGTTACGCAGTGGACGTCAAGCCAAACAAGTGGTGCAAGGACCGTATCAATTATTGCCGTCACGAATACATCGCCAAACGCTGCCGAGCCACGTGCAAGACGTGCAAGAGCACGCGTGAGCTGAAGATTCGTCGCTCCCAGGAGGGGTGCGCGCAAGTGCGGCGGTCCCTGTACCTCGACGACCTCTTTGTGTGGACATTGTACTTGCAAGCCGACCTATCACCGGCCGAATCGATGCCAGTCCTGCCTCGCCTACGCTCACCGCTTTCCCATGGCTGGTTTGCAGTCGGTAACAGGAGTCAGATGCTGTCGCAGAAACAGAGAGATGTGCACCAGAGGATGGGGAAGCTTTGCCCCACCGCGCTGGACCGCCACCACTGGCGGTGCTTTGAATGTGCAAGTACAAGTCCATTATCGGTGTGCAAGTCCTCCTTCTTCATGTCCACCGAGTGTCCGGGCGCCTCGAGCTTCACCTCGCCGTTCAACACCTTCACGTACTTCCAACATAAGATCAATCAAGGCGCTGGTGACTACACGGCCCGGGCAGCGGCCTGGCAGCGTACGACTCGCAATGCAAGCGCGGCCACTCGCAATTCAAGCGCGGCAATGAACATGTACCTGAGAAACGGCTGCATTTGTAGACGTTGCACCATGCCCCCCCGCCGCCCGTCGCCGGTGCGTACGAATATATCCGATCCGTACAAGCCTAGCCCAACCGGGGCAACTGCTACTCAGCGTACCGCACGGCACGTTCCGAACAAGACAGAGCTGCAAGCGAAGAGCAGTCCGGCTCGAGTTCACTGAAAGGTCTGAGCCGCCCCTGCGCGCGTTGCCGTTGGCCCTAGCGGCTGTAGCCGGGCCGTAGCGCAACAATGTCGCATAGAGATAGTCTAGTGGTCGTGTTATATATTTTCGTTTTCAGAGCGTCTCCACATGAGGATGGAGGAACGTGTTAGGTATTACCGTACATCCGATCAACTCGACGTCGTCAGCGTCTACTCTGAACATAGTTTATCTTTTCCCGATAGAATTCAAGTATTCAACATGAATACGCCGCGCATGTGCCGAATCGAATCATCCTATTCTGCTGCGGCGTTCTTGCTCCTTGCTTCGTTGGAGTCTCACATGGCAAACGAGCCCAGCGTGAGGGCAAGCTCCGACGCCGCCGAGCGCATAAGCGGTATGGCCGGCGGCACCGCTCCAGAGGCTGAGCCGAGGGCGGCTTCCGACTTGGAACGCACGAATGCGAGCCCAGCGATCGCCGAGCCGCTGGCGTCGATGGCGCCGCTCGCGCCGCACGCACCCTCGGCGGCCATCACCTGCTGCGCCACCCGGAGCAGTCGCAGACGGTCGGAGCGCGAGCGGGTGAGAGGCACGCCCAGCAGCCGTACGTCCGGCATGCTCTCGCCGCGAGGCATCGAGGGCGCGGGTGCCATGGCGCCCGCTATGGCGCCCGCTGACAAGTCGGCTTCGACCTCGGTCTGGTTGTGCAGCGAGACCTCCCGAGATTCCCGGCGCGAGATATTGGGCGAGACATTGGGCGAGGACGACTCGCCCATCTCTGCCCATCCCTGCCTGGCCGGGGACTTAGGTGGCATCGGGGGTGGCTTGGGCGGCGGCGCCTTTTGCTTCTTGATAGCGGAGTTGGGTGTCGCCCTCACGCCGACCCTCGCGGGATCTTCGCGGGATGCTCGCGCCTCGCGGCCACGGCTGCTGCCGCCACTGCTGCCGCTGCTGTACCGGCCGCTGTTGCGGCGCGCCGAGCGCGCCGTTTCCCATCCATCCTCGTCGATGGCCGCTGCGATCTGCTGCACGGGGTCCATCATGGGCTCATCAGACTCACTCATCTCCGCGTCGGCACCGCCCACGTCGGCCGCCAGCTCCTCGTCTGCCCCCACGGCCTCCAGCGCCGGCGGCTCTGACAGCGCCGATGCCGCCGCCGATGCCGCCGCCGATGCCGCTGGGGCATTGGCACGCATCCCCCAGGCATTCGGCGAAGACGGATGGAGTCCTGGGGGACATGGCGGGCTGATGGCAGCCGCAGCCGCCCGCGTCGTGCGCCCGTGCGCCGCCGCCACCGTGGGCGTCGGCGCCGCAGTCGCCGCCGCCTTCCTCATCTCCTGAAACACCTTGTCACCGACGGCCCGAGTGCATGCGCTGGTGAGGAATTCATTCAACGGGATCCGCGAACGAAGCAGTCCCTCGACGTGGGCGCGCACGCGTGGCTTTCCGACGGCGCGCGCGCCACTCGAGGGCGCGCGGATGCACGCCTGCAGCAGTGCGCCGTAGGTGTAGTGGTCGGGTTGCAGCCGCCGCTCGGCCAGCTGCGCGCAGACGCGCTCGACTGCATCGAGATCGCCGGCAGCTGCATGCGCCGACGCGAGGGCGTTGAATGTCACCTGGGAGGGCTCGACCCGCGCCGAAAGCATCATGCCGAAGGTGGTCTCGGCGGCGGCGATGCACCCCGCCTTGCCCTGTGCTGAGATGAGCGCGTTGAACGAGGCAGCCGAGAGCGACGCCTTCGCATGCACTAGAGCTCGCAAAGATTCCACAGCCGCCTCGAGCTCGCCAGATGTGGTGAGCGCGTGGATCAGGATGGCATGAGTGGTAGGCGTGACCTCGACAGCCTCCCGGCGCATGCGCTCGACACAGCGCAGCGCCGCCGCCGCGTCGCCGCGCTTGGCGTGGGCCGAGCAGACAGTGTTGTATGAGACCGCATCCGGTTGAAGCCCCGCGGCAGCCATACGATCGAGCCAAGCCTGGGCCGCCTTGCCGTCGGCCGCCTTGGCGTGTGCGTTGAGCACGGTGGAGTAGCTCACCTGGTTGGGCTGCAGCCCCGCCGCGAGCAGCTGCGCGAACGCCGCCTCCGCCTCCGCCGGCTTCTCCGCGCGCACGCAGGCCAGCAGCAGCGTGTTGTACGAGATCAGATCTGGCTGCGCACATGGCAGCTCGTCGCGCGCATGCTCTTCGAACCATGCAAGCAGCTTGCGCGCGCCGGGCACGTCAGCCACGTTGGCGTACGCGGAGAGCGCCGTGTTGAGCGCCATCGCGTCCGGCAGCACCTTGGCGTCGATCATACGCCAGAGTGTTCGGGCTGCATCGGCTGGGCGGCGCGCGCGCGCAAAGGCCGACACCACCGCGGTGAAGGTGATACGGCTAGGCGCGAAGCCGGCGTCGAGCATCGAGTGCAGGATGTCCTCGGCCTTGTCGGGCCGACCCGCCGTGCCCATCGCCGTGATCACCGTGTTGAACGACACCTCGTCCGGCGGCGGGTAACCCGCTGCGCCGCCAGCAGCGAGCGAGCGCATCATCGAGCTGAGCAGCGCCGCGGCTCCTGTGAAGTCGGGTGGCGTGAGTCGCATGATGGCCTTGAGCTGCACGTTGCATGCAGCCGTGTCGGGCTGCATGCCCGCCTCCCGCATGCGAGCGAGCCAGGCGAGCACTGCCTCGGGCGTGCTGTGCTTGTCAAGGGCATGAAGGACATTCACGCAGATAGACTGCGAAGGCGTGAAACCACCGCGCGTGCAGGTGGCAAGGACACCCTCGATCGCGGCCTCGACTGAGTGGCCGATGGCGAGCAGCGCGTTGAACTGCATGTTCGCCATGCGCACGTTGGCTGCGCTGCCCGCGCGCGCCAGCGTGGCAAGGGCACCGTTTGGGTCGCCCGCGCGCAGCAACGCGGCCATCTCGGACTCGTCGTTGCCTTCAGCCTTGCTGCTGGCGGCCGAGCCAGTCGACAGGGTGCGCATTGCAGCCACCTCCGTCGCAGGAAGGCTGAGGCCGGGCGGAAGGGACGGCGGCAAGGAGGACGTCGCCATAATTACGTTCTCGAAGTGGAAGGTTGTGGAGCGACGGAATCTTTGCGAGAAAGGAAACGAAAAATCGTGCAATTTGTAGTACGAGTACTTACTCGAACATGTATCGGTTCAACGTCACGGCCCGCCGGCGCGTCTCGTCAAATTGCCAGATTCCGTCCTCGGCGAGGCCGACGAAATCGCGGCATCCATGATTGCTTTCATCTTCACCGTCATCTGCGCGCTTGCGAGCGCGCAGCCTCAGCACCGCACTGCTCCCACGTTCGAGATCAACCTCGATAAGCCGCCCGAGCAGCGCTTCAGTGTGATCTTCGACCCGGCCGCCGGCTTCAATGAGACCGTGTGGGAATTCTACAACATGTACTTTGCGAACAACGAGCGGCTCAAGGAGGCGCTGTATCACCTCGTCGCCACGCGCGGCGAGGAGGTGCCCGAGATGCAGGGCGAGATCCGTGGGCTTGCCATGGGCTCGAAGCTTCCGCTTCCTTTCGTCCAGGGCATCCAGATGCTGTACGAGCTGCAGACGGTCATGGTGCCAATCGTAAACGTGTCGCGGCTGCCCAAAAGGCTCGTGAGCACACTCAACTACACGTTCGAGCGTGAGACGGCGCCGCCCGAGTGGGCGGCGCTCTCGCAGATCCCGTGGCGCGGGCCGGGCTGCACGGGGATCATCGCAACCAACACTCTCGACGGCACGGTCTCGCATGCACGCAACCTCGACTTCATGCCGCACCGGATCATGAGCCGGCTTGTGTACACGGGGATCTTCACGCGCAACGGCACCGAGCTGTACCGCTCGCAGATGGTCGCGGGCTACGTGCAGGCCATCACAGGCATGCGTCGCGGCCCCAACGGCTTTGGGCTCGAGCGCAACACCCGCTACACAGACCATCCAGGCGGCTTCGAGCAGGCGTTGAGCAACCTCAAGGCAGGCCGCTTGCTCAACGGCTGGCAGTTACGCCAGACGCTCGAGGCGTGCGCGACATACGAGTGCGCGCTCGATCGCCTGTCCACCGTCCCATACGCCTCGACCGAGTATACGATCCTCTCTGGCGTGCGTAAAGGCGCCATCCTCTCGCGTTCACCGGATTACGTCGCGTACAAGCAGACGCTCGGAATCCCTGCCGATACGCAGCCAGCATCCTACATCATCATGACGAACTTCGACTTTTTCTACCACGACATCCGCGAGTGGTTCGACCCGACCGGTGGCGAAATGTTCAGGCCTCGCCGGCTCGTCGCGCAGGGCCTGCTCAATGCAACGCTCGCGTCAGGCCGAGCCCTCACCCCCAAAGTACTCTTTGACGTCATCAACGCGGAGGGCGTCCTCGCGGGCGGCAACGACAGTGAGGGCGGGGGCGACGGCACCATCTTCCAGGCGCTCATCAACGTCGAGCTCGATCTGTGGAATGTTTCCATCCCCGTGCTCAAGCACCGCCGTCGCGACGACGCCCGCGCTGCATCGTGAATCCGTGACCGAATCGCCTCTAAGCGTGTCTAGGCGTGTACGCTTTACGCGCTAACGTGGTCCTAGTTCGTGTTCCGAGATTCACCTAGAGCTCCTCCTGAGAGCGCGCTACCCGGGATCGATTAGATGAATTTAACAACTTGACGGATGAAGCGGCATCTGGGGATCTGCGATCGCCGCGCCGGATCGCGACGCTCCCCGGCGCTCGCCCGGCCGCGCGGGGTCCGGGGACGCTCATGGCTCAACTACAACTTCGGATGCCACGCTCGTGGTGTGAATCATAATTTGACGTTTTCGCAAGCTGCTATAAGGATATGGTCCGGTCTAACTACACCGCACAGCCTCAGGCTGTCCGACACCGACTCCGTGCTCTGGCACACATCAGCACGATCGCACGCAATCGCGTATATCGGCCGTTACACATCACACATGCGACACGCTTTGCCCAGAGCGCCGCTTGCGCTCTCAAGCCATCTCGCGGACGAGATGTTTAGAAGATGGTGGGGGGGGCGGCGCCGCCGAGGCCGCCGGTCGGGTAGAGGGCG
>ENA-UOXP01000421-UOXP01000421.1-mixed-culture-metagenome-genome-assembly--contig:-NODE-421-length-33135-cov-44.110187_pt1 | contig 33135 bp, 16 predicted proteins | sample MGYA00238161_ERZ761639 | MGnify/ENA primary metagenome ERZ761639 (study PRJEB28913, sample SAMN08776760) | mixed culture metagenome | isolation source: Freshwater growth medium | place: USA...
CGGTGCGGGCGTCGGCGGTGCGGGCGTCGGCGGTGCGGGCGTCGGCGGTGCGGGCTCCTCCTCGCCTTTGTAGGTAGCAACCGCCTTGACAAATTCAGCAAACTCCTCGCTGTTGACAGCCCCCTTCTTCTTAATGCATTTCGAGAGCAGGATTCGTAAAGTTTCCTCTGGCGGCGTGGGAAATCCACTCTTCTCGGCGACAGTGACCAAGGCCTCAAGGGCCTCGTCCTCGTCAATTCTGCCGCTTCCCGTGAAGTCCGCCATGCGAAAGTGCGTCTTTGCAGTGGCAGCCAGCATCGAAGGATTCGCGAGCAGCTTGCTGTTTGGCGAAATAGAACCCTTGGCCGTCTGTCGCGCCTGCCGCGCCTCGAATGCGTCCCATATGTCGGCCATTGCAAACGCCCTCCCCTCCCGATCGCGTCGGGGTGCACCGCGCCGGTGTGGCTACCGGCGTTTGGCAGGGCGTCGGCGTAGTGTGTGTGAATGTGAATGTGTGCCTGTGTTCTACTCCTTATATCTCCCACAAAAACTCCACCCAGCCCCCACTGGGGCCAACTGAGGACCGCCCGCACTCACTCGACCTGCACGGTCAAAGCCGTAAATTTGACGCGAGGCTCGGCGTGGTGCCGAATGTGCAGCACGCACTCCGAGGCGTTTGAACTGTCCACTTTGAGGCGAATGGCCCCCCCACCGCTCATCAGCTTCGACCAGCGGGTCGGATGGGGCCGCTGCTGGGGGCAGCCGCAACCTCCCGTACAATGAAAGGAGACCACGCCCGCGTTCTCATAACTATGCAAGAATTCCATTTGAAGAGTCAAGCGGCCGCGCTCAACGACTCGAAGCTTCAGCACCTGTCCTGCTTCGACGCTCACCCATCCGGGCTTCAGCGACCATGCGGTCGCGTTGAGCTTGGCCCGAAGATGAGCCGGGACCGATTCTTCGAATGTCCAGCCACCCAGATCCAATATAGAAAGGGAAGGGAAGTAATCGTAAGCTCCGTAGCAGTGGTTGATGACATTACGGCCCGACCGGCGACATTTTCCTCGACCTTGATCCTCTGCACCAACGCGTGCGGTCCCATCGGCTCGCCATGTGAACGGTACCGCCGCCTCAGTGTGAAGAGTGTGAGCAGCGCCATCATACGCGCTCGGGGTTGCGATGCGTCCCAGCCAGCGAGAGAGCAGCTGCGCCCATGAGCGAACGAGCACCGCCTGCTCGAGAGATGCTCGCCTTTTCCGCCAGGGATGGAACCCGTCTTGGCTGATGCTAGCAACGGCGAGCTCCCCAATCGCAATCCGTGGGGCAAGCTCGTCGAACATGGACAGCGAGGCCGCGCCACAATGCGTGGCGATCTGCGCTACGGCTCTGATGTGCTGAATGTGTAAGGCAGCGGCCTGACGAAGCTTGGCCGGTCCATCACCAGTCATGCACGCCTCGTGCGTCTCTTTGACGCTCGCTCGCTGGTCACCAGTTCGCCAACGCGCATCGCTTCCGTCGGCGTTCCGACACCAGAAGAAGTTCAGCAGCACCGCCACGGCGGGAGGGTTCGGGTAAGCAGCGAATGCTGCGAGGAGCTCCTGGTGCACTCGAGCAGCGCTGTGTGCATCCATGTTCACAGCGTAGTCGATCAAGACGAGGTCAGCATCGTCGGGCACAAACGCGCTCAAGCAGCCACTGAGGAGCAGTCCTGCACCAGAGCCGCCGATGCCACGATTAAAGAGGGCGTGGCGTGGATTCGGCCAGCTGTGGTTGAGCTCGCGCATGAACATGGATAAAAAGCCAGAGTCTCTCAGCTGTGACGGCTCACTCTTTCTTGGCTGGTGGGAAATGCGTCTGTCGCATCCTTCCCCGAAGCAGCCGCCAAAACTGGCGGTGATGGAGCCTCCTATGGCATAGACACGAATGCCAGCGCGTAAAGCTCGGCGCACACGTCTTTTCTGGCTGGCGTCACCGAGCAAGACCGCATCACTCAGAAATGATGCCATGGGTGGGTTCCGAGGCGTTGCTTTTCTGGTTCAGAGATTGAACAGCGAGGTCAACGCCGCATGGAGTCGACGGCAAGCTTCCGACGGCCCGCTAGGCGAGGCCAGCGTCGCGAGGGAGTCGACGGCAAGCTTCGTAAGCAACGGTTCGAGGTTGGATTTCTGCATGCAATCTGTCAATCAGTTCACCAAAGTTGAACAAGCACAAGGCGCAGGGTCCGTCGGATACTGGGTGGGCGCGAGCGGGCAGCAGGGGCTGGGCGCAGGATGAATCTCGACGCCAAGCGCGAGGTGGCCATGGCCGCCAAGGAGGAGGCGAGACGGCAGCGAAACGCAAGCATCGCCGCCGACAAGAATGCCAAATCGGAGGCGCGAAAGCAGGCCGATTCCCAGGCACGCGCCGAAGCTGAGGCCCAGGCGGAGCAAACGCGCAAGCTCATGGCCCGGCGGGAGCAGAACCACGCGAGGCGGGCCGCCGCGCGCGGCCATCCGGATGCGATCGCTGGCTATTGCAAAGCGGACATCGTTGCCCTCAAGGCAGCCTTCGACGACTTTGACCGCGCCGTTTTCGGGCTTGATGAGCTGACTGGCTTGGTGGATCTCGAATCGTTCGTCCATTGTCTTCGCATGCAGCACGAGGATCTCGAGCGAGAGGATGTGAGCATCTTGGAACGCTTTGGCGAGCCTGCCTTCGCCGATCTGCACGTCGTATCTTGGGGAGGAGATGCAACGCAAGACATCACGTTTGACTGGTTGCTCCCACGCGTGTGCCGGGCCGCGCGTCCGGCGCAGATTGAGAGTATGATGGCCTGGTTGGGCGTCGAGCAAGAGGCCGCTCCGAAGCTCAGCCTGGACGCAGAAATGCAGAACTCGATCACCGCCATTTTCCAGATGCTGAGGGGGGGTGGCCTCACATTGAGCAAACTACGAGAGGCCTTGGCTTCGACAGGCATCGACGCCGAGGATCTTAAATCGGCCTTCCAGGAGTTCGATCAAGACGGCAACGGGGCGCTCGATGCGAACGAGCTTGCAAGTATGATGGCCAGCAGCCGAGTGTAAACAGGGCGAAACGAACGGGTCAACGCCAAGATCGCGATATTCCGGAACGCGTCACTCGGCGAGTGAGCGAGCAGTGCCGCAAGCGGAGTCTGCAGTGACCAGTGTGTGGTGTCACAGTGACTGTGTCTCGGCGCGCCGTGGCGCGGAGCGAGACCCCGCCCCGTAACTATGGCCGAATGCGCTGCCCATGGGCCATGCGCGGCGAGGCCGAGGTGCCGTTCTCAGGTTCGAGGTTGGTGGTTGCGAGATTTGCGAATCTGCCAGACGTTGGGCAGGAGATCGGATAGATCGGATGTTGCCATGTTGGTTGGCGTTAGGTTGGCGTTGTACAGATACGGAATATACGTTACGGTACTCTGTAGAAAGAGACCGGAGCAAGTGGCCGCAAGGGGCGGCAGCGCGGCAGCGCGGCACTCGTTTTCTAGTTTCTTGGTCAGGAACCCAGCGGTGTCCGGTGATCAAGCTCCACAGGCGATGTGCGCTGCATCGAAGCGTTCCGCGACCCCTCATGTGCCACGGCATGCGAGCATGGCGGCCCCATACGCGGCCTCGATGTTCGCAGCGCGCGACGTGGGCACGCTGAGCATCTTCTGGCGCAGCCTCGTCCACTGCGGGTTCTGCGCGCCCCCGCCACTTGTGAGCACGCGCCGCAGCGGCGACGCCCCGAGCTCTGCGAGCGCATCGTACCCCTGCTTCTCAACGACGGCGAGGCCATGCAAGATGCAGTGCAGGAAGTCGCGCCGCTCCGGCGGCACCGGCGAGAGCACGCCGACGGCGTTCGGGTCTGGGCGGGGGAAGCGCTCCCCCACGGTGCTCGAGGACAACGGGTAGTAGTCCGTGTATGGTGGAGGTACGCTTGGGTCGATGGCGCTCGAGAGGCGTTCGAGCTCCCCGGCGTCGAAGGCTTGCTCGCGCAGCACGGCGCATCCGGCGTTGGATGCGCCGCCCACAAGCCACAGGTCTCCCAGCCGGTGTGAGTACACGCCACGACGCGCATCCTCCGCGAATGTGGAGGAGAGCAGCTTAATTGCGAGAGTGGAACCCAGCGACGTAACTGCATCACCGACCTCGGTCGCGCCCGCGGCGAGGAAGGCGGCGATCGAGTCGGTCGTGCCGCCAACCACGATGCACTCGATCGGCAGGCCCCAGCGAGCCGCCACGTCCGGGCTCACAGTGCTAATTGGCTCACCGGGCGGCACTACAGGCGGCAGAGCCATGCCAATCGCCTCACCGATTGGACTGCCCGCGCTCATCCACGCGGGGTACTGGAGCGCCTGGACGTCATAGCCGAGTTTGAGTGCGTTGTGCCAGTCCGACGTGGGCGCGCTACCGGTGAGCATCGACGCGACAAAGTCAGCTTGATGCGCCAGGCGCTCCGACGGCTGCAGTGGACGCTCGAGATGGTACGCCAGCAACTTCGCGAGGGCCGACGTGGCAGAGCGCACCGTGTGGCCCTCGGGGGTGTGCGCCTTGAGGAGCTCCAGCGCGCCGTCGCCGCTGCCAGCGGCGGCCTGCTTACTCACGGAGAAGTCGTACATGCGCGGCAGTCCTCGGCCTGCCGCAGCCATGCCAGTCTCCGTGTCGAAGAGAAGCATGGAACTCGAAGTGCCGCTCACGGCGATGCGCTTGACGCATGCGCGCACTTCCTTGGGTAGCGCATCGAGCTGCGCGTGCAATGCCGCGACCCAATCGGAGGCTTCTTGACTCCGTTCCTTATTGCCCCAGCCGTAACTCGCTGGGCAGGCAACGATCTCACCAGCCGCGTTGACGACGGCACAGCGGACACCGCTAGTGCCGAAGTCGAAGCCTAGAGCAAGGCCGTCCGTCAGCGGCGTTAATTTGCGCGCTGGTGCGGGTACGGGCACGGTCATCGTCGCGCAAGCGAGGCCGAGCAGAAGCACGGTCATTCGGGGAGCTGTGTGCGCGAGCGCTGCACGCGAGCGCGACGATGTGAAACTCGCGTATGTAACTGTAACGATACCGGTAAAAAGACACCGGGGGGAGCCGGGACACACACGGGACACACACGGGACACCACCGGTATGAAGCGTGAAACGACACACGCACCTTTCCTCTCTGAGAGACTTCACGCCGACACACTGCTGAGCAGCAAGCTCATCGTTCCCGCTCCGGCCCGCCCTCAGCATCGACCCTCAGCACCCGACCGCTCTCCATGCCGATCTCGCGGCGTACGGTAGCCCGACGCGAAGCGAGCTCTACGCTCGTGCGGCGTCCCAATCGTGGGTCTCTGCGCTGCCTTCTTTGCTGCCTTCGCGCGTCGCTCCGACTCCCCACATCGAGTCCATCATGTCCGTGGAGCCCGAGCCGCGTCGCCGAGCGGGCGCGCAACGGCCAACGCCCAAGCGACGCCGAGCGAATCAGACGAGCGGGCGCCCAACGGCCAAGCGAATCAGACTTCGACGTCACAAGCTTTCAAACCGTCAGAACGCCACGTCTCGAGTCGCGCGTCGAGGGACTCGGTGCGCGGCTCCACAGCTCGGCGCGCTTCCACAGCTTCCCGAAGAAGAGCTCAGTTTGAGCCCGTCGAGAAGCCGCGGACTCGGTGCCGAAAACGTGCGCGACGCCTCTGCGCGTGGGTGACTGCCGTGCGGATGCAGAACTCGCTTTGAGATTGAGTGCCTTCATTTTCAGAGCCTTCTCAGTATGCGCCTTCCACACCTTTCGTGAATTCAGCAGAAATGATTTGTCCCCAGGCTTTTCCGTGGCGTGCAGAGGACGCGTGTAGCACAAGGGTCGATCGGACACTTCGGAATTGCCCAGGCCGCCTAGACGCGGCGAGTTATTGCGCGGCGAGGTGCGCAAGACGTGCTTGATCTTGTCCGGCTCCGGTGCGGATGGCAGCGCTTCGGGCGAACGAGGGCCCAGGCGCGGCGTGATCGGATGAGTTGGCGAGTACCGCCGTTGCGCAGCATTGACCTTTCGCAGGAGCTCCTCGACACGTTCCTTCTCCGCTTTCATCAAGACATCATTGACCAACTCGTGTGCCGTCGGAACTATAAAGCCAGCTGCGTTGTTCTCGGGGCGGAACTTGTCGTCTTGGGTCCCCCACTGGGCCCAGATGTTGGTGAGTGAAGCCATGGACTCGAGGACTTCAAACCCGCCGGAAAGCCGACGTGAGCGATACGAGGATTTGTGGCTCGCGGGCACGTCTTCCCAGGGAGTCTGGAGTCTTCCCTCCAGCAAGAGGCTGGCCTGATTAGCTGTCGCCTCACTGAAGGTGACCTGCTGCTGCTTCTGCACCGCTAAGAGAGCCTGCACATTTACTCGGGTGGCGGGGATGGAGTCTAGGCGCGTGGACCGAAAGTTCTCATGCAAGTCCTTGACTTTGCTGGGGTCTATCCGCTCGGGCCTGCGCTTGTAAATGCCATCTTCGTCCATCTCGTCAATCTGCTGCTGCTTCTGCTGCGCCAACTTCAAGAGAGTCGCATGGTCAGGGTTTTCGGCGCCGTCGGTCGATTCGGTGCTGTAGCGAGTTTGTCGCCCTTTTCGACCCGCGTCTGTCATGAGGGTCCGCGCTCTTCTTTTCGCTTCTCCGCGAGCCTTCTGTGCTTCTCCGTGACGCGGAAATTTTCCTTCGAAAAGAAGTTCCTAAGTTTGGAGATCTCAAAGTTGAAGGTGAACCTGACACTCAGCTGACACTCAGCTGACACTCAGCTGACACTCAGCTGACACTCACCTGTGTGGATTGACGGAACTGCTGAGAGACTGACATCTGCTTCGGGCAGTCTCGCAAGCTGCGTCCGCTAGCATAAGGCCCGCATGTCCAACAACTCAGTTGGACACAGCTCAGTTGCTGGCAGACGCTGTCAGCCGCAACCGGCGCAGCAACCAGCGCGGGCCAACGGGTGCCGCTTTGACGAACCCGTTGACGAACAGGGTCAATGGGCGCCGCTGCCGCCCGCTGGGGAGCCGCTGCCGTTCGGCTCCCGCTGCCGAGCGCTTCTGATGACGCGTCGAGTGCCGCAGAGGCAGCGGCAGCGGGAGCCGAGAGGTCATCACGAATGGGAAGGTGACCTACCCCCTTAACAGCAACGACGGCCGCCAGTGGTGTGGCCGCCGCCGGTGCCACGACGCGCGGCTTGCCCTGCGGCGGTGAGATGGGCGCTGAGATGGGCAAGCCCCGCATCGAGGTCTCAGTGGACCCGACTGGCGCCATCGTGGGCACCGCTGCGGCAATTCGAGGGCGCCATCGTGGGCACCGCTGCGGCAATTCGAGGGCCGCGAGGCTGTCGCAGGCGGCTGTGGCGACCGCGGCGGCAGCGGCAGCGGCGGTGGCAACGTGGGAAGCTGCAGTGGCCGCCACGGAGGCGGTGACAGCGGTGCCAATCGGGTGCATGGACGGATCCATGGACGGCATTTGCGGTTCCCACAGCGAAGGTGCTCGCCGATTGCGAAGACGGCAGCACGGCCGCCGGGTCGCGTTGCCGTGGGCGTTGCCGCCGCCACGACGGCCGCCGGGGTCGCGTTGCCGTGAGCGCTGCCGCCGGCCACGGCGGCCGCTGCGGCCGCTGCCAAGGCGTTGGCGATGGCTGCCTCCTTTCGAGGCGAGATGAGACTCACGGGCGGTCCTGATGACGTCTGATTGCCTCCCTCCCTCACTCTGATGACGTCTGATTGCCCCTCTCATCAGGTAACCGGGAGCTGAGACTCACGGGCGGTCCTACTCCCCGATGGTGGCCGCGGATGGCCGCGAGGGCGGCCTCAACGGCGGCGGAGGCGGCCGAGATGGAGGCCGCAGCGCCCGGAGCCCCAGGCGCCGCACCGGGCGCCGCACTGCACGCTGACGAAGCGGTTGCGACGGCAGGCGGTGGCACGAGCATAGCCACCGAGGTATGGCTACTAGTATGGCTACTGGAGGCAGCGCCGAGGAGCGGGCGCGGAAAGGGCAGCATGGGCGGAAGTATGCTGCCGCCGAGGCTGCTGCAGACAAGGGGTGCGTCGCGGCTGCCCACGGCGGCGAGATTTGGAAACGGAGCTCCCAGAGCAATCCCAGCTGATGAGAGGTTGAGGCCTGGAGGGAGGCCTGGCATGCAGAAGCCGCTGCCGGGCATGCCCCCGTAACGGCTCCCCACTGGGCCGCTGTCCTGGAACATTCTGTCCCCTCCCATGCCGGCTGCCATCGGGCCTGGGAAGAGGCCAGCCCCCAGTGGCGAATGGCCCGGAAAGAGGCTGTGGGGAAAGAGGCTGCGAGCCGTCGCCGCGTGCGCCGCCGCCGCCGCCGCGCTCAACGCACTGTTGATCGTCCCGGCCGTCTCATGCAGCGGCGTCTCCTTCTTCTTGCGCTTGCTGCCGGAGAGCGAGCCCTTGGACGAGCCTTGAGGCGCGCCCTCGCTCTCGCGCGAGCCGGGCTCCGAACCCTCGCCCGGCACAAGGCGCGGAGGCGTGCCCGCGCCGACCGACACGCCCCTAGTTTCCTTTCTTGGCCGAGGCTCCCTTTGGATCTTCTGAGCTGCCCGCTGCCGCTTGACGAAGTCCTTGATGAAATCCGTGGGCGCGGGCCCCTCGCCGCCCGCCGCCTGCCAGCTGGCCTGCGCCTCGGCTGCTGCGTGCGCCTTTGCCTCGGCGGCCAGCGCCTTAGCCTCCGCTGCTTGCGCCTTTGCGAGCGCCTTGGCCTCTGCCGCTTCGGCCTTCTCGGCCTTGGCAGCCTCGGCATTCGCCTTGGCCTCGATCTTCTGCTGCTTGGCACCCGCCTTGGCAGCCTCGGCGTCCGCCTTGGCCTGTGCCTCCGCGTGCACCTTCTCCTCCTCTTTCTCCTTCTCCGCCGCCGCAGCCGCGGCGAGTCCTTCGACGGTGGGCAGCCGTTGGCACGCCGGGTTGAGTGGGTTTGCCGCCAGAGCTAGCTCGGCTACGTGCGCCCGTGCACACTTGGCGATGGCCTTGAGGTTGTACCCGCCCTCAAGAAGCGAGACCATCCGGCCGGCGCAGCAATCGACCGCCAGCCGCGCGAGCCGCCTCGTGAGCTCCGCAAACGTGCTCTCCGAGAGCGCCAAAAACCCAGAGAGGTCCGGAGCATCATCTCGATGGGCGTCGAAGCCCGTCGAGATGATGATGAGATCGGGCGCGAAGGCGCGCACCGCCGGGGCCACATGCTCGTCGTACGCGGCGAGGTACTTCTCCGGGGGCGTGCCTCTCGGCAGCGGCACGTTGACGAGGCGCGAGCTCACATCGAGCTCCGTACCGGTCATCGGGAAGAAGTTGTCTTCACAGCCGTGCAATGACGCGTACAATACGTCGGGCCACGTGCGCACGATCTCCTCGGTGCCGTTGCCGTGGTGCAGGTCGACGTCGATGATGGCCACGCGCCGCACGATCTCCGGGTAGCGCAGCAATGCATGCTTCGCCGCGATCGCCGCGTTGTTCAGCAGGCAGAAGCCTTGGCCGCATCGGTCATCGGCGTTCGCGTCCGAGACGGCGCCCGAGTCGGAGGCGGTGTCACTCTCGGCACCGCTCCCGATGGCGAGCGAGGTCGACGAGGAGGCGGCCGAGGTGGCCGAGGAGCCGGTCACGGTGCTCGCCGTGCCCGCCGCGGCCGAAGCCGCCGCGGCAAAGCTCAACGGGCCCGCCGTGGTGCCGTCCGCGCCTGCGTGGTGGCCGGGAGGCCGGATGGCTGCAAAGGCGTTCGGGCACTCGCCGCGCGCGACGGCGTCGACGGCGCGGCAGGCGGTGAGCGCGGCGCATAGCGCGGCCGAAAGCGACGACGCCGAAACGAATGTGTCGCCCGTGACGCCCGAGAGGTTGCGTGCCAGCGGCGGACGCAGACGATTGGGCTGGCGCGCCTTGGCCGACAGGTGCTCGCAGCGTGAGCGCAGCTTGTCGAGGTATCTGCGCGTGTGCACGGCGCGCACGGCCGGGAGGATGGTCGATTCGAGGTATATGACCGACTCGGTCCGCTGCAGCGCTGCGCGCAGCCCAGTCTGGGTCTGCTCGTCGGCCTCGTGCGTCAGCTCGGTGAGCTGCGCCTCGAGCATGGCGAGCATGGCGGGCGAGCTGTCGAGCTCGACAACGTCGAAGGGCGCGGCAGCGTGCACTGACGGCGGCGGCGGCATCAGCGATGACGCAGCATCCGGAGGCTGCTTCAACTTGACCTCATCCGCGAGCTGCCGGATCGCTTGCATGACTGACTGCACCCGCGCAGGCTGCTCGGGCAGGTGAGAGCGCGTCACGTGCGTGAGACACTGCAAGTGCGTGATGCAGAGCGTCCCTTTGCGAGCCGGGCGCGGACCGAATGGGCTGTCCATCTCAATAGCGCGTGAGGGACGAAATTTGTACAGAGAGAGGGCGCCAGCTGATGCGACTCATAAGTGCTCAAGACGCCGCGAAAATCTCTGCACTGCGTGACGGTCAACTATGTAGAACAAGCCGACTAACAACAAAATGGATCCCTGTGAAACGTCTTTCACAGTAGTGAAGCCGGCAATGAATATGGCGCGGGAAGGCTTCGCGACCTTCCTCGGCGGCCAGCTGGGCTGGGACGCCTCGCCACCAGACAGCGTCGGGCGCCAGCAAAGCATCGCGCGCAAGCGGGCGGGTGTGTACAATTTTCTGCAGGTGCCGTGGAACCTCGAGCCGCTGCTGCTCTTTGGCTACATGACTTGCCTCGACAGCTTCCTGCAGCTCGTGACATTCATGCCGCTGCGCGTGCTCGGCGCGCTACTCAGCCTGCTCCGTGGCCGACGGCTGAGCTACGCGCAGTCGAGTGACGTGCTGCGCGCGCTGCTCATCATCGTCGCTTCCGTGCTACTGCTCGAGGTGGACACCTCTCACACGTACCACAACGTGCGCAACCAGGCGACGCTGAAGCTGTACGTGATCTTCAACTTGCTCGAGGTCTTCGACAAGCTGTGTTCCTCCTTCGGGCAGGACATCCTCGAGTCACTCTTCGAGACCGCCCACCAGCCGCGCCGCTGGAAGGGCGGCCTTGTCTTCGACTTTGTGATCGCGCTGGTGTACGTCGTGCTGCACACGATGGTGCTGTTCTACCACGCTGTGGCGCTCAACATCGCCCTGAACTCGCACAACAACATTCTGATCACGCTGCTCATCTCGAACAACTTTGTCGAGCTCAAGGGCAACGTCTTCAAAAAGTGCGAGCGCGAGCACCTCTTCCAGGTGGCGTGCTCGGACGTGGTCGAGCGCTTCCAACTCTCAGTGTACCTGTCGATCGTGCTGATGCAGTTCATCTTCGTGCTCAAGGTGGAGTGGACGATCGACGAGCTATCCGAGCTTGGCCTCTCCTTTGGGCTCATCCTCGCTGCCGAGCTCTTCGTTGATTGGATCAAGCACTCCTTCATCATCAAGTTCAATCGGATTCAGCCGAGCATCTACGGCACCTTCGTGCAGATCCTCTGCGCGGACGCACGACGGCCCTCCGAGGCGCTCTCGCCCAAGTCGCGTGAGATGGCCGCAAGGGCCGCAATGGCCGACGACGGGCAGATGACGAGCCCGGGCGAGTTCAGCACGCCTGTCGCGGGGCGCATGGGCTTCGTGCCGCTGCCGCTGCTCTGCCTGGTCGTGCGTGTCCTCGGGCACGACGTCGCGCCGCGCGTGTACCTCGGGCACCCGTCGGGCTGGCTCATGTGCTTCCTCCTCTGGCTATCGCTCTGTTTCGTCAAGGTGCTCACCGGCATCACGTTGCTCGGATTCGCTTGCGCGGCGGGCAGTGAGCAGCAACCTCCGGGAAAGGGCAAGGGTGAGGAAATCAGCCTCGACGGCAGCTTTTCGCGCTTTACTCTGCACGAGAAGCCCGTCGAGGGCAAGGGTGCTGTCTCCCGCTAGCTTCGTCATAGCACATAGTAGTACACGTACCACTCATGGTACCACTCGTCTCGTAACTCGTAGTCGTAGCACATATAGGGTTTTGGTTTCCTGCTCAAAAAAAGTGAGGTGCGAAACTCGATTCATATAGAGTCTGAGAGCTTAGTGGGAAATATTAGCAAGCAAATTTGCTGCGTGAATTTTTCTCGGTGTGAAGAGCTTTTGTGTGTTTGCCATGTGGTTAACAACATTAGCGCTCATGACGCTCTTCGGCACGACGTGGGCTATATTTGAACTGATTCCGAACGTGTGGCGAGGCGTGCGCGGACGGGAGGGCACCGCCGCGTCCGTGTTGATTGCATACCAGGTGACAACTCTTGCCGGCAATGTCTACCTCGCTGCTGCCGGGTGGCAAGCATGGTCAGCAGTGGAAACGGCCTCTGCGGAGGATCACCTCTATCTGGACCTTACGTATGTGCGCGATCACCTGCTCGCGCCACTGCGGGCGCACCTTCTATCCGACTGCGTGCTCTACGTGGCGTTGCCAGAGCTACGCAATGCCCCGATGCTCCTCGTGCATCATCTCATCACAGGAATGCTAGCTGTGCTCGCGACCGAGCCTAGTGCCTACTGTCATTACTACATCATCTTCTTCGCCGGCGTGGCCGAGGTGTCCAATGTGCCTCTGGCCTTTCTCGAGCTCGGGCGGCTGCTGCCTCTGTTGCCAGAGGCCTATCCGCGTCTTCACGGCGCTGCGTGGGCAGCCTTCAGCGTGAGCTTCTTCACAGTGCGCGTGCTCTATTGGCCAACGCTGGCCGTGCGATTCTGGCTCGACAGCCTGGGCACGCTCCACGACAACCACCGAGCGCAGCACTGGCCAGTCGTGCGCACCTATCTCGTCGCCAACGCCATCCTGACCGCGATGCAACTCGGCTGGTCATTCAAACTCGCGCGCCGCCTGCTGCACATGCTGCCTGCGATAGAAGCCATGTGCCCCCGGCGAGCCCTGGGCCACGGCAAGAGCCGCGGCAGCTTCCGCGGGCCCATCTTCGTGGCGACTATGGAGTGGCGGCAGCGACAGCTCGTGGCGTTCGAAACGACGCGTCCAGCGCTCGTTTTCGTGTACCGCGCGAGCTGCTGGGCATATAGCCTCGTGGGTATCACTTACGCCGTGTGCCTGCCACGACTACCACCCGACTTTCAAAACACCGCCATCATGAGCGGGCGAGCATTCGCGGCATGCCTGGTGATCCAAGGCGTGCTCTCCTTCGTGAACGATGCGATCTGCACCTTTGGGTATCAAATGCCCGGACCGCGCAAGCTCTGGTTGTCCGCCGACCGCCTCGTGGCGACCTCACTAACCGCGAATGCGATTGCAACAGCTCGGGTGTGGGGTGCGTCCGATCAGTCCGGGGCTCCGAAGGAGCTAGCCATCGCTCTCGTCCTCTCGTTCGCCTTCTTCATCCCCTCGAGATTCTCGGAGATCACGGGGCGCATGCAAAGCTTTCTCTTCTTCCATTCCTGCTGGCACTGCCTGCCGTGCGTCTTCGCCTCGTCCTGGATCATCCTGTCGGCGTGTAGACACGCGTTTAGTGCGGTTTAATGCGGTTGCGGGTTGCAAATCGCGTTTAAATAAACAAACAAGGTATGACTAATTAGGCCAACTATCCTAAAAACAGGACAACCCGCGCGGTCGCGCGAAGTCCCGCAATAACCGTAATCCCATCGAAATAATCCTATCCGGGGTCATGCGCGATCGGCACGGCGGTGGAGACATTTGGTTTTCACTACGGTAGTAGAGGTGGTGTTGACTTGTTGCCGCGCTATCCTTTCGCTTCTCGAGGACGATCCCTCGCTTCCGCACTTGCCCTCAATTGAGCTTTGATTCAGGTTTGCGGCCCTCTCAGTTTTGATTTCAGTTTTGGTGCCCACGTGCGGCTGCCCACGTCGCGAGCTTTGATTTCAGTTCATCTCGTTTCGAGATTCCTTCCTTTGGCGGATCGAGGACTGCCTTAGCAACTTGCCCTTCCGTGTCCTTTTTTGGAAAGCGAACCCTCGGGGCTTCCAAAGAGGGCTCGGTGGACGCGTCTCTCGCCGCCCAGGCGGCCCATCCGGCGCTGAATCTCGGGAAGCGAACTCCCCAGCGTTGCGTTGAGGGGACGCCCGCGGCAGCGCGGGCGCTCGTATCGGCTCCTACTATGTGCGCCTTGGCGCTCGAGAAGAAGCTCCCGCCGGCCGCGCCGCCAAGCTCGCCCGCGGACGCAAGGAAACGGTGCGTGGAGAGATTGGAACGGTAGGTCCATCCTCCTGTGCTCCACGCCGCACTCTGCAGCGACGTGATCTCCCTCGAGATCTCCCTAGTGATCTCCCTCGTGGTGCGGCGGGAGCCGAGAGAGTCTTCGATCGCGCTCATGCCGTTTCTGGATAGCTCGCCCGACAGCGTGCCCCGTGTGTGCTCACCCAGCAGGGTAGCGCTCGGCGACCATGGCAATGGATCCACGCTCACGAGGAATTCGTGGCCATCCTGACGAACGGTGACCCAGCCGAGAGGTGCGGCTGTCAGTGCCAATCAGTGCCAATCAGTGCCAATCAGTGCCAATCAGAGGCAATCAGAGGCAATCAGTGCCAATCAGAGGCAATCCTACCTTGCGAACGGTGACCCAACCAAGAGGTGCCGCAGTGCTCGCAGTAGCAGTAATGAGCGATCGATAGGTGCCCGGCACGATCTCCTGCGTCTCGAGGACAAAGGCCTGGCCGCCCGCCGGCAGCCTGCCGACCACTTTCGAGTCGAGAGCCGCACCCTGACGGAGCACTAGCTGCGCCTTTGCCCTGGCGCGTGGCGCGATGATTCTTCCATCATGAGGGCTTGTGACCGCCCATTCCGCAATTTGGACCCTGGTATTCACAGCGATGCCGTCGACGCCAGTTGGCGATGCGGCCTTGGCGTAGACGATTGCGCTCGGCGCCGAGACCTGCGCGTATGCTGGCATGAACGCCGTCGCGCGCTGATTGAGCATCTTGTGCAGCTCCGACTCCGCCGCGAGAGCTGCCTTTTGTACAAAGTCGGGCTTGTTGAGCCGAGTGACCCACGCAGGCGTGTGCTTGTTCCTCTCGGCCTCGAGCGCAGCCCTTTCTGCGGCCTCTCGCGCCGCTATCGCAGCCCGCTCGGCTTCCGCTGCCGCGGCCACCATCTCGGCCTGATGGGCTGCCTCTGCAGCCACCTGCTCCGCTGCCTTCTCTGCGGCCAATCGCTCTTCAAGCGCATGCCTGGCCTCCTCGCTCTCGGCCGCTTTACGTTCTGCAGCGGCGATCGCCGCTGCCTCGGCATCCAATTTCGCCTGACGCTCCGCGGCCTTCTTGGCTGCTGCTCGCTGAGCAGCTCTCTCCTCCTTCTTCTTCCGCTCCTCCACCTTGTCGGTCAAGACGAGATCCATCGCTGCCTTGCGACGCGCCTGTTTTTCTTCGTCCGTCTCTGGCCGCTTTAACCCGCTCGGCGCGTCCTGAACAAACTCCATGTTAGAGGGCTGCGCGTCCGTCCGAACTTAGTTTGGAGGACTTTGGAGACTTTGGTTAAGTTTAAGTTAAGTTAAGTTAAGTTAAGTTAAGTTAAGTTAAGTACTTCACCCTGCTGCACGTGATCAAGACGCCGTCCATCGACTCTGAGGGCAAGGTAATCGAGGGCGAGATCAGCAAGCACGTGATCGATCACGTACTGCACGGCGGCTGCTACGGGCGCATCGGGGGCGGGCAGACGTTCACGGTCAAGGTCGGCGCGGAGGCGCAGAAGCAATACCACCGCGCGCTCGGCTTCGACATCATCACCACCGACTGCGAGGAGGTGGTCGTGAAGACGGCGCGCAAGCCCAAGCTCGCAAAGATGCCCAAGCAGCCGACCAAGAAGTCCAAGTCGGCGAAGAAGAGCGGCGCGAGCGCGGCCAAGCAGGCGATTGCGCGAGCGCACGCGTTACCTGATCGAGGCGACGACGGGCACGGCGGGCTCGTTGACGACGCCGAGGCGGACGTGAGCGACCGGGAGCTCGAGGAGGCGCCCGAGGCGAGCGACGAGGATTCGGAGCCGATTGGCTGGGTAGCGTATCAAGAGCAGGTCGTCGGCGAGTGCAGCAACACGATGAAGGATTGGGTTGCTGGGCGCGAGGCGGCGTGCGCCGAGGCGCTGAGGCAGCTCATCGTCAAGGAGGGGCCGCGGGCCGACGGGCGTGCCAAGGGGCTGGCGAGAGACGAGGCCGAGGCCAACTACGAGGCGACGCACGGCACGCTCGTGGATCACATGATGCAGTCGTGCATGTCGGTGGCGCGCAAGGTCATCGGCGCGCCGGCGGCGAGAAAGGGCCGGAAGCAGACGGCGAGTGAGGTGCTCCGGCGGAAGCTCGACAAGTACCTCGAGATCGAGCGGGAGATTGAGGAGGCGCGGCCGTCGGACCTCGAGTTCGGCTTTTATGGCAAGTTTCCGGCGAGATGGCATCGCAGGGAGAGCGCGCTCACTCCCGAGCTGCGACACCTCTTTCTACGCGACTCGGGGCTGATGGCTGCACCTGCACGCCGCGAGCGTGAGCTCCTACTCGTGCGCCGGTGCGTCGACGCGAGCGTCAAGGAGATTGACGAGCATCGGCTCGACGTGCGCCTCGACTACGTAAACGAGCAGCTGCAGGTCCTGGCCGAAAGGGAGCTGGGGTACGCGAGGGCGGCGGCTGAGGTCATTCGGCGCGAGCGGGCTGGGCTCATGTCGAAAAAGGATCGGGGTCCCGGCGGGCAGCTCGTGGCCATCGAGGACGAGGCGACCGGCAACATGCTCACGGGCGCGGCGCGCGACAAGGCTGTGGCGGCCAAAGTGCGCGCGGCCAATACGCCCAACATCGTGTGCCTCGAGGCGGCGGGCCATCTTATGCATAGGTGCGCTATTGAGCGCGGCGAGACGCGCGGCGGCGCAACGGCGCGCGAAGCGGGTGCAGCGCATCAAATAGTCGAAGATGCGGAGAGCAGACTATCGAGGCGCCCGCGCTTCGCTGCCAAGAGCGAGCGCGTGGAGAAGTGTCAACGTCCTCCAGCGGGCGAGCTATTCGTTGTGGGTAATGTCCAGTTCCCCAACGATGCGCATCAAGGGCGGGTGCGCTATGACGGTACCAGGCACGGGCTGCTGGGCAACCCGTTCAAGATGGGCGTGGACGGCAAAGACGAGGCTCTTCGCGATCTCGTCTGCGAGTGCTACGAGATCTGGTACGTGCACGGCAAGGACGCGTACGAAACGGCGGTGGAAAAGGGGCTTCCGATCGAGTGCGTGGCACCGGGACTCGGGCGCGTCAATCCCATCGACATCGACAACGAGATCAACTCGCTCGTCAGCATCGCGATCGAGCTTGGCAAGCGGGTCGTGCTCGACTGCACGTGCGAGCCCAAGCGTTGTCACCTGAGGTTCGTGGCACGGCTGTGCAACGAGCGCGCGCAGAAGAGGCTCGACGAGAAGGCTGCTAAGCTGGCCGGGGAGTGCAACGACTGCGATGACGAGCGTGGCGCTGATGCAGACGCACTCATTCCACTCATTCCACCTGTCCACGGTGAGGCTGATCGCGCGCCTGCTGGCCCGGCGGCGATGGGCGACAGCGAGGCTGCAACAGGGGAGGAGGGCGCCGGGGCGAGCGCGCGGAGCGAGAGCCTGAGAACCAGAGGGGGGGGCTCCACGGGCTCTGACATGGCTGCTGAGGAGTCCGAGGCGCACGCTGAGTACAACGGCGACGACATGGAGATCGAGCTCGACGCTGGAGGTGAAACGGCGGTTTCGCAGGGCGTGCAGACCGAGGAGCAGCGCGCGCAGCAACGGCGCGCCTTCGAGGATCAGTTATGGCGCGATAGGCTTCGCTCTGCCATCGATGCGTCGGACGCGTCGGAGGGAGACAAGGACAGAGTATACGAGTACTGGACGGGCGAATACCAACTAGAGTTCAACGAGACGGGCGAGAAATGCATTGATCGGCGTGTGCTCGCGTTGCTACAGCGCGTGCTCACTCCGGAACGGGTGATGCAGTTGACCAAGTCCGTCAAGGAGAAGCTGGCGACCGGGCTCGACGAGTTCAACGTCGTGCTCATCAAGCAGGGTGGGCCCGAGCTCGCCAAGCTCTTCGCCGAGTCTATCGCGACCGAGGTGGCGGCTTTCTCCTTCCCGACGAGCTGGACGACATGGCACGCTACGCTGATCCCGAAGCCGGGCAAGGACAGGTGCAAGCTGAGCGGGTGGCGCGAGATCTGGATTCAAGCGCACCTGTGGAAGATGGTGGTCGGCGCCATTCTTCCCGAGTGCGCCGAGGTTTTCGCGCGCACTCGGCCGTGGTGCAACGCGGGCTTCGAGGCCGGGCGTGGTTGTCCCGAGCAGTCGGCGGCACTGCGTGCACGGCTGGAGCTACACATGCGGCTGCGGCAGCCCCTCCACATCTACCTGCAGGATTACTCCGTCTTCTTTCCGTCGGTCTCGAGGCAGCTTGTCGCCTTCATCCTGCACGAGCTGGGCGCGAGCACAGTCTCGATGCAGATTCTTCGAGAAGTCCAAGATCAAGTGATGGGCGCGTTCAAGACGGCGGGCGGTCCCACCGAGCTCGCCCCGATGCTGAGAGGCGAGCCCATCGGCGGCGTCGAGTCGCCGTTGTTTTCGCTGCCTGTAGCGGCGCTCGTACAGCGTGCACTCGAGATCTACGTGCCGGGCAGCCCACTGCCGGGCCGGCGCGAGCTGCGTGTCGCGGCGCTTCAACTTTGGTACGCCGACGACGGCGCGTTGGCCGACTCCATCGAGGGTGTCATCCAGACGGCTGTTGACCTGATGATCTTCCTGTCGGAGGAGATTTTAGGACTCAAGGTCGGGCACGACGTGGTCGAGGCGTCGAAGTCGGCGTCTCTTTCCTGGATTTGGGACAAGCTGCGGAACGAGTTTGTGCGCGGCAACGGCACCAAGTTCAGAGTACCGCTGGGCATCTCGCGGGAGGATATTGAGCTCGCGCGAGCGGTTAGCTATCGCTACTTGGGAGTCGACTTCGACCCGGACCTCGACATCAACAAGGTTGAGGAAACGTATCGAGCACGGGCCAGCGCCATCGTCACCATGATCAACAACTTGGGTGGCGGCAGCTGTGATCAGCTAGCGCTGGCAATCAATACGGTCTGGCAAGGTATCTTCATTTTTCCGGCGAGGACCATCCCGTTCACGGAAAAGGCCGCCAAGGCGCTCAATGCCAAGGCCACCAAGGTCTTATGCAATCACGGCAACCGGCTACGGCACACCAAGATCGTGGGTGCCTTCATCTCGAGCAAGTCTGGAGGGCTCGGACTGCGGCCAGCGCAGTCGACGATGGCGGCGGGCATTATTGATGAACGCGCGCGCGCGTTCAGCGGTCGGCGAGGCGAGCCCGCACGCGCGGTGCAGCTCGCGGCGCACTTAGTCTTTGCGGCAAGCCTCGGCTGGGACGGCCCGTCGCACGAGGCACCTACGGCCTTCGACTTCGTGATCTCGGAGCGCTGGCTACCGTTGCTACGGCTCGACGTGCCGAGCGAGTGCGTGGCGTTGCACTTGGCAAAGCTCGGCCTCAACTGGCGCGGCACTGGCGTGGCTGAGTGCGCGGCTGATGCACGGCGAGCAGCTGCTCGCGGCGAACAGGCGGCAACCAAGGCGCGGCTCATCAACATGACTAACGTCACGCCTTCGCTGCGTCTGCACGGGCTCGGAATCAATAGCCTCGACGAGCTACACGCGGGCTGTGGCGAGCTGCTGAGCGCCGAGCGAATCGAGCTCATTTACGCGAGGCCTGGATGGGCTTGGAGCGACATTGACAAGGCGCACGTGCGACGGCTGCTGCGCGAGGTTGCCGACGACGCGCGCGCGAAGGTTGCGCTCGGCGAGTGGCGAGAGCGCGGTGTGCGGATGGAGGGCGAGATCGCGCTCACTGAGTTGATCAACGTGGGCAGGCGCAGGGCGCTGAGCATGCTCTCGCGGATCGCGGGGATTCTGTGGTGCAAGGACGCTGGCGGTGGCCGGCCCGACGAGCGCTCCTATGAGGTGATCTTTTGCGGCGCTCGGCGGCGCGACGCGGTATGGCTCACACGGGCGCAAGTGCTGGAGGGCGCGGCTAGGCGTGACGCGGCGAGACGCGACGCGACGGCGGCGGTGAGCTCGCACTGCGCGTCGGCCGAGTATGCTGAGCTTAACGAGATTGACGAGGCGATCGCCTGGATGGATGAGGCCGACGTTTCGAGGTGGGAGCCGAACACGTTCAACTGCTTCCTGCATCGGCTGCGAGGGCCGGCGCGTGCTGCTACGTTCCTCGCCGAAGCCGGACGTTCGGCTGGCATCGAGCCGCGTGCGGCCGCTGCGCGCATCGAGCTCATCGACCTCCTGCTGCTTGACTACGCGGCGCTACGCGCCAAGGGCGTCTGCGCCAAAGAGGTCAATCTGCGAGAGGACAGGGCTGCGGATAAGGCCGGCAAGCACGTGGCCGGCGCGCACACGACGGCGTGGTCAGCAACGTGCGCTGCCGAACTACGACGGGCGAATGGCTTCGAGAATCGCGTGGCGGCGGTACGTGTGCTGCCGGCCCCACGCGACGTGGATGGGGCAAAGTTCTCTGACGCACTCGTCGAGGCTCGGTACGATGGCGTCGCGTGGACTAATGGGCGGAGCAATGGCAGCCTATGGCGAGGGTGGCGCACAGCGGCGCACGTGCTTTCTCACTTTGAGCGTGCTCCGATGGCGCTCGAGAGCGCCGTCACGCGGAGCTTCATGCGCGATCGCGTGGTGGAGTGCACTGATGAGGGGGCGCTCTTTGCGAACGCGTACGGTGAACCGTTGAGGGTGCACATTGCGCGCGATGAGGCGGCGCTCATTGCTACGGACATCAACCTGGCGCTCATGGGCGAGATTGGCAAGATCGAGCTCGCCTGCGTCGCACGTGGACGCGGCGGTTTCCTTCTCGTCGCGGCTACTGACGGCGCGTTCGTCAGGGCCAAGGCGCTCAGCGCGCGCGAGGCGCTGCGTTACGCGATGGCGAGCGACGAGGAGCGAAGCAGCTTGCGCTTGTGCGCACCGTACGAGCCGCCGCAGGTGGCGAGCGGTGTCTTTTATGGCCTGCAGCAGCTAGGCAGCACCTGTCCGATGCTGGAAGGGCGGCGGCTGCCGGCGCATTATGACAACAACCAGGCCGAACTCGACGGGCTCATCCTCGCGCTGCGCCGGCACGTGGCCTTGCTGACTGGCCTGACGGTTCTGGAGGTTCTTCAACGGCTGCTGCTCGACTGCGAGGGCGCCATGGGGCCGGCAGCGAATGCTGACGAGGACGACTGCGACGGTGCTGACCACGGCGCCGTGACGTGGGGCGACGGAGCGCGCAGCGGCGCGCGTGACTTGCTTGTCATCATCGACAGCGAGAACATCTGCGACTTTTTCGAGCGCGCATGGCGATACGGAGACGTGAGACGGCTGCGCGGCGAGACCTACGGTCTGCGCATGGAAGAGGCGCTGCTGCTACGCAGATGGCTGCAGAGGTTGGATGCCGAGGTGCACACGCTGCGCTTGAGCTCGCACTGCGGGTTCATTCCCAACGTGTGGGCGGACGCGGTCGCCAACGCGGCGCGGCTGCTCGTCTTCGACGGCGAGCCACCACTGGTCGTGCGGCGCACGCTGGTTTTCTTGTGCAAGGTGGGTGGTGCGGGCAAGACTTGGGGCCCACCGCTGACGCGCGCGGACCAGATAGACGGCGAGAGATCGGCGGCGGAGCTCGACACGAGGCTGTCCAAGAAAGTGCGCGCGCTCGCTGACACGTGCACGGTGCAGTTGCTCATCAAGGAAGGGGTCAAAGTGTGGCAGATTTTCCGACGGGGGCGCGCGGCGCTGACCGAGATCGAGGAGCTCATCTTTTTGGCAAAAGAAGGGCCGGCCAGCGATGATGAGATGACCGGGGAGGGCCGAGCGGGCAGGGACGCGCGAGCGATGTTCGAGCAGGCACAGCGCGATCTTCTCTGCGCAGTCGACGGGACGGCCTCGCCGGAACTGCTCGAGGGGCGCCTCTTCGCCACTCCCTTCTTTGACTTCGAAGGCGAGGGCTTGGACGTCACCAAGGGGCAGCAGCTGTTCGATCGGCGGATCCAGGGCGCTCTCTCGATACAGAGAGGCGGTGGTTACGGCAGCCAGGTGGAGCTCACGAGGGTGGGCATGCGCCACATCTTGCGGAACTTTGCGCAGAGCGTGTTACCTGAGCTTGGCGAGGGCGTTGCGTCGAGCACGCCGACCGAAGGCGAGACGCTCCCCCTCTGCATCTGCCCGGCGTGCCACGTTGAGTGTCGATGCGACTTTTTTCACTTCTTCGAGTGCGCGAGCGGCATTAGCGAGGCGGCCAGAAGCGCGTGCTGCAGGGCTCTCGAGCAGCACGCGACGATGCTCGACGTGCCGAGCGCGGAGAACGGCGAGGGCGAGGGCGACCTACACATCGAGTTGGCATGGGCGAGAGTGGCGCTGCTGGCGAAGAGACAGCTGGGTGAGCTGGGAAGGTACCGCAGATATCTAGCGGCCAAGGCGCTGTGCGGCGCGTTCGCGACGCCCTCGGCGGCTTCGGTCAGAGCAGCGGCGATGGCCGACTGTTGGCAGTGCGAGTCCTCGCGGCAGGAATCTACGGCGGAGGCCGCGGCCGACGATGACGACGAGCTGGATGAGCTCGAGTGCGAGGAGGCGCGGCCGCGGAGCGAATTTGATTACAAGCGGCTTGCGGAGGCGCGGCGCAAGTTCAACAAATGGTACGTCGGACGGGCCATCGCGCTCAACACGGTGGTGATCGATCATCTGCGAGCTGAGTTCGGCAATTGGCTGGAGCGCATGAGGCGAGGGCACGCCGGGCTGCGCGGAGCGTACGGCGGTGATTACCAAAGGCACTATACCGGCGGGCGCGGGCGCGTTCTCGACGAACAACTTTGCGGCACGTTCTACCCGACCAATGGCAGCGCGGGCGTGCCGATGAGCGAGGCCGACTTTGAGAAGGGCATCGCGGCGGAGCTGCAGTCGGGGCGTTTTGTGCGCGTCGTGGGCGGAGAGACGCTCGTGCGTACGCACGGTACGGCCGATGCGCGGCGCGAGGAGCTTCGCAAGAAGAGAGACGAAGGCAAGGAGCGAGAGCGGCTGAGAGCAGAGGAGGGCCGGTTCAAGTACGCTCGGCTCGAGCAGGAGCGGGAGCTGGGCGAGCTGCTCGAGAGGCGCATCGAGCGCGGCTTCGAGGGTCTATCGGAGCCGGACGAGGAGGAGAGCGCGCTGCTCGCCGACGGTGGCCGAGAAAGGGCGCTGCGGCTCATGCGCGAAGCGTCGGCGGTGGGCGCGCGCGCGTGGCTGATGCCGGATGGCGGCGAGGCGATGAGGGCAGCGCGGGCTACTAGCGGTGCAAATGAGGACGAAGGCGGCGCTTGTGCAGCGCCGGCTCACATGGATGGCGATCTAGACGAGACGATTGCTGATGACGCGGCCGCGCTATTGCCTCAGGCGACACAGATGTACGGCGCGGCGCACGAGGCTGAGGAGGAGGAGGATGAGATCGACGAGACGGTGCGCCGAGCGCCCGCTTGGCACGCGACGCAGCAGTATGATGGGTCGATGGCTGGCGATGACGCTGAGGTCGACGACGTTGAGGCGGTGCGACGGTGCGGCTGGCCCGACGCGCAGCTGGCAGAGAGCCCGAGGGGCCTCGCCGCGAGATGGGCGGCGTGCGGACTTGAGATGGACGATGAGTTCACGGGCGGGCCGAGCGCGGCGAGAGAGGAGGTTGAGTGCATGAGTGAGATGGCGCCTGATGACGCTCGTGATGAGTTGATGTGTAGCATGGATGTAGTAGCGGAGGTGCATGCACAGGATGCAGAGAGGGAGCAGCAGAGAGAGGGGGCGTCTGTTGGGTGCGTCATGCCGAACGGCGATGGCGCGGGCGGCGACGACTGTGAGGCCGGACGAGCGCTCGAGGGTGATGACGGCGTCTACATGGGCTGCGAGGGCGCCGACGGCGTCGAGCAGGGGGCGTCGATGGTTGCGCGCGAGGCAGAGGACAGCGACGAGGACGAGGGCATGGCGGGAAAAGAGTACGTCTCGATGCAGAGGGCGGAGGGCGGCGGCGGCGTAACGGCTGGCATCAAGAAGAAGAAGCCGAAGAGAAGGGCAAAGGGCACCAAGTCTCAACAACAGCGGCAAGATGGTAAACGACCGGGAGGGGCACGCGAGGCATGAGGATCCGGTACTGTTCCCTTCGGGGAGCGTGAGCTGAACCCAACTGCGCGCGGGCCTTCTGACCACGAGCTCCTCGGTCGAGCAGGCGCCTATGTCCCCTCTTTCTCTTCCCAATCCCCCCTCTCTATCTATTCTCTTCGATCTCTACCTGTACTCGAGGGCACGCAGGCTAGCACCCTGTGGCGTGTCTCCTCCTGGTCTCCTTCCCGTTCGTGCTCCTTCCGTTGTGTCTCACCATCTCCGACGACTCTCACCCCCACTGCTAGCTTAGAGAGCACATTCGATAGGCTTCCGTTAGGTTGTCTGTTGTTTATGAAGTAACTTGAACTTCGGGACAGGACACAAACGCAAGGCACAGCCTGCAGAAACCCCTTCGCCGTCCGCGCACCACTCGTTTTGTGCGTGCCGTAATGCCACGTGAAGATCACCACCTCGAATCTCGTCATGGGTGCCTCCAGAGCTCACGTGAAGCGCTGTCCATCTGTCGCAGCCATCACTCATCCAAGCCTGGCATCCGTGCTGCGGGCAACTCCGCCTTGGCCGCTGCCACCGGCACCGGCACCGCTGCAGCGGCCGGTGTCGCCGTCGCCTTCGACGCCGATTTGGCAGCCGCCTTGGGCGCGGGCGCGCTGGCCGTCGAGGTGCTGCTCGAGGCGGCATCCGTAACCTCCTGCCACGGCGCGCGCTCGGCCTGTGTGGCGCTGTAGCTGCAGCGCACGAACGCGTCGTCATCGAAGTACCCGGGGCATGAAAAGCGTCCTTGTCCGGCATGCCCGTATTTGGAAAGGTATGCCACTCGGAGGATGCCGCTGCCGCACTCGGGGCAGCGCGGGAGCGCACCGTAGAGCTTGCCGTCGACGCAGCGCTCGACGAGCTCGTCCTTGTTGCCCGACTTTTTCTGGCCGTTGAGCTCGAGCATAACCTTGAGCTTGTCGCCCGAGAGCGACGCGTAAACCTTCTCGACCTCCTGGCGGAGGAACACCGGCTCAAGCGCCTTGACGAGGTCGCCCTTCTTACCAGTGGTCGGCAGGCCGGCGGCCGCGAGGGCCTCCTTGAGCTCGCCGATCTTCATCTTCTTGGGGTCGCTGAGCGGGGACACGGCCGGATCATCTTCAGCGGCACGCTTCTTACCGCCGCCTGGGGGCTTGACGGCTGGCGCTGCTCCTTGCGCAAACCAGGTTGCCACCTTGGCTTGATCATCGGCCGAAAGGCCCGTCAGACCAGATAGTTCGTCGAGAGAGTCGAGTCCCTTGCCGGGTTTGGGCTTCTTGACGCACTCGAGGTGACGCCATGCTGTCATCAGATAATCGCCAGGCCCGGGTGTGTTGATGCCGATGCGGAGCACGTCCTTGTCGATCTTAGCCTTGCAGCCCTTGCAGGCCGCGCGGTTGGACTTGGCGTATTCGACGCAGTACATCGGCCGTCCGTCACGGGACTCAGTCACAGCGCAGGGAGGCGGCCGCCTTTGGGAGGATCGAGCGCGCGCGAGGCGGGAAAGTCAAGCCTTAACAAGTTGAACATTTTGGTGAAGTTTAGTTCATGATGATGGCATACGCTTCATAGTCCATGGAGGTTTCCAAAAACTTCTTTTCCACCCCGATGGAAGCTCGCAGCCCCGTCGCGGACATTAAGCTCCTCCGCGTGTGCGCCTCGGGCGACGCGCACCAGGTCAAGAAGCTGCTACGCACCGTCACGCCTGGAGCACCGCACATGTTCACGGCCGTGCAAAGTGGGGCGCTCGAGGTGGTCAAGCTGATCGCGGCTGCCAACCGTAGCCTGGTGCATGCGAGCCTCGCGAGCGGGGGCTCGCCGCTCTACCTCGCGTCCGCCATGGGCTTCCGACCCATTGTCAGCCTGCTTGCGCTCACTCACAAGGCGGACGTGAACGCACGCATCTCTTCGGGCGCCACGAGCCTTTTCATCGCATGCGAGCGCGGCGATGTGGAGGTGATTGATGTGCTCCTGGAGGCCCAGGCGGATGTGTCCATCGGCGACGCGAGCGGCGCCACGCCCCTCTACGTCGCGTGCCAGAATGGGCACCTCGCCGTGGTCGAGCGCTTGCTCGCCCGCTGCATCCAGGCGCAGGTTGTCGACGCGCCCAAGTCGACGGGTGCGACGCCATTGTACGTGGCGTGCCAAAAGGGCCAAGCCAAGATCGCCGAGGTGCTCCTCGGCGCCAAGGCCGGTATCAACGTGTGCACCGCCGCGGGCGCCTCGCCGCTTCTCATCGCCTCGCTGCAAGGCCATGCCGCCGTCGTCGCGCTGCTCTGCGTTCACGGCGCCGACCCTGACCTCGCGGCCGACGGCGGCACGACGCCCCTGATCGCCGCGTGCACGACCGGCGCCCCCGAGGCGCTCGAGGCGCGCCGGCAGCTCGCCATCCCGCGGCTGCTCCTCCGTGCCGGCGCGACGGTCTGTGAGCCGGGTGGCTTCATGACGCGCAGCGGTCTCGCCGTCGCCTCGGCAGCGGATGCATGCGGCGATAGCGGGCTGATGGATCTCCTCGAGGAGATCGTGCGCCCGTTTGCGCACGACGGCTCCTCGTCGGCAGGCTCGGACGTTGCGGAGAGCTCGACCTCCGCCGCCGCTGCCACAGTCGGCACTGCTGCCGAGACAAGTTCGAGCGCCGCCGCCTTTACGCCCCTCGCCACACGGCTTGCGACGCTCCGATGCTCAGCGAGCTCTGCGGCTGTGGAACGGGCGAGCGACAATGAGCGCAGCGGCGGCGAGCAGCGGAGCGGCGAGCGGCGCAGCGCCGGCGAGCGGCGAAGTGCCGAGAGGCGCAGCGGCGAGCGGCGGAGCGGCGAGCGGCGCAGCGGCGACGCCGCCCCGGTGTGGCAGCCGCCCCCGGGCAGCTTTGCCTTGGTGGTCGAGGGTGCGCCGGACGCGCTGGCCCGCGTTCCCGACGCCGACACGCGCGCGACAGCGAGAAGCCCGGCACAACGCGCCGACGTGTCAGATGGCGCCCAGTACAACGCGTCACCGGCACAACGCGTCGCCGTGTCAGATGGCGCCCAGTACAACGCGTCACCGGGCGCGCGGAACGACGAGGACGTCGACGAGGACGAGCGTACGGACGCGGATGCGAATGTAATTGCGAATGTAGTCGGCTCCCCGGACTCAGAAGACAACTCGGAGGACGAGGCGTCGGGCGTCGGGCTGGACAGCGCCGAGGACTCCGACGACGAAACCCAAGCCTCCGACGACGACTGGGAGTCGGACTCGGAAACTGCCGTGGTGCCGATGACCGTCGCCCAATACAACGCCCAGTCGACCGGCGCCGCTGGTAGTACTCTTGCTCCTGGCGTCGCCCAATACAACGCCCAGTCGACCGGCGCCGCTGGTAGTGGCGTTGCGTCGGCCGCGCACGCGCCGGGGACTGCCGCCCCCTGGGTGACTGCCTCAGCCGTTGCGGGCGCCGCTATCGGCGCCAGCGCTCCGTCGGGCGCCGCATGCCCAGCCCCTCTCGCCGTGGCGACGGTCGGGGGCGGCGGCGCGGGCGGCAGCTCGGATGTAGGGGAGGTGACGTGCCCCTGCGGCGCGCCGCCACAGAGTCCACGCGCCGCCCGTTTGGAAAGCCTCGAGTCAACGGAACAGGAGCGCGAGGCGGCCGAGGCGGCGGCGGCTGAGAGCGCCGCGCAACAGTACGCGGCGGACGCGGCACTGCGCGTGGCCATCGCCTCGGGTAACCTCACGCACCTCCGTCGGGAGATCGCCGCTCATGGCCACGTGGCCTCTCCCGAACTCTTCAACGACGCGCGGCTGCTGCGCGACAAGCTGCGCGAGCGCGTGCGCAAGGCAGCACGCCAGCGGCGGCGGCAGCACGAGGCGGCTCGCGAGGAGCTCCGGCGTGCTCACCAGAATGCTCGTCTAGAGGCGCACGAGGCCCTCAAGGCGGCGTTGCAGCTGCAGGAGCTCGTTCACACGGATGGGGTGGGCCCGCTGCGCGCGGCCATAGCGGCCAGCCAGGCGGCGGCGCGGGTGCTCCAGGTGCCGAGATGGCGCCTCCTCTGATTGCATGTGATTGCATGTGATTGCCTCCCTCATCAGGTGCCGAGATGGCGCGCCTCCTCTGATTGCATGTGATTGCCTCCCTCATCAGGGTCACGGCGCCGAGGCGCGCGTTCGAGCGGCGCAGGAGCGTCTGCACCAGTTGGAGCAAGAGGAAGCGGCGGCGGCGGCGGCCGAGGCAGCGGCGGCCGAGGCAGCGGCCGAGGAGGCGGCGGCCGAGGAGGCCACCGCGGCGGCGGCGGGGGACGAAGAAGCGGTCGAGTCGGGCCTTGCCACCGACGAGGTCACATCGGCGACCGATGAGGAGACGGTCGCGCAGATGATGGCCGCCGAGGCGGCGACCGCGGCGGCCGAGATGTCTCGCGTGCAGAGGGCGGCCGTCGGGGCGGCGGCGTTCGCTCCGCCGCGGCCGCCCTCGGCCGAGGGGCGGCGTGTGGGTGAGTGCGTTGTCTGCCTCGACCGTCGCAACTCGCACGTGCTCGTTCCCTGCGGCCACCGGTGCGTGTGCGCGAGCTGCGCGGAGCTCGTGCGCACCCATGGCGTTTGCCCCATCTGCCGCACGAACATCGTGTGGGTCTGCGAGGTCTTCGAGTGACGTCCCGTTTTTAATGTCCGAGATTCTTCAAAAACTATTTATAACGAATTCATAAGACAGACACGGTTTTAGGAGTGTTCGATGTTGGGCGACGCTCCAGCCAAGCGCAAGGTGCAGCTTGAGCCCGGATTCAGCCTTCCTCATTGGATGAAGTTTTCCAAGGATGCTGACCTGAGTGGAGGAGTGGGAAAGGCTGACCCGGAGGACGAGGGCAGCTGGAAGGTGTGGCCGATCGCAGAGATCCGGAAGCACGACGGCCCCGAGGACTTTTGGTCGGTGATTCGCGGTAAGGTGTACAACCTCACGCCATACATGAAATACCACCCCGGCGGCATCGACATTCTCATGAAGACTGCGGGCAACGATGGCACCGTGCTGTTTGATAAGTGAGTCGCCCTCGCATTCGCTGCGGTCATCTTGCATGGCACTGAGCCTGCTCTCGCGCTGCAGGTATCACGCCTGGGTGAACGTAGAGGCGCTGCTGGAGGCCTGCTTCATCGGCATCGTCGCCGCAAAGCAAGATGACTCGGAGGAGGAAGCAACCGAGCCGGCGTCGTCGCCGCCGCCGTCGCCGCCGTCGCCACCGCCTGCAGAGCCGACCGCCGCAGCCAGTGCTTCGCCCAAAGCGCGCATAGTGTGGGACGAGAAGAACCTCGCCGCGAACGATGCCGAACGTGGCGTGGCTTACGGCACTCTCAAAATCGACCAGCCCGAAACGCCTTTTTTGTACGGCCCAGCATCTCGGCCACATCGACCCCCAACTGCATCGATGGCAGCACATGCCGCGCGCCACGTGCGGTGCGCAACGAGGACTGACCGCTGGCACCCCTATTCACATTCACGCTGCAGGTACTACGAGGATGGGTCTGCGTCGCGAGGTGATGATGATCCCAACGTGGCCATCCACAGCAAGTACCTCCCCGAGCTGCGGCTGTCGGGCGGTCCGCATGCAGAAGCATCCTCCTCTGAGGCGGACCGCCCGGGACGACGCCAGATGGCGGTCGAGGAGCTGCAGGTGCTGCTCGGGCTTCTCAAGACGGACGAGAACGGCGAGGCGATCCTCGAAGAGCCCAAGTACACTGCCGCTGGCGACGCGGAGTTTCAGGCGAGACGCCAGGTGTGAATGTGAATGGTCACCTGCCCTTGAGGCTGCCCAAGCGTGGCAAGCACGTGCGCACCCCTATTCACATTCACAATTCTGGCGCTGCATGGCGCGCGTGTACGCGCCTCCCTCCCTCCCTGACCAGCTGTGAGCGCGCCGCCCCTGTCCCTGCTAGGCGATCTACGCGGGCGAGGCTCAGATCGCGGCGGCGTCCATGGGCCTGCCCGAAGGCTGGGGAGCATGCCTCTCTACCTCTGAGCCGCGTGAAATCTTTTTCGTCCACCTCGCCAGCAACGCGACGCAGTGGGAGCGGCCGGAGGCGAACACAGGTCCCACTGCGCCGGCGACGGAAGGCGCGGCTGCGGCGGATCTGTCGTAGCAGGGGGTGCAGAGGGTTGTGGAATGTGACTGTGAACACAGAGAGAGCGAGAGAGTAGTAATGAAAGCCACTGTGGTCTGTGCCAGGCTGCCACGTGCCAGCCACGCCGCACCGCCCGTGCATTTCCATTTGTGATTTGACGGAATTGTGAGTGCGTGTCTGATTGAGTGATTGTGGGGAAACGGCAAACGCGTCGAGCACTGGTGCACACTGCGACACAGGCACAGCGAGGCAGGGCGCGCAGGGGGCAGTGGGCGTGGGGTTATAGCCTCCATTCTGTATAAGGTCTTAAGGTGCGTCACAACAGTCAACACAAAACACCACACGGAGTGAGTGTGAACTAGCCGCGAGGCACACCGGGGTCGCGCGCGCCCGCGCCCCGTGCGCGGTACACCTAGGTACCGATAGCTCTGTGTGGTGTCCCGGCTCCCCCGGTGTCTTTTTACCGGTACTGTACCGTTGCTCTGGTTGTGAAACGACTCGGAACCTGGCCGCGGCGGCCGTGCTTGTGTGGCGAGAGAGACACGGCCGAGGCGAAGCGGCTTTGTGCAGCAGGACTTGCCGAACTCTCCCGACTCGAGGAAACGTGGGTTGATGATTACAACACGAGGCGATTCGCGCGAGGCGCTACTAGCCATCAACGCGGTGACGCCCGAGGACCCGCGCAACCCGCTCACCAACAAGGACACTCGGCGCAGCTGCCTGGACGGGGATGCTATCACGGCGTCACTCTCGTTCGTCAACGCAGCACTCGGCGCTGGTGTGCTTGCGTATCCATTTGCATTCTCCGCCGCGGGGCTGGTGGTGGCTGCTTCGACCACCCTCTTCATAGGCTGCCTGAGCACCTTCTCTCTCTGTATCATCATGCACAGCATGCAGGTTGCGCGCTCGAGAGTACTCGCAGCATCGTCGGTCAGCTCCTTTGGTGACCTCGTGCGTGAGGTGCTCGGGCCAAAAGGCTCGACGTTTCTGGAGGTTCTGATTGTGGGCAACGGTTTCGGTGCGTGCGTGGGCTACATCGAGGTCATCGAGGATGCGGCGGATTCGGTCACGAGCGACGCGCGACTTAGCTCTTTCCACATCAGCCGGAAGGAGTTCCGGCTGATCGCGTTGTGCGTCGCTGCGCTGCCCTGCTTTGGCCTGTCGTGCCTGCGTTCAATTGAGGCTCTCAAGTACTCTGCGGCCGCCTCCGTAATCGCCGTGTTCTTTGTCGTCGGCACTCTCCTGTACCAGGCGATCGAGAACCCGTGCAATCCCAATGCATGCGTGGACGAGCATGGCGCACACGGTTGGGACGAAGGGACGAGCGGGGTGGCCCTCTGGCCGACGCTCACGATTGCCGGGCTGCTGCGGGTCCTCAAGGCCCTGCCGCTCATCGCCTTCGCACTGCAGATGCACATCCAGTGCCCCGCCGTCTTTGACGCCATGCCCGCCCGCCTGCAGACCTGCATCTCGGGTCGGAGATTGATCGCCGTCGCCGCCGTCGGTTTGGTTCTCTGCCTCTATCTGCCCATAGGTGGGTGCCTTTGACGGTCACTGATTGCTTTGGGTTGCATATGACCGCATATGATTGCATGTGATTACCACTCTCGGTCACTCATTTGCCACTCATGATCGCCTCTCCCCACAGGCATCGCGGGCGTGGTGCGCTTCGGCCAGGCCACCGAGCCAGACGTGCTGAACAACTTCGGGGTGGGCGATCAGGCCGCGAACGTGGCGCGCGCATGCATGTGCCTGACTGCTCTCGCTGCGTTCCCGGCACAGCACTTTCCCGCGCGTACGGTGCTCTACAAGGTCTGGAAAAAGGTTCGCCGCTGCTGCAAGCCCGCCGACCTTCAGAACGGCCTGCCTGAGGAGGAGCTCGAGCGCAACGCGCCCGTTGGGGGGCTCTCGCTTTGCTTCGCTTTGACTGAGGCGGTGCTGTGGAACGCCGCGGTGCTCGGCGTGGCCGGCTTTGCGGTGCTGAACAACATCAAGCTCGACATCATCTTCCAATTATTGGGCGCCATCGTGGGCGCCTCGGTCATCCTCATCATCCCCGGGCTCCTCTGGGCTCGTGTGGGCTCCGGCAGGCCTGGGTCACTCGTACGCCTCGCGCCGTCGGCGGTACTCATCATCCTAGGGCTCTTCTTAATGTTCACCGGCACGTTCGTGTCGCTGCAAGAGCTGCCCTCGCTCTTTGAGAAGGGCGGCAACTCGACGAAGGCTTAAGCGCCATGGTGAGCACATCAAGAGCGCGAGCGCATCCCCGATTCCCCCACAGGGCACATAGGCGTGTCCAAGAATCGCCGGCACTGAAAGGCGCGGCCTTGGCAGTTGGCTGGTGGCGTGCTGGCTTCTGGTGTAGCAGACGCGTCTGACGCGTAGCACTTGGATATTGGATTGAGTATTGTCGCAGTATAAGCGCATGCATGCAAGTGAAGTGCGTGCGTGTGAAGTTGCGATAAAGTTGCGAAGTTGCTGAGCGGTGCAATCTGCAAACGCTTGTTCCCGTCAGCAAAAGTCCGTCCGGTCCCCGGGGGCTCCGGGGCACGTCCAAACCGAACCCGAACTCCCGCGCACTCGCCACTCCGTGCGAGTACCGAGTTGTCCGAAGGATTTGGAATTATTTTGGATTTTTAGGATAAAAACTATAGCTTGATCTGTACAAATCTCGGTACCTGAATCGCCCACACCAGCTATCGTATCTACCAAAGTATCTACTAGTATGGCAAAATGGCCACTATCCGGTTAACCCGGATGGCGCTGGAGCCAGCCGGATACACCATACACGCCACTCAGTTTGAAATCAGGTACTATGAGGATTGTGTGCAAATCCAGAATTTAATCCCTCCCCTAGACCCCCCTCTGGGTGACGGGGGGGTTGTTATAGAATTTGGGGGGGGTGTTATCAGGATACGTATCCCATGTATCGTGCATGTATCGTGAACGTATCGTGAACGTATCTTGATGTGTCCCGTTCATATACATCAAGATACATCAGGA
>ENA-UOXP01000429-UOXP01000429.1-mixed-culture-metagenome-genome-assembly--contig:-NODE-429-length-32820-cov-31.444041_pt1 | contig 32820 bp, 19 predicted proteins | sample MGYA00238161_ERZ761639 | MGnify/ENA primary metagenome ERZ761639 (study PRJEB28913, sample SAMN08776760) | mixed culture metagenome | isolation source: Freshwater growth medium | place: USA...
CAAGCGACTGATGGCTTCCCTCATCAAGCGACTGATGGCTTCCCTCATCAAGCGACTGATGGCTTCCCTCATCAAGCGAGCTACTCCATAAGCCCCGCGGACGCTTGTGATTGCTACTGATGATCACTGATGACCTGTGATGGCCTCCCTCATCAGGTGAGCTACTCCACAAGCCCCGCGGACGCTTGGGTGACTCCCCGCGCTCAAGCACGTGCGCCCGGGGGGGCTACGAGCGCCGCCCGCCGCGGCGGCGGCCGTTCATTGCAGGTCTGAGAGAGAGAGAGCGAGAGAGAGAGGACCACGGCGGGCAGCGGAGGCGTGCCGCACTGCCCGCCGGGTGCCCACGTCCAGACACGCTCAACCTCAGGCGCGGAGTCGCAGCCGAAGGCATGAGCGCCGGGACTACGCCGGGACCGAACGGCAAGCATTCTCCATCTATTCACCATCGATCGGCCGGCCTTACGTTACACATGTGCCATTCTGCTCACTGCTACTATATCTATAATGTACGTCGTCGACGGTACAAACCGCGAATCGTTATGTAACTGTATTTTTTTTAGATCCAACTACCGTGACGGGTTCGGGGCTGGACCGCGGAGACCTCGTCACCTTGAGAACCGAGAACGGTGTCGCGGACGCGGTGCCGCTGCTGGCCTCTGGGCCCTAGAGCCTAGTCGACTCTTGTCGCGGAAATCAATTTTCTAAATTCTGAAGCAGAAGCAACCTTCTGGAAGATGTTATTTGGATATTTTCGCACGGTCTTGGTACGCGTTCGGCTAACATGTATACACGGAAGTGGTAACATTCTAACGCGGTAACGGTAGTTGTCCCCCGTGTCCAAATCCGGCCTTTTCGCAAAGTGTGTATTTATACGCGATGGAAAGCTGCGCCGCGGCGCTGCGCAGAGTCTCGTTTGGGCCGCGGTCAAGCAGGTTTGTAAACCACACGCGCGATCAGCACCCTATCGTGCCCGACTCGCCGACAAAGCACCGTAGGATTTGGGACTGCATCCCATTTGGCTTCGAGCTCGATATGCTTTGGTTGCACCTGCAAACGCTTGGTGAGGTCGTCGATCGTTTTGTCATCGCAGAATCGAGCACCACGCACACGGCCAGGTCCGCGAAACCGTTGGTGCTCACATCGCTGTTGGCCAACGGCTCCGTGCCTAAAGCTTGGCAAAGCTTGGCAACCAAGATGACAGTGCGGGTCGTCGACTTTCATCAGGGCAGTGCTCGTTACTGCCAAGGCGGCAGGTGGGTGCACAACAGAGTGATGTGCTTCGAAGCCTTTCAGCGCTTCGTATTGGTCGAGACGGTCATCGAGCTCGCGTCGCCAGGAGACCTAGCCCTCTTTGGCGACACGGACGAGATTGCCAAGCCAGACGTCGTGCGCATGCTCGCTCAGTGCTATCCCTTTGACGGTGATGCTGCCTCGAAGGAGAGGCCGTTCTTCTACATTCTGAAGCTGTCGCTCTACCAATATGGAGTGCATTGCCAGATTGGCAACGATTGGAAGCATGGCACGCGAGCCTTCAGCGTCGCCACCCTCCAGGCAATGTATGGGCAATATGAAAACGCCACACCCGCGGCTCTCGGTGAGATGAGCACGGGCTTCACCAGGTATCGCGAGCGCGTATGGTCGGCTCCTCTTCACGAGAGCTACCCGACCATACCGAACGCAGGTTGGCACTTCACCTCATTCGGCGAGCCTTGGGACCTCGCGCGCAAGTTGCGAACGTGGAGTCACCACGGCATCTTCCTTCGCAGCAACCTGACCGATTTGGCGCGTCTCGAGCGCTGCTCGCGCCACTGCCTTGATCTCAGAGGAATTCAGAATCGCACCTGCAGAGGCGAGCCCAGCTGCAAAGGGCGGCCCGCAACAGGTTGCGACGCCCTCGTGCCTGGCAAAATGCTCACGACGATGAGTTCGACTTCAGACCTGCCACCCCCGCTGCTCATAGAGCGTGCCCACTACCCAGCCTCCTGGTATCGGTATGTTAAGTGGATGGACTAACGCTCCTTTGGCGCTCCCATATCGTCACACAGTTAATCAGCGTCATTCTGTCTAGTTTCGCAGTAGTAGTAGTGTCACCTCGCGGCGTTGCGGCGGGCGCCAGCAGAAACCGGTACCGGTACCGGTAAGACTACCGGTACAGTTACCGGTACTCTTACCGGTGAAGCAACCTCTCCAACCAAATGTCATGAAGCTTGCAGTGCGTCCTCCCTGCCACGTCCAGCTTCCGATCTCGCAGATGGCGGGTGCCGCGCGCCTGCTCGTCCTGCTTCTCGGGACATTAGTGGTGCCGCTAACTGGGCAGCCGCCGCCAGCGCCGACAGCGGTCTCGCCGCCTGCACAGACTTTGACCGCGAACTTTCCAGAGGACCGTTCGCTCTGTCCCTCAAACAACATCGCGTGCCTGATGGGAACCTTCATAAATGCGGCCGAATTTCCTGCGCGGACGGTCACAAGGCCCGACCCAGTTGTCAATGAGGGGTACTTAGGGACCAGTAACCCGATCACTCAAACTCGGTGGCTGCTGCCCGAGGGATTTGTCGTCGATTACACAGGTGGACTTCAGCTGCCGCCGGAGTCTTACCGAGCACCCGAGGCCTACGTAAACGAGGACGGGGCCTCCGCGTACGTCGGCTTGAACGTGACGATTCTCGTGAACGACACCCACTTCACGCCTCAACGCGTCTCGGTCATGCCCAACACGACCGTTACCTGGCTGCTGCAAACGTTTGAGACTGTCCTCATCCGCAGCGATGATGATGGCGGTGCATTCAATTCGGGCCCGATCAACCGCAACTGGATGCCCAGGTACGTCCATGTGTTCGATCAGGAGGGTGTGCACGACTATCGCAACGCCGAGGTCGAAGTGTGGCAGGGCGACTTCACAGGGCGCATCGAGGTCAAGGCGTACAATTGCAGTACGTACGCGGATTGCATGACGTGCGAACTGTACTCCCAGTGCATATGGTGCCCGGGATCAAACAAGTGCATGGAGCGCAACCCGGCAACCAACCTACCTCTTGATAGTTATGTCGTCATTAGTCTCCCGTTTGTTCAAGGGCGCGAGTACCAGGGCGCCCGTTACATGGAAGGGTACGATCTTCGGACGGCCTCCAACATCGTCGCCTGGTTTCCATGGCCACCCATCCGCCGCGTCCCGCGCAAGATTCTCGATTCGGAGGTGCCGACCTACTTTGACCCACTGAGCAGCACTTCTTGCATCGCATACAAGCGCAACCGCGCCGCCGAGAATTGTTCTGACTTCCCCGCACAGCCTCCCAAGAACCGAGTCCATGGCATCGAGAGGCCCAATCGACCGCGGCTCAACGAGTTCTTCATGTGCTATGATCACCTCATGACCTCCTGGTCGAAGCCCGACCTGCCCGTGCCTGTGGTGAATCCCCTGTACCCGCCGCCCCGGCCTTCCCAGAACGTCACTCAGAACGTCTCTCAAACCGGCTCTCGGCGCCTTTCGGAGCTGCCCTCTTTAGACTTTCCTGCGCTCGATCCATCCTTGGATTTTTCGTTTGAGACGGTGGTGCGCGACCCTTCGTCCAGTGCAGGCCGCCCTGGGCGTCCCCGTTTACACCATGACGAACTCGGTACCGACGCGGAGCACGGACAGCAGCAAGATACACCCGGGCTTGTCGATGATCCGCTCGACACTACGTACCGGCCACTCACTCAGGTCGCTCCACCGGTCATTCAGATGGGTCCGCGGGAAGCTCTGGAGTCTGCTGATGCGTACATGCGCGCCCCTACGAGACGGCGGACGCAGCTGCTGGTGCTGACTCAACAGATCACCGCATGGGATCGCATCCCGTCCGCGCAGCGAATCCTCGCGGGCCCGTCCATTGCCGGCGTCGACATGTGGGCGCGACTCCAGGCGGCGCTCTCCCTGCGCTTTGGCCCCCGCTGCAACGCGACGCACAACTGCGACGACTTGCGCGGCACGTGCCTCAACATTAGCGGCCATCCCATCATCGGCTATGATCAGAATGGCACATGCCGTTGCCACCCATGGTTCGGCGGGGACGACTGCTCGAGCATGATCCTCAACGACGTGACCTGTGCGGGCTTTCCAGACCACGACTACTGCCAACGGATTCGCTACAAGCTCTATTTTTGCGGCAACGTCCAGTCTCAAGATGGGCTGCCTCAGGTGTGCCTCAACCAGGGACTCACGGTGGTCCAGTGTGGGCAAGCGGGACACATGCGAGGAAACCGGTCTGTATCCGGCACACCGAATTTTGTTGGCCGGCCTGAGAACGGGTACGCATCTACCGCGTGCATCAAGTGCTTGGCGCGCGTGGGCCAGTCGCAGACCTTGGAGCTTGTGCGCATGGAGACGTTTTCAAAGTCGTGCGACCCGAAGATCATGCTCAGATTTTGCCAACGGCAGGAGGACGCGTGGGCGCAGCGAATTTGCAACTACTGCGGGGATTGGTTCGCCCGAGAAGGTTCGGTGCTGCCGCAGGGTGGTAGGGCGCGCGAGAAGCAAGTCTCGAAAATGGGCTCCTACTTTCGAGGCACGCGCATCGGCTCCGTCGAGAAGCGTATTCGCGGCATCGTGCCGCCAAATCTTGACATCGTGGGTCACAACATGGCTGGTGGCTTGCGCTACTGCAAGAGGTCCACCACTTTTTCGAGCTCTCGACACTACTACACGGAGGCGGATCTCATGCAGCCGGGCCAGACGTGCCGCTTGGACGGGCCAGACGCGTTCCGGCCAATGTTCGAGAACTGGGACTTCAGCCGAAGGTTCCCCTGCAGCGAGTTTTCGCTCTACGAGAGTGAGATTGAAGAAGCAGCCGTCCAGCTTCGCATTGATTGCAACCCCAATGTCGTCACCGACCGTTTTGGGACACAATGCCTCGACCCCGACGACCCCGTCACATGCCCCAAGGCGCGCCTGTGTGTTGGACGTTCCTCCCATAACACGCACACAGATGACAACATCTGCCACACAGACACGCCCGACTTTCGAGACCTGGACGTGCTCGTGGCTTTCAAGGGGCTCGACGCCATGCGTTTCTTTGTCGACCCACTGCCCACCGGCTACACGTGCAACATGTACGTTCCATTCGCTACCTATGCGGACCCGGTCGCCAGGCAGACGTTCCTCACGAATTGGGCATACGCGAATCAAAGGGTCCCCATTCCTTGCACGTTCTTCCAGCACGCCATTGTGCTGTTCCCAGATCGCGATGTCGAATCGATTATGAGGTGGCTCGGTGGGTATTACGTCGACCGTCAATACATTCGAACGTACATGATCGGCGTTGACTGGGGCTTCGAGTCCAGGTTGGTGCCTCCACCACCTCCGTCATCTCCAGCTCCGCCACGCCCGCCGCCGCCGCCACGGATCATTTTACCTCCTCCGGGCAAGGCCTCCCTCCCGTCGGTCCGGATTGGGTGATCGTCCCCGCCGCCATCCTAGTTCCGTAGTGCTTGCAAGTCCTGGTCTTAGACCAAGAGTCTTGGGCTTCAACCTTTAAGAGACGACTTACCACTTACGCCAGAGACGCAGGGTGCGGGCATCTCAGACACATGATCGTCTCTTACGTCTATTAGACAATTGCATTTAGCTCGCGTTTAGGACAGTCACCGAGTCGCGAAACGATTCTTTTGTGAGATTGTGAGCGCCGGTTCAGTCATCAGGTATAATACATTATTAAGTCGGGTTGTTTACCGCGCTCGCGGGCTGTATGGGGGCTGCTTCTCCTCGCCGGTCCCGGCTCGCGCCACGTCATCTTGTCTCGTGAATTTGAATCGCACCCTCGACGGACGCCGTTTCGACCCACGCAGTGTCGAGTCGAGTCTCGCTGAGCTTTTAATGAGCTTTCCACACTTGACACTATGTCACACTTTCGTCGAGTCTCGCTGCGTGGGCTTTCCACAGGATAATTGGTCTGCGCCTCCCACGGTGTGTCTCCACGGGACCGGTGCGTGTGCGTCTTGCCGCGATGGCAAAATAACGTTCACGTGAAAATTGGTCAGCAATTTCAGAGAGAACGTGAACACGTCATCAAACCCTTTCACCACTCTTCGACGAGTGCCCACGTACATGTCCCTGTACGAGGTCCTCGGAGTGGATCGATGTGCCTCGGCCGCGGAGATCAAGAAGGCGTATCGCAAGCAAGCGTTGCTGAGCCACCCAGACAAGAATCCCGGCGACGAGGTTGCCGCGAGTTTCTTTCGCAAGGTGGCTGCAGCCTATGACGTGCTCGGCAACGAGTCTAAGAGAGCTCTCTACGACCAAGGCGGATGCAGCAGCGACGCGGACATTCTCGGCGGCTTTGACTTTGACAAGGCCAGCAAAGCGTTCAACGCTCATCTCAGCCAGGCTTTGTTGCGGCAGTGGCGGCCGGGATTCACTTTGCGCGGCACAATCATCAGTGAGGGGAGGCGTGTGACAGTCACCATCCATCCGGACGGATCGATGGATGAGCAGCAGCACGTCTTCTGGGGCGGTTCTCGCATCGGCTTCCTCATCAATTACATGAGCATGACCACACAGCTTCCGAGCGGTGGCCGCTACCACCGAGTGAGCTTCTCCACCACCTTTGGCGAACACCTCGCAGCAGCCGTCGTTCCTGGCGTCCTCGCGAATGGGGGGCACCTTGGGCGCGCGGTCACGTCCGTCGTGGCTTGGTTGCCCACGGCCCTGCTGCTCAATACTGTGTACCGGCTGCTCCTGCGACCCAAGATCTGGGCCAAGCCGGGCGCGATACCCGAGGCCCTGGCGGACGCGATGAGGCATGCGAGCCCACATGCCTTTGTGCGCCCTTAGTTATACTGATACATAGCTCGTAGACAGAGAGAGTCTGACCGTGGTGCGCCGTGTAGTATGAGTAGGAGGACCGGGAGGCGCATCCGAAGGTAGGCGCGCTATCTTTTAAGGAAACGTTCCATATGTTATATACAATCGTGTACACCCGGCCGGCTTAAGCGAACGTGGTAACACGCGCGGAGCGCGAGCGGGACAAAAGCGAAATCGAAGCGGTCGAGCGGCCGCGGCGCGCAGCCGCAAGCGCGGCAAGCCGCGACATATGTATGAATTTACATTTCATTATTATTAAACCGATGCGAGATGATGCGTCCTCGAACGACCGGACAAAAAATCCCCAAATATAATAAAAATAAACATAACGAATATTACGGCCGCGACGGCCGACGCGTCCGAACCGCGTGCAGCGGAATCCACCGGATCCGCCGGGGAGACCGGACCGTGGACGATGCGCGCTGACGGATCCGATCCCGACACCCGAGGCGAGGATGCAGGATCAGCGATCTCTGTCATGGCTCTCGGGCCACTCGCGCTCGGCCGGTGCGAACAGCCGAACGGCCGGGGCGCAGGCAGCCAGGCACCCACACCTCCCACAGTATGGTACTCGGTAGTCTTCTACTCTTCGAGACTCTCTCTTTCCTCTCTACTTCCGGTGCGGCTGGTGCGGCTGCGGCGTCGGCTGCTGCTGCTGAGGCTGCTGCTGTGATGGCCCCGCCGCCAGCGTCGGCGGGTGCGTCGGCGCCGCCGACGACGAGAGCGTTGATGGCTGTTGCATGGTCGCAGCTATGGCCGCGGTTGGCGGGACCTTGCTGCTCGGCAGTTGATGCATCGGCACGAGATTGCCGAGATTGCGAATCTCATTGGGTCGAGATCGCCCGGGCTTCGAGGCTACTGAGGAGGCTGCTGGCTCGCTCGAGGGCCACTGGATGCCACCCTTGATGGCGCTCGGAACGGCGCTCGGCACGGGTTTCGTCACGACGCTCGTCCAGCTCGACCCACCCGCATAGCTGGCGCCGCTGGCTGTGCCCGACACAGCGCCGCCGGATGTGCCCGACACAGCGCCGCAGGTTGTGCACGACACAGCGCGATGGACGGAGCCCGACACAGCGCCGCGTGTTGTGCCCGACACAGCGCCAGCACCCGGCACGGCGGCGCCACTCAGGGCCAAGGGTGCGAAACCACCGCCGGCGGCAGCAGCGGTAGCACCGGGTGCGACGCTCGGGGGTGGGACGGTGGCGGGCGGGACGATCGACGCCCGAGACGGCGCCCAAGGCACAGGTCGACCGCCAACGCTCGTGGTGGTGGTGGTGGCGGTGGTGGTGGTGGTGGTGGCGGTGGCGTTGGCGGCTGCGGCTGCGGTGGTGGTGGTGGTGGTGGTGGTGGCGGCTGCGGCTGCGGTGGCGGCTGCGGCGGTGGGCGCTCCTTTCCAAGGTCCACCCGAGGGGCACGCACCGCCAGCCGCGCCAGGCGCCGCGCCCCCGTTGCTCATCGCCGCGCCCCCGTTGCCGGTAGTCGGCGCCGCGTCGTTGCCCGCAGCCGCAGCGGCAACCGACACAGGCGCTGTCACGGGCGCGGGCGCCGTCACGGGCGCAGCCGCAGCGGCAACCGCGGCGCGGAACTCAGCTGCAGGGGCCCGCGGGTGCGGCCAATGAACCGCTGACTGGGCGGCACCCATGACGGCGCCTGCGCTCCCGGCGACAGGCGCTGCCGCGGGCGCTGTCATGGGCACGGGCGCCGTCACTTGCGCGGGCGTGGGCATTGCGGCGACGGCGCCGCTGCTGCTGCTGATGACGCTCGGCGCGGCGCTTGCTGTGGGAAGATGGTGCGAGGCGCTCGGCGCGGCGCTTGCTGTGGGAAGATGGTGCGAGGCGCTCGGCGCGGCGCTTGCTGTGGGAAGATGGTGCGAGGCCGCCCGCCGCGCCGCGCTGAGCGCTTGGTGCAGCGCCCTGTGGACGAGGCTGAGGACGGCGGCCTCCTGTTGCTCGGGATGCATCGCGGCGATCTCGGGGTCGAGCAGCGCGCCGTACAGCCCCTCGAGTAGCTCGTCCGACAGGCACTCCCCAACTGCCACTCGCGCGAGCTGGAGCGGCGTCGGGAGTGCGGGTGCCGTGGGCGTCGCCAGCAGCGAGCGACTGATGGCGAGGCGGTGGCTGGCCGAGAGGTGCTCAGAGGCGGCGCGTGGCGTGATCAAGCCGTCGCTCGCGCTGCCCAGGCGCGATGCCGGCGTCGCGCCCGCAGCTGCGCCCGTCGCAGTGCGCTGGCGCTTTGGTGCCGGCGATGGCAGCACAACCTTCTGGCCTTCGTTCCGGTTGAGGCAGTTGACACACTTGCACGTGTCCGCGCACTTGATACCCGCCTGAAAGCACTCGCAGTATTTCTTGAGGCACCCCGACTTCTTGCAGTTGCAGCCGCGGTTATGCGCACTCGATGCCTGCTCGGTGCTCGAGATCTTTGGCCGGAACGCCTGCTGGTTGCGCTCGAGCGTGGACTCGATGGCCTGCTTGCGCAGCTCGTCGTTCTCGGGATTATTGAAGCAGCTCTGGCAGTTGCACCCGTAGCAGTACTGGCCCGACGCGAAGCACTCACAGTAGAGCTTGAGGCATCTGCTGTTGCGGCAATTGCACGTCTTGCGCTTCTCTCCAACCGTGGAGGGCGGCTTGCGGCCCTGCGCCGAGGGCGAGGGCTTGGGCACGAGCCCCGAGGGCATCGAGAAGAGGTCGCGCTCCGCCATCGCAAGCAATACTTGCCGACGCGCGCCGTTTCCGTGGGTAAGGCCTCTCTTGTGGTCACCCAGATCCTCCGCCCTGGTTTGTATTTTGCCAACGCGGAACCGCGATTCATACCGTTTTCACAGTGCAAAAGTTTGGTTACGAGATGACAGTTATCAGAGCGACACCCGTTAGGTAGGTACTGGTCGTCTCTGCTAGTATCGTTTTCCTTACTTCCGTTTCTGAATGTCGTTTGAGCAAAACGCGCTGTCTCGGCGTAGGCTTTCCGTTCTTCGGCTTCGCTATTTTCCTCGGATTTCCTTTGGCAAGATTTCTGGCGCGGAGAAGACGCACTTGACGGGCCCTGATGTCTGAGATCAAGCACGAGTCCATGGACACCGCACCCACAACCGAGCCCGCCACCATGTCAGACAAGCCTGCCGAAAGCGCCGCGCCACCAAACCCCGCGATGGCCGGGGGGTCGGCACCCATCCTCCCGCCTCTGTCATCCTCTGCGCCTCACGCTGGAATCTCGGCGCCGCAGGGCGATTCGCGGCCGCCAATGCCAATGGGCCAGCTCCCACCCACCTCGGGAATGCCCCCCATGCAACAGCCCGGACGACAGGGTCCCCCGGGCGGGCCTGGCCCCATGCCAGGCGCTCCGAATCCAGGCGTGATGGGTGGGCAGCAGCCTGATCGCGGCGGTGTGTCGATGCCCGACGCGCCAATCAAGTACGAGCCGCAGGGCCCGCTCCCTGGTGGCAACGTGCCCATGGCACCCGGCGGCCCGGCGGCTCAACCGCAGCCTTACCGTCAGCTCAAGGTTGAGGACGCCCTCGCGTATCTGGACCAAGTCAAGATGAAGTTCGAGAAGCAGCCTCAGATCTACAACAAGGTATGCGCTTGCGCGCGCGCGCCTTGTCTCGATGGCGCGTGCGCCGCACGCCGGAGCCGCGTCGCGCCCGGCGCCATTGTGATGGACACTCTCGTGCGCGCGTCGCGCACGCGCACACGCCGGCTTATTGACGAAATCTCGCGTGCGCGCGCGTCCTGTGGCAGTTCCTCGACATCATGAAGGAGTTCAAGGCGCAGAGCATTGACACGCCGGGCGTCATCGACCGCGTGCTCAACCTCTTCTTTGGCCACCGCGAGCTCATTCTCGGCTTCAACACCTTCCTGGTGCGCCCAACACGGCGCCCTGCACGGCGCCCCGCTGCACAGCGCCCAGCTTTGCACCCAGCTGCTCGCTAGCCTCCCCCCCCAAAGGCACTTCGCATCGGTGGCGCGCGCCGCGCGACGCTCGCACCGCCGACCGTGTGGTGGTGCGCTTTGGTGCCGTCTCGCTCGCAGCCGCCCGGGTACAAGATCGAGTTTTCGGAAGACGAGAACAAGCCGCGCGTGCAGCTCAAGTATCCGCCAGGGATGACAGGACCACAGCCGCAGGGCTTTGCGCAGATGAACGCGGCGCACGCGGCGGCGGCGGTGCAGGCGCAGGTGCAGCAGCCCGTGCCGCTCTCGGTGCCGCACGGGGCGGCTGGGGTGGGGCCCGTCGGGTACGACCGGATGGGTGGCCAGCCGATGGACACCGCTCCGCCTGGCCCGCCCGCGGCCCCTGCCAACAAGAAGGCCCCCATCGAGTTCGACCAGGCGATCAACTACGTGACCAAGATTAAGACGCGCTTCGCCAAGCAGCCCGAGACGTACAAGGCCTTCCTCGAAATCCTGCACACGTACCAAAAGGAGCAGAAGACCATCAAGGAGGTGTACGAGCAGGTCTCTCACCTCTTCAAGAGCCATACCGACTTGCTCAGCGAGTTTTCACAGTTCCTGCCCGACGGCTCGCCCGAGGCGGGCGGGCTGCTCGGAGGGCCCAAGGGCAAGGGCAAGGGTGGCCTGCTTGGACCGCCCATGGGTGGCATGGGAGGCGGCCTCAAGCAGCCCGTGGCGCAGCGGCCTGGCGCCAAGGGCGGAGCGCCGATGAGCGGTCCAGGCGGCCCGCGCCCAGTCGGCCCGGTGGAGGAGGAGGATGAGCGCTTCTGGCAGAAGCGTCGCAATGGCCCCGGCGGCGGGCCGCCCCCGCCCGGCCGCAAGGACGAGAGCAAGCGGGTGGACGCCGCCGCTCGTTCGCCCGAGGCCGAGTTCTTCTCCAAGTGTCGCAATCGGATGCCCAAGCCGCTCTACCTCGAGCTGCTCAAGTGTCTCAACTTGTACTCGCAGCAGGTGCTCGACCGGTCTGAGCTGCTCACGCTCGTGCACGACCTCTTCAAGCGCTCCCAGTTTGAGCTCTTCGGCACCTTCCGCAAACTCCTCGGCTACTCGGGCGGTGTGGAGCAGCAGACGCGCGACGTGCCGTCGCCGCCGGCGACCTCTTCGGCCCCCATGGCTGAGGGCGGCAACTTCCGCGAGCTCGACTTCACGACGATGCGCCGGCACGGCACCTCGTACCGCCAGCTGCCCGACACGCACCCGGTGCCGCCCTCATCGGGCCGCGGACCTCTCGAGACGCTGGTGCTCAACGACACCTGGGTGAGCGTCGCGACGGGCACCGAGGATCTCAACTTCAAGACGTTGCGCAAGAACCAGTACGAGGAGTGCATCTTCCGCGCCGAGGACGAGCGCTTCGAGCTCGACACGACCATCGAGACCAACCAGTGCACACTCACGTACCTGACCACAATCTCGCTCGAGATCGAGCGCTTCTCGGAGCAGGAGAAGCGTCGGTACAAACTGCCGCAGGTGCTCTCCGCGATGCACTGCAAGTCTATCCGGCGGCTCTACGGCGCGCAGGGCGCGCAGGTCATCGAGATGATGCACAAGTGCCCGGCGGCCGCGGTCGCGCCTCTCCTGACTCGGCTGAGGCAAAAGGACGAGGAGTGGCGGGAGCTGCGCCGCCAGTGCGGCAAGACGTGGAAGGAGGTGTACGAGAAGAACTACACGAAGGCGCTCGACCATCGCTCGTTTTACTTCAAGCAGGGCGACAAGAAGAACTTTTCGGGCAAGCAAATGGTGATGGAGCTCAAGGCGCTCTGCGAGAATGCCGACGGCGAGAACGCCGCCGCGTTGCGAGCCACCCTTGGGGACGAAGAGACGAGCGCGGCGGCCGCGGCCGCGGCCAACAAGGCGGCAGGCGCGAGCGGTGAGGGCTCGCTGCCGCCGCTCGCGCCGCCCACGTCGCTCACGCTGCCGTTCACGGTCAAGGCGGCGACGCTCGCCGAGCTCCACAACGACACGCTGGCGCTGATGACCTTCGGCGCCAAGCTCAATTTCAGCGTCGTCGAGGGCGACATCGACGAGAAGCTGCGCGCCTTCTGGAAGAACTTTGTGCGAAAGTTCTTTGTGTGCCCCGACGCGGACGCCGAGGTGCTTGCGCGCAAGGCGAGCGAGGGCGGCGCCGCCGACGGCACGGCCGCCGGCACGGCCGCCGTCGCCTCCGACTCGTCGGCGGCCGCGGCCGACGCGATGGACGTTGATCCGCAGGAGACGACTCCGCCCAGGAGGCACAAGCCCCTCCTGATCGTGTCGGCGGATGTGGGCGAGGAGGCGGCGACCCGTGACGCGCGGCCGCCCGAGAGTCGTTGGCTCATGCCGCTCAGCTACTCGAAGACGTCCCACCAGAAGTTCATTGGCAACTCGCACTTTTACATCTTCGTGCGCCTGTACCATATCATCCTGATGCGGCTGGACGCAGCCAAGGACATGGCGGCCAAGGCGGCCAAGGAGTACGCGTCGCGCCAGATCACGGACGCGGAGGCGGCGGCCTCCAAGGCCGATGCGGCGGCGGCGAGCAGCAGCGCGGCCAACGGCGTCGATGAAGCGTCGGCCGAAGCGCTCAACCGCGCGAGCGAGCTGCAGCGGATTCGTGACGAGTGCAAGGGCGACATGTATCTCGCCTTCATCTCGTGCCTGCGCCAGCTCATCGATGGTAAGATGGAGGCCTCGGCGTACGAGGACGTGCTGCGCACGCTGCTCGGCACGAATGCGTACTCGCTCTTCACGCTGCACAAGGTGATCTCGCAGGCGCTCAAGCAGCTCCAGATGTTGCTCGTGGAGGAAGCCTCACAGACACTGCTCGAGCTCTACACGTACGAGCGATGCCGCGCGCTGCCGGGGTCACTCTCGGAGGGCACGTACCGCTCGAACGCGCGCATGGTGCTCGAGGGTGACGACTGCTTCTGCATGGACCAGCTCTATGCGGCTGGCGGCGTGCATGGCGGCGCGCTCGTCCTCTCCTTCTTGCCCGAGAAGGAGGATTTGTCGGACGACGACGACGTCGAGGAGGGCGAGGACGAGGACGAGGACGAGGAGGACGAGGTGGCCAAGGCTGAGGCCGCGGAGCTGACCAAGTCCTTTGTGCTCGTCACGCGCGAGAAGCGATCTCGCATGCTGCTGCGTCGCACCGCGAGCACCAAGCAGCGTCGATGGGACGCGACAGTCTTGCGCAACGGCCTCGAGAGTCGAATCGCCACGTCGACGTGCAAGCTACGCTTCGTCTACAAGACCGAGGACGTGTGGTTTTCGAACACGAAGCGCAAGGCGGCCACGCGCGCCAAGCGGAGCAGCACCTCGGGCGGCAGCGGCGCCAAGCGGCAGAAGCTCAGTGGCTTCATGGAGACGCGTCTCTCGCGCGACGGCGCTGGCGCGATCAATGCGCTCGCAGGTGGATTGCCGCCCAAACGCGCGCCGCTGCCCAGCCATCACGTCCTCAAACCGCTCGATCTGGCCCCCGCGGCAGTCCCCGCGGCGGACAAGGCGTCGTGAGCAGCCCTGAGCAGTGGCGCTCATCGTCATGGGCATACCAGCATCGCAGCGGCCGAGAGGACGGAATGCAGCGACCGCCCCATAACCGCCCTACAACTGCCACATAACCGCCCCATATCCGCCCCAGCGAGCGCCCCATCGAACGCCCCGACGACGACGACGACGACGACGACGACGACAAGTCCACCACACTCCGTGCACTGTGCACGTTAGCGGTACCGTGCGCGCGGAAGGAGGATGGAGATGAACGAGCGACGTTACGATGAACGCGTTTCGTCAACGGAAGGAGGATGGAGATGAACGTGCGACGCGCTCGAAGCGACGCGCTTGAGGGCGTTGTATGCAGGCTGATGGGCGGCACACGCGGCCGAGGAGGGAGCACTACGAGCTGCCACTCAGGACACGGGAGGGAACATGACGTGGCATGTTCATGCAGGCCCATCAGCCTGCATGCAACGCCCTCAAGGGAGCACTACGAGCCGCCACTCAGGACACGGGAGGGAACATGACGGGCCGCCGCCGCTCAGGGGCCGCCGCTCAGGCTATAGCGCGAGACGCGGGGCACGTGGCAGGAGCTGGCGAGTTCCCACAATCATGGCATGAGAGAGAGGTGAGAGAGAGGATCGAGGCCGTCGCGGCGTCGCGGAGGCGGGCCGAGGCGGATGGGCATGTATCGAACTGGGCCGAAGTCAACTGGAACGGTCGCGACCTAGCTTGCCGTGCTCCTTGGCCAGACCGCGAGCGTGCACGCGCGTATGTGTTCGGGTGATCCATGGCATTGCCCATTGCGGTTGCGGGTTTCTTTTGACTTTTCCGCCGTTTTCTTGCCGCGGGTTCTCGTGTGAGTCGGATAACATACCCGCGAATATTATTTTTATTATTAAATTCCCGATAGTTACGTATACCCAATACCGCATGACGTGACGACCGGAAATGAGCGAGACATCGTTCGCACCTAGCATGTTCTAGCATGTTGCGCGCTCTGTTCCGCCACACGCGCCCGCACCGACCGCGGGTAGCAGCGACAGCTCGTACAGTGCCAGCTGCGGGCATCGCTCGTACGCCATTGCCTGTGGCAGCGCGCCGAGGGGCGGCTCGTCGAGCCGCAGCGCCGCCATCGCACCGCCCGCTTTGAGCGCCGTGGCCAGCAGGGCTTCAAAGTGCTCAGCAGCCGGCGCGCACGTAGATAGACTATCGAGGACGAAATTCAGTCTCCTCTCGATGGCGACGACGGCCGTTACCTCGCGCGCAGCCGAACCCTCTCCCTCCACCCTCGATTGCATCCATCGGAACACGTCGGCGAGTCGGACGATGAAGGCGGCCGTGAGGTCATCATCGTACACTACGTCTGCAGCGAGTATCATAACGCGCTGTGGGTGACTCAGCGCCGCTCGATCGCTCGCTCGCCAGTTGTACGACGAGGCAACAGCTGCGTCCTCCCGCCAGTCGCCTGGCACCCATGGTAGGCACCAATCGAATGCGCGCACGCGTACGTCATGGAGTCCGTTGGCATCCACGTTGGCACTCAGGTTGTGCAGCACGCCGTCGCCCACGTCGGTGGCGTACACCAGCCTCGCACCGAGCTGGGCCGCCATCAGGCTGCAGAGGCCGCAGCCGCTGCCCATCTCGAGAACGACCAGCTCGGAAGGAGGCCCTCGAAAGCGCTCTGCGTGGTGGATGAGATAATCACACAGTAGCAGCGCGCCGCGCCATACCTGCAAGCCAACATCCGCCAACGATGTACCGTCCTTAGAGTGAGCCAGTTGCAAGCATCTGCTGCGCCGCCGTCGCTTGACCGCGACGTCGCCATCCGCATCAACGGCGCAGCTCGAGATACTGTCATCGCCGGCGACGCAGGCGGGGTCGAGCCACGTGTAACTTGTCGTGCCGCTTGTCGCGCGGACGTGCATGTCGGACAAGATCGTCTCTTGAGGCTCCATTTTCACGCCAGTCCGTTCGTTCGTTCGTTCAGGGCCCACTCGACCAGACACACACCATCGCCTGTCCTTCCCTTGCCATTTTCATGCGCATTCAGAGGTGTGTGAAGTTGTGTGTGAAGTTGTGTGCGTGTTTTGTACGATGCTGAACCGTTAAGTGTTCTTTCCCGGCTCAACCGACGCGCTGTTCCGGGCGCGACATGCCACGACTTGTTCTCGGCTCCTCGTCCGCCTTCCGCCGCGCGCTCTTTGAGGAACACTTTCCGCTAGAGCGCAGCTCGTTCCGATCGCCCGACATAGATGAGAATGCTATTCGGCACACTGACGCACAGACTCTCACCCGGCTGATAGCCAATGCCAAGGCGGATGCGTTGGTGGAGCAGATGCTCAGCGAGGATCCGGCGGCTGATGCGCTCCTGATCTGCATGGACCAAGTCGTAGTGTGTGACGGTTGCATCCGCGAGAAGCCCACATCCGAAGCAGAGGCACGCCGATTCCTCGCAAGCTACCAGGCTGGCTCCAAGGCTGAGTGTGTAAACGGCTGCGTGGTCCACAATTTGAAGACGGGCGAGCGGCGCGCTGCAAACGAGATTGCGTCGGTGAGCTTCGACTCCTTCCCCGAGTCGACGATCGACGAGGCCATCGCGCAAGGACGCATCTACAACTCGTCGGGTGCGTTCGCCATCGACGATCCGCTCTTTGCTCCATATGTGACTCGGTTGGAAGGCGCACGTGACGCCGTCATCGGCCTCCCCTTGAGGACGCTCCGGCGGCTGCTGGACGAGGTGTCGTCATCTTCGTCGTCGGCGGCGGCATCGTCGGCGTCCGCTGGCGAGGCGGCCGACCGTGACGACGGTGATGCGAGGCCACCGCCCAAGCCGGTACCTTCACAGCTCGTGCCTTCACAGCGCGTGCCCGGTCTAGTCCTGCGTGTGCTGCGACCCGACGACGAGGCGGCGGCAGTTGCCCTATTCGCGAGTGGCATGCACGAGACGATCATCTCGGGCCTCCGTGCCGAGCTTGTGCAGCCGTGTAGACGTGCGGCGGCTCTCTCGCTGGCCCTTCTGGCCGCCCTCGGTGTGATTGCGCGCAATTGGGTTTGGGCGATGGCGATGCAGCTCTTCGGCCTCGGCATGGCGCAGGCCGCTACCGTCACAGCCTTCAAGACCCCGTCGCCGGCCCACCTCAAGATTGAAGCTGCTGCGATGCCGGCGGCCCTCGGGCTGTGCTTCGCCCTTGTGTGCAGCGCTCTCGTCTATTGGCTGGCCCCTCAAAGGCTCGCGAGCAACTACGTCAACTCGTGTCTGGAGGACGACATGAAAAGTCCCTACGCCCACTACCTGAGCTCTCCGGGCTCCTGCTTCTGGGTGGCGATCGACGATGCCTCGGGGCAGGTGTGCGGCTGATGCCACTGAATTGACGAGCGCCACTGATGACCACTAATTGCCACCAATTGCCACTGATTGCCACTGATTGCCACTAATTGCCACTGATGACCACGAATTGCCACGAATTGCCACGGGCCATCAGGTGTGCGGCACGGTGGCCGTGCAACGGGCGAGCGCGCCGTGGAGGGGCGCAGCTGATGGCACCGATGCTGAGCTTCGTCGGATGAGCGTTGCGAGCTGGGCAAGGGGTATGCTCTTGCCACGGATGACCACGGATGACCACTGATTGCGATTGATTGCCACGGATGGCCACTGATGACCACTGATTGCGATTGAGTGCCACTCTTCGTGCTCGCCACCAATCACAGGCACGGGTGTCGCTAAGGCCCTGTTTGCCGAGCTCAAACGGTTCTGCGATCAAGCGGGCTATCATCGGGTCGTGCTGGAGACCTCGACGTTGCAGGCGGACGCGCATGGGCGGCTGTACCCATCGCTCGGGTTCGAGCCTGTGAAGGTGAAGCCCCTATTCGGAAACGTCAAGTCGACGAGCTTTGCCCTCAAGCTGTCGAAAACGGATTGAAGGAGTATACACAGCTACGTATCCGTATGTTCTATCCGGATATGTTGATGATTGCAATCATACACGCGCCAACGCGCCCCGCGAATCTAGCGTGAGATGAGCGTGTGAGAGCTTGTCCGCATGGCTGCGGTGCCTTGACGCGTACGTGGATTTTCGCGGAGCCGCGGACAATAAGGACAAATTTGGGATCCGCGTGGCGTACAAAATTCCCCGAACGAGTATTCATGCGAGCCATTCGCTCCCGCGCGACCCAGATGCCCGCGCTGCCCTCGGGCGCGTTCTTGGAGCTGCAGGAGCTCAACGCTGCGGCCGTGGCGTCGAGTGGCTCGGCTGCGACCGAGCAGCATTCAGGTTCCCTCGGCGGACGCGTCTGGAAGTCGGCCGCAGCGTTGTGCAGGTGGCAAAGAGCTCACGCCTCACTGTTCGAAGGGACGCGGGTGATTGAGCTTGGCAGCGGCACGGGTGCTGTCGGGTTGTACGCAGCCGGCTGTCACGCCTCGCGTGTCATTCTGACAGATGGATCGGATGAAGTGCAAACGCTCATGCAGACGAACGTGGAGCGCAATCGCAGTCTCCTTCCGACCCAAGGGAGCATTGCCGTCGCTCGGCTACGCTGGGGCCGTGACGACGCTCCAAGCGAGCCGTTTGATTGGGTGCTTGCTAGCGATGGTGCGCGACCCGCGTCTCCACCTTGCCGATCGAGCCTGATGCGTGAGTGCACTGCTCCTCCTCTCTGAACTCCTCTCTGTGCTCACGGTACGCATTATTGAGTGTCCCCATTTGCTCGCAGTGACGCCATACTACGAGGCACACAGGCCGCTCTGCCACACCATCTCCTCGATCCTCAAGGAATCCCGTCGACGAGGTACATCGACCCGCGTCATCATGTGTGAGGAGCACGGCGCGCCCATCGCAGCCGACGTCGGAGGTTGTATAAATAGATCCCATTCACACTCCCATGAGCAGTACTACGACGCTCGGCTGCAGTCGACGGGCCAGTTCTTCGACTCCGCGTTTGAGGACTGGCAGGAGGCAGCCGGTGAGAATGGGCTGAAGGTCGAGCCCTTGCTGCCAACGGTCGCCATGGTGAGTCGCGACGGGCGCCATGGCGGGCGCCTGAGCTGGGACCTTCAAGCATTCTCGTTATCCATTCCTTTCCTAACCGAAGTGACGTTGTTGTAAGCGAGGCGAGCCTTGACTGTGAGACATGGCGCGAACGAACCAATATTGCGGAGCTGTTTCGTCAGAAATAAACGCTCGCTTTTCCCAAGTCCCATGGTGCCGTGTTGGTCGTGTTGCAGGGTCGTGTCTGCAAGAGGAGCGTGTGGACGATGGCGGTGGCGGTGGAATATGCACACGCTGCTGTTTACAGTGCTGCTTCTGGCATCTCACTCGGACGCGGCCGATGCACCCAGCCCCGGTGTGAGGTATCGGGCCGCGGTCGTCGAGATTTACCCAACGCCGTACAGCAGCTGGGACGGCACTGCCGCAGGTGCCGTCGCTCTCATGATGATGAACGTCAAGACCGCCGATGAGTGGGCAGGCAGGGCCGCTGCGCAGGGCGCGCAGATCGTGGTCTTTCCCGAAGATTTCATCAGCTCCTTTGGTGGCGGGGGACCGCACTGGCGCTCAAAGTACATCACGCCGCCCAACTTTGCGGAGCCGCTGCCAGAGGCGGGCATCACGATGTGCGGCGCCGACTTTAAGGACTCTCCGGTGGCGAGCGCTCTCGCGTGCATCGCCAAGAAGCACGACCTCGTCCTCGTTGTCGGCCTCGGCATCACCGCTCCCTGCGTGCCCAAGCAGAACGCCTTCGACGGCCGTCTGCTGCCGTGCAACGAGCGGAGCCACATGGGCCAGTTCGATGGGGCAGCGGCCTTTGGGCGCAAAGGTGAGCTGCTGGGCTCGTACTCCAAGTCGCACCTCGCCTATACATGGCGGCGCAATGCCGACGTGTGGATGGAAGCGGCCGACGCGCAACCAGCCTTTTTCGATGCCCCACTGAGCACGGGCGTCGTCCGCTTCGGTTTCATCATCGACAACGATGCGAATTTCGGCGACCCGATGCTGTCCTTGCTCGAGCATGGGGTGCGCGACGTCGTGGCGCCTATGTGCCTGCTCAACCCCGGCTACAGCAGCTTCTCGGGCGCCGTCTCGGGCGCGCGCTCGAGCCGTTTCGCGAGCGGCCCTGGTGCGTTGGCCTTCCAGTCGGCCTTGGCAAGCGGCTACGGCATCAACCTGTTGGCCGCCAACGGGCGGATGGGTGCGTGGGTGAGCGGCTCAGGCATCTGGCCGGCGGACCGGACCTTGGCACCGATTCAGCACTACGACCGCTCCTTGCATGAGGGTGCCTCCTCCCGCGTGGCCCAATACGACGCCCATTCCAACGGCAGCGCGACCACCACCATCTGCGGCGTGGTGGGCGAGCGGCTCGGGTGTGTGGCGGGTGGCGAGTCCCGCGCCTGGCTGGGCGTGCTTGACCTTGTGAGCGGTGGCAGTCTTGGGGGCCGGGGCCGCGCGCCCCTCGTGACGAAGCTCGGCCGTGCTGCTGGCGAGGGGGAGGCGCCCCTCGTGACGACACTCGGCGCAAAGCTGAACGTACCCGCTCTGGGCGAGCCCGGGACGATTGAGGCGGTCTGGTTTGGGGACGCGACGGCGGGTGGCATCGGCGGCATGGGCAACAGCAGTGGCGACAGTCTGACAGCAAGTGCAGGTGGCATCGTGTGCACTGGCCGTGCACCGCAACTGCGCACCCTAGGCTCGAGTTACGCGCTGGTCGCCGGCGCGGGCCTGCTGCCCCTCGGCGTCTATGTGGAGATTTGCACGATCTCCGCTTGCCCTCGTTCCTCCTCGCCACAGGATTGCCTCTACCCCCCACTACCGGCGAGCTCGGAGATCTGCCCTTCCGGGCTCAAGTGCGCCACCGACGAGGCCGAGGCGGCGGCAGCCAAGGCGAGGGCAGCAGCGAGTGCCTCGTTGGCGGTCCCCATCGCCATGAATGTGACCATGCGCAGCCGCTACACCAACGTGTTCTGGTCAACTGCCCTGTGCACCAACGGCTCGGTTCCACATCCCCGCCCTCCACTGCCTAGCCTAGAGCCCACCACCACTTCCTCCCAAGGATCCCAAATAGAGTATGAGAGTGCCAGCGCGAGTGCCTCGACTTTCAGCGCCGCCACCACCACGTCCCACGTGCTGTCACATTCACAGAGCTGCGCAGTGCTCTCGACGACGCTCGAGGGGCGCTTGCTCTACCACGGGCAGCGCCCCATATGCCCGCACGGATTGCTCTATTGCGACCAATACTCTTACATCCCCCCCGGCGTGGGCCCCTCGAAGACCGAGGAGGCCGTCCAGATACTCCGTGTCAGCCTCTACGGCTTCAGCTTCATCGTCTTCATCGTCTTCTCCATCCGCCTGATGGCCGTCCGGCCGGGGAGAGGCGGCAGCTTCGCCCATTACCCACGCCCTCCCCCCATCTTGACGTATTCGCTTGTCATCCGACGTCCCAAATGGAGCATCTTTGGCTCCGAAGGACAAGCCAAGGCCGAGCAGCTCATAGCGACGCAGATCGAGTGCCCTGTGTGCCTCGAGCCCTTTGAGGACGGCACGCCCAACGGCCGGCCCTATGAGGTGCAGGGCTGCCAGATTCATAGGCTCTGTGTCGAGTGCGCGCAGCAGTGGAGGGAGGCGAGGGCGGATGACGTCCTTCAAGCGGTCCTGTGCCCCGTGTGTCGGAGTGGCGCCGAGTTCCACATTATGCGATCCAGAGCGAGCCCAAGGTACATAACGCAGGACACGGAGCGCACGTCGTCGTCTGCGTCGCCCACGCTGCGGCCCGAGGTGCATGCTGTCGCCGACCCGAGGATCTTGCGCTTGCGGGGCCTTGCACTTGCCGCGGGGCGTAGCACGCTGGTGTAGGGCCGCAGCGGACGGGCTCGGGCAGCGTCGAGCGTGCAGCCGAGACCCGAGAGCCGAGCGGGCTGACCGTGGCCGGTGGATCGCGCGGCACGCGCACCGCGCCGGACGGCGATTTGTGGAATTGTGTGAGTGCGTCGCGAGACGGCTTTGAATTCGCAATAAAATCGAAAAGAGAGGTCCGCACGGCACGCAAGACGTTCCTCTCCGCGCGGCACCGATCCGCTCCGTCCGGTGGTCCTAACGAGAGGATTCACGCCCCGGATTCATGGGCATGCTTTCCTCATGTGCCCTGTGCTCTCAGCAGCAGCCCCCACAAGTCACACAACGACGCGCCCACGCCTGCTCCCGCGACCGCCGCGCTCCCTCTCGCATGCTCCCCCTCCCGACGGGGCGCCCGAGACGGCGCCCATGTCCTCGTGCTCGTGCTCGTCTCACGCGGCCGCCTCGGCGCCGTAGTCCTGAAAGCCGAGGAGCGTCTCGGCGAAGACCTTGGCGTCCACGCGCTCGGGGATGGCGACCTCGGGGCGCTCGGAGCCAACGAGCAGCTGCAGGCACTTTGAAAGGTCGTCGGCGCCCAGGGCCTCATCGTATGAGTTGAGAACGCGTACGAGGGCCTCGCGTGAGAGGACACCCGATCCGTCCGTAGCGAGCACCGCGAAGGCATCGGCGATCTGCTCCTTGGAGACGCCCAGAATGGGACGGTGGTTAACGTACAGGGCGAGGAACTCGTCGAAGGTGAATGAGTCGGCGGGCCGTCCGGCGGCCTGCGCGACGGCTTTGGCCTCGGATGTCATCTCGTCGATCTCGCGACCTGACGGGTAGAATCCGAGCGAGCGCATCATATTGCCCAATTCAGACATGGGCACCTTGCCTGTGATCTTCCGTGGCTCAGTCGAGTCCTCCCCTTGCGCACGCAGCTGCGCGTAGTAAAAGTGGTCGACGATCTCCTCGTAAACGGTGCCCTGCGCGCCGCCGTCGAGCTGCGACACAAAGGGCGCGATGCCGCTCCCGCCCGCTTTCGCCGTCGCCACGAGCGCTGCCGGCCGCACGTTCCACATATGGATGGAGCGATCGTGGCCGCCCGCGGTGAGTAGCCACTGGCCGTCCCAGCTCGCTACGAGATCGCTCACCTGATGATGGAGGCCATGGGTGGCAATGAGCGGCGATGTGTGGCACTCAAAGGCACTCAGAGGCAATTGAGCCCCTTAAACGAGCTCGCCCTTAAACGAGCTCGCCCACCTCCCCGGGGTGCGCGATGACGAGGGAGGCAATCAGAGGTCATCAGCATGCAATCGCCCACCTCCCCGGGGTGCGCGATCAGACCCATCGTCTTGTTCGGGTTGCCATCGAGAGGCATCTGCACGAGGCCCACCACCTTGTCGTGCGTCGCGTACGCAAGGTAGCGCGGCGCGCCCGGCTGCGGCGATTCGCCCGGGGAGAGGAGCAGCATGCGGGTCAACGGCCCGCCGTACGTTGGGCCTACGACGGTGCGTTGAATGGACTTGGGGCCGGGCGCGATGACGCGCAGCTTGTACTGGTCGTTGGCAGTGACCACGTGCGGCTCGGCGTCCTGCGCGCCTGCGGGCACGTACACGCATCCGGTCGGCACGCCCGTCTGCTCGATCTTGGACGTGTTGCGCAGCTGGATGCCTCCCTGGACGGACGAGCGCGCCAGGTCGTACTCGACCAGTGCGCGGTCCTCGCCGCAGGAGAAGAGGCGCGCTGAGCCGTCCGAGCCCTCGCCGAACTGCAGCCCCGTGATCGGCTTGTAGTGGCCGCGGTACTTGCCCACAAAGATCCACTCCTTCTTGGCAGTCGGCTCATCGCCAGGGTTGCCGAGCCGATAGACTCCCACGCAGTTGTCCGTGTCCGACGTCGCGAGGTAGGTCGAGTCATGCGAAAAGGCTGCGGCGGTGATGCAGCCGGCGGCGGCCTTGAAGGTGGCCACCTCCTCGAGGGTCATGCCCACGAGCACCTTGAGCAGCCCCGAGGTGAAGCCGATCGCGAGGAACTTGCCACTAGGCGAGAAGGCGAGCGTGTGCCCTGAGAGACGGTCGAACATGCGCATGAGGAGTAACCGCTTTTCCGCATAGTCCCATAGCTGCAGCAGGCCGGCCTTGCCGGTGACGGCGAAGCGCGTGAGGGACGGGTGCGCGGCGAGCCCGTGCACGGGCGCGTCCTGCCCCTGCACGAGCAGCGTGCCTCGCTTCCTCTCGGTCATCAGCTCGTCGAACATCGACGGCCGGCAGCTCACGATGAGCGAGTTGGACGTGCCAACGACAAAGTCGGGGCAGCTGAGCACGCCGGATGCAGCGGCGTCGGCGGCGGCCTTGGCGGCCTTGCCGGAGCTCGTGGGCACCGCGAACGAGATCGACGAGATCGCGCCAGCGTCCAGGTCCTCGAACCACGCGATGATGCGGAACTCGAAGTCGTAGAAGCGCACGTGGCCGTCGGCGCCTCCAGAGACAAGGTACTTGCCGACGGTCAGAATGTTGGTGACCGCGCCCGTGTGCAGGCGCACGATCTTGGCCGCGCGCCGCTCGGTCGTGTACTCCGCCGGCCCCGAGTCGAGAACGTCCCAGAGCACGCAGTCGCCGTCGGCCGTTGCGGTGACCGCCTTTGTCGAGCCCGGGAGGAAAGTGGACTTGGTGAGTGTGCCGATCGACTGCTTGAAGTCGTGGCTCGAGAGCGGCGGAGAGTAGTAGGTGAGGCCGCCCTCGGCAAAGGACCAGAAGATGACCACCGACGCGCCGTTGGTCACGATCTGCGTCGGGTCGGACGGGTCGAGACGCACGCTGATCTGCAGCTCGGCCGCCTCGCCGCTCGGCGACGTCACCATCGCCGAGTAGATCGGCGTGTCGCTCGAGCCGGCCGGGCTGCAGTCCCACACGGCGATCACCTGCGGCCCGCCCGCCTCGCCCTCCGGCGCCGGCTCCGAGAGCGTCACCAGGTACTTGCCATCCGGCGACATGTCCATCGCATGTACGCCGTGTGGGTGCGGCGTCGCGATCGTCTTGACCGGCTGCGTGCTGTACGAGTCCCAGACGACGAGCATCGAGTCGGCGCCGCGGTCGGACGTCGCAACAAGCCGCCGGTCCGCGCTCGCGCACGTGCACGTGATCGGGTTGCAGTGCCCCTGCAGCAGCTGCTGGCTCTTCGAGTTCAGGTCGTAGATGATGCCCGTGTGCGCGGAGGCGTAGAAGATGGCAGCGCGGTTGGCGTCGCACAGGTTGATCACCGGGCACCGATCCGCGAAGCCGAAGACCCAGCTCAGGCTCAGCGCGTTGCTGCTCTCCGCCATCGCCATGACGGCTGGGAGAGAGTTGACAACACGGTGAGAGTCCTGCAACAGAATCACCGACACGACGCGACGAATTGCGGTCCTCATCAAGGGGCGCCTGGCCAAGCCACAGCTCAGCTCGCTTTGGGTACCCCGCACATGTGTTTTGCGAAAAAGATCTCGTTCCCGAGCGAAAAAACATCACGGTGAGCGATGGCGGACATGGCCAGGGCCGAGGCCTCTGCCTCTCCACCTCAATCCGGCATCGCCTCCGCCTCCGCCTCCGCCTCCGCCTCCAGCGCATCCTGCGAGGGGGGCGGCGCCAGCACCACCGTGAGCATCCACGCTGCCGCTGCCGTGGCCGGTCTGTCATTTGACGGCGGCTCTTCCAGCAGACCGCTGGTGCAGCCCACGTTCGCCAATGTGCCTCCTCCTCCGCCGCCGGCGCCGGTGGCGGAGGAGGAGCTCGAGGACGACGATGACCAGGCGGAGGCCGCGGCGGAGCGGCTCATGCAAAGCGTGGAGCGCGGCTTTGCCGCTGCCAAGGCCAAGGGCGTGCCGGCGGCGACACGGCTGCTCAAGGAGCTGCGTCAGGTGTGCTCGTCGGTCAACGGGCTCGAGCTCGAGCTGGTCAACGACGACCTGCAGGTGTGGCAGGTCTCGCTCTTCGACTGGGCCTTTGACGAGGAAAGCCCGCTGCACAAGGACCTGCAGAGCCTGAGCGAGTCCAAGGACGACCTAGTGCCGCTCGTGCTGCAAATACGATTCCCGGACGACTTCCCGTTCACGCCCCCGCTGGTCTTCTGCGCGTCGCCCACGCTGCACTCCGAGTACGTCTTCGACGGCGCGCTCTGCATGGAGATGCTCATCGATTGGCAGCCGACGTATGGCAACGTCGAGACGATGCTCGTGCAGGTGACCGCCTTCTTGAGCCACAGCAGCGCGCGCGTCGCCTCGTGCGTGGGCAAGGGTGCCATCGCGGCGGCGACCGCCGCCGCCGCCGCCGCCGCGGGAGCCGGCGACGACGAGGCCTCGGCCGCCTCGATCGCGGCGACGCAGGAGAAGGCCAAGCGCGCGTACGAGAACCTCAAGGCCTTCCACGACAAGAAGGGGTGGGGGCCGCGGCGCGATTAAAGGAGCAGAGCAGAATAGATCCCTTTTTCGCAAAGTGATTCTCGTCCGCATTCTTCACAGAGGTTTCACACCTCCATTTCTCTTCTCGCGCCACTCCGACCCGTCACAGGTTCACCACCATGGCCGAGAATGCGCCGGCTAACAGCCTCGAGGACATACCGCTCGCGCAGGTCAAGTCCACCTTCAACGTGGCAGAGCACGCCGAGAGCGACGTGAGCGCCGCTGCGGGGCCGCTCGCGAAGCGGCTGGCGGACGGCAACCCGCAGGTGCGCAAGGCGGCGTACAGCGAGCTGGCAGAGCTCTTTGCGCTGGCCGACGAGCCGTCGGTCTTCGACGAGTACGCCGCTCGCATCGTCGAGATCCTGTGCGATAAGATGCCGGCCACGCAGGGCTCGGCGCTCGACGCAGCGACCGCCTTCTTGCGCGGAGCGCCTGCTGAGCTCGCGCAAGCGCAAGCGGGGCCCATGGCGACGACGATCGTCGACAAGCACCTGGCACGGCCCAAGGCGCTCGAGGCGCTCCTGTACCTCGTCGAGGTGGGCGGCGCCTCGCACGTCCAGATCGCGCTTGCGCTCGGCGCGGCCAGCAAGATCGTGAAGACGCGTGCGGCGGCCCTCAAGGCGCTCGCTCAGGCCGTGCGCCTCTTCGGAGGATCCGCCTTCGATCTGGGCGCGCTCGCGCTCGTGCTCGCGCCCGCCAAGGGCGTCGACGGCAACCTCGAGCATCGCGACAAGGAGGTGCGTGATGCGGCCGCGGCACTCGTCGGGGAGATGCGCCTCGCCCTCGGCCGCCGGGAGCAGGACTGGTGCAAAGGGATCAAGGGCGTGGCTGACGCAAAGCTCAAGGAGCTCAAGGAGGCGCCTCTGCCACTGCCGCTGCCGCCGAGCGAACGCCGCCGGCTGCGCAGCGAGGGACCGGCGCCCACAGGCGCCTCGGCCGACGGCGCGGCGGCGACGGCGGCCGGCGCGGCCGCAGGAGAGGCAGGGGCGGCGGCGGCTCCCCCGTTTGACCTACTTCGCGCGCTGCCGCACTCCAAGGGCTCAACGGCCCCCGACACGTGGCTACAGTCGCTCACCGACAACCTCGTGATCGGAGCTGCGAAGGCGCAAGGGTGGCAGGGGCGCAAGGCCGCCGCCGAGCAGCTGATCAGCCTGCTCGATGGGCGCGAGGCTCTTGTGCCAGCAGACTACAGCGCGTTGGCCCAGGGGCTCAAAAAGGTACTGGACCTCGAGATGAACCTGGGCGTGGTGTCCGTGGCGGTGCGCGCGGTCGGCGCGCTCGAGGCGCCGCTCGGCAAGGACTTTGCACGCCACGCCAAGCTTCTCGCGCCCTCGCTCTTCAGACGGGGTGGCGAGCGGAACACGCAGGTCGTCGACGGTGTGAAAGCGACGCTCGACGCGATCGCGCGCGCCGGCTGCCTGCCGCTCGCGGACGCGATCGAGGCGACCAAGGGTAAGGAGGCGGCGGCCAGCACCAACCCGCCCGTCCAGTCGTGTGCGGTGCGTTTCGTCAAGGAGTGCGTCGCATGCGCGGGAGGCCCGAGCGCCACCAAGGCCCTCGGAGAGCTGAGCGCGTTGCTCTTGCCCGTGACGGACGCGTCGTCGCCGGAGGCACGCGCGGCGGCGGTCGAGGCGCTCGCTGCCGTGGCGGCAGCGCTCGAACCGCCGGCTGCTGCCACGTGGCTCGACAGCCTGCCCCCTAAAACTGCAGAGCGTGTTCGCGAGCTCGCGGGCAAGACAGAGCGCACCGCAGGCGCCGCAGGCACCGCCGCGGCTCCCACTGCCGCCGCGGCTTCCACTGCGCCCGCTCCCGCTGCGCCCGCTCCCGCGTCAGCTTCCGCCCCGGCTCCGTTGGCAAAGCGAGCGGCTAGCGGAGCGTCGGGGGGCGCACCAAAGCCCACCGGCGCGTCGGCGCCCAAGAGCGCCTGCGCACCGAGCAGCGGCGGCACGAGCGGCGGCGGTGGCGGCGGCGCGGAGGCGTGGACGGAGCCGCCGCTGCCGAGCACCGAAGAGTATTCTGTGCTCGTGGGCAGCAGCGACGCGGCGCCGCCCGCGTCGGTCCTCAAGCAGCTCGGAAGCGAGAGCTGGCAAGAGAGGCTCGAGGGGGTGAAGGCTCTGACACGCGCGCTCGAGGGGTGGCCAGCCGAGCAACTGACGCCCCTGGCCGCCGAGCTCGCCTTCCACAGCCTTGAGGCGCTCACGACGAACCCGAAGAAGCCCGAGCGGATCGTGAGCGTGCTCGTCGCCATCATGGAATGCATGCGCGCCGTCGCCGAGCGCTTCCCGCTCATCGGCCGGCGCTCGGCGCATCGCGCCATCAAGCTCGCGGTCGCGCACTGCCTGGGCAACAAGCAGGCGCGCCCAGCGACCTTCGAGGCGCTTCACGCGCTCAGCGAGGCGTGTGGCCCCACCTGGGTGCTTGAGAAGCTTCGCGAAGCTTCGCTCGCCCATGCCAACCCGAAGACGCTCCTCGACGCGTTGCAATGGGCCAAAGCCGCCGTCGACGCGTTTGGCACGCCGCCCGTGCTCGCAACAGAGCCGCTCCGCTTCGCCGCCGGCGCCGCCAATGCGGACGCAAGCCGCGACAGCGGCGTGCGCGTCGCGTGCAAGGAGCTGCTCATGTGCCTGCGGGTGGCGCTCGGGCCGTCGGTGTTGAGCACGCCCATGGTCAAAAAGGAGCTCCCGGATCGGATGCGCAAGGAGTTCGAGGAGGAGTCTGCCAAGCTCGACGCGGCTCCGCAGGCGCCGCTGCCGCCCACCAAACGCTTCAAGCACGCGGTCGTTGCCAGTGGTGGCGGTGCGCGTGGCGCGACCAAGGGAGGCGCCGGCGCCGCCGTCGCCGCCAAGGGCACGAGCGCGAAGGACGGTGCCGGCGCTGGTGCGCTCCCTTCCGCCTCCGCCGCCTCCGCTGCCGCCAGCGCGGCGCTGGATTCGATGTTGCCGCGGGTCGACCTGATGGGCGTGCTGCCCGGCGCGACGCTCGCGAACCTGAAGCACGAGCATTGGAAGGAGCGCAAGGGGGCGATCGACGCAATTAACGAAGCGTTGGGCGACCATCCTCGCGTGCACGCGGGCGTGGGCGCGCTCATCGAGGCGCTGCGCCCCCGGCTCAAGGACAACCAGGTGGCCCTCGTGCTGGGCACGCTGCAGGCGCTTGGGCAGCTCGCGTGTGCGGTGGGTAAGCCAGTCAAGATGCACCTGCGCGCGGCGCTGCCGGACGTGCTCGCCATGCTCGCGGATGGCAAGGAGCAGGTGCGCACCACAGCCCTCGAGGCGGCGGACAAGTGGGTGGCGGAGCTCGGCGTCGAGCCCCTGCTACCGCTGCTGCCGCGCGCTCTCGCCATTGAGGCCCCCGCGGGCAAGACCGCGCTGCTCGCGTGGGTCGAGCGGTACGCGCCCACGATGACGCTCTCGGACGACGTGCGCGCTCTGCTGCCGATGCTGCTCAAGACGCTCGACCATGCGACCGCCTCGGTGCGTGTGCAAGCGAGCAAGACCCTCGGCGCCTTCCTCCGCCTCGGCATGGGCGCGGCTGACCTCGAGGCGCCGCTGAGTGCGCTCGAGCAGGCCACGAAGCTCAAGCTCAAGCCGACGCTCGAGAAGCTCTACAGGGAGCATAGCGTCTCGCAGCACAGCTTCTCCGCATCGGTCAACCTCGCGGCGTCGCTGCCGCTGCCCGCCGCCGCCGCGCCGCCGCCACCCGCCGCGCCGCCCGCTCTGGGGGCGTCCTTGCCCATCGCGCCGGCCAAGGGGGGAGTGCCCGGGACGGCGTCCACGGCGGCCGTCAAGCAGCCTGCCGGCTTGAAGGCGCCGTCGGGCGGTGCGCGCGCCAAGGCGACCGTTGAGCTCGTCTTGGAGCGGCGCGGGGAGGACGCCTTCGGCGCTACCGCCGCGCCTCTGGCGGCTGGCACGAAGCCGGCGGCGTCGGTCGCCGTCGCCAAAGCGGCAGCGGACGTGGCGCTCGCGAGCGCCAATGCGTCGGCGATGGCTTCGTCCACACGCGCCGCGGCACTCACGGCGGCCGCCGCCGCCAGCGCCTCGCGTGCGGCGGCGGCCGCGCGCGCCGCCAGCGCCTCCAGCGCGGGGTCGGTCAAGTCGCCTCGCGCGCACCTCGCCCGCCTCGACGCGATCATCACCTCGCCAGCCGATGCATCCAAGCGGTCTGCTACACGGGAGACGTCGGCGTCGACGACGACGACGAGCTCGTCCGCAACCAAGCGCCCGATGGACTTGCTCGAGGACGCGCAGGCGGCGGCGGCAGCGGCGGGGGCGTCGCTCACCCCGAGCCCCGTGCCCAAGAAGACGGTGGCCCTCGCGCGCGCGCTTGGGCGTGCGGATGCGCCTGTGCTTGAGGCGATCAGCGCGCTGGAGGATGCGGACGCGGAGAGCGAAACCGTCCGTGGGGCGATCGCGACGCTGCAGGCGCAGGTGGAGGCAGACCCGACGGTGCTGCTCCAGCCGCACAACCACGCGACCGCCCTCTTCGCAGCGGTCTGCACGCGGCTGAATTGGCTCCTGAATGACACGAGCGACAACACCGTCATCCGGCGGCTCGCGAACCTGATGGTCATGCACCTCTTCGTGTGCAAGCCCCTCATGCGCGAGCTGCATGAGCCCCAGATCCGATTCCTCGTGCTCCAGCTCCTCGATCGGCTCGTCGACCGGCGGCTCAACGACTTTGGCGAGGAGATGAAGACCAACTTGCTGCTCAAGTCGATCAACCTGATGATGCTCAAGCTCCTTGAGTTCACACCGCGCGCCGCCACGCTGACCGCGCTGCTGTGCTGCCTGCTCGACAAGGCGCGCCACTGATGGCCACTGATGGCCTCTGATGGCCTCGGATGGCCTCGGATGGCCTCGGATGGCCTCGGATGGCCTCGGAAGGCCTCGGAAGGCCTCGGATCGCCTCTGATCGCCTCTGATCGCCTCTGATCGCACCGGATGACCTCCAATGGCCTCCCTCATCAGTGTGATTGCGCCGGATGACCTCCAATTGCCTCCCTCATCAGGCGCGCCGCCCGGCGGATCGGCAGCTCGCGCGGCTGCTGCTCAAGTGCATGCACAAGTTGCTCAAGGCGCTCGCCATGCCGCGAGAGGTCGACAAGCTCGGCACCATCAGCCTGCCCTCCGTGCTCGCGCAGCTGCACGATCTCTCGCTGCTCGCGCCCCCTTCCCCAACGGGCGATGTGTCGTTCTCTCTGGACCTGATGAAAGCTACTGAAGAGGTGCTGCGCGTGCTCGTCGATCCCCCCGCGGCACGCAGGCTATGTGCTCACCACGGCGCCCTGTCCTTCTCCCCACACAGGTGCTGCTCGTGCTCGTGGATGGGCATGGTGCCGCCGCGCTCAAGGCTGCGATCCCCAAGGGCGCGGAGGAAGGCGGCATTGCCCTGTGGATCAATCAACGGTTGGCGGAGGCGCCCGAGACGGCGCTACGCGTGGTGGCGCCGCCCGCCGCCCCGCCACCCGCCGCCCCGCCACCCGCCGCACCCTTGGCGGCGCCGCTGCCTTCCGTGCCACTCGAGCCGATGCAGCTGGGTGCGGCATTCGACCAAGCGGCTCCCTCGCCCGCACCGAAGGCGGGCGCGCCCACGACGGCGCCGACAGCGGTGGCGCCCTCGCCGCGACAGCGCTCGTCGAGTGCACCCGTCCCCCTCAAGTCGCCTTCTGCCGCTGCCGCACCCGTCGCCAAGTCGCCTCGATCCATCGCCAAGTCGCCCAGACCGTTGGCCACCAGGCCGGCGACGGCGGCCTCGGCGACCGCGGGCGTCGAGTCGGTCGCCGCCACGGCGCGCGCGAAGCTCGAGGCTATGAAACGCAAATACAATATCACCACTGCGCACAGCGCCGCCGCCCCGGCTACCGCCGCCGCCACGGCCGCCGCCGCCGCCACCGCCGCCGCCGCCGCCACGGCCGCCGCCGCCCCTGCCGCCGGTGCCGTTGCGACAGCGGCCGTCGCCCCGGTCGGTGCTGAAGCAGGGATGGGCAGTGCTGAAGCAGGGATGGGCGCTGGGATGGGCGCTTCTGTCGCCGAGGGGGCACCGGCCGCAGGGGTGGCGGGGACGACAAGCCCGTCGCTCAACGTGGCGGCGCTCAAGTCGAGGCTGGCGAGGCTGCGTGCGCGCCCGTGAAGGGCTTGAGAGAGCGGGGCGCATTTTCTGCGGGCGCGCGGGCGGCGCGGTGGGCGTGGTGCATGGCGTGGCATGGCATGGCGTGCACAATCGGTGTTTGCCCTGTGGAGAGGCGCATGCAATCGGTCTGCCCTGTGGAGGGCGCATGCAATCGGTTTGCCCTGTGGAGGGCGCATGCAATCG
>ENA-UOXP01000441-UOXP01000441.1-mixed-culture-metagenome-genome-assembly--contig:-NODE-441-length-32411-cov-30.862962_pt1 | contig 32411 bp, 17 predicted proteins | sample MGYA00238161_ERZ761639 | MGnify/ENA primary metagenome ERZ761639 (study PRJEB28913, sample SAMN08776760) | mixed culture metagenome | isolation source: Freshwater growth medium | place: USA...
TCGCGTCGGCGCGCCCGGGCTCAATGAGGAAACGCGACGCCACGAAAAGATAAAATTCACGACAGCTTTTGAGTGTCGCGCCAGTTTGAACTCTTTCGATCAAGTTTTTCGTCGCGTCGAGGGAGGGCCCAAAAAACCCGCACCTCGATCTTCGTCGCGTCCTGGTGGCGCTGTCCTTGGCAGTGACCCTGACCCTGTCGACTCTTCATGCCGTCAACATCGAGAGCCGCTGGTTCAGCCGTCACGACAGCTTCCCGGACAGCGAGGTTCGAGTCGCCGGCAAAAGAGTCGAAGCAGCGCTTGGCAATGACGGAGATGGCACCTCCACTCACGGAGCCACAAGCGTCGCCGCCAAAGGCCAAGCTCTCGACGCGGCCGACGAAGCTTAGCAAGGCTCCGACATACGTGGATCGCGCGAGCCTGACGAGTGACGGCTTCACATCGGCGCAGGCTGATGGCGTGATTATCGGTCGGGCGATCACCACGTCGGTCAGGGGCCGAGGCAGCAGAGCTGACGGCGATCATCTGCAGATGAGCAAGGACCTTAAGGCTGCAGGCTTCACGCCCGAACAGCTATGCGAAGCCGGCTTCGCCGCAAACGTCCTTCGAAGTGCTGGCTTCACCTTGCAGGAGCTGCAAGACTCGGGCGGCGACCTGAGCTTCCTGCGAGCAGCAGGGTTCCAGGTGCCTGAGCTCTTAGAGGCTGGGTACAGCATCGAGCAGCTCAAAAAGGAAGGCGTGACCGCCGCCAGCCTGCGAAGGGAAGCGCACTTCAGCTTCGAGCAGATCAAAGCGGCAGGCTACACACCGGCCGAGCTGCGCGAGTGCGGCTTTGGCGCGTCCGAGCTCCGCGAGGCTGGCTTCACACTGCAGCAGATCAAGGCTGGCGGCTACACCGCACAGCAGCTCATCAAGAAGGCTGGCTTCAGCCTGCGCCAGCTCAAGCAGGCGGGGTACTCCGCCGCAGAGATCGTGGGTGCCGTGGGCGGCAACGTGAGCCCTGGGGAGCTGATCGCCGCAGGTTATCCTCCGAAGGCAGTCAAAGCGGCGTGCGGGTCGGTCAGCAGCAAGAAGCCCGGCAGCGAGCCAGGCCAGAGCTTCTTTGCCGCCTCCCGCGCCGCTACCAAGCAGGGCGAGAAGCAGACGTTCGCCCTGCCCGAGAAGGTGACGGTTGGGCTTGAGGGGCTGCTTCGAAGGCCGGCCGCTGCCGAGGTGGTCGGTCCGAGCGGGCGAACCTATAGCAAAGAGCACACGTCGCTGTGGGGACTTCGTCCGTCGCACGAGCCACGGCGACTGGCCATCTTCATCGTCGAGTCGCGACCGTTCGACCCGTGCGTGCTCACGGTCATCCTCCTCAACTGCTTGACAATGGCCTGGGAGTCGCCACTCGATCCGCCCGGCACGTGGAAGGCTCACTTGATCGACCAGTGCGAGCAGATCTTCCTCTATTTCTACACCTTCGAGATGCTGGTCAAGATGGTCGCGTACGGCGTGCTCTGGCACCGTAGCGCGTACCTGCGCGACCCGTGGTGCCAGCTCGACTTCACCGTCGTCACACTCGCCTGGCTGCCCATCCTGACCCCGCTGAACGTCGCCAACGCTTCGGTCATCCGAGCGGTCCGTGCGCTGCGCCCTCTGCGTGCGCTCAAGACGATGCCGGAGATGCGTATGCTCGTCGCGTCCATCCTCGAGATCATCCCGAAGATGGGCAGCGTCTCAGTCCTCTGTGGCTTCCTTCTCCTAGTCTTCGGCATCGTCGGCGTCGAGCTCTTCAAGGGCGTCTTGCACTATCGTTGTGCGCCTGCCGACGTGGACCTGACGCTCCTCTCGCCGGGCGAGCAGCTGCAATACGACTCTGAGACCTCGTGCAATCCGAGGCGCTCCGACCAATGCGAGGCGCACGACACGTGCTCGTACTTTGACATCAACCCCTCGAGTGGCCTCATGTCGTACGATAGCGTGCCGATCGCCCTCGTCGTGCTGCTGCAGGCGGTCACCTTCGACGACTGGGCGACGTCGATGTTTGCGCTCGAGGACGCGTACTCGCCGTATGTGATCATCTACTACATTCTGATCGTCATCATCGGCGGCTTCTTTGTGATCAACCTCTTCCTAGCCGTCATCTTTGAGGAGTTCCTCTCGGTGGCCCGCGTCGAGAAGGCTACTGAAGATATGAAGGTACGCTCCACGAGCATCAACGAGGACGCTGCTCTCGACGCCAAGGAGGAGACCAAATTTGGAAAGAAGCCATCCGAGTTGGATGAGGAGGCGAAGCAGGCGTTGCTGCAGGAGACAGAGTTCCTCTCCGACTTCACGAACAGGCCGCGCTCATTGATCGCCGACGCTGGCCCTCAGTCGCCGCGAGAGCGCGAGTTCATCCTGCTCGCCGCGGCCAACTCGCCCTCTTCCGTCGATCTCATCCTCGAGGAGAGGCGGCGGGTCCGGCTCGGCAAGTCCATATTAGGCAAGCCCAGCATCCTGTACAGCATCGCCACCTCGGACCAGCTAGGGACCTTCACCACGGGCCTGGTCGTCCTCAACCTGCTCATCATGTGTGTACCGTACGAGGGGATGTCGCCGGAGCTCGCCCTCAGGCTCGAGTTGGCCGCTTCCGTCATCACTCTCCTGTTCACAGCCGAGATGGTCGTGAAGCTGTGCGGCCTCGGCTGGTCAGCCTACTGGTCAGACGGATGGAACATGCTCGATGGCACCCTCGTCCTGCTGTCACTGGGTGAGATGATCCTCGATGCATTGAGCGGAGAAAGTGCCATCCCAAAACTCTCCTTTTTGCGGATTCTTCGGATGCTTCGGGTGGCGCGGATGCTCAAACTCATGCGGACTTGGAAGGAGCTGTACACGGTGATTGCGGCGTTCACGAAGGCGATCCCGCAGATGTCCAACCTCTTCGTCCTCACGTTCATGGTCCTAGTCATCTTGGCACTCCTGGGCTTGCAGCTCTTCGGGGGCATCTACAACCCAGAGACAGGCTACTCGTCCGTCCCGTGCCCAGGGGGCGTGTGCCCCGATGAGGACCTCGAGGAGCTGCCCCACTACCACTTTGACTACTTCGCCGCGTCGATGCAGACCGTCTTCGTGCTGATTACGGGCGCGTGGATCGACCTGACGAACCCGGCTGTGTCGGTCGTGGGCTTCCAGGCGCTCGCGTATTTCATCCCGGGGGTGATCATCGGACGGTTCCTCATGATGAACCTCTTCATAGGCGTCCTGCTGAACGCCTTCGGAGAGGACGAGGATGGCGACGCGCCCAAGCCCATCGGCGCCCCAACAGAGGAGTCCGAGCAAGCCGCCGAGGCGGCGGAAGAGCTCCGTGCTCGCGAGGAGCCCCGTTGGCCTGCCGACTACTCGCTCTGCCTCTTCGGGCCCTCTCACCCGCTGCGCATAGGATGCGTTGAACTCACGAACCATGGCGCCTTCGAGTCGTTCATCATCCTTGTCATCGCGGCCTCGTCTATCTGCCTCGCCTATGACACGCCGCGCCTCGACCCCGCCTCGCCGCTCGGTGTGCGAATCCACCAGGTCGACTTCTACTTTGTGGCCATCTTCTTCGTCGAGATGTGCCTCAAGATCATCGCTCACGGCTTCTGTGGCCAGAATGCCTACCTGAGCTCCGCATGGAATCAGCTCGATTTCTTCATCGTGGTCGTGACGGTGGTCGACCTGCTGCTTGCGTCTGGCCCGCTGCACTCGTTGCGCATTCTGCGAGCACTGCGGCCGCTCCGATTGGTGTCGCGCATCGAGGGTATGAAGGTGATCGTCTCCTCGCTGGTGAGAGCGCTCCCCGCGGTCGGCAACGTCTTCTTGGTCGTCTTTGCAGTGCAGACCGTCTTTGCGATTCTGGGCATGCAGCTCTTCATGGGCCGCTTCGGCTCGTGCTCCAACCCCGCCCTGACTACGAGGGCGACGTGCTACCCTCCAGGACTCGCCCCGCCGTACCCTCCGGGGCTGCCACTGGTCGCCCCGTCGACACCGCCACCGTTGCCGCCGCCACCTCCCTCGCCTCATCCACCACCACCCTCGCATCCGCCACCACCGCCCTCGCCTCCGCCCCCCATGCCGCCACCACCACCCTCACCGCCGCCGCCGCCACCACCCTCACCGCCGCCGCCGCCGCTCCCGCCGCCTCCATCACCGCTGCCTCCGACTCCACCACCGCCCCCACCAGAGATGGAGTCGGAGCCGCCGTTGGAGCCATTTATATCGCCGGCGCCGGAGGCTGCGATGGAGGCGGCGTCGGAGGTGGCGTCCGAGGTGGCGTCGGAGGTCGTGGAGGTGGCGTCGGAGGTCGTGGAGGTGGTGCGACGGCGGCTCCACGGTAGTCATACGGAGGCGCGGCAGCCCAAAGGAGGTGACAGCGTCGACAGCGACGAGGACGGCCTCCCGATCGTCTGGCTCAACCCTCGGTTTGGTTCTTTCGACAACTTTGGCGATGCGATGCGCCTCTTGTACATCATGAGCTCCGGCGACGACTGGGTGTTTCCCATGTACTCGATGATGGCCGCGACTGAGCCGGGGCACGCGCCGGTTCGGAACGACTACTCGCCCAACCTCTTCTTTGGGATTGCGTGGATGTTCATCGGCTCCTTCGTGGCTCTCAACTTGTTCGTGGGCGTCATCGTCGACAGCTTCAACCGTATCAAGCAGGACACGGACTCTTCGGCTACGATGACGGCCGAGCAGCAGCAGTGGGTGCAGACGATGCAAGCGTTGGCGCGCCAGCAGCCGGTCAAGGCAGCGTATCAGCCCGCGAACGCGGTGCAGCGTCTCCTGTGTGACGTGGTCACCTCAGCTTCCTTTGAGCTCACCATCACCGTCGTCATCATCCTGAACATCAGCGCGATGGCGTGCGACTTTTGGCGCATCGAGAGCTACCCATCCGCGCTCGCCTTTTACAACACGTCCATGCATGTGTTCGTTATCATCTACTACATTGAGTGTTTGCTGAAGCTCCTCGCGTTCAACCCCTCGGGCTACTTTAGCGATGGCTGGAACCAGTTCGACTTCTTCCTTGTGTGCACTGCCGCTCTCGACGATTTTGGGGGGGTGGGCCTCAGCGAGATGGTCGGCGTGCCGCCCTTCATCCTGCGGGTCCTGCGCATCTTCCGCATCTTGCGCGTGCTCCGACTTCTCAAGGGGGCGAAGGATGTACGCGACTTGATCCTGACCGCCGTCTTGTCGTTCCCGGCGCTGATCAACGTGGGCTCCCTCCTCGCGCTCGTTGTCTTCATGTATGCGGTTCTCGGCACCCACCTGTTCACCTTCGTGGTGCACCAGGAGGTCATCAACGACGATCGCAACTTTGACAACGTGCCGAACGCCGCGCTTCTTCTCTTCCAGGTGCTGACGGGGGATGCATGGTCGGGGCTCATGGCGGATGCGATGGTCGGTCCGGAGACTGGGGCCTGCACCGTCGAGGAGGGTGACTGCGGCGTCCCGCTCGTCGCCATCGCCTACTTCCTCTCCTTCCAAGTATTTGGGTCCTTCGTCTTCCTCAACCTCGTCGTCGCCGTCATCCTCGAAAACTTTTCGTCGCTTGGGAGTGTGAACCCGGACATGGTCACTGCTTCGGACGTCGAGGCCTTCAAGGAGGTCTGGGTCGAGTTCGATCCCGACGCGGACAACTACATTGCGTCCGAGGACCTGCCGTACCTCGTTCTCGCCCTGGCACCCCCGATGGGTCTCAAGGGCGTCGGCGATGAGCGCGCGGCCATCAAGCTGTGCCTCAAGCTGAGCCTCACCCAATACGATGGCACGGTCGCGTTCCAAGAGGTGCTCACGGCGCTCACGCGGCGCACGTTCTTGGACAAGGGCAACCCCGAGGAGCTCATGAAGCTCGACGTGCCTCCGCCACCCAAGCCGCCACCGCTGCCCCTGAGCCTCGCTGATGCGAAAGCGGCCGAAATGGGTAAGATTGCGACGGCAATGCCTTCCGCTCGGAAGGTCTTCGCGCTGCAGGTGATCTCTAAGTACGCGAGCATCTCCCTGGAGAAGCGCAAGGAGAAGGCGCTCGCGATGTTGTATACCGGTACAGGCCACCACGCGGACGTCACTTCACCGCAGACTATCTCGCGCGGTGGTGGGTCGCCCACGTCCTGTAAGCCGTCGCTCTCGAAACGCGTGGCGGCAGCGGGCAGCAGCAGCTGTCGCGTCTTGAAGAATGCTGCGGCGAGCGGCATCAGCAGCATGCGAGGCAAGTTAAGCGCTCCGAGCGGCGCCGGCCCAGCGGGGCTCGACGCCTGATCGGTGCACGTGATCTCGCCAACATCAACTCGCATCCAAGAGCCAGGGAGCAGGATCAACCGTCGGATCGACAAAGCCCGAACGGACAGAGACGCGAGAGTGCGAAATACGACGTAGAGAGAGAGAGAGTTCAGAGAGAGATTTCGCTCTCCCCCCTAGTACAGGTTGTCTACAGCATGGAATACGAGTGTGCAGACAGTTTGTCGTCATGGCATCTATATAATTCTCAAGAAACTCGTTCAAATCCCTACTACGTGCAGCTGCACATTGCGATGTGTACCGTACAATCATCGTGTATCGGCTACAGCGTACCCTGGTGAGTGTACGGTAGTACTTTACGAGTTTACGTACTTACTGCAGCCAAGCACTGAAAAGAAAACGAAAGTCAGCATCTGATGCTACTAGCCTTCAGAAGATTGAGCATCTCATCCGGCCCGCGCTCGCGCAAGTCCTCCACGAACGCCGCCACCCCGCGCCAGGCTCTGCCAGTGTACCTGCCGGTCTCCATGTCCTCGAGCAGCCGATTCGTCATGTTCGCCGCCTTCGTACCACTTTCCAAGCAGCGGCGTCTGACGATGTTCGAGGCCAGCACCGCCTGATTGATGGGCACCTGGCCAAACGACCACGCCTCCTCATCATCATCTGGGATGAGCCCATCGGAGATGTAGAGGACGAGGAGCGAGCCCGCGCTCGCCTCAAGCACGAGTGCGGGGTACGTATGCGGGTAGCTGTGCTCGTTGACGCGCGCGCCCTTGAAGCTATAGTAGTAGGCATCGACGATCGTTCGGCCCGCCTCAATCTCGGCCTCGACGAGCGCGGGCGGCGGCGTGGCGCCAGGCGCACTCGCGCCGTGTTGGGCACTACGCTCTCCCTCAAGCCTCGCAGCGCACAGGATCGCAAACGAGCGGCGGCAGAAGCGCAGAGTACAGCCCACGCGAGCCGTCTCCGCCCTCATGCCCGGCACAGCCCTCTCGTTTCGGCCGACAATGGCATCATGAAACATCTTCCAGCGGGACTTGCCCCAGATCGCATACAGGCAGCCTGCAGAGATGGTGATGCCCTCCGTGCGCTCACGCGGCAAGACGCCGCTGCGTCTCTGGGATGCAGGGGGCAGCACGAGCTGCACATCCACCTCGCCAAAGATGCCCAAGGTCACAATCGCTTCAAGATAACCGGGCGAGTCCCAGTGGGCGCCTAGGCCGCGCCCCAAGCTCATAGATTGCGGCGCAAGCTCAAGGGGATGTTGCGCCTTGTTGATGCCGCACACTGGCATCCGTGTGAACTGTGCAAAAGCGAGCACGAACTCCTTGAGCAGCGGCTCTTTAGTCGTCGGGTCGACGAGAACCTGGCTCATCTGCTCCACAGCATCATGGACACACTGCGGCACAGGGTCCCAGTTGGCTGGGTTCTCGAAGCCCTCCATGCTGCTCCCGCCCTTGGGCAGGCTCGGCCCAAACCATCGCTGCAGGTGCGCGGCCATCGCATCCGCGTACTCGTGCGACTTGTCGAGGAAGTATTGGAGCGTGTTGCCATTCCTGCCGTATTGGATCCAGGGCCCATTCCCCTTTTCGCGCTTTACCAGCCACTCTTGAATCGGGGCAACATGAATGTTTTCTGCGGTGGCCCACCCATCGCGAGCGTCAAAGTCGTCGTAACGGCCACCAAAAGGATCCGCACGTGAGATCAGCGACGGCTTCTCTGGAGCGGCCGCGGACTCCGACGCCGCCGCTGTCGCCACGCTGCAGTGCTCTTGAGCGGATTTCCCCTCCCATGCCTTCAGCTTGGGGAGCACGACATGCACCGTGGCCTCTTTGCCGATCCCATAATCTCCGAACACTTTCACAAGTTCTTTACCGGCATAGACAAGCTTTACGCTGTCGGCACGGCAAGATGGGTCGCCGTTCGATTTCCGCTCCAGGGCCTGCTTCACTTCATCGATTGTCATGGCATTATGCACCGGTACACGAATAGTGTTTCCGAGCATCGTCTTGAAACAGACCTCGAACGTGGATGCTGCCACTGCCTGCCCTCGGCCGCCCTCTGCCGAAGAAGCTCGCTTGGACTCGCCGCCCTCTGCTTGGCGGTGGACCACCGCCTCCGCCTCGTCGTGTGAATGGTGGACCACCGCCTCCGCCTCGTCGTGTGAATGGTGGACCACCGCCTCCATGACGACGTGTGAATGGTGGACCACCGCCTCCGCCTCGTCGTCGTCCATGCCAAACTTCCACTCGCGAACACCACGATCGCCAGGCAGCTCAACAGGTGCGGCCACAGATGCAGGGGCCGTGGGAGCGAGGGAGGCGCAAGCGCGGGCAGGTGTATCGAGGGTGGTGTGAGCGTGGGTACGAGCACCAGCAGCTCTATCGCGCTCCTCGACGCGTTGCGTAGGACCGGAAGAGGCGGTGGCGGGTTCCGCTGACGGCGGGGGTACAGGCAGGTAGCCAAGTCGCTGCCGCTCTGACGTCGACAGGCCGCGGACCGTGCTCTCGAGCCAGCACAGGGCTGCATCGGGCCACTCTTTGTGCAGCTTCGCAAAATTCCTGTTGAGCTTCGCCTCGTATTTGTCCTTGTCATGCAGAGGCACGGCAGCGGCTGGAGATGGCGGCCGACGCGTGGCGGCGGGCAGTGTCCACTCCTCTTCCATGCCTGTCGCCTTCGCGGCTGCACTCGTGGCCGCACTCGTGGCCGCACTCGTGGCCGCACTCGTGGCTGCACTCGCCGCCCCAGTCGGCCTCTTGACCAGTCGCTCGTCCTCCTCCTGTTCGTTCTCCTTTCGCTTCTTGCTGGCATCGGCTGAAGTCGCTGACGACCGATGCCGCGTGGCGATCGATTCCTCGCGCTGGGTTCCTTTGACTTCGGCCTGCTTTAATTCTGCCCTCTGCTTCTCGACGAATTTCGGGTCCAGCAAGCATTCGAACGCCTTGTCCTCCGTGGCCGTGATGAACACCGCCTCAAGAACTGTCTCCTGATCCCAAGTGAATCCCATTTCTCTGCCTTTCTCGAGCAGAGATTTGACCTGCTTCCGCTGCTCGTCGGTGAAATCGTGATCGCTGGCACTTATTTTGCGGGGACCCGGCATGATGGCGACGTCACTGGACACGAGCCTCGCGTTCACGTTCAGCTCATCTTGTCCGTGGAGATTCATCCGGATCTCAGAGAAACTTGGCTGTGAAACACGCACACGCGCACGCTCTCCGGAGCAACACGGTGGGGATGGGCTCATCAGCCACTCGATGACGGAAGCAATTGGGCAATAAAAATGGCCCCAACCAGTGTGCCACACACGGTCAGCAGCGGCGGCTCGGGCGGCGCCGCGCACGTGTCGTCCACTGAGGATGCGTGGCTGGCGTGGTTTCGAGAGGGCCGTGCTGCGCTTCAAAACGACCTCGAGCGGCAATTTGAGGCCGCGGCGCCGGCGGCACCCTCCGCGATCGACCTGCTAGCCATCCTGCCGCGCAACCAGTCCCACAGCGCTCACTTGCTGGCCGCACAGCAGCTGCCGGTCACCGCCTTTTACACTGGCAATGCGCTCGAGATGCTGTGCTATCTTTCGTTGCAGGCGCTGCCGCGGCACTCGCGAACGTATGCCAACTTGCACCTGGGTGGTGAGTGGCACGATGGCATTGAGCTCCGAGCGGTGCACTACGCAATGCTGCAGCATGAGCCGTCCCTGCTCAAGGGCGACGCCGCGTTGGTCGACGAGACTGCCGCCACGAAGACCATGCACCTCTCGCAGGCCGTGGACTTTAATCGCGACAGCTTCTGTTGCGCGAAAAGAGCCCCGGAAACGAGCGGGAGCTCCGGGAGCGCGAGCGTCTCAGGGCTGGGCCTGGCGGAACGGATGCGCATCGCGGCTAAGGAGGCAGTAGCGGCCAAGAAGGATGCCGCGGCGGGCAGCGCCACAGAACCCGGACGCGCAGCAGGAGCAGCGCTCACCGTCGACACTGATGGCGACGAGGGCGCCGGGGTGGAGATGGTGCAGGTCCTAGGCAGTTGGGGTGGCGGCGGCAAGCTCAGGGCCGCTCGCACCATCCGCTTCAAGGCTGGGAGCAGCGCGAGTGAGGAGAGCGAGGGCATCGATGGATCGGCCGACGACGACGAGGACGACTTGATCGCCATGCGCCTGACCTCGAAGGTCGTCTCACCCAGCGGCCGGCGACAGCGCATCCGAGGTGAGGAGGGAGAGAGCCTGCTGCACGAGTCGAGCGCAAACTCACCCGCCAAGTCGGATCTGAGGACCTCGCCCACCAAGTCGCCGCAGACATTGGCCAGGGCTAAATCCCAGAACCAACTCGACTCGATGACAAGCGCCGAGAAATGGGCGACTCGGCAGGCGGAGGTCGATGAGGCCCAGAGGAAGATGAGCTTCAAGTCGACGCATGCTTCTGAGCGGGGAGGCGGCGGCGGCGGGCTGCTCAACACGTTGGTCTCGTGGTTCGGCGGGGCGGGGCGTTCTCGCACGGGCGACGTGAGCACGGGCGACGGGGCCGACACGATCGAGCCGGGCTGGATGTATCTCGACGACTTTGGTCGCGAGCAGGGACCGTTTTCGACCGAGCGGATGCGGGCCTGGCTGCGCCGTGGCCACTTGACCTCCGATCGGAAGGTTCGGCATGCCGAGAGCGAGGACGCGCCGTTCAAGCAGCTGTGGAAATGGGACGAGCTTGACGTGTTCAAGCAACAGCGGCGCGCTCGCACTCGGTGGCACAACGTACGGTCCGCCGTAGGGATGGGCGCCGCGGCTCATCGGCGGCACTTGCTCAACTCGAGCGACAATCTCGACGACATCAACCGAGCGGCACAGCAGCGGTACGCACGCTCGGCCGTTGGCTTCGACTCGCTTCTCAACCGACTGCCCTTTTTCCGCACCACGCCTGTGAACGAGTGGCCACCCACGCTCGTGGACGCCATCGTGCTCATCACCGACCTCGCGACGGTTGACAAGCTCTCTCACATCATCGGGCACTACAATGGGTCCAATCTCGGATGCGAGATGGTCGTTGAGCTGCTCTCGCTCGGCTATTGGTTCATGCGCCCGTTTGTGAGCATGCCAGGGGGCTTGGCGCAACACGTGGTTGCGCCCTTGCAGTTGGCGGTGCAGCGCCAGTGGGGCCTCGTGATGCAACGGCTGTGCGTGTGGCGCCGCTCGCTCGCGGTGCATGCGTATTGGGAACTGAACCTTGTGTCGAGTAGGAACACCGCCGACTACTCGCGCGCGCTGCAGTTCGTCAACTGGTCGCCTGCCGACGAGGACGATGCGCAGGCCGTCGCAGAGTACCTGCAACTTCAGCTCAACATCTGTGGCTCTCTGAAGGGCGACCCCCTGCAGTGGCATTCGCAGGCGCTCACGTTCACCATTGAGTCGCTGCGCTTGCCGATGCTTCCCGAGACCCTTGCCGGCAGGCCGATGGCGGTCGTGCAGTCGTGGGCCTCGTACGTTCTCAAACTGGTCGCCGAGCAGGAGGCAATCCAAGCCAAGACGGCCGCCGCCGCGGCCGCGGCCGTGCAGGCTGCAAAGGCCGCCGCGAGTGCGGCTCAGTGGGGCGGCAGCGGCGGCGGCGGCGGCGGCGGCGGCGGCGGCGGCGGCGGCGGCGGCGGCGGCGGCAGCGGCAGCGGCAGCGGCGGCGGCGGCGGTGGTGGTGGTGTCAGTTGGAGCACCGCAAGCGCCGCCTATAGTCGATCGGGTAGGGAGAGCGAGATGGGCGAGTCGGGCGAGGAGGAGGACGAGCCGGTGACGGAGCCCGCGCACTCTGCAGATCCGAACGTGGCCGCCGCCACCTCGGCCGCCGCCGTCGCGTCGGGGGGTCTCGACCCCGGGCTCGTGCGCCGACAGTTGACATTACTCGAGCTCGCCGCCGCCTGCATCGGCCAGTCCGGCGCCGAGTTCTTCATCGCGCAAGTGCCCGTTCTCATCGAGGCGCTGCGCCCTTACCTCTGGAACGCGAATGCTGTCGAGCCCGCCCTGCATGTGGTGCTGCGGCTCCTGCGCGGCTGCTATCACGACCCACAGCCGTTCTGGACCGTCCAGGATCGGTTCGCACCCGGGCTGCGTGACTTGACCGGAGGCATTGCCGTCAACGGCGCCGCATTTGCCCGGACCAATTCGGCCATGCGGAGGTATCTGCATCGGTACTCGGTCTCCATGTACCCTGGGCTCGGCAATCGCGCGCACCTGAGCAACCTGGCGCATCTGCACGGTGTGCTCTTCCCCGGCTGGACGGAGACCGCAAATCCCATGCTACGCGCGCTGCAGCAGGCGACCGAGCACACGCCGGTTGGGGCGTGGGCGCGCAAAGCGGGCATTGGAGTACTCTCAGAGTTGCCCCATGCTATCCGTCTCGTGGATGTGCTCGCCGAGATTGTGGTGTGCATGGCCAGCCATGACGTGCAGTGGACCGTCGAGCAGGTCATCATTCGCTGCCTCTTGAGCGCATGCTGATCGCACCTCTTGAGCGCTTCCTGAGTGCGCCTCTGTTTGCATCCTCCATCAGGTCATCATGTGCTTTCTCAAGTTTCGCAAGCGCTCGGACGCGTCGAGTGCGTACGCTCTCGTGGCGATGCGTACGCTCGCGCTCATGCTCGAGCCAGCCATGGAGTTCGTCCCGTCAAATGTGAGGGATGCGCGCATGCAAAAGAACTTGCCGGGGATGCTCGCGCCCGTCATCGAGCGCCTGCTGCACTCAGCCTACTCGCAATGTGGCATCCAGCGTGTCGGGGTCCGCTATTACCCGCTCGCCGTCGACGAGTACGAGGTGCCCGGCGAGCGGACGTACGAGGTGCCCGAGCGGCTGGCGCGTCTGACCGAGGCGTTTGAGGACGACTTTGGGCCTCACCCTCTCGGCAAGGCGGATCCGACGAGCGCGGATGTGCGCACGGTCATCTCGCTCGCCATCGCGGAGAAGGCGGCGGGGCGCTCCGTGGCGGCGGTCAATGAGCTACTGAAGAAGAAGGAGGAAATCCAGCGCCGAGGCAAGCTAACAATGACCGTGTTCAAGGGCGGGCTCGTGCACGACGACGCGACGCTGCACCTCTCGTACGGCCGCTGTTTCGTCGAGAACGGGAGCCTGCGTGGAGGGCGCATGCGCTCGCCCCTCACCCTCGAGCCTGGGCTCGTGTGGAATTGGATGACGCGCGAGGCGCCTTGGGAGGAGGTGCTCCGCTGATGACTGTTGATGACTGCTGATGACTGCTGATGACTGCTGATGACTGCTGATGACTGCTGATGACTGCTGCAGGTGCTCCCTCTCGAGACGCGCCTCGCGCACGCCCAATATGTCGCGGCCCTCCAGAGCATCATCCCCGAGGATGGGCGGCCTCTTGATGCGTGGGTGCGGCTCTATACGCAGGCCCTCGATGTGCTCCCACTCTTTGACCACTTTTCAATTCCGAAAGAGCTCATCGTCGACAAGCGAGGCCGGAGCTTCCTCGTGCGCGCACTCGCGCACCCGGACGACCGAGTCGCTCGCGCTGCCACGCACGCCCTGCAGCGTCTCATAGTGCTCCACCTCGAGCTGCGTGTGCCTGTGTTCAAGTCGATGCTAGAGCTCATGGGGCGCGTGCCCGAGCAAGACGTGGCCGTTCGGGCGACGATGCTGGCACACTTTGTGAGGCTCCTCGGCATACCTTGACCACGTCTGATTGCGAGAGTGATGGTCATCCTCAACTGCCACACGGATTGCCCCCCTCATCAGGTTCGACTCATTGGCGTTTGGATCGCGGAGCTCAAGACTATGGACCCGTTCAAGCTCACGAATGCGGCCATGCTTGAGCCCCTCGAGCCTTATTTGGCCAAGCTCGAGGCGGAGGCCGTCATTGCCATGTGCCATCCGCATGCCTCCGTGCGACTTCCGGCGGTCGAGTTGCTCTACGAGACGCGCCGTCTGGGCGATGAGCTGCATGTACGTCTGATGGGCACTTATTGCCTCTGATGGCCTCTGATGGCCTCTGATTGCCTCTAACGACCTCTGAATGTCTCCCGAATCAGTTAACCTACGTCAAGATGGAGGAGCAGATCGGCGGCAAGTTTCAGCAAAGGGAGCGAGATCAGGAGCTCGAGCGTCGTCTCGAGGATCTCGAGCGAGATGAGGCTGCCGTGCGAGCCAAGCGACGCGCCGAGCGCAAGGCGCGCGAGCTCGAGCAACGAGGTGCAGATCCGATGGGAAAGGCTGGCCACCACCGCCGTCACTCGCAATCACCCGAGGGCGCGAGAGGACAGGATGCGCGTATGCCCTCGTCCGCCGCGCGCGTCGGCGTCGGCGTCGGCGTCGGTGGCGGCGGCGGCGCCTGCGGCGGTTCCCACCGCTCGCCTTCGGCACGCGGTTCCCACCGCTTGCTTTCGGCCCGAAAGAAGAGAGGCCTTTCACAGAGGTCATTCACAGGGGACGATCTGCACGATTCCTCGGCAGAGGAAGAGGCCGGTTCGTGGGCAGATGAGGAAGCGGCGCGTGTCATGCGCGAGCTCGACATTGAGGCCAACGAGATCAAGCGCAACATCGCGTGGAGGAAGAAGACATATGGCATGCGCGCCATCACGGCGATCGAGACGCACTGGGGTGCTATCCTCGCCTGCGCCCTCCAGGAGGTGGTCACAGCGAGTGGCGATCACTTGTTGGATGGGGCGGTGCGTGATGGCCTTGATGGCCCATTGAGGACCCCTTGATGAACCCTTGATGAACCCTTGAGGACCGTGGATTGCCTCTGAGCGCCTCTGAGCGCCTCTGAGTGCCACTGAGTACCACTGAGTGCCACTGAGTGCCGCTGAGTGCCGCTGAGTGCCGCTGAGTGCCTTACCAGGTGTACACCTTGAATGAGCCGAGATGACACCCTGAATGAGCCGAGATGACACCCTGAATGAGCCGAAATACCGAGTGGCGCGTCGTGTTGTCTCACCAGGTGTACACCCTAAACGAGCCGCTCACACTGCGTGATGCGGCGAAGCATAACCGATGGGGCATGTGGATGAGCATCACCTCGTGCTCGATGCGCACGATGCTCGATACAGGGTGCATTGGGCTCGCGCGCAACGTGCGCCGTGCGCTGCGCCGGCGACTGGCGCGTCTGCCTCCTCTCGAACAGGTGATCTCCCTGATGGCCTCCCTTATGATCTCCTTGATGACCTCCCTGATGACCTCCCTGATGGCCTCCCTGATGACCTCCCTGAAGACGTCTTTGATGACGTTCTTGATGACGTCCCTGCCTCCTCTCAAGCAGGTCGACAGCGGGAGATCAGATTCGCTCGTGGCGACACTCACTATGCAATGGGGCGCGATGATGCTTGCCGCTACCGGCCGGCCCCTCCCAGAATCAGAAGCAGAGACAGGGCACCGATTCGATACCATCCTGATCCACGACCTCGAGCAGAAGATCGTTCAGGTGCACGAGCAGCAGCGGGCGAAGGTGCTGACGTCTTCTCAGCAACGGATCGCAATCAAGCGCGCCGATGCCGGATTGCCGCCGACGGAGTTGGTGGCGCCACCCAAGACGGCGCGCCAGCAGCGGCTCGAGATGCACGAGCGCAAGCTGGTGCGCCACTGAGTATCCCTCTGATGTCCACTGGTTGCCCCACGCATTGCCACTGACTGCCCCAAGGATGACGACTGATGAATCGTCTGATGGCCCCTGTGATGGCCCCTGTGATGGTTGCTGATTAGCCTCTGATGACGACTGATGAACCGTTTGATGGCCTCTCTGATGGTCCCTCTGATGGTCCCCCTGACGGCCTCTGATGGCCGCTCATGGCCTCTGACGGCCCCTCTGATGGCCCCTCTGATGGCGAGTAGGGCATCTTCCACGAGGATGACATGAAGCACGAGCCGCAGACGGACGAGGAGGATGAGCTCTACGGCGTGATGGCTCGCTCGGACCTGCACGTGCGTCGGCAGCTTGCGCAGCTGCTGAGCCCCAAACGCTGGGTTCGTCAGAGCGTTGTGTGGAGCCTCTCAGCGGTGCATAAGTCGTCGCTCGTGGCCGTCGTGCATGCAGTCGTGCGCCGCTTTGACGAATCTCTCGGAGTGTCGGCCGTCGCACTGGTGAAGGCGAAGCGGGAGGCGCATGCAGCCGTGGAGCTTGTGCGCATGCAGGCATCTCTGCCGGGCATGGCAAAGCAAGCTGAGGAGGAGGAGTTCTGGGCGGAGCAGGAGCTCATGAGATTGCAAGAGGCGGCGGACCTCAAAGCAAAGGAGGAGGCGGAGGCGCAAGCGTCTGCGCGTCGCACGCGTATCGAGCAGCAGTCGTTGCAGTGCGAGCTGACCCGACTGATGCGACGGCTCGCAGGGCATACGGGCATGCCGGAGGCGTTCGACACGTGTCCGGAGCTGCTGAACAGTGTCGCCACATTCATTCGGCGCATGAGTGAGCTGATCTTCGTCCCGTTTTCGCGCCTGATGAAGTTCGGCAAGCCCATGCGCACCGATCTGCAGATGAGTGGCTCGGGGTGTCTTCTGGAGCTTGTCGACCCTGATGGCCTTCTCGACTGGTGCCTCGACTTCCTTGGGCTGGTCGCCGCCTTTTCGGACGCCATCTGCCGTCGGCGGGAGCGCCACCATCCGCCCGAGCTGGCTGCGTGTATGGCGGGCGCCTCCGAGAATGAATGGCCGTTGAAAGAGCGGTCCGTGATTGCCTCCTGATGGCCTCGGTCGGTGATGGCCTCTGATAATACCGGGGCCCTCTGAGCCAGCCCCCTCCACCCCTCCCCTCCCCCCACCCCTCCCCTCCCCCCACCCCTCCCCTCCCCCCACCCTCACCTCTGATAGAACCGGGGACCTCTGAGCCTACCCCCTCACCCCCTCTCAGGTACGAACTCTTTTCGATGCTCAAGCTTTGGTCGAGCCACGGGGTGGGAAATACCGTTCAACTAGCCGAGGATCTTGAGCTCAAGAACCGTCTCGCGCAGGAGCATGATGCCGACAATCGGCGGAAGATCGCAAGCGTGTTCGAGATCGGCGCGCGCCGTCGATGCCGGTACACGCACTGGGCCGTCTCACAGGTACCTGTTCGACGCGTTCACTGTGCTCGGCGTGCATGCGAGTGCTCACCACGGCGCCCCTCCCCGCTTCTCAACAGATGCTCTCGATCGGCCCCTTGCTGCCTCTGGGCGAGGGCGGGCTCACTCAGGTGTATCTTCAGATCTAACCCCCCTCCCCGCTACCCCCCTGCCAGCTCCGTCCCCTCCCCCCCCCCCCTAAACTCACCCTTTGAGTCCCCCCACCCACCCTCACGCAGGCGGAGCTTGAGATCGAACTCGCGTGGGCGGCAGAAAGCGAGCAGCGGGACTCGTTTATGCTTCTCCGTCCGCTGCTCGCGTTCCACTTCGACGTGCTGCTGCCCATCTACTGCGTCTACTGCTGCGCGAAGACCCCTGAGCTCGCGGCCGTTTACCAGGCGGCCATCTTCATGCCCACCGACGCGGAACGGCCGGAGACGTGCATCGCCCTCCGCTTCATACGTTTAACGGCCAAGGCCGCCACACAAATCGAACTCGATATGAAGCGTGCGTTGCTCCACAAGATCTTGAAAGACACCGAAAAGGGCATCAAGAACAACCTCCATGGCCCCGCCGACGTCGATCTCGATCCGTTCGTCGTGGGCCACCATCGCAACGTGGCAACCGTGGTCGTATGGCTGCTGCTCTATGTTCTCCACCCCGAGGCCGTCTTTCGCACGGAAGCCGTCGCCGCACTCTATAGCGTGTTGGATCATCTCGGCTCGAGCCGCGGAGTCCTTGGAGGCGAGGACGATGAAGCCGGGGACGCCGGCGCGGCTGCCTTTGTGACTGCAATCTCAGTTCACGAGGGCCCATCACTTGAGGCCGCGAGCAGCGTGCTCGCGGCTGACGTCGTGGGCCTCCATCTCTTTTGGCAAACCGCTGGCACGGTAGACGACGGCGAGAGCGATGGCATGAGCATGATGAGTGAGACTTCCCGAAGTTTCTCTGGTTTCGAGGAAGAGGATCCTCGCGCCTCCGCCGCGGCGTGGTGCAATGCAGCCGCAGACGCGGGCAGCTCTAGCAGCGGCTGCTTTAGCGGCGATCTAGCGGCGGGCAGCTTTATCGGCGGCCGCTTCGGCGGCGGCGGCGGTGGCAGCGGCGGCGTGCTGGGTGGCGCGGGTGTGCTTGCTCAGGACGGCGCGTCCGGCACGCGCCCGCCGCCCTCGTTCGCGTCACCGCCTCCAAGCCCCCCTGCTCGCCGCTCATCCTCTCCGCCGCCGGACGCGATGACGACAGAGACGTTAGGGCGACAGATGCCAGGACGCTCGGCGCTCCGGCGCGGCGGCGGCATCGGGCAGGCGACGTACCGACGAGAAGTACAAAAGATCTTCGACCCGGGCGACGCGTCGACGCCTGCAGCCGAAGACGATTCAGTCGGCGTCGATCTGTCAAGACTCATCACCGCGGGCGCGAAAGTGGTGGACGTGGTGATGGCACGCCTGGGCCACACCAGCGGGCACATGCGCTCTGCGGCCGATGTGCATCAGCTTGTGCTCGCCCTCTCGAAGAAGCTCGCGCGCAGCCTATTCCCCTCGAGCGGAGCCGTTCTCTGCGAGATGGGCAACGTGATGCTCGGCTTGATGACCCAAGAGACGCGCATCTTTGTGTTCGAGATGCTGCTGCCGTGGGCGCAGCGGATGGCTCTGCTCGAGCCACGCGGCTCGCCCTCGCAGCTCTCGCGCACCCGCCAGCAAGAGCTAACGGCCGCCGGCTTCTGCCTTGCGTACCCCGACGACTGCCTGCGACCCCTGTTGGAGTTAACTGTCACCGAGTCGATCACGGGGCTGCCGCCGATAGTGGCCACCTTTTGGAAATCTCTCGCGCTGAGTGCGCCACCGCTCCACGACGGCCTGCAGCCGATGAACGTGCCGGTGGTGTCCGCGTGGCTCGCTAACCAGGCGCTAAACCTGACGACGACAAGGGAACAATTTACGTGCCGCTCGCTCGGCCTCTTCATTAAAGTCCTCGGGGTGCAGTCGAATGAGATGAGAGAGCTCAAGAAGGCCCTTAGCAAGAAGTTCAAGGGCGCGGCGGCGAAGGCGCAGCAGAAGAGGCTTGAGGAGCTGCGCGAGCGCGCCTTGTCCCATGAGTCGACGATGTTGACCGACGTACAGAGGCGTCGTATCAAAGCCGCCGAGTTGATGCAGCAGATGAGCAGCTTGCGGCGTGAAAAGGCGACGCGGGCGACCCTCCAAGCCGAGGAAGAGGCAAAGCGGCGCCGCGAAGAGCTCGAGGCCACTCAGCAGCGCGCTGAGGAGGAGAGGCGTAGACTCGAGGAGGAGAGGAAGCAGATCCAGGCCGAAGAGGATGCGCAGAAGCGCCGCGAGGAAGCGAAACGGGCGGCATGCCAGCAGGTCACCCAGGCCTCGCAGGCCTCGCAGGCCAGCCAAGCCTCGCAGGCCGCGCCACACGCCTTCGGCGAGGGCGGGCTCGAGATGAAGCTGGCCGACGGGCGGCCGACGGGCCCTGAGCGGCTCAAGCGGCTCGCGAAGCCTCCTCAGATCCTCGGAATCCCCGAGCTCGATCTCGATCTCGTGGTGCAGAGGCAGCGCGTGCGAGATCGAAAGAGGGCCGTGGAACTTGCGGCCGCCGAGAAGCTCGCCGAATACGAAGACGAGCAGTAGACGTATGGTGGACCGTCACACATCACACACAACTCACATGAGCCATGTGAAGCCGTGAAGTGACACGGCGCTTTACGCATTAGAGATAGTGCGGTCCGTACGGTTCTGAACAAATAGTGTAACGTTGTACGTAGACGAACTGAATTGCCGCGTAGAAGGCGCCGAGCGTATTCCGTAAACAGGTCGGATCGCGCGCTTCTAAAATGTAACAACACAAGATTGCTAACAAGATTGCTAAACGAGCCCTGACGTCAATCGACATGCCTACAAGACATCTACACGAGAACGTGCTACAAAAAGCCAAACGTGAAACGAGACACGTGCTACATCACGTGCTCCAGCTGCACCGTGCGAAGTGATCGCCCCGGGACAGTCCCTGGTCGATCGAATCAATACGACGCGATGCATTGAACATTCCACACGCAACTGGTTCAACCATCATATGCGATGCACCACTCGCTTAGAACAACGCTGTTCCTTCGGTGTCGTTGCACAGAAGCAAGGTTCCCCGCGCACACGTAGTCGCATGGCGTCAAGGATAGGATGACTCAAAACGTCGGTCACGCCAGTACGGTCGCCTTGGGCAGCAGCGTCAACGCCTGGCCGATGCACAGCATCTCGACCGCACCCACCACCGGCCCTTTGATCGTGCCGGCTAGGAATCCCCAGCCGGTTGGCTCGCCGTTCTTGGAGTATTGGAGCGAGCCGTCGTCCAAATTAAGCTTCACTCCGATTCGGTCTCCAGCCTGAAAGACACGCTCCACGACAGCTCCGATGGCGTTGTAGCCCACACGTGTCTGCTCACCATCCTCAAGTCCTGCACCATGGAGGGTAGCGTCGTCAGTGCGAATATAGAACGCGCCGGCCTTGTAGTGGCCACCCTTTTCAACGTCGAGGCCTTCAGGTGAGACGCCGATGTACATGCACCTGTTGCCGTTGGCACTAGCAGCAGAGGTGAAGTGCACCTCCCATTCGTGAACACCGGAAGTCATCACCTCGCCGAAGGTAGCGTGACGAGGGTAGTTGCCACCGCTCGTCTTGGTGAGCTTCAGCCCCTCCGCTTGGCAGGTCTTGCCGAAGCGCGTCCACCCCGACATCGTAAGCGAACCAAGCCGCCGCCACACGTGCCCTCGCCGCCGCCACCGTCGAATTCACGGACGAGCGAAGAAAGCCAGGGCACAGCCCAAAGATTTCCTTTTTTCGACTCTGCAGCCTGGGCTACATGCACTGGGCAGCTCTGTGTGAAACGGCTGTGAGCCGAAGCTCGCGGTTCCCGAAAAGGCACCAACTCACAGTTGAAAAGGTCGTGCCAGTCGTGTACTGGGCACCTCTTAAGACACTTTTGTGAAGTTTTTTTCGACGATCGACTCGCTTCGCTTTTGGTCGAGATGTCCATACCAAAACGAGCCTGGCCTTTCCAAATTGAGCGCACTTTCCAAAGCGACGCCTTTGCCAAAGGCGATCACGCATGGGGCGGCCGGGCCACGTCACCACGAGACTGGCGCAGCGACATGGATGGCGTACGACATGGCGACAGGGGTGGTGCGGAAGGACGACGAGTTGCCGACGCGAAAGCCCGCATCCGTTCCAAACGACGAGGAGCCTCCCGAGGATGAGATTGTTGTAAAGATGCCTCCCACGCGGACGGATAAGGACGTGCCCTTAACAGACGACTATTTCAAGATACCAAGCAAGGAAGCTGTAGGACTGCCAGAGGATGACGTCGCCATCAAGGATGCTGAGCCTCTGCGCCCGAAAGCTGCTCCAGCTGAGAGAGAGCCGGCTGCCAAGCAGCAGCAGCAGCAGAGGCCGCGGCAGCAGAAGCCGCAGCCGGAGCCACCAATGGATGTGATCGTTGTCGACGTGCCCAGCAGTACAAGGGGGGGCGAGACCGGCGCAGCGGAGGGTGGCCAGCCAGCCGCAGCACTCGTTGGCGCAGCGAGCCGAGTGGCGAGCACCGAGGTCAACGGCGACCCGCCTGGCCCTTCGCTCTCGATGCTGCCGTCGACAACGGCGCGAGCAAGCTCCGTTCCGCTGTTGAGTTGCTACGTGGAGCCCTCGTCCATGCTCAGTACGTTGCTTCTCGGCTTGCTCGCCGGAATCGTGATCGGTGTCCTGGGCGAGCGCCGACGCCGGCGCGCCTTTACAGACAGCGGCGCGCGCAAGACGGTCGTGAACTCTACCTCGTCTGCATCTTCGGTCGCCGGGGTCGCTGCGACCAAGGCCAAAGGCATCGCCTCCACGACTGGCGGCGCTGCGACCAAGGCCGAGGGCATCGCCTCCACGACTGGCGGCGGCCGTGGCGGCAGCAGCGGGGCCAACCAGAAGACAGGCGACCGTGGGTTTCTCGGTAGTTTGCTCGGTGGTTTGTTCGTCGGCGTCGCAAGCGCTGATCAGCGCGACAAGAACGACACTCCGAGTAGCCCGCCGCCTCGCCCTCTGACTCTCAACGAGGCACGCGCCCAAAAGACGGCAGCAGCAGCAGCAGCAGTAGCGGCGGCGGCCGCCGCCGCCGCCGCCGCCGCCGCCGGCGAGGGCACGCCGGCCTGTGGCGGCGGCTTGGTGCGCTTATCGGACCAGGACCTTGGGATGCTCGAGAAGATCAGCGCTGTCACGGGCACACCCGCGCGCAAGCTGCCCTTGCATGACGAGGACTACTGGACTTCGACGGCCGAGATGCCGCACCGGCCTCCGCCGGCTGCCAAGGCGACCAAGGCGGGCTCAGAGTCCGGTTCGGCGACCTCATGCTCGAGCACCTCGGACGCGTTTGGGTCGGTTTGGAGCGAGTTCAGGCCCAAGTGCTCGCCGCTCGTCGAGCCGGTCGCGCCCAAGGCGACGCCTCGCAAGCCGCCGTCGCTCGCGCAGATTGCAGACGAGAAGCGGCAGCAGCAGCAGGTGGTGGCGCTAAAGGCGGGCGTCAAGTCGATGGGTTCGCCGCTCGCGGCGAGCGACGACCACACGCGCAGCCTGCAGCTTGAGCAAGAGAGGAAGCTGCACGAGCGAGAGGAGCGGCGCGCGGCGACCGAGGAGGCCGAGCGCAAGGCGGCGGAGGAGGCCGAGGCGGCCGAGGCGGCGCTCAATGCGCGCTACCGGATTCGTCAGCCTCCCAAGTAGGCGTTTACAATCGTTGAAGCAGTGCCATGGGTATACACGGTTACCGGTACGACGCTCGGACGTCGATGCGCGCGAATCGCCTTGGAAAAGCCCATTTTTCTCGCGCTCACGCTCGGAACGCGTGGATGCCGCCCAACAACCGCGTCTGCTACATGACGGAGGCGACGCTGATGCGCCGCTCGGGCGCTGAGTCGCTGCAAACGCTCGAGGCGCTCGAGCTACGCGGCTCCGAGCGGGCGGGCCGCATTCTGCGGCTTGAGGGCCTCGACACCCTGCGGGCGCTGCGCAGCCTCGATGTGGCGAGTAATGCGCTCACGAGCCTCACGCCGCTGGCGCAGCTGCCGATGCTCACGACGCTCGACGCCTCGGGCAATCAGCTCGCATCGCTCGAAGGGCTGCAGCACCTCTGCGGCACGCTGCGCGACCTCGACCTGACGGCGAATGCGATCGCGCAGCTCCCGGGCTGGTTGGGCGGAATGCGCCGGCTGGAGTGGCTCGGCCTCGCGCACAATCGGCTGGCCGAGCTGAGCGAGTTCGGCGCCTGCCTGCGGCCGCTTCCGCAGCTCGCACGCCTGGGCATCGCGGGCAACCCGCTCGCAGCGCTGCCTCAGGCGCGGCTCTTCGTCGTCAACTGCTGCCGCGGCCTGCATCAGATCGACGAAAGACCCGTGGGCATCGAAGACGTGCGCGAGGCGGCCGCGCGCTTCGACGCGACGCGCGCCGATGAGCTCGCGGCCGAGATCGCTTCTTGCCGCTCCGAGCTCGCCGAAGCCCGAGCGCACGCGTCCGCCGAGACGCGTGCGAAGGAGAAGGCCGAGCAGCGGGCGAACGCTGAGGCTTCTGGTCGGCAGCGCGCAGTGAAGCACGCGGCGGAGCTCGAAGGCCGCCTCGCCGCGTCCGACCGCCGCCTCGAGGCCACCATCGCCGAGCTGCGCGAGGCACGTGGCCTTCTGGCCCACGTGCGCCAGCACGGGTATCAGAAGCTGATGGCACAGGCAGAGCAAGGGGCGGGCTTCTCGGCCGTCGCTGTCGCGCGTGAGGAGGACGTGCTCGATACGACGCTGAGGATAGCCATCCACCCGGCCGATGCCCTCGAGCATGCGCTCGACGAGCACGCCGCGCGCGGCGCTCATGACGGCGCTCTCGAGCAGACCTGGGGCACCGGCACGGCGCGCAAGGCGGAGAACGAAGCAGACGGGCCTGCCTCGGGCGAGGCTGCTCATGACGGCGCTCATGACGGGCCTGCCTCGGGCGAGGCTGCGTGGCAGCTGGCGGCCGCCCCGACCCCGCCGCCCCGCTCGAAGACGGCACCGCTAGGTGCCCAGTACGACGCCCTGCCCGAAGAGGAAGCTCCGATTGTTCGTACCGGTAGCGGCGGCCGGCGGGTGGCGCGGAGACTCGATTGGGGTCCAGAGACGCCGCCGGCGCCGCCGCCGCACAGGGAGGCTTTGGGGAAATCGCGAGATTTGACCGAGATTGCAGAAGGTCTAAGGGAGGCTTTGGGGCGCACCCGCTCGCCGCCGAAGGACGCCCAGGAGGACGCGAAAGACGGCCGCGAGGACGCGGATGAGTGGGTGGCGGAGGAGGAAGACGAGGAAGACGGCGCGGACGAGGTGGCGGCGGCAAGGGTCCGAACCGACGAGGTGGAGGTCGAGCGCCGTGTTGGGCGCTCTCATCATGCCGAGGAGGAGGAGGCCGAGGCTGACGGCATGCAGGCGGCAGCGGAGCGCGTGCAGGAGCTCGAATGCCTCGTGCTCGCCCTGCAGCAGCAGCTGTGGGGAACGCGCAAGGCGCTTGCCGATCAGACGGCGGCGACTGCAGCGGCGGCGGCTGGTGGTGAACCGGCGGCGGCGGTGGCTGGGGGAAAGGCTGTGGCTGACCCCACGCGTTCCGCGTGGCCAGCCCGCGACGAAGCAGTTGACGAACCTCGCCGATCAGAGGCCGACGCTCAGGACGGCGCCCAAACGGCCGCCGAGGGAGCGATGGCCTTGGCGATGGCGAGCTGGGCCGAGGATCATGTGGAGAGACTAGCGCGCTCGGTGTTCCTCGCGCGACCGCTCGTCGAGGGGGGCACCCAGACCGAGCTCACCGTCGAAACGATGGCACACGAGGAAGCGGCGGTGCGTGCCGCCGCGGCGGCGTCCGATCGGGCAGTGGCCGCCGCGGTCGTGGCGAGGCGCGAAATGGAGGCGGAGGTCGAAGAGAGTGTCGAACGCATGGCCGCCGCGCGCGCGGATGCGGACGCGGCGCTCACCGCCCTCGCCGAGGCCGATGCCCGTCACCAGATGGAGAAGCGGCGCCTCGTGAGCGAGTTCGAGGCGCAATACGCGTGCCTCGAGGCGGCTGCGCAGGCAGAGGCCGTCGGTGCGGCTGGCGCGATCGCCGCGCGCGAGCGGCTCGAGGCTCAACTGGCGACGGCGATGGCGCAGTTGCAGCAGCTCGAGGCGGGCTACGAGCTGTCGCACGCGATGCTCGCCTCCAAGGACCAGCAAATCGCCGCGCTGCGCATGCTCGCCGAGCGGCGCTGACGACGCACAAGCGAGAGCGGTTTCGAGAGAGTCCGTCGGCGCGGGTGCCCCGTGCAGAGAATCAGAGAGCGCGTGTAGAGATTGGGCTCAACCGAATCGTCAACGTAACAGGGTGATGGTTGCGATAGGTGCGATGGGCATCCCTTACAGCCATGCGCCAACACGGCGCTACGCGTATTGTCAATTTCCGTCAAAACTTGCACGAGGACGCGGCGCAACCCTGGCGCGATCATGGCGACGTCCCCAGAACGAAAGGAGACTCGCGGCTCTGAAGGTGTGCCCGCTCACTTGCTCTTCGTGATGCTGGCCCCTCGGTTTCCACCCACCTATCCACCGGAGGCCATTCTGGAGAACATGACGATTGAGCCGATCCTAAAGCTCAACATTCGGCACATCGTGGCCATGCATCCAAACTGGCGTGTGATCGTCGATAACGACAAGACTTGCATCGAGAGGATTGAGCTTGCAATCTCAGATGGGCTTTTTAGTGACCGCATGTCGACATACTGGTGGTGGAATCTTGAGACGCAGCAGAAGTGGCCTGCCTTCCGCTCGGACCTCTGCCGACTGGTGCAGCTGCACTACGATGGTGGCATGTATCTCGATACGGATATTGAGCTCCTCCGTCCCCTTGGCATCGACCTGCTTGGCAGCAGAAGCGTAACAGCTTCGGTCGATTTGGCCGGTAAGGACATTGTGCAGAGCATCCTCGCGGCGCCGGCCCGTTCGCAGCTCATTCGACGCAACATCGCATTCTTCGATGAGATAATGCGCAACATGAGCGGCGCGTCGAACTGCACCCAAACTCGAAGTGCCCATGCGACGTGCATGTTTCTCCGGGGCGGCTTGATAGGTCCGCGAGTGATGGCAAGATCCGTCGAGGCTCTTTATGGACGGTACTCGAGGTGGGATGGGCAGCCGAATCCCGCGGCATTGGAGAAGCTGCGACGCGAAAAAAACGTCGAACTGCTTAGGGAGGTGGTCAGCCACAACAGGAGTGTCGTCAAGGGTAGACATCGCGGCATGATGTGCAATATTGCTATGTACAATACCACGACGAAGGAGTTGGTGGCTTTCGCGCGCGTCCGTCGGCACGCTCAATCGGTCGCATGCGCAAGCAACTTTTGGGCATCACATCGCAAATTCTATCCAGCGACTGAGTCTCATGAATTTGAGGAAATCGCGGGTAACCCACTGTATAAGTTTAATGGCATGGCTTGGAGGCGGGCGTGAAGAATTCTAACGAAGCTATCCACGCACATCCTGCGGGGGGGCGCGGTGGGACGCGGCCACGCCGCGCGCGCCGAGCCCGAGGCGCGCAAGGGCAAGCGATGACGGCAGACGGGCGGGGCGCGCGGGTCGGTTCCACCCGGGGGGAGGGAAGCGATCGAGTCGAGCGGCGCTTTTGGGTCGAGCGTCCGGAACTAGAAGCGTCGAGGCACCGCTCAGCCGAAGCGCGTACAGCCGTCGCTTAGGCGCCGGCACGGCGCGACGCAAGCTCAGTCGAAAGCTGATATTCCGTTCTCACACCGACGCACGGACAGGGACACTCTGCCCCGGGGAGACGCTTTCTGCGCCGATGAGCCGCCGTGCCTCACACTCTTTAAACTGCTTTGGTAAAAGAACGTCCCCATTTGGCTTCTCGTTTTGGCTCGCTTTCCGCTGGGGCGGGGGGGATCGGTTGCAGTATATATGGTCCGAAAGGCTAAAGCTAGTCGCAAGTCGGGTCACGGGTGGCTGCGTCGTGGGCAGTCGGTGATTTGGGTGTGGGCGATGAGGCGTGCGCGTAGAGACGAGCAGCGAGTATACTAGTGACAGCATTCAGTGTGGTACGGTGATGATTAATCCTGGAACTCCAGACTGAAAAAAGGCTTTAAGGCTACAGTAGAGAGTAGTCAACTATACACGTCCTAACGGCCGTTTCCGCCGTAACCGACGCTAAGCTAAACGAAGCATGCACTCAAGAAGTCATCGCTGGAGATCCGGTTGACCTTGTTGCGACCGAGCGCAGTGCCGACGTTTGACCCGGCGTCTGCGCGCTGGTCAACTCTACTTCCCTCAGTGGCAGGGCCTCGTAGTTTGTCGTCGTGGTTGGTAGCACGCCCGACCAAGCCAGCCCGTTCCACACGCACTCTGGCGGCACATTGTAGACAGTCGAGGCGAGGGCGACGAGTCCGATGCCGAGGGCCATGCCACGGTCGACGACGAGCCCAAAGATGAGGGAGGAGAGCACGCAGTTGAGCGCGATGGAGCAGCCGACGGCAAAGGACTTGAGGATGTTGTCTGCAAACCGGAAGACGAAGGAGACGGCGATACCTCCGAGCGCGCCCAGGCCAATAGTGAGGAGCAACCACCGATTGAATCCGACCCACGGGCCGTGCGCGTGTAGCGCAGCGCCGTCGACGATGAGGACGGTGGCTGCGGCCATTGGCGTCGAGAAGAGCGCCATTTGCAGGTTGCGCACCCAGAGCGACGAGCGGCGCGACGGGTCCTTCATCAGCCGTTCAGTGAGGGCGCCCGCGAAGCCTGAGAGCGCGCATAGTCCAGCCATGGCCAGCAGCCCGCGCAACAAGTTGGGCTTTGCAGCCGCGTGTGGTGCGGCGTGCGGCGTCGGGAGCAGCATTGGTACCGATCCATCGTGGTTGGCTGCTGCGGTGGCCGGCACGGCGTACGGTGCAGCTCTCGCGGTGGCACCGGCGCGCGCAAGCTGTGAGAGGCCGATGATGAGGAGGACGACGGCCGAGCACCGTAGGACGCTCAGCCGTTGGCCGAGCAGCAGCCGTGCAAAGAGCGCCGCGAAGACGATCTTGAACTGCGTTGTGACAGCAATTGTCACAGGGTCAAGGTTGGCAACAGCCACGTACCACAAGTTGTTGTGGACTGAGTAGCAGAAGGCAGGAACTGCGAAGGAAGCTGACCAGCAAAGGTCGCCGAAAAGCAGCACGCGCAGCTCCGCCACGAGTCCGCATGGACCCGACTCCGCCGCGGCGCTCGCCACGCTCACTGCCGCCTTGATCAATTCGGTGAGCAGCACGGCGACGGAGCCAATGTAAGAAGTTGTGCCGGGTGCGGCGACCGAGGCGTGGGCGACGAGGTACATGGCCGTGTTCTGCACGACGACGACGCCTAGCGACGTCCACTTGATGCACGGCGCGGCATCCACAAAACCATCCGACATGCTTTTAGCGTCCTCGTGTGATTGCCTACTTTCGGCCGACTTCTCGGAAAGTGGGCTGCAGCTTAGGTGTTTATATGTACAGTTACTGTGGAAAGTGAAGCGACCGGCATCGCTTTTTTGCGCCCGCGCTCTCCTTGGCATCGGCGCTCCGAAAAGAAGGCGCGCACTAACGCGCCGCCGGCACGAATTCGCCCTGCGCGCGCGCCATAAGCGCGGCAGCACAGCCTGGTCGCCCCACCGCGGCCTGACGCGCGCACCGTGCACGCCCTGCTCCGCTCAGAAGCTGCTCAGAGAATCGCTGGCGTCGTCCGACATGAAGATCAAGCTCAAGACGCTCAAAGGCGAGGCTTATGACCAGGAGGTGACGCCTGACATGATCGTCGGCAAGGTCAAGGAGGTCGCCGCCGCGAGCGAGTACGGAACCAGTGCCGGCTGGGATGCCGAGGGCATGAAGCTCATCTTCCAGGGCAAGGTGCTCGACAACGACAAGGATCTGGCCTCCTGTGAGCAGCAGCCCGCCAGCTTGCCACCCCGCCGCCTCGCGTAGCGCGTGCCCGTAGCTGATCGCCAGCGCTCACCCACCTGTCGCTCGCTCGCCTGCTCTCTCTTGCGCGCGCCAGACAACATCGGCGACGGCGACTTCATGGTTGTGATGGCCGCCAAGCCCAAGGCGAAGCCAGCGGCCGCGCCCGCGGAGGCGGCGCCCGCGCCCGCGCCCGCGCCGGCGCCCGCGCCCGCGCCCGCGCCTGCGCCCGCGCCCGCGCCCGCGCCCGCGCCCGCGCCGGCACAACAGCAGTTCTCGCCGCAGGCGCAGGCCGCCATCGACAACCTTGTCGACATGGGCTACGCGCGTGACCAGGTGCAAGCTGCCATGGTGGCCGCCTTTATGAACCCAGATCGTGCAGTGCAGTACCTCGAGGAGGGCATCCCGCAGGCGGGGGATGAGGGCGAAGACGACATGGAAGACGAGCCCACACCCTCCACGTGGCCCGAGCTCGCCGCCTCCGCAAGCTTCCGCTCCGAGCTCGTGGCCATCGGCGACCAGGCGGGTCTGCAAGCATACCTGCAGGGGCTCGCTGCGTCAGACCCGGCCAAGCTGCAGCTCATCCAGGCAAACCCGCAGGCCTTTGCCGCGCTGCTCAACCAGGCGCATACGGGCCAGCTCGGGCCGCCGCCCGGTGCCGGCCACGGCGCGGCGCTCCCGTTTGGAATGGCGGCGCCCCAGGGCGGCGGCGGCGGCGGCGGCGGTGGCGGCGGTGGGCTGCCGCCGGCGCTACAGCAGATGATCCAGCAGAACCCGCAGATGCTCGAGGGGCTGTTGCAGAACCCTGAGATGCTCGCGCAGCTGATGCAGCTGCCCGAGATCCAGCAGGCGATGCAGAACCCTGAGGTGATGGAGCAGCTCGGCATCGACCCGATGATGATGCAGCAGATGCTCGGCGCGATGGCGGGCGGCGGTGGCGGTATGAACCCGGTGGATGCGCAGCTTGACGAGGAGGACGAGGGTGCCATCGAGCGGCTGATGGCGCTCGGCTTCCCGCGCCCGATCGTCGTCCAGGCCTTCCTGGCCTGCGACAAGAACGAAAACCTTGCGGCCAATTTCCTCTTCGATCAGGGAGGCGACCTGATGTAGAGGGCGAGCGAGCTGCATCCCTTCGGGGGACTCGGGGCCGCACGTGCTGAGGGCGGCGCGGCGGCGGGCACGAGGCGTGCGGACCGCCAGGGGCCCAGGTGTCCCGGTACCGGCGGGACCCCCAAAGACGTGCGTGAGACCTTCAGGAGGGGAGCGTGCAGGAGGAGGCCCGCTGCCATCCATCCAGAACGAGGCTCGAGCGGTTGTCTTCTTGTCATGGTCGAGCGGGATGCTTCGCCTTCCCTCGGCCCGCGTGACATGATGTCTGCGGACTTCGTTGAATTGTGCGCATATCAGTGCTGTGTGCGCATGGGTGTGCGGCGCTGTCATGACGCGGGCCGACTGGGGCTCGGCCATTACACTCGTCCTTTCCCGGGGCGTCGAGGGCGGTCCGCTGCAGTTTGCAGTGTCGAACTACTACGTAGTACGCACGGAGACGTGTTGCAGTTCACGGGCTGTGGGCCGGCCTGTCGCGCGTCTGTCGGGCGGCAGTCGCTCACAGACTCACACCTGCCGAATCCGCGTGAATCAAAACGAAAAGTTCTCTCGCGTCGTTCACACACGTCGTGTAGCTTGTCTATTTATCGATCTTTGTCGCAATGCTCACGGCGCGCGATGCGAAAGCTGACGCCGCACGCATTCTCAAGCCGTTGGTACAGCTGCGTGTGGCTCTCGTAACGCGCAAACATCTCACCAAAACGGGGCGTCGTCTTCTTGTCCCAGTAATGGTTGCGCGTGGCAATACTTGGCGCCTTGCACTTGTCCTCGCACGAGCAAGCGTGGTAGCCGTATAGCTCTACGTGCCGGCATGTGAGCAGCGCCTGCAGAAGCAGAACCGTCCCCGTCGAGCAATGCGACTTTGAGAACTTGGGGATCGAGTCGCCGTTCGGATGCCACGATGTGGCTCGTCCTGCAGCGTAGGCTCGAAAGGCGGCCGTCGTGGACGTCATGTTGAGCGCCTTGGCACTGCCCTGTTTGCGACCCACGCCCCCTTCGGCAGCTGGTGCCACACGGCCCTCGTCCGCGTCGGCGTCGATGCTCGCGAGCATCAAGTAGTTACACAGCTCGAGCACAGCGCGCCTCGCGAGGAAATTGGGAGGCAGTGGCGCAGACGCCACGGCCCTCTGGATCTCCTCTTCACTCTGCTCCAGGAATCGGCTGTGCTCCTTGGAAGGGGAGCGGATGGCGGGTGGGTCCTGGTTTTTGACGATCATCGTACGGCTGCTGTCGTAAATGTCCTTCTTCCTCGCCCGTATGACCGACTCGACCGGGTTGATCACCCGCACGCTCGTGCGCTTGCCCGCATGCGCCTCAAAGCCATCGACGACGGCCAGGTTGGCACGGAACACGGCATCATGCGCGTCAATGGCGCGCCCATCCTCGTAGAGAAGCAGCTCCGGGGAGCTCCCCACTACGGCGCAGCTGTTGTAGCGCGTGGCCGCCATGTCCGTGCGCAGGGGCAGCAAGCGCTCGAGCCTCGCCACCTTGTCCCTGGGCCAATCTCGGGCGCGTTCCGCGGCGGGCACGTCTTCGAGCGGTCCGTGCTTCGTTGGCATCGGCTTCGACCATACGATGGAGGCCATGGCCTCGTCAAAGGGTGGCTCGAAGAATGGAGGTGGCATCCGCCAGCATCGCTCAGCTTCGCGTGTTGCACCATGAGCCGGCAGCTGACTGGCAGGTGTACTGACACCACTGGCTGTGCGCGGCTTGCGGATCTTTGGCCTCGATGTAGGGGCTGGTGGCGGCGGCGGCGGTGCTGAAGATGGCGGCGGGAGTGGAGCAGTCGAATGTGGCACACTCGCCAGAGAAGCCTGCTGACGCGCCTGCTGCGCGTCAACAGCTGCCGATGCAGCTGGTCGAGCCGCGGTCATCCAATACAGCTCCAGCACGGTGGCCGTCGACACATAGATGACGATGGCGATGCCGACCCAGGCGCAGCGCATAGAGACGGTCGTGTGAACATGTGTGAAAGGCTTGAAAACCTCGTTCGCACACAGGGATTCGGTGTTGAGGAGGGGCGCTTGAGGGGGGTACAATTGTATGTTTAGAGTGCTACCGCCGGCTTCCCCACCCCCGTTTGTCGTTTCTCGTT
>ENA-UOXP01000448-UOXP01000448.1-mixed-culture-metagenome-genome-assembly--contig:-NODE-448-length-31963-cov-33.667325_pt1 | contig 31963 bp, 24 predicted proteins | sample MGYA00238161_ERZ761639 | MGnify/ENA primary metagenome ERZ761639 (study PRJEB28913, sample SAMN08776760) | mixed culture metagenome | isolation source: Freshwater growth medium | place: USA...
CTTGATGACACCTTGATGGCCACCTTGATTGCCACTTGATGGCCCCCTTGATGACACCTTGATGGCCACCTTGATTGCCACTTGATGGCCCCCTTGATGGCCATCTGAGTGCGCACGTGCATTGCATGCAGGCACGCATCGTGGCGGAGGCCGAGGCTTGGGCGAGTGCCCGTGGGCTCGCCCCAGGAGGCGTCGAGCCTCAGCTCGCGCCCGTATCTCGCTCGATCTCGGCGACCGAGTCGGACTTTGATGAGGACCAGGAGGAGGAGGAGATGTACCGTCGCGAGCTGACCATTCCGGATAGCATGAGCGCCGCCGCGTGCTTCCTCGCCGCGCGCGTCGGGGCACGTGCGATCGTCGTCTTTGAAGACGGATGGGGCGAGACTGCTCGTAACGTCTCCAAGTTTCGTCCGACGGTGCCCATCGCGGCGCTTTGCGACTCTCTCAAGGTGTGCCGCCAGCTCTCGATCTCGCGTGGCGTCGTGCCGTTACTCGTCGAGCCGCAGCCCGAGATCGCGGGAGATCAGCCCGAGGGCGAAGACGAGTTCCGTAACGACATGTTCTCGCTCGACACACTGGATGCCTCCGATGCCTGCTCGCTGGTCGCGGAGCGCACCGGGCTGCTCGAGCCAGGCGACCTCGCGATCGTGCTCGTCGGGGAGACTATCAGCGTTGAGGTCGTCATGGAGCCGATGGAGTGGGAGGGCGACGAGGCCGAGAGAAAGCCCTGAACCCAACGCGTGAGCCCTAATATGGAGTGGGAGGGCGATGAGGCCGAGAACTACGGGCGACGTTTCGGCCGCGAAAGCCGCACTCGCCGCGAGGAGGCCTCGTCTCCGAGCGCTCAGCGCCGAGATGAGCGCCGAGATGATTCTCAGAACACGCGACTGATTCTCAGCCGAACATGCAGCGCACGGCATAAAGCTGGGGCGGTAGTATTGCCTGATTGTCGTCTGTCTCTCCCAACCCGTTGGCGTGTTCTCTGTTCTGACTTCTGTGTCCTCAAACGTAAAAGGAACTACACCCGAGGCCGAGCGGTATAGCCCCCGGCCTTCCGCATAGCTCCGCTCCGCATCGGGCGTACACCCATGCGTACACCGTACTGAATCTCGAATCTCGAATCTCGTCCCGCGCCGCTCTAAGCGGAAAGCGCACGGGCCACGGCGAGAGCGTCCGCCGTTTGCGGCGCGACACGCAGACCCCGCTCGTAAATATGTCATAATAGTAAATTATCGCGAACCGTTTACGTGTACGCGGGCCCCATGTGACGCGGCCCGCGCCAGAGGGCGCGCAGGTTTTTCCCGCCCCCGCCCGGGCCCGCGGCGGGCATACACGCATACTGCCGTACGTATTCGAAGGAATTCCTATGAGATCCGAATACGGGCGTATGTGCGGACGAGTGGGCCCCGAGGGCTCTCCACTCCGTCCAATCAAAGGTCATCAGCGGCAATCAGTGCAAGTACCCTGCCCCGTGGGCTCTCCACTCCGTCCACTCCCCGCCAGCTTCCATGCAGCATGCCATACTCATACGTGATTCTCGAGGCGTGATTCGTCGGTTTCGTCGAGATGCAGCATGCCATGCTCATGCGTGACGCTCCTCGTCGGCGTCGTCAGTACGATCTCCCTTGATCTCCCTTGATCGCCCTTGGCTCTCAATGACACTCCTGCTCTCGTTGTGGCATGCATGTTCATCTGCTTAAGACCGTTGCTTGCATGGTCATCATCTTAAGATTGAGTACTCCGCCCCCGGCGTTCTCCCCACCTCCCCCGGCATCAGAGGCGTTGGGCGTACCGGCCCGAAATCGGCAAAGATGGGCGCCCACGCCGTCGAGTCGAAAGGCACATCCTTCATGACGCCGTTCGGTCCGAATTCCGCATCGGAAGGCGCCGCCCCGTCCTCGGAAATTGGCGGCAGCCAGGGCGCGGGCAGCTCCTTGCGCAGCAAAGCCGTCCATGAGAACCCAACGAACCATGGATCAAGCTGCAGACCGAGACGCGAGGCACGAGCGGCGCTCAGCGACCATCGACCGACAAGGGTTTCGTCAGTGGGGATGCCGGTAGATAAATCTCCGAGCTCAGCGGCCATCGAGCGGCACTCTGCGGCCATCAGAGGCCATCAGAGGCCATCAGCGGCCATCAAGAGGCCATCAGCGGCCATCAGCGGTCATCAGCGGTCATCAGCGGTCATCAGCGGCCATCAGCGGCCATCAGTGGTCATCAGCGGCCATCAGCGGCCATCAGCAGCCATCAAGAGGCCATCGAGCGGCCATCAGCGCACCTGCAGAGCGAGGAAGCCTTCGGGGCCGCATCCAATCCGTTCAGTCTCTCGCGCGCGTAAAAGTCCTATAAGGAAAGCACCGGCGGCTCTCGAGAGGTTCTCGGCGGTGCGACTCACCTGAGCGAGGAAGTTCCATATTAGGGAGTCAAGGTGGACCCTAAGTTCCATATTAGGGAGTCAAGGTGGACCCTAAGTTCCATATTAGGGAGTCAAGGCGGGAGCCGAAATGACAAAGACTCAGGGGGGGAGAGGGAAGCAATCCGCGCCGAGATGAGGGAAGCAATCCGAGGGCTCGTGGATGAGCTCTGATGAGGGAAGCAATCCGAGGGCTCGTGGATGAGCTCTGATGAGGGAAGCAATCCGAGGGCTCGTGGATGAGCTCTACCTGTCGTTGAAGCCGCTCCGCGGCTTCGTGTCCTCCGCGCGTATACTGTTCGATAAGCGCGAAGATATCTTGAGCGGAGCGCCCCTCGAAGGGGGGGCGCCCGGTGAGCATCTCATGCAGCAGCACCCCCAGCCCCCACCAGTCCGCCGCCGTCGAGCGACCCTTGCCCGAGACGACCTCGGGCGGCGCGTACTCATCGGTTCCGCATTTGGTAAAGGTGCGTGACTCGGAGACGCACTTGGCAAAGCCGAAGTCGCAGAGCTTGACGTAACCGTCGCCGCCGATGAGCACGTTCTCGAGCTTCACGTCTCGGTACACGTACCCACGCGAGTGGATGTGACGAAGCGCGAGCGCCACCGTCGCCGTGTAGAAGCGCGCGTGGTCCTCGCGCACGCCGGTCGGAAAGAGATCGAGGAGGCCGAAGAGGTCTCCTCCGGACATGAGCTCGAGGCAAAAGTAGAGGGAGGAGTGGTCCTGGAACGTGCCGAACAGCCGCGTGATGAATGGGTGTCGGCAGTCCATCAGCGCCTCCTTCTCGGTGAACACACGCATCGCCGACTTGCGCGGCAGCGCGGCCAGCCGGCCCTTGCGTACCTGCTTGACCGCGTAGCGCAGGCCGCTGTGCGAGTCCTCGGCGAGCCACACGCCCCCCTGCCCGCCTAGCCCTATGGGCCGCCGGAAGCGCATGGTATGCAAGCTAAAGTTGCTCTCCTGGTGTTCGTCGGCCGCCTTGAGAATCTCTTCGGTCACGTCGTCGAGATCCTCTATCTTCAGCTGGTCTACGAGCGAAGCGGCAGCCATGGCATCGGAGAGGTCCTTGCTCGACGACATATTGCGCCGCATGCTACAAATGTTGGCGAGCCGACTCGACAGCCCCGCTTCTGGACCTTCCGCGCGCTCGCGACCGTCGCGTGTCCACAACGCGGAGAGGTTCCCCACGAAACCGAGATGAGACCTCAACGAAGGTGGAGTGACGAAAGGAGGAACTTAATGAATGACGCGAGATTGGAAATGAAATGGCGGTGACCAATCACAAGAGCGGAACGGAAAAGTAGGGAAGAAAATGACCTCGCAGGTGCACGGGGCGCGGGGCTGCCCGGCGGGGGCCTTCGCCTGAAAAATGCCATCACAATAAATTTATACCGTACTTCAACCCCACGCACGCGGCGCAGGGCTCGCGCTCAAAGCGTTATGGGCGGCCGTCCTGGAATCCGAGGACCTCCTGCCGCACATCCTGGCGCCCTCGACTGCATCGGTTGGCGGTTCCCTTGACGTGTCGCCTGTGGCGCACGATTTCCCTTGTTTGTCCATGCTCCCCTCTTTGAACCGGACCGTGCAACCGTCCGGTACCGCAACTGAGAACTGGAGGATCTGAAGATCTGAACAGCACTTTTTCAACACATTTCCCGTCTGGGCATTACATGTATTCTCACGACTCTCGAGACCTACCACAAAAGCCCATCCCCGGATGGCAGCGGTCGACTGACCGCACTTTACATGTAAAAAGGCATCACGTGGCGAATCACATCTCGAATTCTCGATACTCTCTAATTCACAGACAGCCCTTGTGGTCGACTCTCAACGTCTCAAGTCATCAAGCTCACCGCAGGTGTGGAATTGTTCTGTAGGTGTGAATGAGGACTCCCCGCAGCAAGCAAGCAAGCTAATTAGTCGACACACACACAGGCGTGCCGACCATCAGGTCCGGCCGAGCTTGCATGCATATATATACGATATATCGCCAATATTACCATATCGGGCATCGTAATGAACGCTGAGTGCGTCGCATGAGAGCTTCGAGAAAGCTTCGAGAACGCTCTCGCTCTCGTGCGCTGCGCTCTGTCGTGTTGTTGTTGTTGCGGACAGCACGACCCTGAGTTGGCCCAGTGACGGAGCACACTCGCGCTTCATGCTCTGCGAACTGGCCCACGTGTGACCTTCACCACAGCGAATGAGCGACCCGATTTGCCCCGGAATAACCGCCGCAGGGAAGTTGCTCGGGCGCGAGGAGGCCGCAGCGGGCGTCTTCTCGCCAGGCTATGCGCATCCTGTGCCGACGGACGACGCTCCTCCATGCTTCCGCTGCTGGGCACTGCCCGACGCATGCCTCGAGGTGCTTCCTACGAGACTAACATCAAAGGGTGCGTACGACGATCCACGAAGCAACGTGATCGGCGTGAAACTCTACCCGATAAACTCGCGGCCCTTTCGGCTCCATGTCGCCGGCCTCACCCATGCAGAGCTGCGCACGCGGCTCGATCGGCTCAAGGCGTTTGTCATGGACCCACTGAGGTCCGAGCTGCTCCGTCACCTTGAGTCAGATGTTTTTTGGATTGACCGCGCCAGTGCCAGCTTGCGCTGGCCACTCTACCCTGCGGGTGGGTCGGGCAATGCCTCTGGCAATGCAGGCGCTGCAGGCGGTGACGACGAGCTCGTCATGATCTGGCCGAGATGGGAAAAGGGCTATGGCGACGTGATCGCGAACACGCTGCTACCTTTTGGCGAGATGCTGCGACGCGGCACGCCACCGCGCCACTTGGCGCTCTCGGGCATGCGTCACGCCACGCTGCTGCCGCCTCTCCGAGCGGCGACGGTTTCACTGTGTGGAATCGAGAGAGACCATGAACCTCTGCTGCCTCGGTGCGTGTCCACTTGCTGGCGGGCTGTGCGCATCTGCGCGCCCAATTTTGCCGAGTCGACTGCGGACACTTGGCTCGATACTATAGCCCTTGACGCAGCCGCCGCCGCTGTGGATGTCGCCGCACCTACCGCCGCCAGCGCTGCCATTGCAGTTGCCGCCGCCGTCGCCGCCGCAGCAGCCACAGATGCCGCACCTACCGCCGCCGCACACATCGCCGCCGCCGCCGCCTCCTTGCCGCCACCGCCCGTCACACGGCGCTCGACACGGCGCGAGCTTCGCGTGCTCATCGCGTCGCGCTCAGGTCGACGTCTTCTAGCTAACGATGCAGCGCTCAGTGCGGCCTGCGACGGCGTCGAGCTCGAAGGCACGCGACTCCGCTGCTCGCTTCTGCCGGCCTCGCTCCCGCAGGCCGCCAAGATTGCGCGCTTGCGCGAGGCCGACGCCTACGTGTGCGTGTGGGGAGGGGACACCGTGCATGCTCTCCATATGCGCCAGGGCTCGGCGGTGATCCAGCTGCGCAACGAAGGGTTCGCGAAGGGTGCGCCCCGCACTTGGCTCGATCTGGACAAGCGCTGGGTGACGCGCTATGCCGGTCCTTCGTTCAGCCGGCCACTCCACTTCACGACCATCACGCTGCCTGCAAACTGGACCGTCCTTCGCGCAGCCGAGCACGAGTGCTTTGTACGCAACGCCAAGAAGCGGAAGAAAAAGATCGCGTCCAACGCCAAGGTGATTCCACAGGACGATTGGATGTGTTACTGGAACGCTGACTTTAACGTGCCCTTCGAGCAGCTGCGCCCCGCGCTCCAAAAGCACATCCAGCGGCTCAAAAAGCTCGAGCCCCACCTCTGGGGCAGCGGCCTCAATACCACCAAGTCATTCAGAAGAACCAGTAAAAGGAAAAGGAACAAGAACCTCCTCTGATCCTCGCTCTCCTGAAACACATGGGTGAGGGTTTAGCTTTACCTTTAGGGGCCGGGCTAGTTTTTTAGTTCTGAAATAAGTTACTCGCTTTAAGCGAAGTAAAGAAGGATCTGAGGCCTCTGACTCTCGTCTTCCTTCGATCCTTTCCTTCGTGCATTGGTTTACCGTGGCTGCTTAGTCTCCTGGGAGAGGGTGCTCGCTGCCCCCCTCGGTGGCCTCCATCGCGCCCCTGCCAGTTCAGCGAGTCAGAGGATCCCCACAACGGTACCCTTATTCCAACTGGCACCCATACAGATCAGAAGCCCGGGTACGCGATGGTCATGGTCTGCGTTAGATCCCCGAATTGCAACCTACCTACATGACAGTACATGTGCACCTCGTATTCTTCACAGCAATGCGGTACCAGCCCCATGCTCACACTTTCACGCTCACTCGTCACTGCCACCCCGCCTCACTGCCGCCTTACTGCCATGCATGCAGGGAATGCCATGCATGTTGCATCCTACATTTGCATCCCGTGTAACACCGTACTAAGTATGCGCTATGCGGAGATTTAGCGATCATGGCGCACCTCGATCTTCAATGCGATCATCCGCCGGCCTGCTCGCGCCATGGCTCGCGCCCCCCTGTTGCCAGATGCTCTGGGTGAGCGCGATCGCGGCAGCCGCAGCCGGGGATGGAGCGAGAGTCCAATTCGTACCTGATGAGGTAAGTCATCCGGGCTCATTATGAGTGGCCATCAGTATGCAATCAACCCGGCAATCAATCACATCCGAAGGAGCGAGCGTCCAATTCGTACCGAGTCTCAATTAAAGTCTCAATCAGGGGATGGAGCGAGCGTCCAATTCGTACCGAGTCTCAATTAAAATCAGGGTACAATCAGGGGATGTAGTGAGCGTCAAATACATACCGAGTCGATCCTTTTGGATGTCGTACGCGCCAGGACCCCGATGCTCCTCGTACGTGCTCTGGTCGACATAGATGTAGCCCGGCAGCACCCCTTGCGCGCTATGCTCCCATGCTGCAGAGAAGCTGTGACCAGGAAGTGACCAGGGGCGCGCCATCATAGTGACGCCACCAGCGAGCACACAGCGATTAACACAGCGATCAGTCAGTCATCCGTGTCTCTCATCTGGTGAATTGGAGGATGCGTCGCAATCAGAGTGGAGCCAATCAGATGTAACCACAATCAGAGGTTCATCAGAGGGACCAATCAATAAGGCCATCAGGGGTGACGAGACTCACAATCAGCGTACAATCAGCGGCGCGCGTACCGTGGTGAAGTCGATTTGAACGTGGGCGACAGTTGCCCTCCACACGCGATGCGCATCCCCGCCTTGCGCCTGTCGAGATGCGTGCTCGTGGCACGTGCAACGCGCGCCGACGCTGACGCCGACATGGGCGAGGGCGTCGTATTGGGCACGGGCGGCGTCGTCGGGGGCGGCGTCATCGAGCGACCGCCCACGAGCGAACGCCCATAGTTGACGAAATGGTCGAAGTTGGGCAGGCCCATATTTGGCAGGTCGGGCAAGCCAATCTGGCCCATGAAGGTCGCACGTGATCGAGGCTGAGATTGAGGCTCGGGCAAGCCCATATTTGGCAGGGCCCAAGAGATAGGGCCCATATTGGGTGGCGACCAAGATGGTGACTCCGTCTCGTGTGCCGCCGCCTGGGGATGAGCCGGGGACGCATTAAGGGACGCATGCCCGACGCGAGAGACGACGCGAACGCCCGTCACGACGCCTTCTCCGTTACGGACGCCCGTCACGACGCCTTCTCCATTACGGACGCCGGGGTGAACGCCGGGGTCGAGCGGCAAGCTCTGGTGAGAGGGGCTCCGCTCAAGGTTGGGCGGGCGGATCGACGACGGTGAGAAGGGAGGATACGGAGCCGCTGCTGGCAGTTGACGAATCGGAGCCGTTGGGTCGCCAGCTCTCGAGCTCCCTAATTTGGCAATGGAGGGAGCCGTCGATGGAGATTGCTTGGGAGCTGTCGAGATCATCGCGTCGTGCTGAGCGCCGTGGAAATTCACGGAGCAGAATATGGACGGCGGCGGGGCAGCGCTTAGGGCAGCGCGAGTCGGCGTGGCAGGAGCGTTCGGCGTGCGCCGCGTGGCAGCGTCAGTTGCGGTGGGCTGCGGCTGCGGCTGCGGCTGTGGCTGGAGCGGCTCCGGCGGCATGCTCAACGCCTGTTCTAACGCCTGTGTTGGCGGCACCACGCCGCTCAATCTCGCTGTGCCAGCGGCCATCGTCGGCGGAATCGAGCGCCTCGTATACATGTGCGACGTCGTCGAGTGCAGGCGCGGAGATTGACTCGGAGATTGACGGAGCTGCCGCTGGTGCTCGCGGTCCGAAGCCGAGTTCGAAGGCAAGAGCGGCTGCCCAGGCGGCTGCCCGGTCGTCCGCTGCTGCCGGCGGCCTTTCGAAGCATGCTGGCTGGCGAGAGAGATTGGGCGTCGCCCGGGCACGGGCAGCTGCAGCTGCTGCTCTTGGTCTGATACTGGGTGATCTGTAGACTTGTTCTCGCCAGAAGCGTCACCAGAAGAGAGCTCGGTGTAGAGCTCGGTGTAGAGCTCGGGCCCAAACAGGAGCTCGACGCTCCCTAATTTGGCTCCGACGCTCCCTGATTTGGATCCGCCGCCGCTTCCAATGAGCTTCAGCTGACTCGCGGCGTTACATGTATGCGGCACGGTAATTTTAGTAGTGCTTGGCGGCGGCATGGCAGCACGAGTCGGCGTGGCAGCGGTCGGCGTGGCAGTAGCAGTGGTTGGCTGCGGCTGTGACTGCGGCTGCGGCTGCGGCGGCACGCTGAACGCCCGTGTTGGCGGCACCACGTCGCTCATCGATGAGCCACGAGCGGCCATCGTCGGCGGACGTGCCGGTGGCGATAATCGACTCCTCGGCGGAGGCGGTGGCGGAGGCATCGGTATCGGTGGAGTGAACTCGATCTCGCTCGTCGTGGCGGACGAGGCGCATGACAAGCTGCTCATTCGTTCAATCGCGTCGGCCAGGCAGCAATGAGATCACCGTTACAGACTTGTATCGGAGTAGCGTCGTTTTTTTCCTCGTTTGCATGCGATCCGGCGTCGTCAGAGTAGTGAGACCAATGGAAACGAAGGACCCGTCGCGGTGTGCATTGTTTCCGTCAGCATCTTCAGGGATTTGGGGGGTAAGTCCCCAAGGCGCCATGTGCATTGACATTTGAGAGCCGCGACGGAAGGCAAAAAAGTGAAACGACTGGCGGCTCCTCTCGTGCTGCGATGGCGGATGATGGCTTGGCAGCATCTCCGGCAGCTGCCCCAGCCGCCAAAGAACGCGCAGAGATTAGCGATGACGCTGCTCGCCAAGTCCTTTTGCTCCATTGCATGCAGCTGCTCAGCATGCTCAAGCCAGAGGTGCGAGCACGCCAAGCCGTCAACGAAGCTGTTCCAGAATGCACCAAGCATGAACCTGACCTGTCGCTCTCCGGATGCAAACTGCAGGATGGACCTCGCGTTGAGATTCTCAAGACCGACGACGTGCGGCATGCGCTGACGCGCCTGGGCGAGTCGGCCGCGATGGTTGAGAAGGCGGGCGACATGTTGGAGCGGCTCTTCCCGAGCAAAGCACTTTCGTATCGCGAGTTTACACTTTTTCTTCGCTTCGGCAAGGTGAAATCGCCTGGCGAGCTCCTTCGAAAGCTTGGAGTACCCAAGAAACGTCGATCGAAGCCTGAGGTGCCTCTTGACCAAACCCTGGTAATGCTCTATGAGCAAGGCACGAAGAGTGCCTCCCCTCGCGTCGACAATCGTGTTCATATCAAGGGGCCGACGGCGAGGCTGCCGGCTGTGACGCTCTCTGGGCCACGGCCCGACTCAAAACAAGTCCCTTCCATCGTGCAGGACGTCTACTTTCCGAAGTCTCCAACTGCGGCTTCCCGAGAGGCCATCGACTCCTCTTCATATTCGTCCACTCCCGGGACGGAACTCACCCCGGCGAGCCACTTGTTGTCAAAGAGTGCGCCAACGTTGCCAACAATCACAAGCGGACGGACGCCGGATGCAGTGCGAGTTAAGTCACGAAGCACCGCGTGGATGGCGCCGCCCATCTCGCCAGCGCCAGCGCCAGCGCCAGCGCCAGCGGAGGCCTCTTCACCCACACCCACGGGTGGCTTCAGCTTTGGCAAAGCGGTGCGCTTCAAGTCAAAGTCGCCGCGGGTGCGCTTGGCAGCCCTGATGAATGCCCCCCCAAGCCCGGTGAGCCCCGCCGCCCGGGGCAGCCCGAGCCGCTTCGGACAAAAGCGAGCGGAGGCGAGCCCCGAAGCGGTGATGCTCATCGAGCATCTGCGCAACCAGATGCGCGAGAGAAAGGTCAAGGTGAGCGACATGATGGCTCAGCTCGATGCGGATGGCGACGGCCAGCTCGACCGCAACGAGCTTCGCGAAGGAATGCGAAAGCTCTTTGAGGGCAAAGAAGCCGAGGGCGGGGCGCCCGTGAGCGTCACGGATGAGATTCTTGAAAAGGTCCTCGACGTCTTCGACTCCGACCGCTCTGGCACTGTAGATGCCGGGGAATTCAACCGTGCGATGTGGTCCAGCCAACGGCTGTTGACCAAACTGAATCGGACAGGCGGCGCGGGGATCTTCAACGTGCGAGGCGAGAACAGGAGGAGTTTACGCGTGTCCACGGAGGACCTCGATCAAATCGGCAGTAGGCTGATCATGGAGGTCGTCCCGCACGTCGCGCTGTTGATCAACAGCGACGGCTCCAAGCGCGACTTACCGGCTGAAGAGCGTCCGAAAGAGGACGGCCAACCCTCAGATCACGAGCGGCTTCGAAAGCGACTGTGCCAGGAAATGTGCCGCCATTTCCAGGAGACCATTCGCTACTTAGTCAGCGCACAGAGTGGCGGGTTCGAGGCCGTGCGGCGCAAGGACTTCCAGATTGGCATGTCCAAGCTCTATGGAATGCGACCGGTCGACGTGGGTGACGTCGGCGCGCAGATGCTCAGGCTCGCCACGCTTGCGCTCTTCGACTCGTGGGACATTGCGCATCTCGGCGAGCTCGATCTCATCGAGCTGATGAAAGTGCTGCGCCATGGCGGTAGTGTTCAAATGCCCAAGGGTGCTCCGAGGGACGTCATCTTTCAGGCCGAGATTGCCTCGCACGAATTGAAGGCCAGGAGGACGAAGCAGACCGCCATCAGCGCTGCGAAGCAGGCGCTGCATGGGTTCGTCGCTCGGACGCGCAACGAGCAGCTGCACATCCGCGCCGAGCGCGTGGCGCCCGTGCAGCTCGAGTCGCTCCTCTCTACGATGCTGCAGGAGTCTGGGAGCCTGATCGATCTCTTTCTCCGATGGGACACGGACGGCGACGGCACCATCGGCCTCGAGGAGTTTGCGACGGCGATCATGTACCTCGGCTTCACCTTCTCCAAGGAGGTGTGCACCGAGCTCTTCAGGTTCTTTGACAAGGACGGATCGGGCACTGTGAACCTCGAGGAGATCGAGGCGACCATCAAGTGGGGAAAGGAGCGCAAGCCGAGGATGCGCGCGCTGCTCCCGGGCTGGCGGCAGCTGTCGCTCGATATAGACGTCAACGGCCAATCGCAGCTCGTCACGCGGATCCAAGAGAGGCTACACGAATTGGGCATGCGCCCCCTCGATATGTTCCGCGAATGGGACGAGTCAGGCAACGGCACGCTGGATCGCGAGGAGCTGAGCAACCTCATCTTCTCGATCAGCGGACTGGACATGTCGGAATCCGAGCGCGACACGCTCTTCGACACCTTTGACAAGGACCACTCAGGCAAGATCACATTCAAGGAGCTCGCTCAGTCGCTTTCTTCCGAAGTACCTATCGAAAAGCTCATGAAAAGGCTCGCCGAACCAGACGTGATGTCGAACCTCTTCAGCCTGTTCAACGAGCACTGGGATAAGGACGGCGATGGCGTGCTCACAGAGAAGGAATTTTACGATGCGATGGTATCGATTGGCGTCGAGATTGAAGACGAAGAGACGATGCGGGGCCTCTTCAAGATGTTGGACGAGGATGGATCCGGCGAGGTCTCACTCAAGGAGTTCGAGCATACCATTCGGTGGGTGCGCAGCTGTGACATGTGTCAGCAGATGCGTGTCGAGGCTTTCGCGTTCAAGGGCACGCTCTCCGTCCAAGATCAGATCAAGCGCGCGCTCGCCGCCAATTCGGTCCAGGTGATGAACCTCTTTCGTGAGTGGGATGCGAATGGCGACGGCGTTATTTCGCTGCATGAGTTTTTGCGATCGATGCCGCTGATAGGCATCGATGCGCCCCAGGAAGATGTGAAGGATCTCTTCAGAGAGATGGACCACGACTGCGACGGGCTGGTCACTTTCCGTGAGTTCAAAAGCAATTTGCGCAAAGTCTCCGAGGAGGAGAAAAAGAAGTTGCAGGTCGATGAATCTGGTCACCCGTTCAAGACCGATTGGCACCCAAAGACGCCACCCGTTGCCGTGGTCGATTTATCGGCGCTCCGAGCCACAATGAAGATGGAGCACAGGCTGCGGGGTCTCGACCGCTGCTCTCTCACGCCTCCAGCGGACCCTGACGCGCAACTGTTGCAGCATAAATAGCCCCAATGCCGTGTGTGCCTGTGTGCGGGGTTGTTCCTGTCCGTTCGAGTACACCGCATTACTGCCGTCCACGGCGCGACGGGTCGAGGCGGTACAGCTGCAACGTATTTACGGCGGCCAGTCCGCGAGCGGAAAACCTCTTCCTCGCATTGCGTTTTGAAACTTACCTATTACCATTCACCCAGCGGGCGAGTAGCTCCTCCCGCTTCACCTCAAATTGCTTGGGCGTGATTAAGCCATCGTCGAGCAGTCTCTTGAGCTGCCTGAGCAACACAATCGGAGACTCCGCTGGCGTTGCGAGAGCGCGCGTAGACGGACTCTGGCTCACTGACCCGCTCACCGATCGTCGCGCGATCTCTGCGGCCTGGATGCGCTCCGCCAGAGCTAACTCCGCTGCAGCCAATTTAGCCTCCCTAGCCTTCGACTCCGCCTCCCTAGTCTCGCGCGCCCATGCATCTGCCTGCTGCCTCGCTCGAGCCGCCGCCACCTCAGCTGCCTCCGCTGCCGCAACTCGCTGCGAGTGGACCTGGCCCCGAGCATCCTTGCCGCGCTTCATCGCCTGTATCTTGATGGCCGCCGCCATCTCTTCCGCCTCCTTAGCCTCGCGCGCCCATGCATCTGCCTGCTGCCTTGCTCGCGCCGCCGCTTCCTCCGCTGCCTCCGCTGCCTCCGCTGCCTCCGCTACCGCCACTCGCTGCGAGCGGACTTGAGCCCGCGCGTCCTTGCCGCGCTTGGCTGCCTGTATCTTCGTAGCCGCCGCAATCTCCTCCTTAATCGACAGCACCTGCGCACGGGCCCCACTGCGGCAGGCAGCAAGCAGAAGCATGGTCGGGTCGGCGTGAGCGCAAGCGCAGGTGCACAGGCGGCGGCACAGGCAGAGAAGGAAGTCAGTCAGTCACACGGCCGCTGGCGGTTGAGAGCCGCGCTGCGAGCTTACTGGCCGCGTGTGACGGATTGCAACCTCGAAGCGGCCGCGTTCTCGTCCATCAGAAGCACTTCGCGGCCGTGCGACGGCTCGATCAGCAGCAGCAGCGGTGCGCCTTCCTCCTCGTCTGGCCACGTCTCTCCAGGCGCATGCTCATAGTGCCAGCCGTCCAGCGTAGTTGTGACGACACCGGGTGCAACCACCAATTTGTCAGTTCCTTTCCACTGCTGCTGCTCAGCCATGCTCTCACTCTGGCCAGGTGTTCGCACGACAACGCGCATGTTGCAACAAGGACAACAGCGTAGCTGGCGTTCGCAAGCTATGGTCTCCATGCCATATTCGCGAATACCACGCCATGTTCTCCATAGCAATTGCGAAAGCATCACAACTAGAAGCGCGAGTAAGGCCCCAGAAACCAGTGCCAGAAGCGCCTTCCAGTCGGTCTTTACTCTGTGCGCGTGCCTGTTCCAAGTAGTTGCAATCGTGGAGTAGGTTGCCTCAAGCAAGTTCGCGTTGTGGCGCCTTTTGGAGAGCCCTTCTAGGGGTCCAAATGTCATCGAGAAGTGGCTATCGAGGTGCCACTACGGAGATGGAGGACACGGTCGGCACCGAAAGGAGAATACCCGGTAGGACGAGCTCTACGCGGCGGACCCAAACGTATAGACTATAGAGTGCTTCGCGAAGCGTTTTGTGAAAGATGCAAGTGTTAATGTTGAACAAAACGCGCAGAGACTGGCCGTTAATCGGCAAAAGGTAGGGGGGAGGCGTAGAGTAAACCAATCGTGTGGTCGATCGGCGCCGCGTGTTACGCAGCGCGCCGGTGGCCAACGCCCGAGCGCGAGAATCGGATGCTTGTGTCAGTCAGGGGATTGGACTGACAAGTCGGATCGAATCGCTGCAGCTCTCTGGTCCGCGCACGCGCACGCACGCATTCTCGCGGGTACGATGCATGCGGCTGGCGTGGGTATCCGCGGACACGTTGCACCTTGGCTTTTCTGACTTCTGTTTTGATAATTTTGAGAGTTGCGCTGACTGAACCGGCAACCACTGAACCGCTGATGGGCGGCTCCTCGGGAACGATTCTGCCAGCAGCTAGCCGGCCATTTATGAACGTTGCCAGATTCACGGAATGGACGAGCACGGCCAATTGCAGTCGTCATTGACGTTTCTCGCGCGCCAAGTTGTGACTCTCGCGCTCGCACGCTCTCGCGACGCGCCCGCCCGCGCTTGCGCGCAGCTGCTGCGGATCCGGCTTGCTTGCACAGGTGATGGATAACTTCCCTGGCAACCAAGGCGGATTCGGAGCGCCCTCGAAGGGTGGCGGACCTCCGAACATGTGGGGCGGCCCGCCCATGGGCGGCGGCCCTCCCATGGGAATGGGTGCTGGCCCGATCGGCCCAATGAAGGGAGGCGGTGGGCCGATGAAGGGCGGTGGCGCAGGTGGCCCAATGCGATACCACGGTAGTAGTGGCGGCGGCGGCGGCGGCGGCGGCGGCGGAGGCGGCGGGGGTGGCGGCAGCGGGCCGTACGGCAAGGGTGGCGGTGGCGGAGGGGGCGGCGGGGGCGGTGGCAAGGGCGGTGGCGGCGGTGGCGGCGGTGGCGGCGGTGGCAGCGGTGCCGACGACGGCGGTGTCATCCCGGCGGGCGCGGGGCAATGGGGCACAGGACGCGGCAGCCGCTTCGAGCGCGCCAAGAACGACTACGCGCAGCACTTTGTGGACACAGGCCAGCGGCCCGCCAATTTCATTCGAGACTCCGACGTGGAGGAGCGCTTCGAAGAGTATCCGAAGCTCAAAGAGCTCATCGAGGCCAAAGACGAGCTGATCAAGGCACGCGCGACGCCGCCGACGTACCACAAGGTGGACCTCAAGTCCTTTGACTTGACCTCGCTGGGCACCAAGTGGGACGTGATCCTCATCGATCCACCGTGGGAAGAGTACCGAAGGCGCAAGGTGGCATGTGGCGCGGTGATGTCGGAGGAGGACATGGAGGTGTGGAGCCCGCAGGAGATTATGAATCTGCGCATCGAGGCGCTCGGAGATACTCCCTCCTTCGTCTTCCTTTGGAGCGGCTCGGGCGTCTCTCTCGAGTATGCTGATTGCATGCTGATTGCATGCTGATTGCATGCTGATTGCATTCGGATTGCATTCTGATTGCATGCTGATTGCATGCTGATTGCATGCTGATTGGAGCGGCTCGGGCATCTCTCTCGAGTACGCACCCCTGATGCCCTCTGACGGCCTCTGATGGCCTCGGACTGCCTCGGATGACGCCTAATGGCCTCTGATGACCTCTGATGACATCTGATTACCTCTGATGGCCTCCCTCATCAGGTGGGGCCGCGCATGCCTGCGCAAGTGGGGCTACCGGCGGTGCGAGGACATCTGCTGGATCAAGTCGAACCGGACAAGCGGGCGTAACTTCCACTGGTTACCCGATTCCGTGGTCACCGCGACGTCGGAGCACTGCCTGGTGGGCATCAAGGGGACGGTGCGACGCAACTATGATGACCACTGATGACCACTGATGACCACTGATGACCTCTGATGACCTCTGATGGCAGGTGCGACGCAACTATGATGGGCATGTGATCCATGCGAACGTGGACACGGACGTGATGCTCTCCGAGGAGCCCGCGTACGGCGCCACCGATAAGCCCCACGAGCTGTACGCCATCATCGAGCACTTCTGCCTCGGCAGGCGTCGTCTTGAGCTGTTCGGGCACGACACGAACATCCGGCGCGGCTGGCTGACTCTAGGCTCGCAGCTCTCTTCGTCCAACTTCGACCCGTCCACGTGGTACAAGCACTTCGAGGGCGTCACCGAGAGCTACAACTTCGACTGGAGTGACGAACCCGAGCTGCTCTCGAACCATCTGCTCGGGACGACGCCCCAGATCGAATCTCTGCGGCCGAAATCGCCGACCCAGCTGCGCGAGGAGGCCGAGCGCCGCCACCGCAAGGAGCTCGAGGCAGCCAAGATGGCCCAGGCGCAGTACGAGGCCGAGTGCGCGGCAGCGGCGGCCGAGGGGCGCGAGCCACCGCCACCGCCCCAGATGGTCATCACGCCGGTGCCGAGCAGCTTCCGTGAACAGTCGCCCTTCATGGCGCCCGGCACGAACAGGTAAACGGGTTGTGTATGGCGAGAAGCGCGGACCCGGCAAGCGGGTACTACGTACTCAGAGCATGTAGGTCGCAGCCGACGCGCGAATAAGGGCACATACCCGCCCACCCGCCCCGTGACTCACTCCTGTCACTCTTCTAGACGCGCTTTCACATTCACACATCAACGAGCCTCATTTTTATGCTTAGTTCGGAAGAGTGCCCTGCGACCTGCGCGCTGCAGCGCTGCGAGCTACTGCGCCGCGAAAGTGTACGGCTGGGGCCGCTGCCGGAGGGCTCGTGCGCGGACAAGGAGACGAGAGACAAGTGCTTCAAGCGCAGGACTTTTTGCACGCACGAATCGGCGCCGACGACGGTGAATGGCCCGAACGTATCCACATGGTCACTGATGAACGGCTCCTCTGAATCTTCCCACCGCGTTCAGAATTACAGCGAACATATTCGGCAGCGATGCGCGCGGACGTGCAGAATGTGCAACGCGTCGCATGTCGAGCACCGATGGGAGCAGCATCACGAGACAACCCATCGCGTCTGCGGTAGCGTGCGCTCGCCCCCCGGCTGCACTCACTACTACGTCGACACTGGCGCGAATACTGGCGACAGCGTGATCCGATGGTACCAGCAGCCGAGCTGCGTCTATGCGGGCATCCGCTTCCCTGTCTACTTGCGGCAGGATCCGCCCTGCTACTTCTTGTGGCCTCCATGGTTGCAGATCGAGAACCGGCGACAGTACTGTGCGGTGGCATTCGAGCCCAACCCGCGGCACTGGGACTCCTTGCAGCGCACAGCCTCGAAGATGCAAACTAGCTTCGGTAGCAACGTGACGCTGAGCAACAGCGCCTTCTCCAACGAGAGTGCGGAAGCGAGCTTCGGGATCGACACCGTGTCTGGCACAGGGTGAGCGAGCTAAAAGGCGTAGGCTGATTGTGGCTGATTACGGTTGATAGCGCCTGATGGCGTCTGATGGCGTCTGATACTTGCTGATTTGTTGCGGCGTCGACTCGTTGCACGGCAAACAGCGTCGGGAGTTCTCTCGAGATACAACGGCACACGACGGACGTGCACGGTAAGAAGGGCCGCGGCCCCACACTCTCAGAGCAGAACTCCCTCATCCGTGTGCGTACTTTGGACGCCGCGGCCTTCCTCGACAGCCTTGGCGACGGGACATCTCGCAACATTGTACTCAAGTGCGCATAGCCGCAACTCGCTCAGAAAGAAAGCCCTTCCGCCTTGCATGCCTCAGCAGCGCCCCGCCTGACCGTCGCTGCGCAGGGTGGATGTGGAAGGGAGCGAGTACTCCATCCTGCGGCGGCTGATCGAGTCTGGCGTGCTGTGCCGCCGCGTGACCGACGTCTTTGTGGAATGGCACGATCAGGACGCCAACAAGGCCGCCTTTCGATGGATCCACAGCCAGCTGAATGTGAGCCACGGGTATTATGTTCCGGCCAAGGGCCTGGGTAGCTCGCACTTAGCGCCCTGTCCAACGAGACTGCTTCAGTGGCAGTGAGCAAGGTCTGTTTTCAGGGCCCTCCTCGCCCTCCTTGATTTTTGGTTCGATCGAGTCGCCTCCCCAGGGCCCAGGCCGGTCGTAGATGCACGTGGATACTTTGGGTGGGGCGGCCCTGTTGGGCCCGTACGAAGTGGGGAGGAACACGAGCGCCGAGTGGCTTCGTGACGAGGACGACGCCCGGGTGGAGCGGAGGACCACTTTCTATCTTTCTTTCTTCGCTTAAAAAACTTTTTCTCTTTTTTTTCGCTTTTTCCGGTACGCGCATAAAAGCTAGAGCACACGGCAACGCAAAGACACCCTGGCCCGCCCCAGGATACAAACAGGAACAGGTCACAGTCACGTAGCGTTTTTGCCACGCGCTTAGCTTATTTTCCGCGTTGAGTTTTCATTTCCGCGCGCGCAAAAACGAAAACTCAACGTGCGCGGGCGTTTTTTAGCGTGCGCTAAAAACTCAACGCGCGGGCAGCCTTTCTTAGCGCACGCTTAATTTTTGCGCGTGGAAAACTAAACGCGTGGCAAAAACTAAACGCGTGACAGCATTTTGACGCGTGAACGCAGCGTGAACGCGTGGAAAACTAAACGCGTGGCAAAAACGCTCCGAAAAGTCGTCTCGCGTGCTTAAAAAACTAAACGCGCAAAGCTAAGCTAAGCGGCGTGGCAAAAACGCTACGTGTGACTCACGCTCCTCGCACGACACGACGGAAAATTTCATTCCGCTTCTGTACAGTGAGCACAGTACCTGATACCTCTCGTCTTTCGCTTTGTGCAATTTCTTTCTCACCATCTCACCGGCTGATGAGTTCGTCATTCACTTTCACTTCTCGCATCTCGGTGCCATTCTACGTTATCGCTTCTTCTCTGCCTGCATGCCTGATCACACGTGAATGCCATATTTCTGGCCTCGCATTTCTCTACGACTGGATCGTCAATTCCTCCGCTCTTCGTCGTTTTCTTCTTGATGGATATTGTTCTTCGTCTTGACGGGCCCATCTCCCGGATGACTCAGTCGCACGTCCATACCCTGGCCCAGCAGCTTGAAGGTGGCCAGCGGGTTCGTGGAGCAGCTCATGGACGTGGGGTGCGCCAAGTCCGGCGCAAACTGCTTCCCCGCGGCGCCCATGGGCACTGTGGAGCGTCGAGCGAGAGCCCATCCAGCGCCGTGGTGAGCACTTGCAATCAAGGGAGATCAAGGGAGATCAAGGGAGATCGTACCTGTCGAAAGGCCGACGAGGCTCAGAGAGGCATTCAAGCACTTTGCCGGGTTTGCCCAGCAGCTCTCGATCTGCAGCTGGATGTCCGTGTACGCCTCCGACACGCTCGCGAACGTCGTCTTCTCGCGCGGCAGGCTGCAATCAAACTCCGTGCCTGCGGCGTCCGACCTGTGGAACATGGAGAATTGCCGATGCATCTCGTCGCGATTAAGCGTGAACGTCGCAGTCTTGGGATTCTTCTGGAACGCTTCCATCGCAAGCTTCCACGCGTCCATCGCCTTCTCGTTCTGCGCGATCGTGCACGCGCTTGGCACCTCGTCAATGTTATGCTGCCCGGCTGTGACGCCGTTGATGTACGCGGGGAACATCTTGATCGAGATCGTGCAGTCCGCCGGTGGGCAAACGTCTTCGGCAGCTCCTTTGCACACGAGATCGCGAATGCGGACAAAGTAGTCGGCGATGTTGTAGTCCAGATTATGGTACAGCGGGCTCGTGTCCACTCCCGGGATGTACTTGGCGAGGTTCAACGCTAGCTTCGGATTTTTGGCGTTCAGCATGGTGCCCGAGTCTGCGTCGAAGATGGCAGGAGAGTCGAGATGCTTCGGACCGCACACGGCACTCGGAGCACTCTTCGACCAGATCATTTGTGAGGCACCGAACGGCTCCCCGACGTCTATCACGCACGGGTGCGCTTTGAGCGTCTGCCCAAAGTTTGACGAGCCGGTGCCGTGGTCGCCGACAAGGACGAGCACCTGCGGCCGCGCGGGTCCCGCCTCCTTGGAGTCGGTTTGCTGAAAGCTCACTCTGGAGTGAGCCTTCAGCAATGGTTTGGTGTAGACTTCAGCGTTCAGGAATGAATCTTCCTTGAAGGCAACGCCGACGACAACCGCGGCAAGTGCAGCCAGCATTGTCTCTGCTTTTCTGCTTTCCTTTTATGGACCAGCTTTTCGTGCATGCATGCGTGGGCGAGGGCCAAAAGCCGCGTCGAATTCGCCCTATACCACCCCTATGATTGCACTCTATTTTGCCCCACTTGCGCGCCAACTCTCTTCACAGCGCGGCCGAGAGTTCCATGTACCGCGGGTACGTTGCGACATTTTCATCAATGTCGCATCGACGTGCTGGCGCGATGTGCTTGCTCCTCGTGGCCAGCCTCGCATGTACCGACGCGTACGTTGTGAATGGCGTGCCACGCGCCACGGTGCTGGCTGCACGTACGAGCCCTCCTTTGGCTCAGTGTCCCGCGCCGCCCGCTCGCGGGATGCTGCTCGCTGTTGCATCTCCAGCAGCCATGCGTGGGCTTGATTTGATCGCCAGCGGCCTTAAATTGGGTTGGCGACTTGGTCTTGCCGCTGCTGCGACGATGCTTCTCACGCGCGTCGCGCTCGCGGCTCTGGATTCGCCGCCTGTGGCCGCTGCCGTCTCGAGAGTGCTTCGAAGGGTGGCGTCCTCGACCGTCAGGCTGGCAGAAGCCGCAGCTGCGCGTCACTATCGCCTGGTCCAGAACGAAACCCCGCCATCGCCTGCAGCCAGTGTCCGATCGCCTGCAGCCAGCACGATCCAATCGCCGGCCGCCACCTCGGCGCGCTCGACGGCCACCGCGCAGCCACCTGCGACGAAGGTGACTATTCGACGACGACCATCGGATGGGTCAGCACCCGCGGCGGGCGTGCCAGGATCGTCGGAGGTGGCCCTCCTCAACGAGATTGGTCAGATGCGCGTCAAGCAGATCAAGCAGGAGCTCGATGAGCTCGGCGTACCTCACGCCGATGCTGTCGAGAAGAGTGAGCTCGTTGATCGATTGGTGCGTGCGCGGAAAGCCGTTGGCTCTCGCACCGCCGCCACGCCCGCCAACCCACCCGCGGCGCCCGCGGCGCCGCCACCGCCGCCTTCGACGAGCGCCGCGTCGGGCGCGCCGTATCGGTTTGGGCTCGAAGACATGGCCGACCTTCCGGAGGGCGTTTTGCCTGAGAACGTGTCCAAGGAGTCCGCGCTTGAGGCGATGAACCAGCTGATGAGCGATCCGAAAGGGCTCGAGTTGCTCATGGAGCTGCAGTCCAATCCGCGCGTGATGCAGGCGGCCATGGAGATGTCCACTGGAGGCGAGGCGGCCGCCCAAAAGTACGCCAAAGACCCGGAGGTTCAGCGCTACATGGAGAGGGTGCAGCAGCTCATGGGCCTTGAAGGGAACTGAGACACTCTCCTGGTCGAGTCCTAGTAGTGGAGAGACACGAGCACCGTTTTCGGTTAGTCGTTACGCACGTTAGAGCCGAGCGCCCCATCAACACTTGGGGGTCTTGCGGAGCTGCGCGTTCAATCTTCAAACCCATCCTAGAAAATTCATCCCGAGTCTCGATTCTTCGCAGCGGTGACCAGTTGTCCACCTGGTCCAGCGTCCACTGACTTGGGACTTGAGACTTGAATCGGCGCTGACCGCTCGAGGCTATCGCCCGGGGGCCGGGTCAATGTGGTGCTAGGGGTGCCGAGGTCGTAGATGGCTCAGGCCGGTGCTGCGGCCCCACCGGACTCGCCACCGGAGCGAGTCGCACGAGCTGAGGGCCCGCAGGCTGCATGCTAACCGTCGACAGCCGTACCGGATCCGCAGGCTGCATGCTAAGCTGGGTCGTGGGGAGCTGTGTCGGCGTCGGTGCATGCTGGCTGCTCGTGTCGCACGTCGCGGGCGGCGTCTCTGGCGCCTCGACCGGCTCCCGCGGCATCGTCGACGCCAGCGATGGAGTTGATGACTGTGGCGTCGGCGGCTGCGAGGACGAGGCAGGCGTGGCCACGGATGGCGTCGAGGTTGGCGGCTTGCGTCGCTGCCTTTTCGCGCGTGGTTCCTTCTCGTGACTCGAGCTGGCTGCTGCCACCGGCGGCCCACCACTCGACGACGCCTGCGGCGGCTGAGCCGGCTGCGCTGGCTTTGTCGATGATGGTCGTCGAGACCTTGTAGGTACCGCCGTGGGAGGCTTTGGCGACGCCGCGTCACCTCCTACGTTCTGATGCCCTCGGATGGTTCGTCGCTGTCCCTGATCAACCGTATCGGCAGCTGCGGCTGCACCACGTGACTGCGTGTGCTCGCTTGCTGGTTGCAGAGGAAGCGGCGGCAGCTTGTCACGCTCACGAAGCTGCAGCCAGAAGAGGTAATCGTCTTCGGCGGGTTGCCCTGAGAGTTCGACCGTCGTCGGCTGCTCGGACGGGAAGGGAATGACGATCAGAAGCAATATGGCAACCGCGGCTGCAGTGCTGACCGCGCTCGCGCAGTCGAAGTGCTCGTCCGTCCGCATCGCGAGCTGTGAATGGCGTGTCGCGAAACAAATATATTGTCACAAATCCACCTCTCCTAGTCTCCATCCGCCAGGGGTCTCCTCGACTCTCTCTCTCTCTCTCTCTCTCTCTCTCTCTCTCCCCAATGACGATGGGCGACACCTACTCGCTTTTCAAGAGATGCGCATTCCGCATATCCGGTCCAGCGTAGATCGGCCGCCCCATGTCAGGACACCTGCGAGATGACACCTGCTTCAAGAGATGCGCATCCGGTCCAGCGTAGTTCCGCCGCTGTGCCGCCGCTGAGCGGCGGGGTCCCCCTAACCAATACATTGTAACCCAATGATACACCACGAGGGGGGTCGCGTACGAATGGGAAGCGTTGTTCGTAGCGCCCCCTCGCCCCTCCACCCGCCGAGCGTGCTCTTCAGCCCGGGCTCGACGCATACATGCGCGCGTCGAGGCTGGCGCGAGGCTTCCCCAGCCGGATCGGCGCGGCGATGCGCTGGTGCGGCTGCTCATAGAAGAGCGACCTTTCGTAGGCGACGGGCGCGCGGGTGGGCGGCGGTTCATAGGACTTCAGTCGCGCGGCGCCGCGGGCAGCACGCTCCTCGGGCGTGCTATTCAGGCCGCCCATAGGGACGCCGGGCGCCGTCCGCGGGATCTGCCAGTACGCGTGCGGCATCCCTTGGGGAGCGAACGGCGACTTATTGGCGTGAGCGTACGTAGGGGACGACGGCACGACGGCGCGATACGCGCTGAGGTAGGGGTTGATGCTGCCCATGGGCGTCGCGTCCGTGCGCGGGCTGACGCCGCGCCCGTAGAGCATGCCCGCCGAGTCCTTGAAGGGGTTCGATGGAAGTGACTCTAGCTTGCCGGCGGCGTACTGCGAGGGCGTGGCGCACCTTCGCGTCTCGAGCGCGCATCGCTGGCGCCAGAAGTCCATGTCCTGCGAGGACGAGTCCGCGAACGGCATCGAGTCGTGAAAGCGACGCCCTTGGAAGGCCATGGGTTCCGCGAGGGGAGAGACCGAGGGAGCCGAGTGCGACGAAATTATCAATCGAACTGATCCAAACATGGCAAGTTCCTTTTTGCGCTTGCAGCGAAAGAAACGTTCCAGCTTCCCTGGGCGCGGCGCGGCACCCCGCGCCCAGCGCGGCCTCTGTGGCAAAGTTGTCCCAGAAAGGCCCTTTGTTTGAAATGGCGTCGGGTGAAGAAGACGCTCCGCTCCTTCTCGCGCTCGACGACGCCTCACCGTGCACGCTGCTCGACGTGCTCGCGGTCGGAGGCATCGCCCCTCATCTGAGCGAGCTCATCGATCCGTCAGCGCTCGCTGCGCTCGCCTCGTGCTCCAAGGAATGCGCTGCGCAGCTCTCCGACGGGCGGCTGTGGGCCTCGCTGCTGGCGCAGCACTTCGGCATGACAACGGCCGAGGCCAATGGCCTGCGTGATCCACGTCGCACGTTTGCCCAACGCACAGTCTGCGCGCGCTGGAGCCTGGCGATGCCCACGCCTCGCCGGCGGCGCAGCAGCGGAGCGGCACCGCCGCTCACGCCCAGGACTGTCATGCGGAAGCCTCCGCCAATTGCGCAGAGCTCGTCGTGGTCGCCCGAGAGTGAGGCCGAGAACGACAAGGACGGATCGCCGCCGCGTCGTCGTCCGGCGCTGCGCCGGCTCCAGTCGAATGTCGACGGCGAGGAGGCCTCGAAGGCCAGCCGGCCGATCATGGCAGCGTGCACGGTGGCCAGGCTGCGCGAGGGCCTCAAACAGCTGATGCTGAGCGGGAGTGAGGGGCTGCAGGCGTGCCCAGTCTCGCCAGGCGACTGGAGCCGCTGGAGCGCGCGCCTCGCCTGCGCCAACGATGGCTCGGCTGTATCTGGCCTCGAGATCGAGCTCGCGATGCGCTATCCGGCGGATGGCAGTGCTGATGGCAGTGCGCCCGACACCTCCCATGGCACCTCCCACGGCACCGAGGACGACGAGGGCGGCAAGTTCCCCACAGAGGCGCACGAGGGGCTGCCACGGATCCGCGTGCGCCAGCCCGTCGGTCTCTTCCACCCGAATGTCGATGCGACCACAGGTGAGGTGAGCGTCCGCGCGCTCGCTCGCCGGTGCTCCTCAGTCGCTTTGGTCTCGGAGCAGTTGCGAGCCGTCGCGGGGCTGCTGCAGCGCCCGGCGTTCGACGTGGCGCCGGTGAACGAGGAGGCAGCCGCGATGTGGTTTGGCGAGCGCGCCGTCCTGAGCGCGCGGCTCCGGGCCAGGCCCGCCCAGCGCCCAGCACAGCGTCCTTCGCCGATCGCGGCGCCGTTGCTCACGCGCGGCCTGACGACCTGAGCGTATCTCGGGCATTATCTCGGGTTAGTATCTCGGGCGGTATCTCGGGCGGTATCTCGGACATCTGCCGTTGCTCACAGCGCGGCCGGACGACATGCGCGTGTGGCACTGCGGCCTGCAACGGCTGGACGCCCGAGTGGCTCTGACGAAACTCGAATGGCTTTGACCTCGCTCGATCTCGGAGACCAGAGTCTCGAATCTGCGTGCGGAGCTCGATTAACTCGATTAGGGACTATAGAGAGCTGGCGCCTTGTGGCAGGGCCGAGTCCGTGACGCCTCGAGGGCACTGGGAGGACGAGGCTCGAGGCGCGCGCGGTCTCTTCTCTCTCAGGCGAGGTGTCGGATGGGCATGGGGTCCCGGGCTCCCGCCGGGCGCGGTGCATTCCGGGGGTGAGTTTCGAACGTGGAACGATTCGCACATGGATTCGAACTGTTCGCATTGTTTTGAACTAATTTGAACTGTTACATTGTTTTGCGTACAGGTTGATGGTTGTACACGTAAAACGTGTTATCTCATAAAATCTCATACAGTGAAGACATCAGAGTACAGAGATCACCGACGCCTGCGCTCTAGCCGGTAGGGCGGCCCCGCGACCGTAAAGGCTATACCGACCGGTCGACGTCGAGCGCCATGGCGAGCGCATAGGCGATGCTCTCTTCAGCTCGCCATTCGCTTGTTGAGCCTGCCCTTTCGGATGGTCTTGACGGGCCTCGAGCTGGAGGCCTCGCCTTCCTCGACATCCACCCATTCCTCCTCCTCATCGTCATCCTCCTCGCCCAGCTCGGCGGCGACACGCTTTGCCAAGAGCAAAATGTAGAGCTTGTCCTGCGGCCCACACCACGGGAACGTCGCCTCCGTGGCCTCCATCGAAAACTCGGCCATCTGCAGCGCCGTCTGCATCTGGCCGTTGAGCGCACGTGGGTTGGCGCCGGCGGCGAGCAGCAGCTTGACGCATTCGAGCCGGCTGTATCGGATGGCCGTGTGTAGCGGCGTCTCCGCGCCACGATTCCGGTTGTGATCCGGGTGCTGGAGTGGCCTGCGCAGGAGGCTGCGCAGGCAGCTCTCCATGGCGATGATCTCATTCCCCGCCGGCGGCATGCAACAAACGTGCAAGGGCGTGTAGCCACTTTGCTCCCACTCGAGCCTGGTTGCGACGTCCGCTGGCCAGCCGAGAGTCATCTGGGGGTCGTGGTCGAGGGCGCTCTCCTCTGGCGGCGGACCGCTCGCGCCAATGACGAAGGTGTCGGCGTCAACCGCTGCAAATATGAGCGAGCCATCCGTCTCCAGCCGAAGCTGGTAGGGTGCGAAGAAGCTGGGCGGCCACGCCGGCAGCCTCCACCACAGGCCGACCACTGACGCCGCCGCCCACTCGTTCGGGCCCACGTGCGCGCGCACAGCGTCTCCGACCTTGAAGCGCAGCGGTGCATCCGTCGGTGGCGAGGTTACTTGCCTCTTGTATTCGAGGAAGGCCGCCCACGACGCATCGTCGAGTGTCGCCACGACGGACATCGCGGGGAAGACACGACGATTCGTGGCTGACCTTTTAGCTGGACACGCCTGGGGCGGGGCGTGAGCTATTTTCTTCATGTCGGTTTCAGAACTTCGACGCTGATGTAAGTTCCGTCGCCTCCGAAAGTCCTCCGGGTTGAACCCAATGCTGAGCATGAGGTCCGCCCAGGTCCCTCTTCGGCGGGGGTGAAAAGCTGCCGCCGCCAGGACTCAAGCTCGAGGGCGGCTCGCTGACTGGCGAACCGGCCAAATACATCGGCACCTACCTTCTCGACCGCAGCAAGCTTGTCAACGACCGGCCCGCGTATCAGCACACGAGCGATGCGACTCTCTGGATTGCGTTCGCTGGAGCTGGGTGGAAGGGGCAGCCTCAGTCGCTACTTGGTGAGACCAAGGGCTTTCTAGACCTCGAAGACTCAGCTGCTGCTTCGCCCGACGTGAGCGCGAAGACATGGAAGGCGTGGACGGGCTCTGCTTGGGTTGTGCAGCCGCAGCTCAAGTGCACCGCTTGGACGCCGCCGCTTTCAACCGCTGAGAAGGCCGCCGCTGAGAAGGCCGCGGCGGAGAAGGCCGCGGCGGAGAAGGCGGTGGCCGAGAGGGCGGCGGCCGAGAGGGCGGCGGCCGAGAGGGCGGCGGCCGAGAGGGCGGCGGCTGAGAGGGCGGCGGCCGAGAGGGCGGCGGCCGAGAAGGCGGCGGCGGCCAAGAGGGCAGCCGACGAGAAGGCGGCCGCAGCTGAGAAGGCCGCCGCGGAGAGGGCGGCCGCGCAGAAGGCCTCAGCTGAGAAGGCCGCAGCTGAGAAGGCCGCTGCGGAGAAGGCGGCGGCTGAGAAGGCGGTAGCGGCCAAGAGGGCATCTGATGAGAAGGCGGCCGCAGAGAAGGCCGCAGCTGAGAAGGCCGCTGCGGAGAAGGCCGCCGCGGAGAGGACGGCGGCTGACCTCCGTCTTCTGAAGTCGGCGGCGGAGGAGGCGGCGGCGCTTCGTCGCGAGTTGGACGCCGTGCGTGCCGAGAAGGCCGCCGCCGAGAAGGCCGCTGCAGAGTCGGCTTTCGAGCCGGCCGCCCAGCTGGAAGGTCTGAAGGCGGGCCTTTTCCAATTGCTTTATCAGTGGGGATTGCGGTCTGATGCACCGGCCGCGGGGTCGGCGCCGCCAGAGCGGCGCGCTTCACGCTCGCAACTGCCGAACAGCTGGAATGCCCAGGAATACTTCGCAGTGCCAGGCGTGATCACCGAGCAGATGACGCAGACCGTGAAGAGCCGAGTGCTCTCGAAATTCATGCCAGAGGGCGTGCAGTTCCAGGACTTCTATCCCGAGGTGGTGATCTCGTACGCGTCGGGTCGCCGTTCCGGGAGGGACTGCGAAGGCGCCGGGCCGGGCATGTATTATGCGGTGGGCATTCTCGGGCTCCTCCATGAGCGCGGCGTGCGATGCTTCAGCGGGCTGCACGTCCCACCGGGTACAGATTGGGAAGTCTTCAAGCTGCGCCTGAACTCGCGACTTGCACAAGCCAAGGTGCTCATCGTCGTGCTGACTGCGGCATTATTCGAGTCCAAGCCGTGTTTGAAGGAGATCAACGCGGCCATCAGGAAGGGTATTCCGGTGCTTCCCATCCGATTTGAGGACAAGTTCCCCGGCTACAGAGATCAGTGGGCCAAATATACGGACGAGGACTCGGAGGTGATGGTGTCTCGTGTGCAGGAGCACCTGGGCAAGGTCAATTCCATCCCTCACCCTGGCACGGTGCTCACGGTGCCCGATTCCATGAACACGATCTTGGGACTGGTCGATAAGTATCTTGGGATCGACAGAGCGTACGTTTCCCCGGGCAATCACGGCGACGATAGCTATGAGGCATGACCTGGGCATGCCAGTCGAGCTCGGACACCTGCGTGACCGTGTGTCGCTGAACCAAGAGGGGGCACCGTTGACTGTGTGAGCATGCCATCCTCGGTCCTCGTTACGTCTGGCTCAGCCGTGTGTGCACTTGACAGAAATTAATGGTGTGTAGTGAGCGCGTTGGTGTGTCGTGAATGCGTTTCACATCGCGAGCTTTGGAATGAAGCGGTTTGTGTGACGTGTCACGTTGTGGTGTGGTGTGAATGGTCCGGTGTCTTGGGTGTCGAATTCTAATCATTGGCTGTGAATGAATGAAGTTGAAGTGTGAACGCGCCGGCATGCTTGACCCCGTTGCCACGCCCACCTCGGCCATCACCGCCGACGCGACGAGCTCGTGGTGGCTGCAACACTTGCCCCCGGACCTCGCGCCACCGGCGTCGACCGCGCTGCCCACGACTGCCGACGTGCTCATCGTGGGCGCGGGCATGACGGGATGTGCCACCGCGTATTGGCTCCAGAAGCTCTACGGCAGGAGCAGCATCGTCCTCGACGCACGCTGCCTGTGCGGCGGCGCGACGGGTCGCAACGGCGGCCATCTATGGGCCAACCCGAGCTCCGAGTTCGAGTGCGACACGGTGGCGGACCTTGTGGCCTTCATCGAAGCGGAGGGCATCGAATGCGATCTGACTTCGGGCGGGGCCGCCGCTCTCGATCGCCGCGCGCCCGAGGTGGACGTCGAGTACCACGACACCGACCGCGACCCGGAGCTCGCCAAGGAGGAGGAGGACTGGGGTGACACACCCGCGTGGGACGCCGCGCAGTGCGAAGAGAATCTCCAGTCGCCTGCCTTCTCGGCAGCCACCGTCTACGCGGGCGCCAAGCAAATGTACCCTGCGAAGGTGGCGGCGGCGCTGCTGCGGGCCTCGGGCGCCGCGCTGTTCGCCCCCGTGCGCGTGCTGCGCGTCGGCGACGCTGCCGATGTCGCGGGCGGCGCCGTCGCGGCGGCGGCGGCGGCGGCGGGCACGGCGGCTAACGCGGCGGCGGTGGCCGACCACGACGACGCGCCTCTTGCGGTGGTGGTTACGGACCGAGGCGCCGTGACGGCGCGCGCCGTCGTGGTATGTACGAACGGCTGGGCCGCCGAGATATTGCCCGAGCTGCGCGAGCACTTGTACCCGGTGCGCAACCAGGTGCTCATGACGGCGCCTGTGCCCGCGGCCGCCGTGTGGCCAGTGGGGGGAATGTCGATTGATTCAGAGCGGGGTGCTCGCGAGCTGTACATGATCCGGTGCGACTGAGTGCGACTGATTGCGACTGAGTGCGACTGAGTGCGCTAGATTGCGCTTGATTGCGACTCGGTGCGCTTGAGTGCGCTTGAGTGCGACTGAATGCCGCGGAGTACCGCTGAGTGCGACTTGATTGCGACATGATTGCGAAATGATTGCGAAATGATTGCGGCTGATGGGCCTCCTCATCAGGCGTCCCGACAATCGGCTCTGCCTCGGCGGTGCGCGCGCTCTCGAGCCGGGCGCGGCCGTTGGCAGCACGGACGACCGCACGCTGAGCGCCGTCGTGGGCGCCTACCTGCGCCGCTTTCTGCGCGCGAGCTTCCCGCGCTTGGGCGAGATTCAAATCGAGGCGGAGTGGACGGGCGTGCTCGGGTTCACGCACGACAAGAGGCCGCTCGTGGGCGCGGTGCGCGAGCGCGTCTGGGTGGGCGCGGGCTTTTGCGGGCATGGCATGCCGCAGTGCTCAGGCGTTGGCAAGGCTCTGGCGCACATGATCGCGGGCGACGGCTCGCGCGTGCACCCTTTTGTGAGTGGGCCGGCGAATGTGGCGAGGGTGCTCCGGAGGTGAGCAGGCCGGGAAGATGTCTCTGAGGAGTTGTTAAGTCTCGCGTTGCGCTGAGCAATCCCGTGTTATAGAAGTCACACAGACACAACAGTGCCGTAGCACCGGTTGTCGCGTCTGTCGTGTTAACGTTCACACGACACATTCACATTCACACACACATTCCGCAAACAGTGCTCTCCTTCAATCGATCATCTCCGGCCACTTCCCCCCGGCGGTCGTCGGCTGAGTCGGCCGTACGGCTGAGGCGGTCATGTACATGCAGACGCCGACCAGCTACACAACGTACGCGGAGCAGCACCTCGCGGCGCGGCTCGAGGATGAGCAGTCGCTCTCGATGCAGCTTGCCGAGGCGGCCGAGGCGGCGCAGTGCCGCTCACGCGCGCGCCAGTCGCTGCTGACCCTGGAGCTCATCCACGCCGACGACGACGTGAGCGCGGCGGTCGCGCACGCCAACATTTACCGGCGGCGCGCCGAGAACGCCGCTGCCGAGGCGGAGCGGCTGCGCTTGCAGCTCAGCGCGCTCGCCGAGTACGCGGAGCGCGGCACGCTTGAGCGTCTCGGCGTGCTCAACCCGGAGATTGCGGATCTCGAGGAGCTGGCCGCGATCGGGCAGGCGAGCGGCCAGCAAGCCGAGTACCACTACGAGGCGCAGCTGCGCGCCGCGGACGAGCTCGATCTCGCACAGCGCGAGGAGCTCGTGCGGCTGCGCGCGCGGCTGACTTCCGCCGAGGCAGCTGTCGCCTCGGAAAGGCGAGCGCTCGAGACGGCGTTTCGGGCGGAGCTGGAGGCGTCCGAGGCGCGCGCGACGGCCGCGCACCAGGCCGCCTCGGCCGCCTCCCTCGCCCTCACCCAGCGCGACGCCGAGCACCGTCGTGCGACACGCACGCTCGAGGCGGCCGCGGCGGAGGCGGCGGAGGCGTCGAGGGAGGCGATGCTCAACACGGCGCGTCAGCTCGAAGGCGCGAAACGCGAGCACGAGGAGGCGCTCAACACGGCGCGGCGCGAGCTCGAGGCCGCGCTCGAGGCGGCGCGCCGGCAGGCGCTGAGCGCGACGGCCGCGCTCAACTCGGCGCGTGCGGACGCGCAGGTGGAGGCGCAGCAGCGACGCGCCGAGTTGAGCGCGGTGCAGAAGCAGGCGGCCGAGGCGCAGGTGCGGTTGCGGCTGAGTGCGCCTGAGTGCGCCTGAGCGCGCCTGAGTGCATCTGAGTGCAGCTGATTGCGGCTGATTGCGGCTGAGAGTGCATCTGATTGCATCTGAGAGTGCATCTGAGTGCATCTGATTACATCTGAGAGTGCATCTGAGAGTGCATCTGAGAGTGCATCTGCCCCGATGGCGCAGGCGCGGCTGCTCGAGGTCCAATCTCATCAGCGCGAGATGCAATCTCATCAGCACGAGATGCAAGCGCAGAGCGCCCAGGCGCAGAGCGAGCTGCGCGATCTCAAGCTCGAGCTCGAGCACAGCCAGGCGCAGGTTCGTCAATGGCCTCTGATTGCCTCTGATTGTGATCTCAAGCTCGAGCTCGAGCACTGCCAGGCGCAGGTTCGTCAATGGCCTCTGATTGCCTCTGATTGTGATCTCAAGCT